>Ga0164243_10011379_pt1 | contig 12697 bp, 14 predicted proteins | sample OricompcompostOP_FD_108781 | JGI IMG/M metagenome (GOLD analysis project Ga0164243, IMG submission 108781) | Organic Plus compost microbial communities from Emeryville, California, USA - Original compost - Organic plus compost (OP) | ecosystem: Engineered > Solid waste > Mixed feedstock >...
CGCGCTCGATGACGTCGTTCTCCGACCCGACGGCTGTATCGGGTTATGCGGAAAGACCCGCGAGGATCGTACCGGGCCTTCCCGGGCGACCGGCGCGAGAGCAAGACCTGGCTGACCGAGGACACAGGCGTCATCGACAGCCGGGACATGCTGATGGGTGCCGCGCCGTATTTCAGGCTGGACACGGCGCAGGCCGAGGCGATCTGGGGCGAAGTGGCCCAGGCCGTGGCGGGCTGGCGTGCATTGGCCCGGGGATTGGGCCTGCGCGGCACCGACCTGCAGGATTTCGAGCCGGCCTTTGCCCAAGAGGGCGGGGCTGGTACATAATCTGGCCTGATTCCGTAGCGCCAACGGAATGAACCCTTTATCAATCAACAATTCGGGTTCGGCGTGATGTTCCCGTCACCCGCTCCACTTCAGCCCGTCCCCGCCCCGATGCCGGGACGACGCGCATGCAAGGCAATCTTTTCGAAGAACCCCTTTCCCTGCCCACGGACCCGCCGGCGGCCGTAGCGGCATCCCGTGCGGATGCGGCGCCCGCCACCCGCCGTGGTGCGGCCAGGGTGCGTCCCGCGCCGGCAGGCGAGGATTGGCGCGTGCTGGCGCAGCGGCTGCCCGCGCCGTTGCGTTTCGGGGTCTCCACCTGGTCCTACCCGGGCTGGGACAAGCTGGTCTGGGACGGGGAGTATGCCCCGGGGGTTCTGTCCCGTCATGGCCTGGAGGCCTACCACCGGCATCCGCTGCTGCGCACGGTGTGCGTGGACCGGTCCTTCTGGCGCCCGCTGACGGCGGGCCAGTATGCCGCTCATGCGGCCCAGGTCGACGACGATTTCCGCTTCGTCGTGAAATGCCCGGCCAGCGTCACCGATGCGCAGGTCCGCGGCGACGAGGGCAAGGCGCTCAGGCCGAACCCGGACTTCCTCGATCCCCTCCTGGCCGTCGAGCGCTTCGTCCAGCCCGCGCTCGCGGGCCTGGGCGCCAGGCTTGGCGTGCTGGTCTTCCAGCTGAGTCCCCTGCCGTTGGGCTGGCTATGCCGCCCAACGGCGCTGCTGGACGGGCTGGGCCGGATGCTGGCGGCCGTCCGGCAGGCCCTGCCGGCGCATGCCCCCGTGATCGTTGCCGTGGAAGTCCGGGACCCCGAATGCCTGGGCCAGGCGCTGGTGGACACGCTCGGGGCGCATGGCGCCACGTTCTGCCTGGGCCTGCACGGCAGGATGCCGCCGATCGAAGAGCAACTGCCCATGCTGCGCGCGCTGTGGCCGGGGCCGCTGGTCTGCCGCTGGACCCTGAATCGCATCTTCGGGCCGTATGGCTATGCCGATGCGCAGAAGAAGCACGGGCCGTTCGATGCGATCGTGAGTGAAGACCTGCACACGCGCGCCGTGTTGGCACGCACCATTCGCGGCATCGCGGGCGCGGGCCAGCCGGCCTACGTGATCGTCAGCAACGACGCCGAGGGCTGCGCGCCGCTGTCCATCCAGAAGCTCGCGCTGGCGGTCGATGCCGGGCCGCAGGACGAAAGCCGCGCATAGCGGCCGGCCCGGCGGGAAGTGCGTGCGCGGGAAAGGCTCAGGCAGGTGTCTGCGCCAGCCAGTCGCGCGGCGACATCCCGACCTTTGCGGCGAATGCCCGCGACAGCGCGGATGGGTTGGCATAGCCAAGCTCTTCGGCCAGCCGCTTGATGGGATGACCTTCGCGCAGCCGGCCCTGCGCAAGCGCGATGCGCCAGTCGGCCAGGTAGTCGGCCGGCGTCTGGCCGATGACTTCCTTGAACGTGTTGGCGAACGCCGTGCGGGACATGCCGGCGCAATCGGCCATGCGCTCCAGTGTCCACGATTCGCCGGGGGCGTCGTGCATGGCGACCAGGGCGCGAGCCAGGCGCGGATCCGACAGCCCGGTGATCAGGCCGGGGTGTACGCCGGCTTCCTGAGGATGATCCAGCAGCCAGCGCAGCAGCTGCAGCACCACCACTTCGAACAGGCGGTCGGCCAGCAGGCGCTGCCCGCAGCGCACGTGATCGGTCTCGGCGAACAGCAGGTCCAGCGCCGCGTGCAGGCCCGGCACGCGGGCCAGCGGCACCGTGATCAGCGCAGGCAGGGCGCGCACCAGGGGGTGGCGCATGCCGCCGTCGAAGATCAGCCGCGCGCAGGTGAAGTCCGGGCCCTCGGCGGGCGGGTTGTGGAACCGGTGGGTCAGCGGGCGCGTGTAGAACAGCAGGGTCGGTTCGTCGAAGTGCAATGACCGGGGCACGTCTCGCGCGTCGGGGTGGCTGACCTGCAGGCAGCCGCGGCGCAGGACGTGCAGGTAGCCGTGGCCTTCGCGCGCATCGAAGACGGTGAGTCCGCACAGCGCGCCCGAATGGTGCAGCTGGGCCTGGACGCGGAAGCGTTCCAGCAGGCCCGAGAGGCGATCGATGGGAGGATTGGTCTGCATTTGAACGAAATGATGTTTTTTGTGTACTGATTGATCCCAATAGTACAGGCAAACCCTCCATACTGCCCATACCCAATCGTTTCAGGCAGATGTTTTCAAGGAGATCGCCATGCCTCGCGTCAATATCGAGACTCAATCCGTTCCCGCCGCCAGCCAGGCTTTGCTGGCCCAGATCCAGCAGGCGTTCGGCGCCACGCCCAATATGTTCAAGGCGGTGGCCAATTCGCCCGCCGCCCTGCAGAGCATGTGGGCCGCGTTCGGCGCCCTGGGCAAGGGCACGCTGGGAGCCCGGCTGGGAGAGCAGATCGCCGTGGCGATCGCCAACCGCAACCGCTGCGAATACTGCCTGGCCGCGCATACCGTGCTGGGCCAGAATGCCGGTGCGTCCGCTGCGGAGATGGCCGCGGCTCAGGCCGGGCAGTCCGCCGACCCGCGGACCGCCGCGGCGCTGGCTTTCGCGCTGAAGGTGGTCGAACAGCGTGCGCAGATTGGCGATGCGGATGTCGCCAGTCTGCGCGAGGCCGGCTTCAGTGATGGGCAGATCGTGGAGATCATGGCCCATGTGGCCCTGAATCTCTTCACCAACTACATCAATGTGGCGCTGGACGTGCCGGTCGATTTCCCCAGGGTTGCCCTGCGCTGAGCGTGGGGGCGTGCCGCGGGATCCGCGGCACGGGACCGCCCGGGGGCGGCCCTACCCCCCGAATCCGAGGCCGATCGCCAGGCCGCCGGCGACCACGCCCAGCACGATCACGCCCAGGGCCAGGACGGCCAGTTCCGAGCGTCGGAACGACCGGCTCACCATGGCCAGCGACGGCAGGCTGACCGGCGGCAGGGTCACGAGCAGCGCAGCTGCCGGCCCCACCCCCACGCCCAGCGCCAGCAGGGCCTGGACGATGGGCACTTCGCCGGCGGTCGGAATGACGAACAGAGTGCCCACGAGGGCGGCGCCCACGATCCACACCAGGCTGTTGTCGATGCTGAAGTCCAGCACGGGAAACAGCCAGGCGCGGGCCGCGCCCAGCAGCAGCACGAGCACCAGGTATTCCGGCAGCAGCCGCAGCGCCATGCCGGCGAAGGCCCGCGCCCAGCGCCGCAGGACCTGGCCCGGCAGGAAGAACGCGGGATCGGTGTCGGCTTCGGTTGCGCCGGTGTCGCCGGTGGGCGTGCAGTCCGTCTTGTGCATGCGGTTCAGTGCCCAGCCAACGCCCAGCACCATGACCAGGCCCAGCGCAAGACGCAGTCCGGCCCAGTGCCAGCCCAGGACGAAACCCATGAAGACCAGGGTGGCCGGATTGAGCATCGTGTTGCCCAGCCAGTAGGCGGCGGTGCCGCCCGGGGCGGCGCGGCAGTGGCGCAGCCCGTTGATCACGGGGGCGGCGCAGCAGGTGCACATCATGCTGGGAATGGACAGCAGCCCCCCGGTCACCACGCCGCCGGCATCCCGTCGGCCCAGCCAGCGTTCGATCCAGCGCGGCGGCAGCAACACCTGGATGGCGGAACCCAGCAGCAGCCCCAGCAGCAGGGCCTTCCAGATGGCCAGCCCGTAGACTTTCGCGTAGTCGAGCGCGGCATGCAGCGAGGGCGCGGGCGGGGCGTCCTGCCCGCCCGTCAGGATCGAGGCGCCGATGGAATGCGTCTGGGCGGCCACGAAGGCGCGGTCGTAGTAGGGGGCCCATTTGACGTAGAACAGGCCGGCCAGGGCGATCAGCGCCACCAGGGCGATACCCCAGGCGGGGTGGCGGGCGGGGCGGGAAGGGCTCAACGCGGCCTCCGTGAAGAAAGACGGCGGGCGGGCGATGCGGACAGGCGAATCATGGGGATGGTCGAATGGCGTGAAGCCGAAATCATAAACCCGTGGCAGCCCCTGGTGCACGGCCCGATGCGCGGCACGGCCCGGTCCGGATGGTGTATTCCCGGATCCGCTTCTACAATACTCAAACTGCAATTATCCAAGCCCAGCCCTTTCGTTTCCCGGAGCATTCCATGAGCCTGTCCCCCTTCCATCTGGCCATCCCTGTGTACGACCTGCCTGCCGCCCGCCGCTTCTACGGCGAGGTCTTCGGCCTGGAAGAAGGCCGGTCCAGCGCGCAGTGGGTGGATTTCAACTTCTACGGCCACCAGCTCGTGATCCACGAGCATCCCCGGACGGCATCCCAGGAAAACGCCCACACCAATCCGGTGGACGGACACGACGTGCCGGTGCCGCATTTCGGCATCGTCCTGGAATGGGATCAATGGGAAGCCCTGGCGGAACGCCTGAAGTCCTTCGGTACGAAGTTCGTCATCGAGCCCTATGTGCGCTTCAAGGGCCAGGTGGGCGAGCAGGCGACCATGTTCCTGCTCGATCCCTGCGGCAATGCCCTGGAATTCAAGGCGTTCAAGGATCTGGGCCAACTGTTCGCCAAGTAAGGCCCGGCTCGTGCGTGACCCGGGCATTCGGGTCGCGCGCGGCGCCTGCGGGCTTTGACTCGGGGCCGGGTCCGGTGTCAATATCCCGGCCATGCCCAGATTCCTGCACACCGCCGATTGGCAGATCGGCCGCCAGTACGGCCGTTTCGTCCCCGAAGACGCCGCGGTCCTGGCCGAGGCCCGCTTCGGCGCGGTCGAGCGCATCGCCGCGCTGGCCGCGCGCGAGCAGGTCGATGCCGTCCTGGTGGCGGGCGATGTGTTCGATGCCCAGGCGGTGTCGGACCGCACCATCCGCCGCCTGTTCAATGCGCTGGGGGGCTACCGGGGCCCCTGGATCCTGATCCCCGGCAACCATGATGCCGCCCTGGCCGAAAGCGTCTGGACCCGCGCGCAGCGGCTGGGCGCAGTGCCCGACCATGCGCACCTGCTGCTGGAGCCGGGCGTGCGCGCGTTTCCCGATCTGGGGTTCGCCGTGCTGGCGGCGCCCCTGACCCAGCGGCAGACGCACGGCGATCTCACGGCGTGGTTCGACGCGGCGGAAACGCCCGAAGGGCTGGCGCGCATCGGGTTGGCGCACGGCAGTGTCCAGGGCATCCTGGCCGAGGACATCGATTCACCCAATCCGATTGCCCCGGACCGGGCGCGGCGCGCGCGGCTGGATTATCTGGCGCTGGGCGACTGGCATGGCTTCAAGCAGGTCGACGAACGGACCGTATACAGCGGCACGCCGGAGCCCGAGCGTTTCCGCGACAATGACCCGGGCCGGGTCGTGCGGGTGCATGTGCCGGGCCCCGGGCAGGCGCCGGTGGTGGAGCCCCTGGAGATCGGCCGGTACCGCTGGTTGGCCTGGGATGCGACCTTGTCGGTCGCTTCCGACCTGGACGTGCTCGTCGAGCGCCTGGATGGCCTGCCACCCGATACCGTGCTGGACCTGACGCTGGCCGGGGCCATCGACCTGGCGGGCGAGCAGCGCCTGAAACAGGCCCTGTCCGTGGTCCAGGGGCGCTGCCGCAGCCTGCAGGTCCATAGGGCGGGCCTGCGGCTGGAGCCCACCGACGAGGACATGGCCGCCTTGCAGGCCGACGGCTACGTGGGCGACGTGATCGCGCAGTTGCGGCAGCGGCAGGACGCGGCCGCCGGCGAGCCGTCCGACACGGCGCGCGAGGCGCTGGCGATTCTGGCCCGGCTGCTGGGCGACCGGGCGGGAGAGCGCGCATGAAGCTGCTGCGCCTGCGGGTCGAACAAGTGCGCCAGTTCCGCGAGCCGGTGGAAGTCAACGGCCTGGAACCCGGGCTGAACTTGTTCGCCGGGCCCAACGAATCAGGCAAGAGCACGCTGGTGCGGGCGATCCGGGCAGCGTTCTTCGAGCGCTTCAAATCCAGCGGCGTGGGGGACCTGCAGCCCTGGGGCGATACCTCTGCCGCGCCCGGCGTGGAACTGGAATTCGAATGGCAGGGAGAGCGCTGGAAACTCAGCAAGCGCTTTCTCAGGCAGAAGCGCTGCGACCTGGAAATCGGCGGCCGGCATTTCAGCGGCGAGGCCGTCGAGGAAAAACTGGCGGAACTGCTGGGCTATCAATTTCCCGGCAAGGGCGCCAGCAAGGCCCAGCACTGGGGTGTGCCCGGCCTGTTGTGGATCGAACAGGGCGAGGGCCAGGAATTGCGCGCGCCGGTGGCCCATGCGGGCCATTACCTGAAATCTGCCCTGGGCGAAGGCCTGGGCGACATCGCCAGCAGCGCGGGGGATGCCCTGATCGCCCGGGTCGAGGCCGAGCGTGCGAAGCTGTTGACGTCCACGGGACGCCCCACCGGGGAATACGCCGAAGTCCTCCGGCAGCATGAAGACGCCGTGGCGCGCCTGGAGACTTTCGACCGGGACATCGCGGCCTATCGCCAGCAGGTGGACCGGCTGGCCGAACTGCGCCGCCTGCAGGCCGAGGACGCCGGCCGCCCCTGGGAGGCCTACCGCCGCCAGGCCGCCGAGGCCCGGGAGCGGCTGGCCGAAGTCCAGGGCTGGCGCCAGGCCCGGGAACGCGAGGCGCAGGCCCTGGCGCACTGCATCGCCAGCCAGGAGCATGGCCGGGATCGCCAGGCCGCCTTCGCGCGTCAGCGCCAGGAACTGGAGCAGCGTGCCGGGGACCGCGACCTGACCCGCCAGCGGACGGCCGAACTGCGGGCGGATTCGCCGCGGATCGAGGATCGGGTCCGGCTCGCGCGGGAAGACTACCGGCGAGCCGAGGCTCGCGTCGCACAGGCGCGCAGGCAGGCCAGGCGCGCCGCGCTGGCCGCCGAACAGGAGCGGCTGGCCGCCGAGCACGAGCGCCTGGAAATCGACCTGGCCCGGGCGCGGGAAGTGCAGGCGCGGCTGCAGTCCCTGCGTGAGCGGCTGCGGGGCGTCCAGGTGGACGAGGCGGCGCTGAAGCAATTGCGGTCGCTGGACCGGACGCTGGCCGAGCTCGATGCCGTGCGCCAGTCGGCCGCCACCCGGCTGGCCTACGAGATACTGCCGCGGCAGCAGATCCGCGCGGGGGACGAGATCCTGTCCGGCCAGGGCGAGCGGCTGCTGCTCGAACCCGTCGAGCTGGACATCCCGGGCGTCGGACGGCTGCGCATCCGGCCCGGCGGCGAGGACGTGGCCGACCTGGCCCGCCGCCGCCAGCAGGTGCGGGACCGGTTCGATGCGCTGCTGGCGGGCCTGGGCGTGCGGGATCTGGGGCAGGCCGAGGAACGGGCCGGGCAGGCCCGGGAACTTGGCGAGGAGATTCGCCTGGATGAATCGCGGCTGGCCGGCCTGGCGCCCCAGGGGATGGAGGCCCTGTCCGGCCGCCTGGACCAGGCTGCGCAACGGCGCCGGGCCGTGTCCGAGGCGCTGGCCAGCCTGCCGCCGGAAGAAGCCGGAGCCGCTGGCGCAGCGCCTGATGAAGCGATCGACGAAGCCGGCGCGGAACGCGGCCTGGAATCCGCCCGGGAACGGCTGCAGGCTGCCGAGCGGCAGGCCATGCGCCACGAGCAGGCGCTGGGGCTGGCCGAGCAGGCCGGCCGGACGGCACAGGCCGAATGGCAAAGGCTCCAGGATGCAATCCAGGCGCCTGACCGCCAGCAGCAGGAACAGGACCTGGCGGCCCGGTTGGCCGAATTGAAGGCCCAGGAAACGGCGCTGCGGCAATCGCTGGACGAACTGGATCGGCGGATCGAGGCGGCGCGTCCCGCTGTCCTGGAACAGGATGCGCAGCGCCTGGCGCGCGCGGCCGATACGCTGGCGCAGGCCGCCGAGGCGCGCCGCGAGGAAGCCATCCGGGTGCAGAGCGGGCTCGAGGCTCTGGGCGCCCATGGGCTGGAGGAACAGCGCGCCGACCAGGCCCGGGAGGCCGAATTCATCGGCCGCCGCCTTGACGAACTGAAGCGCCGGGCCGAAGCCCTGGATCTGCTGCTGGATCTGCTGCGGGCCGGCCGCCAGGCGCTTACGTTACGCATCCAGGCGCCCCTGCAACGCCACCTGAACCACTACCTGCAGCTGCTGTTTCCGCAGGCGCGGCTGGATGTGGACGACGACCTGCTGCCCGAACGCCTGGTCCGTGCGGGGGCGGGTGGAACGCTGCACGAGGCGGTGGATGGGCTGAGCTTCGGCGCCCGCGAGCAGATGGGGCTGATCAGCCGCCTGGCCTACGCCGACCTGCTGCAGGAGGCGGGGCGACCCACCCTGATCATCCTGGACGATGCGCTGGTGCACAGCGACCACGCGCGCCTGGATGGCATGAAGCGCGTTTTGTTCGATGCCGCGCAGCGCCACCAGGTGCTGCTGTTCACTTGCCACCCCGATCGCTGGCGCGACCTGGGCGCGCGGGTGCTGGAGATGGATTCCTTGCGGACCGCGTAGCCGGCGCCGCGTCCTTCGGGGCCGCGCTGCGCAGCGGAGACACTTCGGCCATGTCGCCGTTCGGGTTCTGCCCCAGCTTTTCCCCCAGGTAGTCCAGAAAGGAGCGCAGCGCCGGCGACATGCCGCGCCGCGACAGATAGGCGGCGTGCACGATGCCCGAAGCCAGGGACCATTCGGGCAGGATGCGTTCGAGCCGCCCCTGTGCGATGTCTTCGTGGCACATGTAGTCGGGCAGCATGCCGATGCCGACACCGCCCAGGATGGCGAAGCGCAGCGTCATCAGGTCATCCACGATGCAGGCGGGGCGGCAGGCCGCCTCGTGCCGCGCGCCCTGGGCGCCGAGCAGGCGCAGGCGCACCTTGCCCCCGGTCGCCGACATGCCGACCGCGTCGAAGCGTTCCAGCTCGGCGGGTTGGGCGGGGCGGCCGTGGCGCCGCAGCAGTTCCGGGCTGGCCACCAGCAGGCCGTGGCTCAGGCCGAGCTGCTTGATGATCGCGCTGCCGCTGTCGTCCAGGTTCTGGCGCACCCGCAGGGCCAGGTCCACGCCTTCCTCGGCCAGGTCGACCACGCGATTGCTGACCTGCATTTCCAGCCGCACCTTGGGGTGGCGCGCCAGGTAGTCGGGAATCAGGGGGCCGATGGTGCTCTGGGCCAGGGTCACGGGGCAGGAGACCCGCAGGGGGCCGCGCGGTTCGGCCAGGATCCGGGCGAGTTCGGCCTGGGCCTGCTCGGCCTGGTCGCGCACGGCGATGCAATGATGGTGGTACTGCTCGCCGGCCGCCGTCAGGGACAGCTTGCGCGTGGTGCGGTTCAGGAGCCGGACGCCCAGTTCGGCCTCGAGCCGCGCGATACGGCGCGACAGCCGGGAGGTGGGCAGGTCGAGCGCCCGGGCCGCGCCTGCGAAGCTGCCGTGGTCGACGACTTCTGCGAAATAGCGCATGTCGTTGAGATCGTGCATCGTCAATTCACATTATTAATAGAACAATCTATGGCTCTGATCGAATCTTATCAATTCTTGATGCCTAATGGAAAATGACGACTTTCGCAACTTCGTCATTCGAAAGAGGCTTCTCATGAAACTGCTGCACATCGATTCCAGCATCTCCGGCCAGAACTCCGTCACGCGCAGCCTGACGCGCAAGATCGTCGAGCAGCAAAAGGCCGCGAATCCCGGCCTGGAAGTGGAATACCTGGACCTGGCCCAAGAGGCGCCCGCGCCCCTGTCGCTGGACGCGCTGGGCTTCCGCCTGCCGCCGTCGGGCGAGGAACTGACCGACGTCCAGCGGCGCGAGAATGAGATTTCCGAAGCGCTGGTCAGCCAGCTGATCGCCGCCGATGTCGTGGTGATCGGTTCGCCGCTGTACAACTTCACCATCCCGGCCCAGCTGAAGGCCTGGCTGGATCGCGTGGCCCAGGCCGGCCGCACCTTCACGTACACCGAGAACGGCCCGGTGGGCCTGCTCGGCGGCAAGACCGTGATCCTGGCGCTCAGCCGCGGCGGCGTGTATTCCACCAGCGAGGCCGGCAATGCCATGGAACACCAGGAAAGCTACCTGAAGACGATTTTCGGCTTCATGGGCGTGACCGATATCCGCGTCGTGCGCGCCGAGGGCATGGACATGGGCCCCGAAAGCCGTGCGCGCGGCCTGGCCAAGGCGCAGGAAGACATCCTGGCCCTGGCGGCGTGATCCATTGCCGCGTGCCGGCCCGCATCAGGCCGGCATGGGCAGCCTGCCGTTCACCAGGAATGCGGTGAGCGGATAGACGTGGACGTCGCGCCCGCCGACTGGCTTGAACGCGACTTCGCGGGCATCCAGCTGGCACAGCCAGGGGCGCATGTCGCGGGGGGATTTCCCCGCCAGCGCCTGCGGGGTGAACAGGCCCACGCACAGGCCCTGGGCCGGGTCGCGCGCCGAGCGGTATTCGAACGCCTCGATGCCGGCTTCCCGCATGGCGGTGCCGAGCGCCTGGGTCGCCCGGTAATGCACGGGGTCCGTCAGCGCGGCCCGGCGGCCGTCGAAAGGCGGATCCTGCAGCCGCAGGCCACGTTCCGTGCGGTAGCCGACGGAGAACAGCGTGTGCTGGCTCTGGATGGCGCCGCCCGCTGCGGGGGCGTCCATGGAAAACCAGAAGACGAAGCGGTAGTAGGCCGATTCGGCCAGTGTCGCCCCGAGATCGCGGCCGCCGTAGAGCAGGCTGGGTTCGTCGGGCCGCCCGAAGCGCGACCCCCAGGGCAGCGGCGGGTAGCGGAACGGTGTGCGCAGCAGGTAGTGCAGGCGTTCGCCGCCGTCGGGCCAGGCCGGCTTGGCCGCGTCGAGCAGGGATTCGAGAATCGCCTGCTCTTCCAGCGTATCGACGTATCCCAGGGTTGCGATGTGCTCCTGGCTTTCGACCAGGCGGTGCAACAGGCCCTGGACCGGGCCGATGCTGTGCTCGCCCCCGCATTCGCGCCACAACCCGCCGTCTTCGGGAGCGGCCCGCCGCGGGCCGGCGCCGTTGCGGTCCGGCATCAGATCTTGCCCCGCATCGCATCCACGAAGCGCAGCACCGTCACCAGCCCCTGGATGGTGGCGATCTGCTCGGCCGGCACGCCGCCCGTGACGCGGTTCGGGGTGTGCATGAAATGCCGGATCCATTCGACGTCGCCGCCCGTGAGTGCGTAGAGGGCACGGGCCAGACGTACCAGCAGCAAGGCGAGCTCGCCCTGCTTGGAAGCCGGGTCCAGCGATTGCGCGGTCTTCATGCGGCTGACGGCGGTGCGGTGCATGCCCAGGACGTCGGCCAGCCGGGCCTGGCGCAGACCGAGCTGGTCCGCCGCCCGCAGGACGGCCTTGGCCAGCACGGCATCCGGCGAAGGCACGGTATTCGGCAGGGCGGTCATGGCAGTGTCCATCGGGTGTTCAATATGCACATATTATGGGTTATTTGTGCATTATGAACAAGCCTGGAGCCGGGATCTACGCCCGGCGGGCGGCCGGTGGCCGTGCGCTCAGTCGCGGAAATTCTGGAACTGCAGCGGCAGGTCCACGTCCGTCTTGCGCAGCAGGGCGATGACCTGCTGAAGATCGTCGCGTTTCTTGCCCGATACGCGCAGCTTGTCGCCGTTGATCTGGGTCTCGACCTTGATCTTGGACTGCTTCACGGCGGCGATGAGCTTTTTCGCCACCGCCTGCTCGATACCCTGGCGGATGGTGATCTTCTGGCGGGCGCCGCCCAGGTTTTCCAGCGGCTCGGCCGCATCCATGCAGCGCACGTCGATGCCGCGGGCCGACAGGCGCCCGCGCAGGATGTCCATCATCTGCTTGAGCTGGAAGGCACTGGGCGCCGACTGGGTGACGACATAGCCTTCCAGCTCGAAACGCGCGTCGGTGCCCTTGAAATCGAATCGGGTGGCGAGTTCGCGGTTGGCCTGGTCGACGGCGTTGGTGAGTTCGTGCTTGTCGACTTCGGACACGACGTCAAAGCTGGGCATGGGGCGGGCTCCTGGAAGAAGAGGGCGATATCCGATTGTAGGGGCTGCGGCGGCGTAGCGGCAGCCGTGGTGCAGCGGCCGGGCGGCCTACAGCGCCCGTAGCGCGACGTACAGCGCGGTCCCCGCGGCGATGCTCAGCAGGGTCTGGCGGGTGCGCCATTGCAGCAGGATCACCAGGGCCACGGCGGCCAGTTCCTGCCAGGGCAGGCCGTCGTGCGAGCGCGCCTGACCGGCCGCCGTGTCGATCAACAGCAGGACCATGATCGACAGCGGCAGCGAATCGCCGAGCTTGTGGACGATGGGATGGCGGCGCAGCCAGTGGCCGGCGATGAAGGGCAGGGCGCGCAGGAGTATGGTTACCAGTGCCATCAGGGCGATGGCGGTCAGGACGTAGCCGGTGTCAGTCATGGGCCGCCCCCGTGGCCGGTGCGGTCCGGGCAGGCCGCAGGGCGGCGGCCACCAGGCTGAGGGCGATGGCGATGGCCAGCGCCTGGGACGGCATCA
>Ga0164243_10011380_pt1 | contig 12697 bp, 13 predicted proteins | sample OricompcompostOP_FD_108781 | JGI IMG/M metagenome (GOLD analysis project Ga0164243, IMG submission 108781) | Organic Plus compost microbial communities from Emeryville, California, USA - Original compost - Organic plus compost (OP) | ecosystem: Engineered > Solid waste > Mixed feedstock >...
CCCACGGGCGCCGATCGAACCCAACGCTGAAAATCGGCGGTCGCACGACCTTCCTCCGGCGCCCAACTCGCAAACTCCGCGGCGGTGGCTGGATCGTACGGTCCTTCTTTGACTTCGACGAACGAGGCGCCGTCGGTCAACACCAGCAGCGTGTGCCAGGTCGCTTGCGGCAGCTCGAAGGCCAGATTCGGCGTGCCCTCGCCAACGACACTGCGCTGCGTGATCGTTCCTTCGGCGTCGAACACCACCACTTCGAATTGCCCGCGCACGACCGTACACAGCTCCGACTTGGTCAGGTGCCGGTGCGGGCGAATGTATGAATCGCTGTGAGCGACCACGACGAACCGTTGCACGAGATCGCTCGGCGAGCTGTGCAGATTGTGATGAGCCCGCCGGCGCGGGCTGGCCGCGGCCTTGGCGGTCATTTCATCGAGCAGGGCGTTGGAAACGAGTTTCATGGTTCAGACCTTGCGTCGGGCGCTCAACACGTTCGGCAGGCCCTGGATGCGCGCCAGCACGCGCGACAGCTCTTCCAGGTCGTGCACGGTGATTTTCAGGTTCATGTCGGCGATGTCGTCCGCCTCGTGCGTCAACGTGTTCATGGCGTGAATGTTGATCTTCGTGTCGGCGAGAATTGCCGTCACGTCGCGCAGCAGGCCGCGCCGATCGTACGCTCGAACGTTGATATCGACCGGGAACGCACGGTCGCCTCCGGTGCCCCATTCGACCGGAATGACACGCTCGGGATTGGCCGCGGCCAGGCGCTTGAAGTTGGCGCAGTCGTCGCGATGGATGCTGACGCCGCGGCCGAGCGTGATGTAACCGGCGATCGGCTCCGGCGGCACCGGGCTGCAGCACCCGGCGAAGTTCGACAACAGATCTTCGACGCCGTCGATGGTGATGCCCGAAGCTTTCTTCGGCTCGGCGGTCGGCCGGCGCACGATTGGAGTCGGCAATTCCTGCGGCTTGGCGCGACGCTGCACGGCGCCGCTGATCTGCGCGGCGTTGATCTCGCCTTCGCCGATGGCGCGATACAGCTGATCGGCGTTGTCGAAATTGAACTCGCTGATCAGCTCCGGCAGGGTCACCGAGTGGATCGCGAGACGCTGCAATTCGCGTTCGAGAATCTGCCGGCCCTGCTGGGTATTCTGTTGCTCGTCGAGCTTGCGGAAGAACGAGCGGACCTTGTTCCGATTGCGCGGCGAGGCGAGATAGCCGAGCGAGGGCACCAGCCAGTCGCGGCTCGGATTGAGCTGCTTGCCGGTGATGATCTCGACCTGGTCGCCGTTGTGCAGGACCTGGTTGAGCGGCACCATGCGCCCGTTGACCTTCGCGCCCCGGCAGCGATGGCCCAGATCCGTATGCACGTGATAAGCGAAGTCGAGCGGCGTCGCGCCTCGCGGCAGATCGACCACCTCGCCGCGCGGTGAGATGGCGTAGACGCGATCCTCGAACAGCTCCGAGCGCACCCGATCCAGAAATTCGCCTTCGGTTTCCTCGCTGCGTTCGCTGGGCTCGAGCACCTGCCGCAGCCAGACGATTTTCTGCTCGTAGGCCGGATTGGCTTTGCCGCCTTCCTTGTAGCGCCAGTGGGCCGCGACGCCGAGCTCGGCATGAGCATGCATCTCGCGCGTGCGGATCTGAACTTCCAGCGGCAGCTTGCCCGGACCGATGACGGCCGTGTGCAGCGAGCGATACAGATTGTCCTTGGGCGTGGCGATGTAATCGTCGAACTCGCCCGGAATGTACGGCCACATTCCATGCACGATGCCGAGCACGGCATAGCAGTCGGCGATGCTGTCCACGAGCACACGCACGGCGCGCACGTCGTAGAGCTGATCGAACTGCAGGCCCTTGCGATGCATCTTCCGCCAGATGCTGTAGATGTGCTTGGGGCGGCCGGCGATGTCGGCGTTGGGGATGTGCGCCTTGTCGAGCTCCTTGCGCAGCAGCTCGATGACTTCGCCGATGTAACGCTCGCGATCGATGCGCTTGGAGGCGAGCCAGCCGGCGATGGTCTTGTAGCTCTCCGGGTCGAGGTAGCGGAAGCTCAGGTCCTCCAGCTCCCATTTCAATTGCCACACACCCAGGCGATTGGCGAGCGGGGCATACACCTCACGCGTCTCATAGGCGAGGCGCTCGCGCTCGGCCGCCGGTGCGTCCTTGCTGTCGCGCAGCTGTTGCAATTGAGCGGCGAGTTTCACGAGCACCAGTCGCGGATCGGTGACGATGGCGAGCAGCATCTTGCGCAGGCCTTCGGCCTGGTTGCTCGACAGCGCGGGGGCGCCGCGTCCGCCCGTGCTGGTCGGAATGCTGATGTTCAGCGAGCCCAGCCGCTGCAATTCGGTGGCGATCCGATTGGCCGGCGCGCTGACCGTCTCGATGGCCTGCTCTGGCGTGATCACCTCGGCTTCCAGCAACGGCAGCAGCAGGGCGCCGCCGAGGATGTCGTCGTCATCGGTCAGGGTGACCAGGATATCGACGATGGCCTGCGCACGCGCCAGCGCGGCCGGCGCTTTGGGCTGATCTTCGCCGACCGTGGCCGCCAGTTTTGCCAGCAGCTCGCGGGCCCGGCGGCGGGCATTCGCGGTCTGCTCGGTGTCGGATGCAGCGTCGTCGACGGAAGGCATGGCAAGCGCGGATCGTGTCGGTTTGTAGCCGTTGCCGGTATCATACCGGCTTCGCAACTCGAGACCCTCGCGGGTCCAGGCAGAGAGAGTCCTTGCGCAGACACAGGCGGCCGAAAAGTCTCGCCGAGCTCAACCTTGCCCGGGGGGACACGAAGCTATCGGCCGCGCTGGTCAGCCTTCGACAGCGTTCCTCGTCCGTCACGAGCGAGCCAGCGCCAGCCCCCAGGGTGCGAATCCTGGGCCTGGATCCGGGCTCGTTGTGCACCGGTTACGCGGTTATAGATATCGGAAGGTTGTGCGACCCAAGGAGCGCGACCGCGTGTATCCCGCGGGAAGCAGGGGCCAAGGTCAGCTATGTGGTCAGCGGCTCGATCCGCGCCCGGGGCGCCTCGCTCGCCGAGCGCCTGCAGGAAATTTTTGCCGGCGTCGATCAGCTGGCGAACCAGTACCAGCCCGACGAGGTTGCCATCGAGCGCGTGTTCATGCACCGCAATGCCGACAGCGCGCTGAAGCTCGGGCAGGCGCGAGGCGCGGCGCTGAGTGCGACTTTTGCCGTGCGCCCTCGTGTTTTTGAGTACGCGCCGCGTGAGGTGAAACTGGCCGTGGTCGGCACCGGTGCCGCTCAGAAGGAACAAGTGCAGTTGATGGTACGACGTTTGTTGAATCTGTCCGGACGGCTCGGCGCCGACGCAGCCGACGCGTTGGCCATCGCGCTTTGCCACGCGCACTCCCGCAATCTCAACCGCCAGTTGCACCAGCTCGTCGCAGGCTCGGCGCAATGATCGGCTTTCTGCGCGGCAAGCTGACCGCCAAACAACCCCCGCAGCTGGTGATCGACGTGGGCGGCGTCGGTTACGAACTGGAAGCGCCCATGTCGACTTTCTATGGGCTGCCGGCGGCCGGCTCGGAGGTGCATGTGTTCACGCACCTGGTGGTCCGGGAGGATGCGCACATCCTGTTCGGCTTCGGCACCGATCGCGAGCGGCGCCTGTTCCGCGAGCTGCTGAAAGTTTCCAATGTGGGGCCGAAGCTGGCGCTGGCCCTGCTCTCGGGCCTCACCGTCGATGCCTTCCTGATGTGCATCGAGGCGCAGGACATCGATACTCTGGTCCGCACCCCGGGCGTGGGCCGCAAGACGGCCGAGCGTCTGGTGGTCGAGATGCGCGATCGGGTGAAGGGATTTGGCGACACCGGCCTGGCCGTGCTGCCTACGGGCGGAACCGCCGAGGCTGCCATCGGTCCACAAGCGGAGGCTTTCAGCGCGCTGGTGGCGCTGGGTTACAAGCCCGCCGAGGTGACGCGGCTGCTGAAGGCGGTGGACGCGTCGGCGCAGACCACCGAGGAAATCATTCGCCGCGCACTGCAGGCCGCTGCCAGTCGATAAGCAACCATGATCGAGCAGGACCGCATCGTTTCCGCCGCCAGCCAGGGCGATGAAGCCGCCTTCGACCGTGCCGTGCGGCCGAAGAAACTGGCCGATTACGTCGGCCAGTCGGCGGTCAAGACGCAGATGGAAATATTCATCCAGGCGGCGCGCAACCGGCGCGAGGCGCTGGATCACGTGCTGATCTTCGGTCCGCCCGGCCTGGGCAAGACCACGCTGGCGAACATCATCGCCAACGAGCTCGGGGTCAATCTGCGCCAGACCTCGGGGCCGGTGATCGAGCGCGCCGGCGATCTGGCGGCGCTGCTCACCAACCTGCAGGCCAACGACGTTCTGTTCGTCGATGAGATTCATCGGCTGAGCCCGCAGGTCGAGGAGATCCTGTATCCGGCCATGGAAGACTTTCAGCTCGATATCATGATCGGCGAAGGTCCGGGCGCACGCTCCATCAAGCTGGATCTGCCGCCGTTCACGCTGATCGGCGCGACCACGCGGGCCGGTCTGCTGACCTCGCCGCTGCGCGACCGGTTCGGCATCGTGCAGCGCCTGGAGTTCTACGATCAGGCCGAGCTGCAACGGATCGTGACGCGTTCCGCCAGCTTGCTGGGCGTGCCGGCGGATGCGGCCGGAGCAGCGCGCATCGCCCAGCGTTCCCGGGGAACTCCGCGTATCGCCAATCGATTGCTCCGGCGCGTGCGCGACTATGCCGAAGTGCGCGCCGGCGGCCGGATCACCGACGAAGTGGCGCGGGCGGCGCTCGACATGCTCGACGTGGACCCGCTCGGCTTCGATCTCATGGATCGCAAGCTGCTGCTGACCATCATCGAAAAATTCGACGGCGGGCCGGTGGGCGTGGAAAGCCTGTCGGCGGCGCTGGGCGAGGAACGCGGCACCATCGAGGACGTGATCGAGCCGTATCTGATCCAACAAGGGTTCATCATGCGCACGGCCCGCGGCCGGATGGCGACGCGCATGGCCTATCAGCACTTCGGTCTGAAGTTGCCGGACCGGCCGGGCACCGGCGAGCTGTTCGACAACTAAGCGGAGCAAGTCACGGGCGCATGGCAGCCACACCAGAGATTCCTTCGACGCAAGATTCCACCGCCCGGCCGTTCGCCTGGCCGGTGCGCATCTATTGGGAAGACACCGATGCCGGCGGCATCGTCTATTACGCGAACTACATGAAGTTCATGGAGCGTGCGCGCACCGAATGGCTGCGTGCCGCCGGCATCGAACAGCTGCCCTTGAAGGAGCAGTACGGGCTGATGTTCGTGGTCGTCGATATCGAAGCGCACTATCGGCGGCCGGCGCGCTATGGCGATGAGCTGCTGGTCACCTGCGTGATCGCCGAGCGCACGCGCGCCAGCTTCACGTTTCAGCAACAGGTCTTTCGTGGCGGGCTCGACGGCGAGCTGCTGGTGGAAGGCAAGGTGCGCGTCGCGTGCCTCGATGCAGTCAGTCTGCGTCCGACCGCGTTGCCGAAGGAACTGCTATGAGCTCGACCGCCCCGCGCGGGCAGCGCGCTGGTCGCAGCTTTATGAATTCGACTACCCCGCGCGCAGCGCGGCGGTTGCAGTCCGAACAATCAATTCGGGAGTGATGGGAATGATGTCAGAGAACCTCAATCCGCTGGAGCTGGTGCTCAACGCCAGCATCGTGGTGCAGATCGTGATGGCGCTGCTGCTGCTGGCCTCGCTGGTCTCCTGGTCCATCATGCTGCGCAAACGCGCCGAGCTGAGCCGTGCGCGCGCCGACGCCGACCGCTTCGAGGAAACCTTCTGGTCGGGCGGCGATCTGACCGCGATGTTTCGTTCCATCGACCAGAGCCGGCGGGTCACCAAGGGCATGGAGGCGATTTTCGAGCAGGGCTTTCGTGAGTTCTCACGATTGCGTCAGCAGGGCGGCATTGCCTCCGCGCAGCTGATCGAGGGCGCACGCCGCGGCATGCGCGTTGCGCTGCTCAAGGAAAGCGATCGACTGGAGCTGGGATTGGCGATGCTGGCCACGATCGGCTCGACCAGCCCGTACATCGGCCTGTTCGGCACGGTGTGGGGCATCATGAATGCATTCCACGGCCTGGGTAACGTGCAGCAGGCGACGCTCTCGATGGTGGCTCCAGGCATCACCGAGGCGCTGATTGCCACCGCCATGGGTCTGTTCGCCGCCATTCCCGCCGTGGTCGCTTACAACCGGTATGCGGATCAGGTGAGCCGGGTCGAAGTGCGTTACGACACGTTCGTCGAGGAGCTGTCGACGATTCTGCAGCGTCACGCCACGGCCTCTCGTGAGACGCCGCGTGGCGCCGAGGCACACGCATGAGCCCGATGAATGCCCGCCGCGGCAAGCGGCTCGTCGCCGAGATGAACGTCGTTCCGTACATCGACGTGATGCTCGTGCTGCTGATCATCTTCATGATCACCGCGCCCATGCTCACCCAGGGCATCAAGGTGGATCTGCCCAAGGCCGCGGCCGAGCCGCTGCCGGAAGATCTGATGCGGCAGCACCAGCCCTTGATCCTGAGCGTCGACGCCTCGGGCCAGTATTACCTGAACATCGGCAAGGACGAGGAGACGGCCATCGATGAGAACGTCGTCATCGAGCGCGTCGCGACGGTGCTGCGCCGTGAGCCGCAGACCCCGGTGCTGGTGAAGGCCGATACCAATGTGCCCTATGGGCGCGTGGTCACCGGCATGGTGCTGTTGCAGGAAGCGGGCGCCGAGAAGGTCGGCTTCATCACCGATCCGGCGGAAGCGCGGAACAACAAGAAGCGCTAAGGCCTCATGGTCGATTTCATCAAACAACACTGGACGTACATTCTCGGCGCACTGCTGCTGCACGCGTTGTTTGCTGGCATTTTCGGTCTCACCATGCTGAACATGCAGCGCAGTCCGCCGCCGGTGCAGCTTGCGATCCAGGCGGTGGTCGTCGATCCGAAAGCGCTGAACGACGCTGCCCGCCAGCAGCGCCAGCAACGCGAGCGCGACCGCGCTCAACAGCAGGAGCGTGAGCAGGCCGCCCAGCGCGAACGCGAAGAACAGGTACGGCGCGAGCAGGAACAGGCCGCCGAGCAGCAGCGTCGCGAGCAGGAAGAGGTTCAGCGCAAGCAGGCGGAACAACGGGCCGAGCAGGAGCGTCAGATCGAATTGAAACAACGCCAGGAAGCCGAACAGCGCCGGCTGGCGGAAGAGCAGCAGTTGCGCGAGCGACAGGAGGCGGAAAAGAAAGCCGCCGCCGCCGAGGCCGAGCGCAAGAAGCGCGCCGAGGAGGAGGCCAAGCGGGTCGCCGAGATCCAGCGCAAGCAGCGTGAAGAGGCCGAGCGCCGCAAGGCGGCGGAAGACAAACGTTTGCAGGAGGCGCGCGAGTCGGAGTTGCAGCGTCAATTGCAACAGGAGGAGGCTGACGCAGCAGCCGCCGCGGCTGCGCGCGGCTCACCGGAAGCCGCGCAGTACATCGCCATGATCGCGCAGGCGGTCGAGCGTCGCTGGAAACGTCCGCTGTCGGCCAGGGAAGGCTTGCAGTGTGAAGTGCGGGTGAGGCAGACGCCCGCAGGCGTGGTGCTCTCGGCACAGGTCGGCTCGTGCAATGGCGATGCAGCCGTGCGGCAGTCGATCGAGGCCGCGGTGTTCGGCGCTTCGCCGTTGCCACTGCCGAGCAATCCGCGCCTGTTCGATCCGAACCTCGTGTTCATGTTCAAACCGACGACGTAACAATTGCTATAGCGGGCCGGATGCCAGAAGCGTCGGCCCGCACACTGCTCCGAGGAGCCCGAGCTGATGAAAAAACTGTCCGTCCTGTTTAGCTGCTGGTGTGCATCGCTGGCACTGTTCTGCTTCGCGTCCGCGGCCAAGGCGCAACTGGTGATCGAGATCACCAAGTCCGCCGAGGACGCGGTGCCGATCGCCATCGTGCCGTTCGGTTGGGAGTCCAGCGGCGCCGCGCCGTTCGACGTGGCCGATGTGGTCGCCGCGGACCTGCGGCGCAGTGGCCGCTTCGCGCCGCTGGATCGCAAGGAAATGATCGATCGGCCGACCCAGGCCGATCAGATCCGCTTCCAGGACTGGCGTTATCTCAAGACCGACTTCATCGCCGTCGGCAAGCTGATGCCCGAGGGGGCAGGCTTCGCCGCGCAGTTCGAGCTGTTCAATGTGCTCACCGGCCAGCGCCTCGCCGGACAGCGCGTCACCGGCAACGCGAACAACATGCGCGCAGTGGCGCACCGGATCTCGGACATCATCTTCGAACAATTGACCGGCGTGCGTGGCGCTTTTTCGACCCGGGTCGCCTTCATCAGTGCCGAAGGGACGCCGCCGAAGCAGCGTTACAAGCTGATCGTCTCCGATTACGACGGCGAGAATCAGCAGACCATCACCAGCTCGGACGAGCCCATCATGTCGCCGGCGTGGTCGCCCGATGGCCAGAGCCTCGCCTATGTATCATTCGAGAGCAAAGCGTCCGCCATCTATGTGCAGACATTGCGCACGGGCGAGCGCAAGCGCGTTTCGGCGCGCGCCGGCATCAACGGTGCGCCGGCGTGGTCCCCGGATGGCCGGATGCTCGCGCTCACGCTGTCGCGCAAGGACGGCGATATCGACATCTATACATTGGACCTCAACAGCCAGGTGCTCACGCGCATGACGTTCGACCCCGGCATCGACACCGAGCCGAGCTGGTCCTCCGACGGCAAGAAGCTGTACTTCAATTCCGATCGCGCCGGCGGCCCGCAGATTTATGAGATCGATGTCGCCAACCCCAATCGGGCCACGCGCATCAGTTTCGAAGGCGGCTACAACGCCCGGCCGCGCGTCTCGCCCGATGGCAAGAAGCTGGCGGTGGTGACGCTGGACCGTGGCAATTACCGAATCGGGCTCATCGATCTGGCCTCCAAGGCGATGCAGGTGCTGTCCGAAGGCCGCCAGGATGAAAGCCCGAGCTTCGCGCCCAACGGCGCCGTGCTGATCTATGCGACGCAGGACAGGGGCCGAGGTGTGCTGGCGACCGTGTCGACCGATGGCCGCACGGCCGAGCGCTTCAGCAACACGGTCGGCGAAGTGCGTGAGCCGGTCTGGGCGCCGTTTCCGCAGCGTTGAGCTTGAAATGGCCGCTATCAGGCCGGAAAAAGTGCGCCAAAGGCGCCTTGTCGGGCTCGAAGTTGTGGCAAAATTCGCGGCAGTTTTGGTCTGTGAACGGCGACGGGCGGATTTTTCAGCGGGTTCGCTGGTCGTAACAACTAAATTCAGGAGAGTGTAGATGCGTGTAACGCGGCTCATGCTGATCGTGGCGAGTGGTCTGATCCTGGCGGCTTGCGGCAACAAGCCCCTGCCCGAAGCGCAGAACACGTCCGAGTCGGTTGGCCCGACCACCAGCACTCAAGGTGCTGAGAGCAGCGGCGTCGGCAGCAGCGCGCTGTCCGCTGAGCAGCAGGCGATGGAAGCCGCCAAGGCCGCCGGCGTGATCATCTACTTCGATTACGACCGCGCCGAGATCAAGCCGGAGTTCGTGCCGGTGGTCGCCGCCCACGCCAAGTTCCTGAATGGCAGCCCGCAGCGGAAGGTGCGTCTGGAAGGTCATTCCGACGAGCGCGGCTCGCGTGAGTACAACATCGGCCTGGGCGAGCGCCGTGCGCAGGCCGTGCGTCGTGCGTTGATGCTGCAGGGTGTGACTGAAAGTCAGATCACCACCGTCAGCTACGGTGAAGAGCGTCCGGCCGTGCAGGGCAGTGACGAAGCGGCCTACAGCAAGAACCGTCGCGTCGAGTTGGTCTACGGTCGATGAGTCGAGTCGCCATGAGAGTCGCGCCAAACATTGCTGCCGTTCGCGTCGGGTTGATCGCCGCGGTGGCGGCGATTTTGTCGGGCTGTGCGACCACGCCGCCGGAAGCCGATCCGACGGTGCAGAAGCTGTCCGAGCTCGACAGCCGCTTGTTGCGGATCGAGCGCGTGCTCGCCAATCAGAGCCTGCTCGATCTGTCGCAACGGATCGAAGCGGCGCAGGCGGAAACGCGCGTGCTGCGCGGTCAGATCGATGAGTTGCAGCACCAGGCCACGCAGAGCCAGACGCAGCAACGTGAAATGTATGCCGATGTCGATCGTCGGCTCTCGGCGCTCGAAGGCAATCCGGGCGCGGCCGCGTCCACTGTCACGCCGGCGGCAGGCTTGCCGATCCCGCAGGGTGATGACCGTGCCAACTATCAGGCCGCGTTCGATCTGCTGAAGGATGCGAAATATCCGGAAGCGATCAATGCGTTCAAGCAGTACCTCACCACCTTCCCGAACGGACCGCTGGCCGACAACGCGCAGTACTGGCTCGGCGAAGCGCATTACGTGACCAAGCAGTACACGGACGCGTTGCGCGATTTCCGGACGGTGATCGAGAAGTATCCGGAGTCGCGCAAGATCCCGGATGCCCTGTTGAAGATCGGCTACTGCAATTACGAGCTGAAGAACTGGGCCGAGGCGCGCTCGGCGCTCAACCAGGTCGTGCAGCGTTTTGGCGATACCACCGCCGCCCGTCTCGCCGGCCAGCGCCTGGCCAAGCTGGACAGCGAGGGCCGGTAATCACTGGTGCCCCGTTTTGGGGCGCTCCGTGATGCCTTCGCCGGGTGGTTTAGATCAGTCTCATGAACCTCGCTGACTCAACCCCTGTCGATTCCGCCGCCGCTGGCAGCGGCGCCGCGCGCGTCAAGCTCACCGAAATCTTTCTGTCCATCCAGGGCGAAGCGGACAGCGTGGGCTGGCCCACGGTGTTCGTGCGGCTCACCGGCTGTCCGCTGCGTTGTCAGTACTGCGATACCGCTTACGCGTTCTACGGCGGCGAATGGACGTCGCTCGACGACGTGCTGGCGCGGGTCGCGACGTTCAATACCAGGCATGTCTGCGTCACGGGCGGCGAGCCGCTCGCGCAGAAGGGATGTTTCCCGTTGCTGCAACGATTGTGTGATGCCGGTTACAGCGTGTCGCTCGAGACCAGCGGCGCGATCGATGTGAGCAATGTCGACCCGCGCGTGGTGCGAGTGGTCGACGTGAAGACGCCGGGCAGCGGCGAAGTCGGGCGCAATCGTTATGAAAATCTCGAGGTACTGCGGCCGGAAGAGCAGGTGAAGTTCGTGCTCTGCAGCCGTGCCGATTTCGAGTGGGCTCGCGATCTGGTTCGCGAGCGCCGGCTGGACCAGCGCTGCATGGTGCTGTTCAGCCCGAGCTACGGACAGATCGAGCCGCGTGACCTGGCGCAGTGGGTGATCGATGAGCGCCTGCCGGTGCGGCTGCAGATCCAGCTGCACAAGGTGCTGTGGGGCGACGCGCCCGGTCGGTAGAGATTCGATCTACGGACCCTTGGATGAATAGCCCGCTGCTCTGGCGACCCGGACTGATGAGAAGCTTCGAATCATGGCTGACAATCGCGCTGTAGTGCTCTTATCCGGTGGCCTCGATTCCGCCACCGTGCTGGCGATCGCGCGCGAGCAGGGATTTCAGTGCTACGCGCTGAGCGTGGATTATGGTCAGCGGCACCGAGCGGAACTGGACGCTGCCGGGCGGGTCGCTCAGTCCCTCGGCGTGGTCGAGCATCGCACGTTGCGCATCGATCTCGGCGGCATCGGCGGATCGGCACTGACCGACGCGAGCATTGCCGTGCCCGAGGCGCCTCAGGTGGGCATTCCCATAACGTATGTTCCGGCACGCAACACCGTGATGCTCTCGTTCGCCCTCGGCTGGGCCGAGGTGCTGGAGGCGCCACGCATTTTCATCGGAGTGAACGCGGTCGATTACTCAGGCTATCCGGATTGCCGGCCGGCGTTCGTTGCAGCCTTCGAGCGGGTGGCAAACCTGGCCACGAAGGCGGGCGTGGAGGGCACGGTGGCCTTCAAGATCGTGACGCCCCTGATCGACCTGACCAAGGCCCAGATCATCCAGCGCGGCGTGGCCCTCGGTGTGGACTATTCCCTGACAGTGTCGTGCTATCAGGCCGACGCGGACGGCCGGGCTTGTGGCAGCTGCGATTCCTGCCGCCTGCGTCGGGCCGGCTTCCAATCCGCCGGCGTCCCGGATCCGACGCGGTATTTTCGATGAATTTCCGTGGCTCTTTAGGTATGATGCGCGCCCCGTCAGGCCAGCCAGCCTGACCGCCTGTCTCCCGTGGGGTCGGTAGCTCAGTTGGTAGAGCACTGGACTTTTAATCCATTGGTCCTGGGTTCGAGTCCCAGCCGACCCACCATTTCCGTCAGATAGTTTGGGTGCGAGGTCTGCTCGAGTTTGAGCACCTCCGAAATTCATCCGTAAAAACAATTCGAAGCCATCATTGCGGCGAACGGCCACCTGTGTCGGAGATGCACTTCGGTCACGGCACTGCTTCCTTGTTTTGCGGTTGCGAGACGCACGAAAGATAGTGTGCGGCGCCCGCGGCATCATGCATCCCAACCTCATCCTCAGCGTCGCCAGGGACCCTGGCGTTGTATGTATTTCACCGCGAACGTGCCATAACGAACGATCGTTCGTGACCAGGACGGCGTGATTCATTGGTCGATTTGTTCTGTTTCTCGAATCGTTTGTTTTACTGGCGAACCCGGCCCCACGCCAGAACCGGCTGACACAGCGCCCGCGTTTGAGATAGCCAAGCGCGGCTGCAGCTCATCGGCCCAACCATCGACGATGCCGCCGAGCACTTGACAGGTGAGGCAATGAGCGCGCAA
>Ga0164243_10011381_pt1 | contig 12697 bp, 9 predicted proteins | sample OricompcompostOP_FD_108781 | JGI IMG/M metagenome (GOLD analysis project Ga0164243, IMG submission 108781) | Organic Plus compost microbial communities from Emeryville, California, USA - Original compost - Organic plus compost (OP) | ecosystem: Engineered > Solid waste > Mixed feedstock >...
CTTGCTGGGCGCGGGCAAAATTTCTCAAAAATGACTAAAAATTGTCAGGAAGAAGCCTGACACTGAAATTCCATTTTCAGAATAAATATTCCTTTTAAAAAATGAGAAAATTTTTATCAGAATTCTTCGTTTAACCGTCGGCGTTAGAGCCGTAAAAGGGGGATTTATGAATTATAAATTTCTTGAAATAATAATTTAATTATCATCATGCGCAAGTTTTTTGCTAAATTATACGGCGATTGTCGCCGGGGAGGTCCGGAGGCAGTCCGTGTAAACAAAAAACTTAACGATGCAGACGAGCCTGATACACATGGGGCAGCGGTTAAAGCAGATTCTGAAACAAAGGAAGATTAAAGTCATCGACTTTGCCAAGAAAGCCGGATTCACCAACCAGATAGCGCATTATCACCTGCGGAAGAGTGATATGAAAAGAGCCAACCTGGAGCGTTTCTGCACCATCATTGGCATCACTACGGAAGAGTTCATGCGCTGGAACGGCGCACAGCTGATAGCGCAGGATAAAAACCTGCACCATGGCGAACGCTTACTGGCCATTATTGCCGAAAAAGGACTCAACCGCAGCCGCCTCGCAGAACGGATGGATATGAGCCGCCGGACCATGTACAATTTGTTCGAAAAACAGACTTTTTCGCCCAGTGAGCTGGAACGGGCAGCAAAAGCCGTAGATATAAGCCTGGAGGCGTTTTTGAACCCCGGAACCGTTACCGAAGCCAGAAACAGCGATTCCGAAGAAATGATGACCCAAAGAGAGAAATATTATAAGCTCCTTGAAGACCATAACGAACTGCTCCGCATGTACAATAACCTTAAGGATGAAGTGATTCAGCTGCGCCGGGAACTACAGGAAGTGAAAAAAGTTTCAAAAACCCGCTGATTTGATACGCTGCGTATCACGATGAAATCTTTTTGTCAATAATTAGAATGATAGACATTGTTATATTGTAACTACAAATAGCTATATTTGTATAGCCGTGAATTCCCCCCAAAGACTCAAAAAAACACGGCGTTACAATTATGAGAATGACTCATTACGAGATCCATCATGGGATACGATTAAGGCGTATTTTAAGAGATAAAAAGTTTGTACTCACCACCTTCGCAAAGATGACCGGATACACCCGGGCAGGCCTGTACGACAACTTCCTTAAACCCAAAATCAAAACGGAAAAATTGATGAAAATACTCCAGGCGATTCCTATCACCCAGGAAGAATTCCTGAACTGGAACTCCCTGAGCAGCCAAAACGCCCCTCACCAGGGCGAAAGACTCCTGCTTTATTTCGCTATGAATAAGCTGAAACCAAAGCAGGTAGCCCAATCACTGAATATTAAGACGGATGAATTGTATAATTGGACGGACCAGGAAACCCTGACCAAAGCGCAGTTAAAGCAACTGGCCGACGCCATCCAGCTGGATCCTTCCTACTTTGAGAACCCGCAAACGGCCCTGCAGGAAGTAAACTGGATGGAAGCGTACCTGGATAAATGTATGGAGTTACAACAATGCCTGCGGAAACTGAAGGCACTGGAAAAGAAACAACCGCAACAAGCCTGACCACCGGCTTATTTCACCAGCGCAGGCGCCAGTTGAAAATATTCAGCCACCTCTTTCCAGTTGTTCACCCGCTTGTAATCAGTCAGGTAAATATTGTGAGGCGCTGTAAATAATAATCGTTCACCCTTGAAATAACGCAGGTTCTTATCGTGGTCGTCAATCATATAATCCGCCTCCACAATGGTTTTGGAGCCGCATAACACCACATTCCTCCAGCTGATATAAGGGAAGTGCTCGCCCAGCCAGTCAATTTTCTCCTTCAGGGATAAAGGGAACTCCGTGGCGGCAGATACGATGAATACCTCGTGCTTGTCCATCAGGGCCCTGATCACCTCCTGGCTGTCCGGCATGACCGGCAGGTTCCGGAAAAAGCCCTCCTCGTGAATGAATTTCAGCGTCTCACCCTCTATCGGAAAACCGCCGCCATCCGGATGGCCATTCAACGATTCCCTGGTTATCCTTACGCCGTGCTTCTGTTCGTACAAATGGATCATGTGGGCAGTTAAGTCGGCCATCACATTGTCCATATCAATTGCTATTCTTGCCATATTTTGCTGTTTTTTGCAAACTTATGCAAAATTTGGCAGATTATCGCAAATTATTTCATAATATTGCAGAAAATGGCAAGATTATGCTGAAAGAGGAAAGGCTGGACTATATATTAAAGAAGTTACAGGCAGATCATAAAGTATTGCAGGCGGAGCTGAGCAACGACCTCCAGGTATCGGAAGATACCGTCCGCAGGGACCTGGAAGCGCTGGCGCAAAGCGGCCAGCTGATAAAGGTGCGCGGCGGCGCCATCCCGCACTCGCCCAATCCGTATTCATTCAAGGAAAGGATCGTGTACCATGAGGACGATAAGCGACACATCGCTTCCAAAGCGCTCTCCCTCATACACGACGGGCAAACCATCATCATCGATGGCGGTACCTCCACACTCATGCTGGCACAGATACTGCCGCCGCACCTGAAGGCCACCGTCATTACCAACAGCGTGCCCATCGCGGCAAAGCTCGTGGATCATCCATCCATCGACCTGATATTCACCGGTGGCCGCATCGGTAAGGACTCGCAGACGGCCGGCGGCCTGGAAACCATTAAAATGTTCCAGCGCATAAAGGCAGATCTCTGCTTCCTCGGCGTATGCTCCCTGCACCCGGATGCCGGCGTCACAGGGCTGGACCTCAACGAAGCTGATGTGAAAAGGGAAATGGTGGCATCCGCCTATAAAACCATCGCCCTCGCCACCAGCGATAAAATGGGTACCGCCGAGCCTTACAAGGTCTGCGACATACAGGGCATTGATACCATCGTGACGGACAAGCCCGAACTACCTTCCCTCCAACCATACATTAACCTGGGCATCCAGGTGATATAACATCAACGATCCTACATGATAAATGAGGTTACCTTAAAGGCTGCAGACAAACGAATGATCCGCATTGCGGTGAGCGCCCTGTTTTTCCTGACCGGACTATGTTTCAGCAGCTGGACGTCCCGCATTGCCGACATCCAGCAATCCATGCGCCTGAACAACGCCGGACTGGGCGCCGTGCTGCTCGCACTGCCCATAGGCTCCATCATCTCCCTGCCCACGGCAGGCGTGCTGGTTTCCAAATTCGGCAGCCGGCAGGTGGTCGTCAATGCCGCCATCGCCTATGCCGCCATATTGCCCCTGCTGGGCCTGGCCTCCGCGCCATGGCAGCTCATGGGCGCATTGGTGTTGTTCGGCTTTAGCGGCAACCTCGCCAACATTGCAGTGAATACGCAGGCCGTAGCCGTTGAAATCATGTACGGCCGCTCCATCATGGCATCCTTCCACGGCTTGTGGAGCGCCGCAGGAGCCGCGGGCATCGGCATCGGCTGGATCATGGTAGCGCAGGGGATACCACCCGTTTATCACTTCCTTTTTGTGGCCATGATGGGGTGGACCATCATAGCGCTGGCATCTTCCCGCATCATCCAGCAGGACAGTAATATTTCTACCAACCAACCACTGTTTTCAAAACCGGACGCCTTCCTGCTGACGCTCGGAATCATTGCCTTTTGCTCCATGATCTGCGAGGGGACGATGTTTGAATGGAGTATCATCTATTTCCGCCGGGTACTGAAAATAGATCCGTCCTTTGCAGTGGCCAGCTCATTTGCTTTCATGACCACGATGGCTACCGGCAGGTTCATTGCCGATGGCCTGCGGGTAAAATACGGCGCCAGGTTTATGCTGATCGCCAGCGGCGTGCTCACTGCCGGCGGCCTGCTGATAGCGGTTATATTTCCTTATTTCTTCTCGGCTATTTTCGGGTTTATGCTCGTGGGGTTGGGCGTGTGTTCCGTTGTGCCGCTGGTGTACAGCGCCGCGGGTACAACAAAGCTGATGTCGCCCGGGATGGCGCTGGCAACGGTTTCCACCATCGGTTATCTCGGCTTCCTTTGCGGCCCGCCATTAATTGGTTTTGTGGCGCAGGTAAGCAGCTTGTCTGTTTCGTTTACGATGATTGCCGTGATGGGAGCGTTGATAGCGGTGCTGGCAAGCAGGATAAAGATCTAGGTTGATAAGGCAGGCAGCAGGTGCTGGGAAATTATTGTAGCCGGCAGCATAAAACCCAACCAGCGCCTGCCATTACATCGCTGCTTCAAATAACCTTTTCCGCTTATATAATACAAAATTTCCCTGCAAAAAACAGCCGCCCCGAAAAAAATTAAAATTTTATTGTGCAGTAATCGCTATTCTCCGTAACTTTGCACGATTTTTTTGACTCCATCGCTGGCAGAAAAATCAATTTGGTTTTTCATTTTCAATAGATTACACAAATGCCAAAAGACTCATCTATCAAATCTGTTCTCATTATCGGTTCTGGTCCTATTATTATTGGTCAGGCTTGCGAATTTGACTATTCCGGTTCCCAGGCAGCACGCTCGCTGCGCGAAGAAGGAATAAAAGTGATTTTGATTAATTCCAACCCCGCGACCATCATGACAGATCCAATGATGGCCGATAAGGTTTATTTGCTGCCACTGACCGTGGAAAGCATTGAGCAGATCCTGGAAGAAAACCAGATAGATGCCGTGTTACCTACTATGGGTGGGCAGACTGCGCTGAATCTTTGTAAAGAAGTGGATGAACTGGGTATCTGGGAAAAATACAATGTGCGCCTGATTGGTGTGGACATCAAAGCTATCGACAAAGCGGAAGACAGAGAACAATTCCGCCAGTGGATGATCCAGCTGGGTGTTCCCGTAGCGCCTGCCAGAACAGCCAACTCCTTCCTGGAAGGTAAAGAGTTTGCACAGGAAATCGGATTCCCGTTAGTGATCCGTCCTTCCTTTACCCTCGGTGGTACCGGTGGAGGTTTCGTACACAGCAAGGATGAACTCGATGAAGCCCTGGACCGCGGTCTGAAAGCTTCCCCGATTCACGAAGTACTGGTGGAAAAAGCCGTACTCGGTTGGAAAGAATATGAGCTGGAACTGCTGCGCGACAAAAACGACAACGTGGTGATCATCTGTACGGTGGAAAACCTGGATCCTATGGGTATCCATACCGGCGACTCCATCACAGTGGCGCCTGCCATGACCCTGAGCGATACCGCTTTCCAGGACATGCGTAACAAAGCCATGAAGATGATGCGCGACCTCGGCAACTTCGCCGGCGGTTGTAACGTACAGTTCTCCCTCAACCCGGAAACAGAAGAACTCATCGCCATCGAAATCAACCCGCGCGTGAGCCGCTCTTCTGCGCTGGCCTCCAAAGCAACCGGGTACCCTATCGCAAAAATTGCTGCGAAACTGGCAATCGGCTACACCCTGGACGAACTGGAAAACCAGATCACCAGAACTACTTCCGCTTTCTTCGAACCTGCGCTGGACTACGTGATCGTGAAAATGCCGCGCTGGAATTTTGACAAGTTTAAAGGCGCTGACGATACCTTAGGACTGCAAATGAAATCTGTAGGTGAAGTAATGGCCATCGGCCGCACCTTCCCTGAAGCGCTGCAGAAAGCCTGCCAGAGCCTCGAAAACGATGCCCTCGGCCTCGGCTACTACGGTAAGTCCATGCTGAAAGGCGAACAACTCCTCGAAAAACTGAAACGCCCGACCTGGGATCGCATCTTCCGTATTAAGGATGCCCTCATGGAAGGCGTATCCGTAAAACATATCCACCAGCAAACGTATATCGACCGCTGGTTCCTGCACCAGATCAACGATATCGTTACGCTGGAAAAACAACTGGCTGAGCACGACCTCGAAAGCGTTCCGGTAGATATGCTCCGCGACGCCAAGAAAATGGGCTTCTCCGATAAACAACTCGCTATCCTCTTCGGTAACTGCGAAGAGTCCGAAGTGTACGCTAAACGTAAAGCCAACGGCATCGTTCGTACCTATAAAATGGTAGATACCTGCTCCGCAGAGTTCGAAGCTAAAACGCCTTACTTCTACTCCACCTTCGATACCGAAAACGAAAGCAAGGTTAGCACAGAGAAGAAGAAAATCATCGTACTCGGTTCCGGTCCGAACAGGATTGGCCAGGGTATCGAATTCGACTACTGCTGCACCCACGGTCTGCAGGCGATCCAGGATTGCGGTTACGAAGCCATCATGGTGAACTGTAACCCTGAAACAGTATCTACCGACTTCGATATGGCAGACAAACTGTACTTCGAACCGGTATTCTGGGAGCACCTCTGGGAAATCATCGAGCTGGAAAAACCGGAAGGGGTGATCGTACAGCTGGGTGGCCAGACGGCGCTGAAACTCGCTAAACGCCTGGAAGAAAACGGTGTGAAAATCATCGGTACTTCCTTCGATAATATGGACATCGCGGAAGACCGCGGCCGCTTCTCCGATATGCTGAAAGAACTCGGTATCCCTTATCCTAAATATGGTACCGCTTACAGCACCGACGAAGCCATCGAAGTAGCCAAAGAAGTAGGATACCCTGTACTGGTGCGTCCTTCCTATGTACTCGGCGGTCAGCGTATGCGTATCGTGATCAACGAGGAAGAACTGGAAGAATCCGTACTGAGCCTCCTGCGTCACCTGCCGGGTAACAAAATCCTGATCGACCACTTCCTCGACCGTTGCCAGGAAGCGGAAATCGACGGTATCTTCGACGGTGAGCAGTTCCATGTAATGGGTGTGATGGAGCATATTGAACCTGCAGGTATCCACAGTGGCGACAGCCACGCGCTGCTGCCGGCGTTCAACCTGACTCCGATCGAAGTAACCACTATGGAATACTACGCGGAAAAAATCGCCCGCGCACTCAATATCCGCGGTCTGATCAACATCCAGTTCGCTATTAAAGACGGTAACGTGTACGTGATCGAGGCTAACCCCCGCGCATCCCGCACTACGCCGTTCATCGCGAAAGCTTACCAGGTGCCTTACCTGAACATCGCTACCAAAGTGATGATCGGCGCCAAAAAGCTCTCTGATTTCAAGATCGAGAAAAAACTGACCGGCTTTGCCATCAAAGAACCCGTGTTCTCCTTCAACAAGTTCCCGGGCGTAAACAAAGAACTCGGACCTGAAATGAAATCTACCGGTGAAGCGATCCGCTTTATTAAAGACCTGCGCGATCCTTACTTCAGACAGCTCTACAAAGAGAAAAGTATGTACCTGAGCAAATAACCAGGTAGGTAAGATAAAACGGACAGCCCTTCAGCATTGCGCTGAAGGGCTGTTTTATTTTCCCGGCATTTTAATGCAAAGTAGCAGGAGCGCTAACTGTTAAAAAACTATCAGTTTAGCCCTTAAAAAAAATAGAGCCTGATAAAAATCAGGCTCCTTCTTTTCCCTCAAAATAACCATTAAAGACACGACTATTGATTCTTGTTGAAGTCAAATAGCGTGACCGGTAATGCAGTTTACAAATAATATTATATTTAAAGAAGATGTTAACTAATCAATAACAGATGAATAAATAATTAATATTAAATATATTGACTGTTAATATTTTGTGAAAATATTAATCTTGACCGGCAGGTGCGCTAAAAGTGCAGTGACAGGAAAATTTTCATGTGCCCATATATTAATATGCCCCACCGAAAAAATCGTTTTAGTTAACATCTGATTCAGGTTCTCCATACTTCGGATTACTAACTTTAATGCATAAACTGTTAGCCCACCGATGTTATTTGAATCTTCCTTATCAAGCCCCGAAACCAGGGGTTCAACTCCTTTCGTCAGGGTGGTGATTCCCTTTGCCGCGGGAATATTGCTGCAATATTACACGGACATGCACGTATATACGTTCCTGTTGGCCATACCCTTGCTGACCGCCGCCTGGCTGTACCCGCGCCTGCCGGCGGAATGGCGCTTCCGGCTCAGAGGCGGGCAGGCCCTGCTGCTGTGGACATGCCTGCTTTTCGTAGGGGCGTTGCGTTTATACCTGGCCGACGAGCGGCGCCATCCTGCGTTTTATCAGCAGTTTTACCACGCGGGGGACAGGGTACTGCTGGAAGTTACAGCGCCGCCACTGCAACGGCAGCACCATAGCAGCTTTGTAGCGAAGGTCAGGTACATACAGCATAACGGCCGTATCTTCTCCCCGAAGGGGAAAATAAATGTAAATGCCGATAAGCGATTGACGGACAGCATACGCTGGGGCAGCCTGCTGCTGACGGCCCACACGCTGTCGCCTATACGAAACAGGCCGGGAGCAGGGTTTGACTACCAGCGCTATTGTGCGGACAAGGGCATTTACCACCAGCTGTACCTGCCCTTTACCGGCTACCATCCTGCAGGAACGGCGCCGGTCAACCCCATCAGCCGGTGGCTGTACGAGGCCTCGGCGTTTTGTATCCGCGCGTTTAACCGCTATATAGGCCCTGGCCCGGAAGCCGGAATGGCCGCGGCTTTGCTGATAGGAGACAGGCAGGGGCTGGATAAGGCGCTGGTCAGGGATTACAGCAATACGGGAATTGTACACGTGATCGCTATTTCCGGCATGCACCTCTCGCTGCTCTACGCCTCGCTGCTCCTGGCATTGGCCTGGCTGCCCCGCGGGCGCTATACCGATCTGCTCAAAGCCTTGCTGATACTCGCTTTCCTTTGGGGCTTCACGTTCCTGACCGGCGCTTCCGCCTCCGTACTGCGCGCAGCCGTGATGTTTACCGCCACTACGCTGGGCCGGTTTGTGCTGGCCCGGAAAAGTAATATCTACAACGCTTTGGCGGCATCCGCATTTGTGTTGCTGGCTGTAGACCCTTACCTGATCATGGATACAGGCTTCCAGTTGTCGTACCTGGCCGTGCTGAGCATCCTGCTGTTCCAGCAAAAGCTTTACCAGCGCCTGCATTGCCGGTACAAATGGCTGGACTGCCTCTGGCAGATGGCGGCGCTCACCCTCGCGGCGCAGCTGCTTACCACGCCGCTGTGCCTCTATTATTACCATCAGTTTCCCACCTGGTTCCTGTTGGCGAACCTCGTGGCGGTGCCACTGTCTACTTTTATTATTTATGGGGAAATACTAATGCTGCTGCTGACGCCCGTCCCGTTTCTGGCAGAATGGATCGGGCGCGGTAATCGATTCGTGATCTGGCTGCTGAACTGCAGTGTGCGTAAGATAGGGGAGCTGCCGCTGTCGCTCTTAACGGACCTCCCCTGTAACAGGCTGCTGCTGGTACTCCAATACCTGGCGCTGGCAGCCCTGGCGCTGTATTGGTACCACCGCTTTGCCGCCGCGCGGCTGGCCCTGATCTGCTGCCTGAACCTGGCCCTGCTGACCGTGCTGTGGCTGCAATGGCAGCCGGCAGCGCAGCCCTGTCACGTGCAGCACTATACGCTGCATCAGGGCCGGCGGACGGTGCGCATCTCCACCCCGCTGCCGGACGCCAGGCCGCCAAAAAAATTCCGGACGAATTATATTTTATTGACACGTAATCCCCCCGTGGATATTAGGCAAATAGCGGCCCTGTACGATTTTGATACCCTCCTCATAGGGGCAGGGAACAGTAAGCAAAGGATTGAACAGTGGAAAAATGATTGTTACGTCTTAACTTTGCGCTTCATTTCGGTTCCGGACCAGGGAGCCTATGTTATTAATTTCTAATGTTTTCCATACATGCAAAAGCAAATTAAATCAGCGCTGATCTCCGTTTTCTATAAAGATAACCTGGAGACCATTGTTAAAAAATTGGGTGAACAGGGTGTAACTATTTACTCTACCGGTGGTACGCAGAAATTTATAGAAGACCAGGGCGTGAAATGCGTAGCAGTTGAAGACCTGACTGCTTACCCGTCTATCCTCGGCGGCCGCGTTAAAACGCTGCATCCTAAAATTTTCGGCGGCATCCTGGCACGCCGCGAAAATCCGCAGGACCTGGAGCAGCTGAAACAATACGAGATCCCGGAAATTGACCTGGTGATCGTAGACCTGTATCCTTTCGAAGAAACAGTGAAAAGCACGACAGAAGAACAGGCGATCATTGAGAAAATCGACATAGGCGGCGTTTCCCTCATCCGCGCTGCTGGTAAAAACTTCAAAGATGTAGTGATCGTTGCATCTAAAGACCAGTATGCTGACCTGGAAAAAGTACTGACCGAAAACAATGGCGCTACCACCATTGAAGACCGCAGAAACTTTGCTGCTAAAGCATTTGAAGTTTGCGCTAACTACGATGTGGCCATTTCCCAGTACTTCCTCAACAACGAACCGGGCGACTACTTCCAGGTGTCCGTAAGAGAAGGACAGGTAAACCGCTATGGCGAAAACCCGCACCAGCGCGGCGTATTCTACGGCAGCCTGGACGAAACTTTCAACAAACTGCACGGCAAGGAGCTTTCCTTCAACAACATCGTGGATGTAGACGCTGCCTGCCAGCTGATCCAGGAGTTTACTGAAACTACCTTCGCTGTTATCAAACATACCAACGTTTGCGGTATCGCTTCCCGCCCGACGCTGAAAGCAGCATGGGACGCGGCTCTCGCCGGCGACAAGGAAAGCGCTTTCGGCGGCGTACTGGTAACCAACCAGCAAATCGATAAGCAAACCGCTGAATCCATCAACGAAATCTTCTTCGAAATCCTGATTGCACCGGGCTTCGACGCGGACGCGCTGACGGTATTACAGACCAAGAAAAACCGTATCCTGCTGGAGCAGAAACAGCCGGTAAAAGCCAAATACGCGTACAAAAACGTATTAAACGGCGTACTGCTGCAGGATGCTGACAACGGTAACTATAAAGAGTGGAACGACGTTGGCGCACGCCCTGCCTCCGCCGCGGAAAGAGCAGACCTGGAATTTGCCAACATCGTTTGCAAACACCTGAAATCCAACGCGATCGCCCTCGTTCGTGACAAACAACTGGTGGGTAAAGGCTGCGGACAGACTTCCCGCATCGATGCCCTCCGCCATGCCATCGAAAAGTCCAAACAGTTCAACTTTGACCTCAAAGGCGCTGTGATGGCTTCCGATGCATTCTTCCCGTTCAATGACTGCGTAAGCATTGCCCACGAAGCAGGTATCACCGCTGTAATCCAACCTGGTGGCTCCGTTCGTGATAACGACTCCATCGAATTCTGCAAGCAGAACGGTATGGTAATGGTAATGACCGGTATGCGCCACTTCAGACACTAATGGAAGCTGCCATACCTGCACGGGGAAAACCGCTTTACATCTCCTCATAGGTATAACAGGGCCGGGTAGAAGGTACGCCTTCTTACCCGGCCCCTTTTTTATGCCTGAAAGAATTCCTATTATTGCTGCCATAACAGACCCTTAGCACGTTGTTTATTCATCAAAATATAATGAAAGACGCCACAGACGCGGACTTGATTGCGGAGTACCAACGCTCCGGCAAGCTCGACGTACTGGCCGCCCTCTACCAGCGTTACATGAACCTGGTGTACGGGGTATGCCTGAAGTATTTTGATGAAGATGCCAGCAAGGACGCCGTTATGCAGATATTCGAGGAACTGATCGGCAAGTTGAAGGTGCATGAAGTCCAAAACTTCAAAAGCTGGCTGCATGTGCTTTCCCGCAACCACTGCCTGATGAAGCTGCGGTCTATGAAAAACAGGGAATCCAAACAGGTTTCCATCGACGATAACCTCGTTATGGAAAACGGGGAAATTCCGCATCATGACCACGGAACCTCCCTGGAAGATAACCTCCAGGCCATGGAAAAGTGCCTGGAAACCTTGCCGGAAGAGCAAAAGCGCAGTGTGGACCTCTTCTACCTCCAGGAAAAAAGCTACCGGGAGGTGAGCGCCCTCACGGGGTACGATATGAATAAAGTAAAAAGCTATATCCAGAACGGTAAGCGTAACCTGAAAATTTGTATGGATCAGCACGCTGATCTGATTAAATAGACGCCATGAATAATGGGCAACAGCCATATAAAAACCAGTCAGTAAACCAGGAGCTGATCCGCCGGTATCTCGCAGGAGAGCTGGACGACAAAGCTATGCACGCCCTGGAACGCCAGGCCCTGGACGATCCGTTCCTGGCCGAGGCGCTGGAAGGTTTTGAAGCGGCCCCGCCCGATCAGCAACCCAACCTGGACGAACTGCATGCCCGCCTGAACGCCCGCGTGGCGCCGGCTCAGGCAAAAGTGCGCCCTCTGTATTACCGCTATGCGGCCGCAGCGGCCATACTGCTCCTGCTCGCTACCGGCGGTTGGTTCCTCTTCAGGGAGCCGGCCGTAAAGCCGCAGATCGCCGGTGTACCGCCGAAGCAGGCGGAGGAACAACCGGCCGGGCAGCCTTCGCCGGCTGCGCCTTCCGCGGGGCTGGTAACGGATGCCGCCAAGGCCCCTGCCACCGCTAAAGCAACACCGCCGCCAGCCGCCAGCACGCCGCAGGCGGAAACCCCGGTGCTGGCTATGCGTACGCCCCAGGCGGAAGTAATGGACAGCCAGCAGGAACCCACTTCAGCGGATTCCTTCAAAGCGCTGGCAGATAAGAGTATAACCGCCCGCAACGAGGCTTATGCGCCCCAGGCTTCGCCGGCCATGGCTATGTACGACAGTCAGCGCGCCAAACGTACCGGCGAGCTGTTGAAAGAACGCACGCCGGGAGTGGCTGTAATGAGCGCTAAAAAGGCGGTTTTAAGCCGGGAAAACGGGGTAGAGGTATTTACAGGGGAAAACGGTCCGGAGCCGGTAATAGGCCTGAAACC
>Ga0164243_10011382_pt1 | contig 12695 bp, 10 predicted proteins | sample OricompcompostOP_FD_108781 | JGI IMG/M metagenome (GOLD analysis project Ga0164243, IMG submission 108781) | Organic Plus compost microbial communities from Emeryville, California, USA - Original compost - Organic plus compost (OP) | ecosystem: Engineered > Solid waste > Mixed feedstock >...
AGGAATCACCAACCCCCCGATCGACGAGCTGCTGGAGAAGACGCCGTCCAAGTACGCGCTGGTCATCTTCGGCGCCAAGCGCGCCCGCCAGATCAACGCGTACTACTCGCAGCTCGGTGAGGGTCTGTTGGAGTACGTCGGGCCGCTGGTCGAGACCACCCCGCAGGAGAAGGCGCTGTCGATCTCGCTGCGCGAGATCAACTCCGGCCTGCTCACCGCCGAGCCCACCAACGAGGGCTGACCGGCGGAGCCACCGCGGCGTCGCACCGTTCCGGTGCGGCGCCGTTTTCTGTGCCCGGATGTGACCGGCCGCGCGGATCGCCCGGTCCGGGTGACGCGCGTGGCGCGGGTGCGGTTGAGTGTGCGGTATGGGCGCAGAGATCGTGCTGGGCGTCGCCGGTGGCATCGCCGCGTACAAGGCGTGTGAGCTGCTGCGGCGGTGTACCGAGGCGGGGCACCGGGTCCGGGTGGTGCCGACCGCGGCGGCGTTGCGGTTCGTCGGTGCGCCGACCTGGGAGGCGCTGTCCGGGCAGCCGGTGCACACCGGGGTGTTCGACGACGTACCGGACGTCGAGCACGTGGCCCTCGGGCAGCGCGCCGACCTGGTCGTCGTCGCGCCGGCCACCGCCGACCTGCTGGCCCGGGCGGTCGCCGGGCGAGCCGACGACCTGCTCACCGCGACGCTGCTGGCCGCGCGCGGCCCGGTCGTGTACGCGCCGGCCATGCACACCGAGATGTGGCAGCACCCGGCCACCGTCGCGAACGTGGCGACGCTGCGCGACCGTGGCGCGATCGTGATCGAGCCGGACGTGGGCCGGCTGACCGGCCCGGACAGCGGCACGGGGCGGCTGCCGGACCCGGCGCGGCTGTACGAGGTGGTCGAGGCGGTCCTGGCCGGCCGGTACGGGCGGCGCGACCTCGCCGGGCGGCACGTGGTGGTGAGCGCCGGCGGTACCCGGGAGTACCTGGACCCGGTCCGGTTCCTGGGCAACCGCTCCAGCGGCAAGCAGGGGTACGCGTTCGCCCGCGCGGCGCTGGCCCGCGGCGCCCGGGTGACGTTGGTCGCGGCGAACGTGGTACTGCCGACACCGGCCGGTGCCGACCTGGTCCGGGTGGAGACCACCGAGCAGCTGCGGCAGGCGCTGCACGAGCACGCCGACGACGCGGACGCGATGGTGTTCGCCGCCGCGCCGGCCGACTTCCGTCCCGCGCACCCGGCCACCAGCAAGATCAAGAAGTCGGCGGACGGGACCGTACCGCCGCTGGAGCTGGCCACCAACCCGGACATCGCGGCCGAGCTGGGCGCCGCGAAACGGCCCGGACAGGTACTCGTGGCGTTCGCCGCGGAGACCGACGACCTGCTGGCGAACGCGGCCGGCAAGCTGGCCCGCAAGCGCGCCGACCTGATCGTCGCCAACCAGGTCGGCGTGGACCGGGGCTTCGGTACCGACACCAACGCGGCGACGGTACTGGACACCGACGGCGGCGCGACCGAACTGGCCGAGATGTCCAAGGCGCAGCTGGCGGACCGGGTGCTGGATCTCGTGGTTTCCCGGCTTGACACGGTGGGCCGGCCGCCCCGCGATGGGTAGTCTCTGGGTCAGATCGTGTGACCTGGCCCGTCCCGTGAGTTCATCCTGATCTCGTCTGGCTAGACTCGCCGTTCATCGAATCGCACACCCCGGGGAGTACGATGGCACGTCGCCTGTTCACATCCGAGTCGGTCACCGAAGGCCATCCGGACAAGATCGCCGACCAGATCAGCGACGGTGTCCTGGACGCACTCATCGCGCAGGATCCGCGCAGCCGGGTCGCGGTGGAAACACTGATCACCACGGGCCAGGTGCATGTGGCCGGAGAGGTGACCACCGAGGCGTACGCGGACATTCCGCGCATCGTGCGCGACACGATCCTGCGCATCGGGTACGACTCCTCGAAGAAGGGCTTCGACGGCGCCTCGTGCGGCGTGAGCGTGTCGATCGGGGCCCAGTCGCCGGACATCGCGGTGGGCGTCGACACCGCGTACGAGACGCGCGCCGGGTCCAGCGAGGACGCGCTGGACCAGCAGGGCGCCGGCGACCAGGGCATGATGTTCGGCTTCGCCTGCACGGAGACGCCGGAGCTGATGCCGCTGCCGATCGCGCTGGCGCACCGGCTGTCCCGGCGGCTGTCCGCGGCCCGGCACGAGGGCACCATTCCGTACCTGCGGCCGGACGGCAAGACGCAGGTGACCATCGAGTACGACGGGTTCCGCCCGGTCCGCCTGGACACCGTGGTGGTGTCCAGCCAGCACGCGCCGGACATCTCGCTGGACTCGCTGCTCACCCCGGACGTGCGCGAGCACGTGATCACGCCGGTACTGGCGGAGCTGGACCTGGACGCCGAGGACTACCGGCTGCTGGTCAACCCGACCGGGCGGTTCGAGATCGGCGGGCCGATGGGGGACGCCGGACTGACCGGCCGCAAGATCATCGTGGACACGTACGGCGGGTACGCCCGGCACGGCGGCGGCGCGTTCTCCGGCAAGGACCCGTCCAAGGTGGACCGTTCCGCCGCGTACGCGATGCGCTGGGTGGCGAAGAACGTGGTCGCCGCGGGCCTGGCGGACCGGTGCGAGGCGCAGGTGGCGTACGCGATCGGCAAGGCGCAGCCGGTCAGCCTGTTCATCGAGACGTTCGGGACCAACACGGTGCCGGTGGAGCGGATCGAGCGGGCCGTGTCGGAGGTGTTCGACCTGCGGCCGGCGGCGATCATCCGCGACCTCGACCTGGCCCGGCCGATCTACGCGCAGACCGCCGCGTACGGGCACTTCGGCCGCGAGCTGGAGGAGTTCACCTGGGAGCACACCAACCGGGTCGACGAGCTGAAGTCGGCCGCCACGAAGTGACGACGTGACCCTCGGGGCGTGTCCGCGGCGGGTCGCCGGGACACGCCCCGAGCGTGTCGGGCCGCGGGGGTAGGACAGCAGGGTGAGTGCCGAGGACCCGACGCTGCCGCTGCCCGACCCCGCACCGCGCCGCGCCCCCCGGGGGCGGTCCCGGCGCGCCACCCGTACGGTCGAGCCGGCGCAGCGGCTGCCGGTGGCGCGGGTCGCGGTCGACGTCGGCCTCGCCCACCTGGACCGTCCGTTCGACTACCTGGTGCCGGCCCGGTTGGACGCCGAGGCGGTACCGGGCTGCCGGGTCCGGGTCCGCTTCGGCGGAGCGCTGGTCGACGGGTACCTGCTGGAGCGGGTCGAGCACAGCGACTTCACCGGTCGGCTGGGGTTCCTGGACCGCGTCACCTCCGCCGAGCCGGTACTGGCGGCCGAGGTGGCCGAGCTGGCCCGGGCCGTGGCCGACCGGTACGCGGGGAGCCTCGCCGACGTGCTGCGCCTTGCCGTACCGCCCCGGCACGCCCGGGCCGAGCGGGCCGCCGACGATCCGGTACCGGCCGGGCCGGTGCCGCCGCCGGACCCGGACGGGTGGCGGCCGTACCCGGCGGGTGCCGCGTACCTGCGCGCGCTGGTCGACGGCCGTGCCCCGCGCGCGGTGTTCACCGCGATGCCCGGCGACGACTGGGCGGACCGGCTGGCCGATGCGCTGACCGCGGTGGCGGCGGGCGGCCGGGGCGGGCTCGCGGTGGTACCGGACGCGCGCGACCTGGACCGCCTGGACGCGGCGCTGACGGTACGGCTGGGTGCGCACCGGCACGTCGCGATCGCCGCGTCGCTCGGCCCGGAGCAGCGGTACCGGCGGTTCCTGCGCGCCGCGCGCGGCCGGGTGCCGGTGGTGATCGGTACCCGGGCGGCGATGTTCGCGCCGGTGCCGCGGCTGGGCCTGGTGGCGATCTGGGACGACGGCGACGACCTGCACGCCGACGACCACGCGCCCTACCCGCACGCCCGGGAGGTGTTGCTGACCCGCGCGCAGCAGGCCGGGGCGGCGGCGCTGCTGGCCGGGTACGCGCGCAGCGCCGAGGCGCAGCTGCTGCTCGCCACCGGCTGGGCGAAGCCGATCGTCGCCGACCGCGCCGCGCTGCGCGCATCGGCACCGCGGGTGGTGGCCACCGGCGACGAGTACCAGCTGGCCCGCGATCCGGCCGCCGCCGCGGCCCGGCTGCCCGGCGTTGCGGTGCGGGCGGCCCGGGACGCCCTGGCCGCGGACGCTCCGGTGCTGGTGCAGGTGCCGCGCCGCGGGTACCTGCCGGTCGTGGTGTGCCAGCGCTGCCGGGCCCGGACCCGATGCCCGCGCTGCGCCGGGCCCCTCGCGGTACCGGCGGCGGGCGGGTTCCCGGTGTGCCGGTGGTGCGGGCACACGGCCGGCGGGTACCGGTGCCCGGAGTGTGGCGGGCGGGAGCTGCGGGCGGCGGTGATCGGGGCCCGGCGTACCGCCGAGGAGTTGGGACGCGCGTTCCCGGGCGCGGTGGTGCGGACCTCGGGCCGGGACGGGGTGCTGGACCGGGTGCCGGCCGAGGCGTCGGTGGTGGTCAGTACGCCGGGGGCGGAGCCGGTCGCCGACGGCGGGTACGGCGCGGTGCTGCTGCTGGACTCCTGGGCGCTGCTGACCCGCGCGGACCTGCGGGCCGCGGAGGAGACGCTGCGCCGCTGGCTGGCCGCGGCGGTACTGGCCCGGCCCGGTGCGGCCGGCGGCCGGGTCGTGGTCGTCGCGGACGCGTCGGTACCGGTGGTGCAGGCCCTGGTCCGCTTCGACCCCGGCGGATTCGCCGAACGGGAGCTGGCCGACCGGCGCGCGCTGGGCTTCCCGCCGGCGGTACGGATGGCGAGCCTGACCGGTACCGCGCCGGCGATCGCCGAGCTGCTGGCGGCGGCGACGCTGCCGGACGGTACCGACGAGCTCGGCCCGGTCCCGGTGGCCACGCCGCGCGCCGCGCCGGACGACCCCGAACGGCAGCGGCTGCTGCTGCGGGTACCGCGGGCGCAGGGGCCCGCGCTCGCCACCGCGCTGCGGGCGGCCACCGCGGTACGCAGCGCGCGCAAGGACGCCGACCCGGTACGGGTCCAGGTCGATCCGCTGGAGCTGCTGTGACGGCGCCTGGTCACGGGGCGTGTCGGTCGGTCCGTAGACTTGGCCGCGACGATCGTCGCAGCAGGAAGGACCGCGCCGTGACCGTACTTCCCGGGTGCCCGTCGCGGCGCCGGCCGGGGACGTGGTGCCTGCCGGAGACGTCCTGGTGACCGCGCCCGCGGAGCCACCGACCCAGGCCGTGCCGCGCCCGTCCAGCGCGACCGTCACCGGTACGGTCCAGCTGGCGCCGGCCGACACCGAGGGCGCGCAGGTGCGGGCGCTGCGGCTGTTCGGCGATCCGGTGCTGCGCACCGCGTGCGACCCGGTGGCGAGCTACGACGCCGAACTGCGCCGGCTGGTCCGGGACCTGACCCGCACCCTGACCGAGGAGCGGGGCGCCGGCCTGGCCGCGCCGCAGATCGGCGTGTCGGCGCGGGTGTTCGTGTTCGACGTGCCGGGGCCGGACGGGTGGGTGTCCGGCCACCTGGTCAACCCGGGCCTGGACTTCCCGGACGACGAGGAGCAGGACGGGCCGGAGGGCTGCCTGTCGATACCGGGGCTGTACTTCGACACGAAGCGCCGGCAGAACGTGGTCGCGAAGGGGTTCAACGCCTACGGCGACCCGGTGCAGGTGGTCGGTACCGGGCTGATGGCGCGCTGCCTGCAGCACGAGACCGACCACCTGGACGGGGTGCTGTTCGTGGACCGGCTGGATGCGGTGACGCGCCGGGAGGCGATGCGGGCGGTGCGGGACGCCGACTGGTACGACGGGGCGGCGCCGGTGGTCAAGGTCAGCCCGCACCACATCCACGGCCGGCTGCGCTGAGAGGAGACCGACGTGCGCCTGGTTTTCGCCGGTACGCCCGAGGTGGCGGTGCCGAGCCTGGACGCCATCGCCGCCTCGCGGCACGAGCTGCTCGCGGTGGTGACCCGGCCGGACGCGCCGGCGGGTCGGGGCCGCCGGGTGGTGCGGTCGCCCGCCGCGGCGTGGGCGGACGAGCACGGTGTCGAGGTGCGTACCCCGCGGCGACCGTCCGAGCCGGAGTTCCTGGACTGGCTGCGGGAGACCGGTCCGGACTGCGTACCGGTGGTCGCGTACGGCGCGCTGGTGCCGCAGGCCGCGCTGGAGATCCCCCGGTACGGCTGGGTCAACCTGCACTTCTCCCTGCTGCCGGCGTGGCGTGGCGCGGCGCCGGTGCAGTACGCGCTGCTGCACGGCGACGAGGTCACCGGCGCCAGCGTGTTCGAGCTGGAGAAGGGGCTCGACACCGGCCCGGTGTACGGCTCGCTCACCGAGCCGGTGCGCCCCACCGACACCGCCGGCGACCTGCTGGACCGGCTGGCGACCGGCGGCGCCGGCCTGCTGGTGGCGGTGCTGGACGCGATCGAGGACGGTACCGCCCAGGCCCGGCCGCAGCCGTCCGACGGGGTCACGATGGCGCCGAAGGTGACCGTCGAGGACGCCCGGGTGCGGTGGGACGAGCCGGCGTTCGCGGTGGACCGGCGGGTCCGCGCCTGTACGCCGGCGCCGGGCGCCTGGACGACCTTCCGGGACGAGCGGGTGAAGGTGCTGCCGGTGGTGTTGGGCGACACCGACGACGTGGCGCTGGCGCCCGGCGAGCTGGCGGTGCGCCGGACCGAGGTGCTCGTCGGTACCGCCTCGTCGGCGGTACGGCTGGGCGAGGTGCAGCCGGCCGGCAAGAAGCCGATGCCGGCCGCCGCCTGGGCGCGGGGCGCCCGGGTCGCCGCCGGGGACCGGTTCCAGTGACCGGCCGTGCGCCGGTGCCGGCCGCCGGCCGCGACGGGGTACCGGTGGGTGCCGCGTGAGCGGGCCGCACCGGCGGAAGGGGAGCCGGCCGCCGCGGCCCCGGCGGCGCGGCGCGCCACGCCCGGCACCGGTACGTCCGGTGGCCGGCGCGAAGCCGACCGACCGGGCCCGGCGCGCCGCGTACGAGGTGCTGCGGCAGGTGCACGCGCGCGCCGCGTACGCGAACCTCGCGCTGCCGAAGCTGCTCGCCGACTGGGCGCTGACCGGCCGGGACGCCGCGTTCGCCACCGAGCTGTGTTACGGAACGCTGCGCGCGACCGGCACGCTCGACGCGGTGCTCGCGGCGGCCTCGAACCGGCCTTTGGCCAAACTGGACGACACCGTACGGGACGCGCTTCGGCTCGGCGTCTACCAGCTGCTGTACACCCGGGTGCCGGCGCACGCGGCGGTGTCGACCACGGTCGGGCTGGTGCGGTCGACGTCGGGTGCCGGCTCGGCGAGCTTCGCCAACGCGGTGCTGCGCCGCGTCTCCGGCCAGGACCTGGCCGGCTGGCTGGACCGGATCGCCCCGGACGCCGCGACGGATCCGACCGGCGCGCTCGCGGTGCGGTACGCGCACCCGCGGTGGGTCGTCGAGGCGTTCGCGGCGGCGCTGGACGACGCGGGGGACGAGCTGCGCGCCGCGCTGGACGCCGACAACGAGCGGCCAGCGGTGCACCTGGCGGTACGGCCGGGCGCGCTGGACGCCGCGGACCTCGCCGGCCGGGTGGGTGGCGAGCCGGGACGCTTCTCGCCGTACGCGGTGTACCTGCCCGGCGGCGCCCCCGGTGACCTGCCGGAACTGGCGTCCGGGCTGGCCCGGGTACAGGACGAGGGCAGCCAGCTGGTGGCGCTGGCGCTGGCGTCCGCGCCGGTGGACGGTACCGACGAGCGGTGGCTGGACCTGTGCGCCGGCCCGGGCGGCAAGGCGGCGCTGCTGGGCGCGCTGGTGGCGGCGCGGTCCGGCCGGCTGACCGCGGTGGAGGCGGCGGAGCACCGCGCCGAGCTGGTGCGTACCGCCGTGGCCGGGCTGCCGGTGACGGTGCTGTCCGGTGACGGGCGCGCGGTGGGGGAGCGGCCGGAGCTGCCGGCCGGCGGGTTCGACCGGGTGCTGCTGGACGCCCCGTGTACCGGCCTGGGCGCGCTGCGCCGCCGCCCGGAGGCACGCTGGCGCCGGTCCGAGTCCGATCTGGACGATCTGGTCGCGCTGCAGGGCGAGCTGCTCGCCGCGGCCTGCCGGGCGGTGCGGCCGGGCGGGGTGGTCGGGTACGTGACCTGCTCGCCGCACCTGGCCGAGACCGCCGACCGGGTGGCCGCGCTGCTCGCCGACCCGCCGGTACCGCTCGCTCCGGTGGACGCCCGCCCGCTGCTCGGCCCGGACGTACCGGCGTTGGGGGAGGGGCCGGCGGTACAGCTGTGGCCGCACCGGCACGGCACCGACGGGATGTTCCTGGCGCTGCTTCGGCGTACCGGCTGATCCGTTAGCTCGCTCACAGAGGCCCGCGGCCGGCCATAAACATAGTTAGGCTATGTATATGGATTCCGCGGAGACCGACGAGCTGGCGGCCGAGCTGGCCGCGCGGCTCGGCGACCTGACCCACGCGCTGCGGCGCGCGGTCGCGGCGGAGGTCAGTCCCACCGTGGCGACCGTGCTGTCCCTGCTGGACCGGGACGGGCCCAAGCGGGTCAGCGAACTGGCCGAGGTGGCGCAGGTGGCGCAGCCGACCATGACCGGCCTGCTGCGCCGGCTCAGCGCGGACGGCACCGTCGCGCGCGGCGCGGATCCGTACGACCAGCGGGTCGTGACCATCGAGCTGACCGACGCCGGGCGGGAGCGGCTGGCAGGCATCCGCCGGATGCGTACCGCCGCGCTCGCGTCCCGGTTGCGGCGGCTCGACGCCACCGACCGGGACGCCCTCGCGCACGCCGTCCCGGCGATGGGACAACTCCTCGAAATATGGCGAAAGGTAGAGCAGCCATGAGTCATGGCGAGGGTGGCAGTATCCTCCGCCAACCGAAGTCCGTCTGGGCGGTCGCGTTCGCCTGCGTCATCGCCTTCATGGGCATCGGACTCGTCGATCCGATCCTGCCGGCGATCTCCAAGGACCTGCACGCCAACCCCAGCCAGGTCGAACTGCTGTTCACCAGCTACATGCTGGTGACCGGCGTCGCGATGATCGTCACCGGCTGGGTGTCGAGCCGGATCGGGCCGAAGCGTACGTTGCTGGCCGGCCTGATCCTGATCGTGGTGTTCAGCGCCCTGGCCGGCTCGGCGAACGGCGTGAACGGGATCATCGGCTTCCGCGCCGGCTGGGGTCTGGGCAACGCGCTGTTCATCGCCACCGCGCTCGCGGTGATCGTGGGCGCCGCGTCCGGCGGCGTCGGCGGCGCGATCATCCTGTACGAGGCGGCGCTCGGGGTCGGCATCGCGGTCGGTCCGCTGCTGGGCGGACTGCTCGGCGGGATCAGCTGGCGCGGCCCGTTCTTCGGTGTCGCGGCGTTGATGGCGGTCGCGTTCATCGCGGTGGTGTCGCTGCTGCCGAAGTCGCCGAAACCGACGCACCATTCGTCGATCGCGGACCCGTTCAAGGCGCTGCGCCACCGCGGCCTGCTGACCACGGCACTGACCGCGCTGTTCTACAACTACGGGTTCTTCACGCTGCTCGCGTGGACGCCGTTCCCGATGGACCTGACCGCGCACCAGCTCGGCCTGGTGTTCTTCGGCTGGGGGCTGTGCCTCGCGATCACCTCGGTGTTCGTGGCGCCGCGGCTGCAGGTGCGCTTCGGCACGGTGAAGACCCTGTACGTCATCCAGGGCCTGATCGCACTGACCCTCGTGGTGATGGGCATCGGTACGCAGTCGAAGCTGACGCTGATCCTCGCGGTGATCATCGCCGGGCTGTTCCTGGGCGTGAACAACACGCTGATCACGCAGGCGGTGATGAAGGCGGCGCCGGTGGAGCGGCCGGTGGCGTCGGCCGCGTACAGCTTCGTGCGGTTCATCGGCGGCGCGATCGCGCCGTTCCTGGCCGGCAAGCTGGGCGAGAACATCAGCCCGAACCTGCCGTTCTACGTCGGCGCGGGCTGCGTGGTGATCGGCATCCTGGTACTGGCCAGCGGGCGGAAGGTGCTGGCCCGGGTGGACGAGCCGGAGGAGGCGCCGACCGACCCGGCCGACACCGGCCGGCTGGTGGTGGCGGTCGACGCGGGCCCGACCGGTACGGCCGTGGTCCGGCACGCCGCGCGGGTGGCCGCCGACCGTGGCCTGGCCGTACACCTGCTGCATGTCCGGGAGACCGACGTGGTCGGCGACGAGGCGGTGACGCTGGAGGACGACTCCGCGGCGCACCGGCTGCTGGCCGAACGGCTTGGTGAGCTGCGGGCCGCGGGCGTCGAGGCGGACGGCGAGGTGGCCGCGAGTACCGGTACGCACCCGGAGGTGGCGCGGCTGATCCTGGACCGGGCGGTACGGCTGGCCGCGCCCGCGGTTGTCATCGGCGCCTCCTCGCACGCCGGGCTGCACGGGCTGCTGGGCGGCAGCGTGGTCGCCGAGGTGTCGCAGCACGCCGGTCGACCGGTACTGATCATCGATCCGGCCCAGGACAGGCTGAGCCCGGTGACCGCCTGAGGCGGTTCGCCGGGGCCGCGCCCGCCGGCCGACCGGTACCGGTCATGATGGTGCGGTGGGTGCGGGGATGTCGGTGCGAGGTCGTGCTGCGGTACGGCCGGCGTCCGGCCTGCGCCACGTCCCGTCGGTGCTGGCCGCGCTGCTGGTGGCGGCGCTGCTGGCGGGGCACCGGGCGGTGCCGGACGGGCGCGGTGTCGGTACCGTCCTGGACAGCTTCCTGCCCTGGTTCGGTCTGCTGGTGGTACCGGTCGCGCTGCTCGCCTGGGCCACCCGGTCCCGCTGGGGTGCGGTGGCGCTGCTGGTACCGGCGCTGGTGTGGGGCGTGATGTTCGGCCCGGCGTTCGGCTCGCACGGCGGCGGCCGGGCGCAGTTCCGGGTCGTCACGCAGAACCTGGACGCGGCGAACCCGGCCCCGGCCGACACGGCACGCCGGATCGTGGCGCTGCACCCGGATCTCGTCGCGATCGAGGAGCTGAGCGAGTCCTCGGCCGCGCGGGTGCTGGACGACCGGTACCGCTACCAGGTGCGGGTGGGCACCGTCGGGCTGTGGAGCCGGTACACGGTCACGCACGGCGAGCCGGTCGACCTCGGCCTGGGGTGGAGTCGGGCGCTGCGCGCGGATGTGCGTACCGACCACGGCCCGGTCCGGGTGTACGTGGCGCACCTGGGGTCGATCCGGCCGGGCCAGGACGGTACCCGGGACCGTACGTTGTCGCGTCTCGCCAGCGCGGTCCGCGCCGACCGCGCGCCGCACCTGCTGCTGGTCGGTGACCTGAACACGGCCAGTACCGACCGGCGGATGCGGACGTTGGTCCCGCCGCTGACCGACGCGCAGCGCGCCGCCGGCAAGGGGTTGGGCTTCACCTGGCCGGCGACGTTCCCGATGACCCGGCCCGATCAGGTGCTCTACCGTGGCCTGTCGGCGACCGGCGCGTCGGTCTCGGACGCCGGCGGCAGCGACCACCGGGCCGCGGTCGCCGATCTGCGCGTCGCGGACTGAGGGGTCACTGCCGCCGGTCCAGCTCCAGCGAGGTGGTGTAGTGCCCGTCGATCTGGTCCTGCACCTTCATGTGCAGCAGCTGGAACGCTTCCAGGGTGTGCGCGTGCTTCCCGCCGCCGACGACGATCGGGCGCATCCCGCCGTCCGCGACGAGCGCGGCGACCTCGTCGCGGGCCTGCTCGTCGTCGCCGGCGATGAACACGTCGAGCGGCCCGCCACCGGTCAGGTTCGCCGCGAACGTGGTGTTGAACGCCTTGACCACGCGGGCGCCGGGCGCGGCCTTGGCGACCTGTTCGGCCGACGACACGCCGGGCGGGGTGACCAGGTCGTCGAAGGTACCGACGTTGACCGGGTTGGCGATGTCGACCAGCACCCGCCCGACGAGGTCACCGGCGAGGTCCTGGGCGACCATCCGGTTCGCCGGGTACGGCAGGGCCAGGATCACCACCGACGCCGCACCGAGCGGGCCGATCGGTTCGCCGGTGGCGTCCCCGTCGAGCTCGGCGGCGAGGGTACGGGCCGCGTCATGGTTGCGGGCCGCGACCCGCACCTGGTGACCGCCGGCGACCAGCCGGGTGCCGATACCGCGCGCCATGTGGCCGGAACCAACGACAAGTACTTCCATGACTACGAATAGTAGTGCTCGGTCGGGGCAGTGCGGCGCGATCGTGCGGTTGGTGGACCGAGTGCTGGGCCCGGCGGTACGCGGCATGTACCTGCACGGCTCCGCGGTCCGTGGCGGCCTGCGCCCGGCGAGCGACCTGGACGTGCTGGTGGTGTCGCGGCGCACGCTGGCCGTACCGGAGCGCCGGGCGCTGCTCGACGGCCTGCTGCGGGTGTCCGGCGCGGGGTCGCGCCCGGTGGAGCTGACGGTGGCGCGGGCCGGCGCCCACCCGCCCACGCGGAGGAGACCTGGAGCCGTGCGCCGCGGGCCCAGCTGCGCCCGCACGTGGCGCGGGTACTGGCGGAGATCGACCGGCTCGCCTGACTGTCCACTGTGGATACGACGCGGGCCGCCGGCGGCTGCCGACGGCCCTGCGATCCGGTCGGGACGGCGGGATTCGAACCCACGACCCCTTGACCCCCAGTCAAGTGCGCTACCAAGCTGCGCCACGTCCCGGAGCCGCGCTGCCGCGGCCATCACAGGGTAGCGCAGCCGCCTCCGGACGGTCCGCCGGGGACGGTGCTTCCGGGCCGTACCGTCCGGATCCCGGCGCCGCGGCCGGCCGGGCCGATTCCTCCGCCGGGACCGGC
>Ga0164243_10011384_pt1 | contig 12693 bp, 9 predicted proteins | sample OricompcompostOP_FD_108781 | JGI IMG/M metagenome (GOLD analysis project Ga0164243, IMG submission 108781) | Organic Plus compost microbial communities from Emeryville, California, USA - Original compost - Organic plus compost (OP) | ecosystem: Engineered > Solid waste > Mixed feedstock >...
CAAGCATCGCGACTACATCGACGCCGCCCGCGTGATCGGTGCCAACGACCGCCGCATCATCATGGGACACATCATCCCGAACGTGCTCTCGATCGTCATCGTGTGGGCATCGCTCGCGCTGCCGGGGCTCATCATCACCGAGGCGACGCTGAGCTACCTTGGCTTCGGTGTCGGCATCCCGACGCCATCGTGGGGCAACATGCTGAACGAGGCGAGCCAGTTCTACACGCGCTCGTGGACGTACGCCTTCCTGCCAGGCTTCTTCATCTTCGTCTCGGCCCTCTGCTTCAACCTGGTCGGCAACGGCCTGCGTGACGCGCTGGATCCGCGCCTCAACAACTAGGCGCGATCATCCTCCAAACGGCATCCTGAACGAACGACGACCGGGCTGAGAGACTTGTCAGCCCGGTCGTGTCGCGTCTCGATGAGGCTACGTTGCACGAGAAATCACGCGTGATGGTGCGGCAACCGCGCGAAAGGCGGTACACTCATCAGCATGTTGTCCGCGTTTGACTCTGGCATTCGACAGATGGGAGAAGCATGAGCGAGGGAATCCTGATCTGCCCGAACTGCGGTTCCAAAAACCGTGTGGGTGACCACTTCTGCTCCAATTGTGGGAGCAGGCTGCCAAGTGGCAATACCCGGGCCACCACCCCATCCGAGGAGTCCACGGCCACCACCGAGCCCAGCACCACGAGCTCGACCCCGATCGACACCAGCATCCCGCTTCCACCGGCGCAGCAGGAAGCCCCGACCTACTTCCCTCCGCCCGTCACGCCGACGTTCGGACGTCCACAGGAAGAAGTCGGCGAGGACTGGAAGATGTCGAGCCTCGGGCCTCCGCCGCGTCCGAAGCGCAGCATCTGGCTCTGGGTGCTGATCGGCATCGTGGCGATCTGTCTGCTCGCGTGCGTCGGCATGGCGATCTTCGTCAACACCGATGCCGGTCAGGACTGGCTGCACGATCTGGAGACGCAGGTCGCGACGATCCAGGCGACCGAAGAACCGTAGCCGTCGCCGACATCGACCGAAACGCACGAAGCCCGGAGCATATGCTCCGGGCTTCGTTGCTGTGCGTCGGTTGCGCGTGACTAGCGGCGAGGACCGCGATCGCCACCACCGCGACGATCGTCACGGCGCGGGCCACGATCGCCGGCCGGGCGCGCCGGCTTCGGCTCCGGGAGCACACCCGTGATCGCGGCACGGCGGGAGAGGCTGACCTTCCCGTTCGGCGCGACCTCGATCACCTGCACCTCGACCTCGTCACCGATGTTGAGGACATCCTCGACACGATCGACGCGGGCGTTCGGATCATCCGAGAGCTCGGAGATGTGCACGAGGCCATCCTTGCCCGGAAGGATCTCGATGAACGCACCGAACGGCATGATGCTGACGACCTTGCCGGTGTACTTGTCGCCGCGGTTGATATCGTACTTGACCTCTGTGGTCAGCGAGAGGATCTTCTGCTTGGCGGCCTCGCGACCATCCGGATCCGGCGACGTGATCGACACGGTGCCATCATCGGAGATGTCGATCTTGGAGTTCGTCTCCTCCTGGATCGAGCGGATCATCTTGCCGCCCGGGCCGATGACCGCACCGATCTTGCCGGCATCGATCTTGACGATCTCGACGCGCGGCGCGAATCGGGACATCTCTTCACGCGGGGCCGGCAGCGCCTCGAGCATCTTGCCGAGGATGAACTGACGTCCGGTGTGTGCCTGCTTCAGCGCCTGCTGCATGATCTCGAGCGTGATGCCCTTGACCTTGATGTCCATCTGGATCGCCGTCACACCCTCGGTGGTTCCGGCAACCTTGAAGTCCATGTCACCGAGCGCGTCCTCCATGCCCTGGATATCCGTGAGCACGGTGTAGCGATCGTGCTCGGCGTCGAGCACGAGGCCCATCGCCACACCCGCGACCGGGCGCTTGATCTGCACGCCGGCATCCATGAGCGCGAGGGTCGAGCCGCAGACGCTCGCCATCGACGTGGAGCCGTTCGAGCTGACGACTTCGGACACGAGGCGCAGCGTGTACGGGAACTCCTCCTCGTCCGGCAGCACGGCAAGCAGCGCGCGCTCGGCGAGGGCGCCGTGACCGATGTCGCGGCGGCTGGCGCCGCGGAGCGGACGCGCCTCACCGACGCTGTACGGCGGGAAGTTGTAGTGATGAATGTAACGCTTCGACTCGTCCGGGCCGATCGAGTCGAGCTTCTGCTCGTCCGCGGTCGAACCAAGCGTCGCGACCGTCAGCACCTGCGTCTGACCGCGCGTGAAGATCGCGGAACCGTGGGCGCGCGGCAGGTAGTGGACATCGGCCCAGATCGGACGGATCTCCTCCGTCTTGCGGCCATCCGGGCGGATCCCCTCCTCGAGGATGCCATTGCGGACTTCCTTCTTGAGGAGGGCCTCGTAGGTGTCACTGATCTCGCTGGCGGTGTAGGTCTCGCCTTCCGTCAGCGCCGCGATGGCCTCGGCCTGCAGATCGCTCGTCGCCTCGAGGCGCACGACCTTGTCCGGGTTGCGGACCGACGTGCGGAGGCGATCGCCGAGGAACGCCTCGACATCGGCGAAGAGCTGCTCGTTCTTCTGCGGGACGGTGATGTCCCACTTCGTGACGCCGACCAGCTCGGCAAGCTCGCGCTGCTTGGCGACGATGAGCTTGATGTTCTCGTGCGCGAGACCGATCGCCTCGAGCAGCTCACCCTCCGGGATCTCCCCGGCGTGCCCCTCGACCATCATGATCGCATCATCGGTACCGGCCACCACGAGGTCGAGCGAGCTCTCCTCGAGATCCGTGAACGACGGGTTCACGACCAGCGCGCCGTTGATACGACCGATGCGCACCGCACCGACCGGGCCATCGAACGGGATCGGCGAGATCGTCAGCGCGGCCGACGCGCCGATGATCGAGAGGGTGTCCGGATCGTTCTTCTGGTCGGCGGAGAGGACCGTCGACATGATCTGGACCGGGGCGCGGTAGCCCTTCGGGAAGAGCGGGCGAATCGGGCGGTCCGTGAGGCGCGCCGCGAGAATCGCGGCCTCGGTCGGGCGTCCCTCGCGCTTGATGAAGCCACCCGGGATCTTGCCGGCGGCGTACATGCGCTCTTCATAGTCGACCGTCAGGGGGAAGAAACCGAGCTCTTCCTTCGGCTTCTTGTCACCGACGACGGTGCTCAGCACGACGGAATCCCCGTACGTGACGACCACCGCGCCACTCGCCTGCTCGGCGAGACGACCAGTCTCCAGCGTCAGCGTCTGTCCGCCGATTTCGAGGGAGACGGTCTTGATCTTCTGCAATGCATATTCCGGAAGCATGGGTCCTCCAAGACGACCAGCCGGTGCGCAACATCACACGACGCGCACGCGGTACGAGCGAATGCTTCTGACACGTTCGGAGGATTGAGGAACTGGAGCGACGAGACGAGAGATCCTCCCGTCGCTCCAATACCTCAACCTCCCGTCCTCATGTCAGCACGAGCATCCAGACGGGCAAATGCCTTTCCTCATGGTGCCACACTCCATCAGGAAACGCGCAAAACCCAGGACCATACGGTCCTGGGTTATCGGCGATCACACGATGACCAGCGCAAGATACAGGTGATCCGGCGCGACCAGAGCGATCAGATGTGTCGGGTTAGCGACGCAGTCCATGGCGGGCAATCGTGGCGCGATAGCGCTCGATGTCCACGCTGCTCAGGTAGGCAAGGAGGCGTCGACGACGTCCCACGAGCTTGAGCAGACCGCGGCGGGAGTGATGATCCTGGCGATGCTCGCGCAGGTGCTGGGTGAGGCCGTTGATGCGCTCCGTCAGCAGCGCGATCTGAACCTCAGGCGAACCCGTGTCCGTGTCGTGGAGACGAGTCGACGAAATGATCTCTTCTTTCTGAGCTGGTTGCAGCGCCATGCTGGCGAAGCCTCCTCGGACCGTCTACGGTCGATTCTTGTGCGAGATGCAGGATGAGAGAAACGCCCGTGGCGATGGCGCTTGACCTGCGGAGTATAGCACGCAGTCACGAGTTTTCACAAACCGTGAACACCGCGATTCCGCCCGATTGGCCGACGTTCCCCACGCAACGGTACCATGATCCCAGCGCCTGCGCGAGGTCATCGCGCCTCCGCATCCGGACTCACGATTCGCACCCAAGGATGATCACGCGTCATGAGCATGCTCGGCATCATCGGTGGCAGTGGCCTCTACGACCTCCCCGGTCTCGAAGACGTCGTCGAGACGACGTACGACACGCCCTGGGGTGCTCCCAGTTCGCCGATCATCACCGGCACGCTCGGTCCGACAAAGATCGCCTTCCTCTCGCGACACGGTCGCGGGCATCGCCTGAGCCCGACCGAGATCCCCTTCCGCGCGAACATCGCCGCGCTCCACCAGGCAGGCGTCACGCACGTCGTCTCGCTGAGCGCCGTCGGCTCGCTGAAGGAAGAGCTGCCGCCGCGCACCGCCGTGATTCCCGATCAGATCATCGACCTGACACGCCTCCGCGAGCGCACCTTCTTCGAGCACGGGATCGTCGCACACGTCGGCATCGCCGATCCGTTCTCGAACGTCCTGCGCGAGGCAATCCGTCCGCTGGCGGAGGCCGTCGCCCCGAAGACGCAGGTCGGCGGCACCTACATCTGCATCGAGGGACCGCAGTTCTCGACGCGCGCCGAATCGCATCTTTTCCGCTCGTGGGGCGCCGACATCATCGGCATGACCGCGATGCCGGAAGCGCGCCTCGCCCGTGAGGCCGGGCTCGCCTACGCGACGATCGCAATGGTGACGGACTTCGACGTCTGGCATCAGGATGCCGAGGACGTCTCGGTCGATGTCGTCGAGCGCGTGATGGCCGACAATATCGCGGTCGGCAAGGCGATCCTGACCGCGCTCGCACAGGCTGGGCTGCCGCCGGTCGAGCCGGAGATCCGCGACGCCCTCGCCGGTGCGATCATCACGCGCAACGAGGCGATCAGCGAGGAAGGACGCGCCACGCTCGCGTTCTTCGCGCCGCGTCCCGCCGAGGACTAGACCCGATCCGACCGTCACCCCGTCCGATGCGCCTATGACGGGTGCGGCTACGAACGACGGGGTGACCGGCCAGTCGTTCACCCGGAGCATCCGTCCATGCATCTTCGCTATCGTCCCACCTTCCGTGGCACGGAACTCTCCCTCCTCCTCTACCCGGCCCTGCTGATCATCCTCGGCCTGATCATGATCGTCGTCGTGCCGCGCGGTCAGGTCGACTGGTCGTGGAACGACATCTGGGTCGGCATCGCCTACGCGACGGCGGTGATCGTCGCGAGCATCTTCCTGAGCGCGCGCGGCTTCCGCGGCGATCAGGTCGTGCTCCCGCTGACGGCGCTGCTGGCGGCGCTCGGTCTGCTGATGATCCAGCGCCTGACGCCCGATCTCGCGGCCGCCGAGCCGGGGTACGGCTCGCTCGCGCAGAAGCACCTGATCTTCCTCGCCGCCGGTCTCCTGCTCGCCTGGTCGATCGCGATGCTCGCCGGTCCGATGAACATGATCGAGTGGCTGCCGCGCTACAAGTACCTCTGGCTGCTGCTCAGCATGGCGCTCCAGCTCGCGACGTTCGTCATCGGCGTGGATGTCGGCGGCGCGAAGCTCTGGATCTCCGTCGGCCCGATCCAGATCCAGCCGTCGGAGATCGTCAAGATCACGCTCGTCATCTTCATGGCGGCCTATCTCGATCAGAATCGCGACCTCATCGGCACCACGTGGAAGGTCGGCCCGCTCTCGCTGCCGCCGATCCCGTACCTCCTGCCGATGGTGCTGATGTGGAGCGCCTGTCTCCTCAGCCTCGTCGCGCTGAACGATCTCGGCTCGGCGCTGCTCTTCTTCGGCGTCTTCCTCGTGATGCTCTATGTCGCGAGTGGACGGGTCGTCTACGTGGCGGTCGGGCTGATCTCGTTCGCGATCGCGTGTTATGTCGCCTGGCTCGCCTTCTCGCGCATCGGCATTCGCGTGCAGAACTGGCTCGATCCGTGGAAGGATCCGTACAACACCGGCTATCAGCAGGTGCAATCCGACTACGCGATCAGCAGCGGAGGACTGCTCGGGAGCGGCTTCGGCCTCGGCTCCCCGACATTCATCCCGCAGGTGCAGACGGACTTCATCTTCTCGGCCTTCGCGGAGGAGCTCGGCCTGCTCGGCACGCTCGCGATTCTGGTCGTGATCTTCCTGCTCGCCATGCGCGGCTTCATGATCGCGCTCCGCGTGCGTGATGGCTTCGCGCAACTGCTCGCGACCGGCCTCACGACGATCATCGCGATCCAGACGATCATCATCGTGGGCGGCGTCACCAGGCTGATCCCGCTGACCGGTGTGACCCTTCCCTTTGTGTCGTATGGCGGCAGTTCACTGCTCTGCAACTTCGTGATCGTCGGCCTGCTGCTCTACGTCTCCAGCCTGCCGAAGCGCGTCTGACCGATCTCCCAGGAGCGACCTTCATGCCGCGATTCCTCCGATTCCTGTGCATCCTCGCCGCGCTGGCGATCATCGGTGTCGGGCTCTTCACCAGCGAGGAGCTCTCCGACGCCCGCTGGCTCGGCCTGCTCGCGATCGCCTGGATCCTGCTGCTCTTCGGCACGCGGATGCCGATCGGCCCGGATGTACCGACGTTCAACCGCGCCGTCCTCCGCACCGCGATGACGCTTGCCTCGATGTTTGCGATCATCAGCGCGCAGCTCGTGCGCATTCAGGTGGTGCAGAGCGACGCGACCTACAACAAGACGGCCAAGGACCCGACCGGCGAGACGATCTCGAATCCACGCAAGACGAGCGCCGAGCTCTCCGCGCCGCGCGGCAAGATCTACGATCGCAACGGCACGCTTGTCGCGGACACCGTCAAGGACGGCAACGCCTACCTGCGCGACTATCCGAACCCGGTGACGGGCTACGTGGCGGGCTACTTCTCGCCGCTGCTTTATGGATCGAGCGGGCTCGAGTCCAGCCGTAACGACGCACTCTCCGGCAAGGAGTCGATCGATCCGGTCGAGCGCACGATCAACGCGCTGCTTGGCCGTCAGCAGCAGGGTCTCGATCTGCACCTGACGCTCGACACGAATCTTCAGCAGACGGCGACCGATCTGCTGCAGGGACGCAAGGGCGCGGTGGTCGTGCTGGAGGTCGCGACCGGTGCGGTGCTCGTGCTGGCGAGCACGCCGAACTATGACCCCGATCGCCTCGTCACCTCCCCGTCCGGCGACAGTTCGGCGGCGGAGTCGTACTGGGCGGAGCTGAGCGACGATCCGGACGCCCCGTTCGTGCTGCGTGCCAATCTCGGCCTCTACACGCCGGGCTCGACGTTCAAGACGATCACCGCCGCCGCCGCCATCGACAGCGGTCTCGACACGCCGACGAGCGTCTACACCGACAACGGCGAGCTGGAGATCGACGGGCGCACGCTCGTCGAGAACAATCGCCCCGACGAGACGCGCTCGGAATGGACGCTCGAGGAAGGCATCGAGTGGTCGCTGAATGTGGTGTTCGCGCAGGTCGGCATGCATGTCGGCGCGGATCGTCTGTGGGACTACGCGAAGCGCTTCGGCTTCGGCGAGGAGATCCCGTTCGATCTGCCCGTCTCGGAGAGCCAGCTCGCCTCGGATCGCGACTTCCTCGGCAGCAACAACGCGCTTGCCGACACCGCGTTCGGGCAGGGCGAGATCCAGGTCTCGCCGCTGCACATGGCGATGATCGCGGCGACGTTCGCAAACGGTGGCAAGATGATGCGTCCGTATCTCGTCGCGTCGGAGCAGGATGGCGACGGCAACGTCCGCAATCGCGCATCCGCCGAGGTCTGGAAGACACCCATCTCCAGCGCGACCGCCGAGAGCGTGCGGTCGATGATGGTCAGCGCAGTCAACGAGGGCTCGATCCAGGCAGCGATCACGCCGGGCTACACGGTCGGCGGGAAGACGGGCACGGCCGAGCGCGGCGACGGCTCGGTGCATTCGTGGCTGATGGCGTTCATCGGCGACGACACTCCTCGCTACGCGGCGGCAGTCGTGCTGGAGGAAGGCAGCGACAGTCTCGGCACGTCGGTCGCCGTCTGCCAGGCGATTCTCGAGGCCACGATCACGTCGCTGGGATGAGCGAACGTGACGATGCGGATGCGATCGCCCGAAATCGTCTGACATTGCCCGTACGTACGCACACCTTGCAGCACCCCAAAACTGGGAAACGACGCCCCAAAATGGTAAAATAAGGCATGGATCGAGACGCACTTCGCGTGGCCCAACGTGCCCGACGACGACGATTTCAATCACGCGTGGAACGGGTCATCACGACCTTATCTCCCGAAGTTCGCGACTTGCTCGACCAGGTGGTCGTCGTGGTCCAGGAGGAACCTCCTCTGGATGCGCGCGGCGATCACGAGGACCTCTTCGGGCTCTATCAGGGCGTTCCGATCACCGAGCGCGGCAGCGGCTACACCCTGGCGCTTCCCGATCAGATCACGATCTTCATGGGACCGCTCGAACGCGCCTGCGAGACTCGCAGCGAACTCGACGAACAGATCCGCATCACCGTGCTGCACGAACTGGGACATCACCTCGGCTACGATGAGGATGGTCTCGACGCGTTAGGCTTGACGTGAACAATCGCAATCGCCAGGTCTCCAATCCATTCGATGGTGGACTGCGCTCGACGCCGACGATTGGCGTCCTCCAGTCGATCGCCGACGGGCTGTCGCTCGTTCTCGCCCGACCGTATCTCCTGCTCCTGCCACTGCTCGTGGATCTCGTCATCTGGCTGAGCGCCCAGATCTCGGTACTCCCGCTCACGGATGCCCTGCAGACCATGATGCGCGACTACGGTGGCGCGAACGGTCCGGAGGCCGCCGATGAGCTCGCGCGCATCGGGGATGTCGCCACGCTCAACGATCTCGCCGGGTTCTTCATTCCGTCGATCTTCGCGGGGCTCCCGAAGGAGACCCCGATCAACTGGTTCGTTTCGTTCCTCGCCCCGGCGGTTTCCGCCGGCATCGACCGCGACAACATCTTCCACGGCTACGGCAACGGTCCGTTCGCCATGTGGATGCCGCCGCACAGTGCGGCCGTGGTCACGATGGCCGCGGGCATCTTCATCGGGGCAACGGCCCTGCTCGCGATCTTCCGCGTGCCGATCGCCCACACGATCCGCGGATCGCGCGCCTCGCTCGGCGAGACGTTCCGCGAGATCGTCCGCAGCTGGATCAACATCGTGGGACTCGTGATGCTCGGCATCGGCGCCGTGCTCATCCTGCTGATCCCGCTCACCATGCTCTTTGTCCTGACGCTCATCTTCGGTGCGTCGCTCGCGGTGTTCCTCGTGTTCATCGCCGTCGCCGTGCTCGGGATGGTCGCCGTGTCGCTGCTCTTCGTGGTCGACGCGATGATCCTGCTCCGAACCGGACCGATCGATGCGATCCGCGCCAGCTATCTCGTGACGCGTGGCCGCTTCGGCGAATGCTTCCGCTTCGCCATGACCACCGTCCTCATCCAGACCGGATTGCTCCACGTCTGGAACACCGTGATTGATACCCCGCCCGGCATCGCGATCGCCCTCATCGGCAACGCCTTCTTCGGCGCCAGCATCGCCGCTGCCAGCATGATCTTCTTCTCGGATCGCTTCCGCGAGTGGAAGCGATCAACTCGTTCAGGTTCGGCACGTCCGACGATCAACGTCACCCGCCGCTGAGCGAGACGTTCTGCAAAGGAGCCACCTTTCATGGCAATCGATACCACGGCAACCAACGGCGCGTACGGCGCGGACCAGATCCAGGTGCTGGAGGGCCTCGAGGCCGTCCGCAAGCGCCCGGGCATGTACATCGGCAGCACCGATGCGCGCGGTCTGCACCACCTCATCCGCGAGGTTGTCGACAACTCGGTCGACGAGGCACTCGCCGGCTACTGCGACCACATCATCTGCACCATCGACAAGGACAATGTCGTGACGGTGGTGGATAACGGTCGCGGCATCCCGGTCGACATGCACGCCAAGGCGAAGGTCTCCGCGCTCGAGGTCATCATGACCACGCTCCACGCCGGCGGCAAGTTCGGCGGCGGCGGCTACAAGGTCTCCGGTGGTCTGCACGGCGTGGGTGCCTCGGTGGTGAACGCCCTCTCGACGTGGTGCCGCGTGCAGGTTCGCAAGGTCGGCGACACCAAGGTCTACGAGCAGGTCTACGAGCGCGGCAAGCCGAAGGGGCCGGTCGAGGTCGTCGGCAAGACCGACGCCGATTCGCATGGCACCACCACGAGCTTCCTCGCCGACACCGAGATCTTCAAGAACGGCTACGAGTACTCGTTCGAGTTCATGGCCCAGTGGTTCCGCGAGTGGGCGTACCTCACACGCGGTCTGCGCCTGACGATCATCGACGAGCGCGTCGATCAGGAGATGACCTTCTACTTCGAGGGCGGCATCCTCTCCTTCGTGAAGCACCTGAATCGCAATCGCACGGTGCTGCACGAGAAGCCGTTCTACGTTCGCCGCGACACCCCGGCCGGTGAGGTCGAGGTCGCGCTGCAGTACAACGACAGCTTCGGCGAGACGACCCGCACCTACGTGAACAACATCAACACGATCGACGGTGGCACGCACCTCTCCGGCTTCAAGTCGGCACTCACCCGCACGATCAACGACTACGCGAAGAAGAACGGTCTGCTCAAGGCGGACGAGGCGCTCTCCGGCGATGACGTCCGCGAGGGTCTGACCGCGATCGTCTCCGTGAAGCTCGAGGACCCACAGTTCGAAGGCCAGACGAAGGCGAAGCTCGGCTCGGCCGAAATGGCCGGTGCCGTCCAGAGCGTCGTCAACGAGTCGTTCGGCGCGTTCCTCGAGGAGAACCCGCAGTTCTCCCGCCGCATCATCGAGAAGTGCCTCAACGCTGCGCGTGCCCGCGAGGCGGCCCGCAAGGCCCGCGAACTCGTGCAGCGCAAGGGTGGCCTCGACAGCTTCTCGCTGCCGGGCAAGCTGGCCGACTGCTCCGAGCGCGACCCGGCGAAGTCCGAGCTCTACATCGTGGAGGGTGACTCCGCAGGTGGCTCCGCGAAGCAGGGACGCGATCGCCGCTTCCAGGCAATCCTCCCGCTGCGCGGCAAGATCCTGAATGTCGAGAAGTCGCGTCTGGACAAGATGCTCCAGAATAACGAGATCCGCACGATCGTGACCGCGCTCGGAACATCGATCGGCGATCAGTTCGATGCGTCGAAGTTGCGCTATCATCGGATCGTCATCATGACCGACGCCGACGTCGACGGGGCTCACATCCGAACGCTGCTCCTCACGTTCTTCTACCGTCACCTGGAGCAGCTCATTCACGACGGGCGCATCTACATCGCCCAGCCGCCGCTGTTCCGCATCCTGAAGGGCAAGGAGGAGACGTGGGTCTACTCCGATGCCGAGCTGGACAGGGCACTCAAGGAGGCGGGTGATGCGAAGGTGGAAGTCCAGCGCTACAAGGGTCTCGGTGAAATGAACCCGTCGCAGCTCTGGGAAACCACCATGGATCCGGCCAATCGCACCCTGATGCAGGTGACCATCGAGGACGCCGCCGAGGCGGACGAGGTCTTCGACATGCTGATGGGCAGCGCGGTGCCGCCGCGCAAGAAGTTCATTCAGACGCACGCGCGCGATGTCCAGAACTTGGATGTCTAGGAATTCCGACAGCTTACCCCTCCGAGGTACGAGTTCTATGGGCGTGCAGCGCATGCAGATTGCAGTTGATGCGATGGGCGGAGATCACGGTCCGTCGATCGTCGTTCCGGGAGCGATCCAGGGCGCGAAGACGCACGGGACGGATCTGATCCTCGTCGGCAATCCGACGCAGATCCAGACCGCGGTGAACGCCACCGATCACACCGGGGTCAACATCACGATCATCGAGTCGACCGAAGAGATCGCCATGAGCGAGCATCCGGCGCAGGCAGTGCGGCGCAAGCCGAACAACAGCATCAGCCTCGCCATCAAGGAGATTCGCGAGGGGCGCGCCGGTGCGATGGTCTCCGCCGGCAACACCGGCGCCGTGATGGCCGCTTCGCTGATGATCCTCGGGCGCGTCCCGGGGATCGATCGTCCGGCGATCGCGACCTATGTGCCGACCTCACGCGGGAAGTCGCTCATCCTCGATCTCGGGGCGGTGACGGATCCGAAGCCGAATAACATGGTCCAGTTCGCGATCATGGGGCAGGTCTACGCCGAGCGTGTCCTCGAGCTGGGGAATCCGACGATCGGCCTCCTCAGCAATGGCGAGGAGGCGACGAAGGGCAACCAGCTCGTGCAGCAGGTGTACCCGATGCTGGAGAGCACGCCGGGCATCCACTTCGTCGGCAACGTCGAGGGCAAGGATGTCGCGATGGGTGCGGTCGACATCGTCGTGACGGACGGCTTCACGGGCAACGTCCTGCTGAAGACCGCCGAGGGCGTCGCCTCCTTGCTGACCGATCTGCTGCGCCAGGAGCTCACGCGGACACTCCCCCGCAAGCTGGCAGCGGCCTTCCTGCGCCCGGCCTTCCGCGCGCTGCGCACCAAGCTCGACTACGCGGAGATCGGTGGCGCGCCGTTGCTCGGCGTGAACGGCTCCGTGATCATCTCGCACGGGCGTTCGAACGAGCTCGCCATCGCGAACGCCGTCGGCGTAGCGGTCCGCAGCGCGGAGCATGATCTCGTCGGCGGCATCAAGGCGCGCGTCGAACGCGCGGCCGC
>Ga0164243_10011385_pt1 | contig 12691 bp, 13 predicted proteins | sample OricompcompostOP_FD_108781 | JGI IMG/M metagenome (GOLD analysis project Ga0164243, IMG submission 108781) | Organic Plus compost microbial communities from Emeryville, California, USA - Original compost - Organic plus compost (OP) | ecosystem: Engineered > Solid waste > Mixed feedstock >...
ATATGGAAGGGCGGCATCGACGATCGCCGCACTGTTCGCATGTTCAGAACGAAGTGACGGTGTAGACGGCGTCGTCCGCGGATATCGCCATCTACACCGTCGATGACCGATGAATTCTGAAATGAACTCCATCGACCGTGCCCCTTCGCCCTGGAAAGGCCGGATGAACTCGTCATCATGATATTCGAAACAGCCAAGTCCGTTAGATGGCTAATTGCAATCAATTGTAACGCGGCGGCTGCAGCCCCCGCCCCGCGGGGCGGGGGCGATGTGACAATTTTTTACTGTTGTATGCGCTCGAGCGACGGGGCAATTGAAGTACAGTTCCTGGCCAGTTCGTCGTCGAAAAGATTAGCGGGGCTTGACGCCTGTCGAGACGCGCCTTGCAGGCGGCGTCTTGACCTGATGCGCCGCGGGAGATGGGTTCGGAATGTCGGCAGCCGCCAAGATCGCGGCCGGGGCGCTCGCCACTGCGGCGTTCGCCTGGCTTCTCCATGGTCCGCTTGGTCTCGGCGCCCCGTGCGCAAGCGCTGGGGCCGCCTTCACCATGACGCTGATTCTCGCGCTCGTCCTGTTCGCGGCCGGCCTGGCGGTCGGCGGGGTGATCTGGGGCGGACAGCCTCGCCGGCGCTGACCACGGCCGGACCAGGAGTTTCGCCATGTGGCCGCTTTGTTTGGAAGCCAGCCCCCTCTGGTCGGCCGTCCCGGTGCTGATCGGCCTGATCGCGGGCTGGTGGACATGGGGAGGGCGCGTCCCGGCGCGGGAACCCGTCGTCATTGAGCCCAAGGCTCCGTCCGATCCGGTCCCGGTCCTGCCTCAGCGGCACGCCGCCGCCCCGCACCTGTGGGTGGTCGACCTGGAGACCCCGGTGCTGACCGCCATCGGCATACCGGCTGCGGTCGGCCTTCCCGACGACCTGACCCAGCTCAAGGGGATAGGGCCGAAGCTCGGCGTGCTGCTGGCCGATCTCGGCGTCACCCGGTTCGATCAGATCGCCCGCTGGGGCGACGCGGAGATCGCCCTTGTCGACTGTCACCTGGGCGCCTTCCGCGGCCGGATCGTGCGCGACAGGTGGGTCGAGCAGGCGAGGCTCCTCGCCCGCGGCGCGACGGAGGAGTTCGCCGCGAAGTTCGGCCGGTTCGAAGGCGACGAAAAATAAGGCCGCGGCCTTCGAGCGGGTGATCCGGGGCCGACCATCTTAGCCAAGCCCAAGGGAGGAAAGCTGTGAGCATCGGTAGTGAATTCAAGGACTTCATCGCCCGCGGCAACGTGGTCGACCTCGCCGTCGGCGTCATCATCGGCGGCGCGTTCGGCAAGATCGTCACCAGCCTGGTCGACCAGGTGATCATGCCGCCGATCGGCCTGTTGACCGGGGGCGTCGACTTCTCGGCGATGAAGCTGGTGCTGAAGGCGGCCGGGGCGGACCCCAAGGCGTCGCCCGAAGTCGCCATCCAGTACGGCGCCTTCATCAATACCCTGGTCCAGTTCCTGATCGTGGCCTTCGTGATCTTCCTGATCGTGAAGTGCGTGAACAGCCTGAAACGCGAGGCCGAAGCGCCGGCCGCGGGACCCACCCCGACCGAGGCGCTGCTGACCGAGATCCGGGACGCGTTGAAGAAGCCGTAGGGCGCCCTAGCGTCCGTGAATTTTTTTCCGGCTCCGCTGAAACCCGCGCGCGCCCCATGGGTTGATGGGGTGGACCATCGAGCGAAAGCACAATGGTCGAGATCGGCGACTCTGACCGGAAGGAAAGAGACCGACCAGGAAACCCGGCGCGCACCCTTAAACAGGGCAACGCCGGGTTTTCGCTGTGCGCGTTTCACCCGCTCACGAGCGCCAGGACAGGGCGAACCCTTCCGCCGTGCGGCCGATGCGGCCGCCGAAGCGGCGGCATTCGTGGTCGAGCCGCTGCTGCAGCCACTCCAGGTCGGATGACGCCGGTCGGCTCAGCCGCATCTTGCGGATCTGCAGCGGGACCATCTCCAGCCGCGCCAGCGCGCCGTCGCGCTCCACCTCGGCGAAGTACATCAGCGCCAGGTCCGAGCGGAACGCTTCGTAACCGGAGATGCCCTCGTAGTCGTTCAGGAAGTCGCCGCAGCCGTACAGGATCAGCCGGCCCTCGTGGACCTCGATCGCCATAGGGTGATGCGAGGAGTGGCCGTGGACGATGGAGACGTCCGCCCGCTCGATCAGGGCGTGCGCGAACCGCCGATGGGCGGCCGGGACCTCGTAGCCCCAGTTGGGTCCCCAGTGGATCGAAGCGACCACGACGTCGCCGGGCCTCCGTAGGGTCTCGAGCGTCCGGGCCAGGCGCTCCACCGCCGCCGCGCCGGCCTCGATCAGGTTGACGCCGGGGCGCGCCGGGCCCGCGGCCCAGCGATCCGGCACGCCGCTGGTCTCGGTGCAGGACGCCGCTACGATGATCCTGGCGCCGGGCCTGGCGTCGAGGATGGCCGCCGCCTCGGCTTCGGCGGCGCTGCGCCCGGCGCCGACGGCCGGAATCCGCAGATGCTGCAGCACGTCGAGGGTCTCGGCCAGTCCGTCCGCGCCCCAGTCGAGCACGTGGTTGTTGGCGAGGACGCAGCAGTCGGGGCTGGCGGCCGCGAGGGACGCGGCGTTCTGCGGGTTCATCCGGTAGTTGACGCCCTTCGGCTCGAAGTCGTCGCTGACGGTGACGCTGGTTTCGAGGTTCAAGATCTTGAAGAGCGGCGCGCGCCGCTCCCACTCGCCGAGCGCCTCGCCCCAGACGTAGGCGGGATCGACGGGGCGGTGGATCGGGCCGTTGGCGCGCTCGGCCAGGGCGACGTAACCGAGCGCGGAGTCCATGTAGCGCTCGTAGAGCTGGGGGTCGCCGGGATGGGGCAGCACCTGGTCGACGCCGCGTCCCGTCATCACGTCGCCACAGAGGAAGATCCGGAGCGGGGGCCCGATCATGATCTTGTCGGAACTTGGAAGGCGGCTGTCGGTTCTGCCTGCGGGCGGACGGGGCGCTCGATCCAGCCGAAGGGAGGTCGCGATGAGAGTCGCCGACTGCATGACGCAAGACGTACGGATCGCCAATCCGGAGGAGACCATCCGGGACGCCGCCAAGGCCATGGCGGCGATCGATGCGGGGGTCCTGCCCGTGGGCGAGAACGACCGGCTGGTCGGCATGATCACCGACCGGGACATCGCCGTCCGCGCCGTCGCCGAAGGCCGCGGTCCCGAAGCCAAGGTCCGAGACGTGATGAGCGCCGAAGTGCGGTATTGCTTCGACGACGAGGACGCCGAAGACGTCCTGCAGAACATGGGCGACCTTCAGGTCCGCCGGCTGCCGGTCCTGAACCGCGACAAGCGCCTCGTCGGCATCGTCTCGTTGTGCGATCTCGCTGCGAGCGCCGGAAAGTCGCGCGCCGGCGAAGCTCTGAGCCAGATCACCCAACCTGGCGGCCCGCATTCCCAGATGACGCACTGACCGGGCCGGCGCGACCACGTCGGCTCAGTTGCGGCGCGCGGGAGGGGCGTACTGGTCGACGGCGCCGGCCATCTCGGTCAGCACCTGGGTCATGGACCGGCGGCCGTACGGGAAGAACGCGTCCTTCTCGCCGCGCCGCCACGCCTGCTCGAGCTCGGGGCGGCCCAGGTCCCAGTCCGGGCGGATTTCCTGCGTCGCCTCGCGCAGGCTCTGGTGCAGCTCCGCTGTCGAGGGGCGGCCCCAATACCAGTAGCCGTTCCAGATCCGGTGCACGACCAGCCCCGGCTTCAGGACCAGCGTGTGCGGGACCATGATGTCGTGCTCGGTGTCGGTGTATTCCTTGATGCCGAGGTCCTTCTGGACGATCCGCTCCTCGTCGTAGAGGAACGGCCAATGGGCGTTCAGCTGCTGGCGCAGGTTGTTGGTGGTGTGCCAGTCGTCGGTCGCGATCGTGACGATCCGGGTGAACCCGACGACCAGTTGCGGGTGGAACCGCACCAGTTCGCTGAGCTGGGCCCGGTCCTTCGGGCAGAAGAACCCGCGCGACAGCACGAGCACCATCAGGTCTTCGCCCTGCAGGTCGGAGAGGCGGCGCGGCGTCTGGGTGTGGTCGGGCAGCACATAGTCGGGAAATCGTGCGCCCGGCTGGATATCGGCCCTCATGGCGCGCCTCCATTTCCGCTCTTGGCCATAGGCGATGCCTCGTTCGCCTAGGCCTCAATCCCGAGGGGCGCGGCGGGTTTCAGCTTGGCCTCGAAAAAGAAGCCGGCTGCTTTCGAGCTGGTTGGAGTGCGGCGGGGCCGTCGATGGGGTGGGTGGAATAGAACGGACGTCACAATTGTTTACTTTTTCGTCCATCTAAACTTTCCCCGATTAAAGTAAAGTCCCCGCAATATTCAGCCTCGCTCAAAGGCCGTTTCGACGGAACACTTGTCGAGAAAGCGGACGGCGGGGGCCTGATGGTTTCTCGCGGAGGAGCTTCGACCATGCGTCCCACCCATGCCCTGGCGGTCTTCGCGACCCTCGCCCTTTCCTTCCCGGCCGTCGCGCCGGCCTCGGCGGCTACGCCGCTCTCGTCGATCTTCGGCTGCGAGAGCAGCGGCAATAAGCAGGCCGGGGGCGCGGCTATCGGCGGCGTGCTGGGCGGCGTCGTCGGCAATCGCGTGGCCGGAGGCGATCGCACCCTGGGCACGCTCCTGGGCGCGGCGGCCGGCGCCGCGGCCGGCTCCTATCTCGGTTGCCGCATGCAGAAGAGCGATCAGGAAAAGGCCGAACTGGCGGCGAGGCAGGCGCTCGACCGCAACCAGGACGGCCGCTGGACTAACCCCGAGACCGGCGCTTCCGGCGATATCCGCATGGTGTCGGCCCAAGGCGCGCCGGCGCGGCGCCAGCCCATCTCCCTGAACGGCTTGCGCCTCGCCCGGGGCGTCGACCTGGCGGCCGGTTACGAGGACGCGCCGGCGCGCTATCAGACGCGCGGCCGGACCAATCTGCGTGGTTCGCCGTCGACCTCGGCGCCGGTGGTCGGCAGGCTCGCGGCGGGCGAACGCTTCGACGTCCTGGCCCGGGCGCGCGGAACCGACTGGCTGCTGGTCGGACGCAACGGCGTCGGCGCCGGCTACGTCTTGGAAACGGTCGTGCAGCCGATGGGGCGCGCCGCAGCGGCGTCCAACTGCCGCACCTTCGACCAGACCATCACCGCCCGCGGCGGCGCGCCCGAAACGCGGCGATATACGGCCTGCCGCAATTCGGCGGGCGAATGGGCGATCCAGAGCTGAGGTGATGCCGCCGATCGGCCTCCTGAGGTACGGCGCCTTCATCAAAACCCCGGTGCAGTTCCTGATCGTCGCCTTCGTGAGCTTCCTGGTCGTCAGATCGTAAACAGCCCCAAGCGGGGAACGGAAGCCGCGCCGGCGGGAGCGACGCCGACCGAGGCGCTGCTGATGGAGATCCGCGCCTCCCTGAAGACGCAGCAGGGGCGCTGAGGCCAACCTTCCCCTAGCTCTTGCGGGCGGAGCCGTCCGTCTGCCCCGCCGCGGAGGAGGGAACTCGAACGCGCGTCGTTTGACAGGCCTGGGCCGATAGCGTTGTCATGCCCGAAGCGCGCCGATGCAAGGGCGCACGGGAGGGGCGATGCGGGGGAAGGGCGGGAGACTATGGGCCTTGGCGCTGGCCGCCGGGGCGCTGCTGGCGTTCGGCCCAGCCGCCGCCGCGGCTCCGGCCGAAGCGGGGCGGCTGGTCGAGGATGCGCTCGCGGCCATGGGCGGGCGCGAGCGGGTGCTGGCGGTGAAGTCGCTGGTCATGACCGGGATCGGCGAGAACCCGAACCTGCTGCAGCAGATGCGGCCCGACGCGCCGCTGCTGGTCTGGATGCTGCCCGAGTGGCGCGAAGCCTTCGATTTCGATCATGGCCGGTTCGGGATGCGGATGGTGCGCCGGCCGGCGTTCCCCGCCGTGTTCGACAACTTCCGCTACGACGGCCGCCTGGATGGCGAGGTGGCCTTCGACGTGGGCGCCGCGCTCGACGGGCCCCAGCCCCCGCCGCCTCCGCGCCGCGCCTCGGCGGCGGAGGCCAAGGCGCGGCGCCTGGCCATGCTGCACCATCCGATCAGCGCGCTGCGGGCCGCAGCGCAGTCCGGAGCGGTCCTGTCCAACCCGCGGCGGAGGGAGGGCGAGACGCTGGTCGACCTCACGACCGCCGACGGCGCGCGCGCCACGCTGGGCTTCGATCCGCGCACGCGGCTGTTGACCAGCGTTTCGACGCTCAGCGAGCACGCCTTGCTCGGCGACCTGCCCGTCGTGACCCGCTTCTCCGGCTGGGAGTACGTGCAGCCCGCCGGCGTGCGGCTGCCGCGCCGGCTGACCGAGACGGTCGGCGACTGGCCCCAGCTCGACGTCGGCGTGATGGTCAACACCGTCGACGGGGACGTCGGGGACCTGGCCGCGCCCGAGGCGGTGAAGGCCGCCGCGCCGCCCCAGCCGCCGTCGCCGGCCGCCCTGGCGGTGTCGAGCGCCGAGGCGGGGCCGGGGGTGTGGCTGCTCTCGACCGCCAACAACTACGGCTCGGTGCTGATCGAGTTCGCCGACCACCTGGCCCTGATGGACGCCCCCCAGAGCGAGGCGTGGGCGCAGGCGATCTTCGTCAAGGCTCGCCAGCTCGTCCCCGGCAAGCCCCTGACGCAGCTCATCGTCAGTCATTTCCACGCCGACCATGCGGGCGGCGTGCGCGCGGCCATGGCCGAGGGGCTGACGCTCTATGTCCATCCGGACGAGGCGGCGTTCTTCCGCGACGTGGCGGGCCGCCGCTTCAGCCTCGAACCCGACCGGCTCGCCCGCGCGCCGCGCCCGGTGCGGATCGTGCCCGTGACCGACGGGAGTCGGATGGCGGACGCCCGCAACGAGGTCGTGCTCTATCACGCCCGCAACAGCACCCACGGCGAGACCCTGCTGATGGCCTGGTTCCCGCGCGGGCGGATGCTGGCGCAGGCGGACCTGTGGCTGCCGGGCTCGCGCCAGACGCCGCACGCGGTCGCCTTCGCCGAAGACCTGGCGGCGCGGGGGCTGACAGTCGAGAAGCACCTTCCCCTGCACGGGGCGCAGATCAAGTCGCGGGCGGACTTCGAGGCGCTGGTCGCCGCCCTGCGCAGCGGCGCGGCGCGCTAATCGGCGGCCAGCGCCGCGGCGCGGAAGCGGCGGGGCGAGGCGCCGAACGCGTCCTTGAAGGCGCGGCTGAAGTGGGCCAGGTCGCTGAAGCCCCAGGCGTAGGCGATCTCGCCGATCGGGCGGCGGCGATGGGCAGGGTCCGACAGCTCGTCCCGGCACCGCTCCAGCCGCTCGCGCCAGACCCAGCGCATAAGGCTGAGCGGCTGGCCTTGGAACAGGGAGTGGACATAGCGCGCCGACAAACCGGCGCCGCGGGCGATCTCCTCCACGTCCAGCGCCGGATCGTGCAACCGCTCGCGGGCGAAGCGGCGGATGCGCTGGCGGTGCAGCAGCTCCAGCCGCGACGGCAGGGCGGAGGCCGGGGCCGAGGCGATGGCGGCGGCCAGGGCGGGCGGAAAGGCGTCGGCGATCTGGTCGGCCGCCTCGCCGTCCAGCTCCGGCGCGGCGGCGAACACCTCTTCCAGCAGACGGCGAAACACCGCGCCCGCCCCGGACTGGGTGGAGATCGGGAAGGCAGTGAGGCTCTCCAGCTGGGGCGCAGCCTCGCGCAGCCGGGCGCGGGGCAGGTAGACCGAATAGGTCTCGATGACGCCGGTCTCGATCTCGAACGGCCGGGCCGGGTCGATGACGAAGACGTCGCCCGGCCGGATGCGCGCGTCGCGGTCGTTCTGCGACACCTGCACCTCGCCCTCGATGTGCAGGCTGACCAGCAGGTTGGAGGCGCGGGTCCGCGCCGCCCCCGCGAAGGCGGTTCGGTGGGCCGAGAAGCCGAGCCGGGCGAGGTGCAGACGGCTCGAGCGGTAAGCCAGGAAATCCGACACGAACGGCTGGTCGCCCGTGGGACGGACGGTCAGGTCGACGGCGAACAGGCCCGACAGCGCCGCCTCGAAGGCGCGGGCGGCCCGGGCCTCCGGCTGGTTCCGGCTCGAGAAGGTTTCCACATGCACGCGGCGATTAAGGCGCCGCCAGCGCTGTCGATCAAGTTCTGGCGCGCTACGGGTCAAGTCCGCCGCGCCGGTTCGCTGCTACCACTTGGCTCCAACGAGAAAGGGCCGGTCTCAGCGGCCCTCGGGAGGAAACCGGATGGAGGCGTCGGACGTCCGCGAGCACAGCCTCGCCTATCCCGGGTGGAGGGTCGTCGCGGCCGCCGCCGTGGCCCTGGCCTTCGGGCCGTCGACGGTGGCGGTGCTCAGCCTCGGCCTGTTCATGCGCCCGCTGGAGGCGGACTTCGGCTGGCCCCGAACCGACATCGCGCTCGCCACCACCATCGTCTCCTACATGGTCGTGGTCGTCTCGCCGCTGCAGGGCTGGCTCATCGACCGGTTCGGCGTGCGAAGGGTGATGCTGCCGTCGATCCCCGCCTTCGCCGCTGGCATCGCGGCCCTCTCGCTGCTGCCGCCGGTGCATTGGGTCTATTACGCCGCCTGGGTGGTGATCCCCTTCCTGGGCGTGGGCCTGTTCCCGCTCGGCTACATGAAGGCGGTCGGCGGCTGGTTCCGCGAGCGGCTCGGTCTGGCGCTCGGCGTCGCCAACGCGGGCGTCGCCATCGGCTCGATGCTGGTGCCGCTGGTGGCCGGCGGCCTGATCTCCGCCTACGGCTGGCGGCCCGCTTACCTGGGCCTGGGCTTCATCGTCCTGTTCCTGACCTTCCCGGTGGTGTGGGCCTTCGTGCGCGAGCGGGCCGTCCCCGGCGGCGAGGCCGCCCGGCCGCTGGAAGGCGCCCATTTCGGCGAGGCGGTCCGCACCACGACCTTCGCGCTGCTGGCCTTCGCCTTCCTGCTGGTGGGGGTGATGAACACCGCCATGATCGTCCACCAGGTTCCGCTGCTGGTCGACGGGGGCATGAGCCTGCCGCAAGCCGCGCTGGTGCAGACCACCTTCGGCGTTTTCGGCCTCCTGGGCCGGGTGCTCACCGGCCTGCTGCTGGACCGCTTCCCGGCCCCGCGGGTGATGATCGCCTTCATCCTGGGCGGGGCGCTCGCCTGCAGCCTCTACGCCATGGGTGCTGGCGGGAGCTTGGCCTTCCTGTGCGCCGCGCTGATCGGGCTGTTGTTCGGCGCCGAGTTCGACGTGCTCGGCTACATGATCAAGGCGCGGTTCGGCCTGCGCGCCTTCGGCAAGATCTACGGGGCGATCTTCGCCGTGTTCCAGTTCGGGGCCGGTTTCGGCGCGGCCCTGCTGCCGATCGCCCGCGACCGCTTCGGCGGATACGGCGTGGGCCTTTGGACCTTCGCCGTGCTGCTGGTCGCCGCCGCCCTGGCGATGGCCTTCGTCCGCGAAAAGCCCCAGGAACCCGAGAGATTGGCCAATGTCCCCGCTTGACGCCGGCGCCCTTCCGTCCGGCCGCCCGCGCACGCTCGAAGAGGCCAAGGCCTGGATGCGCCAGAGGCTGGCGGCCCGCCAGCATCCGATGAACCTGGTCAGCCCGGAGGTCGCCGGCCCGGTGATCGACGCCCTCTCCGGCCTCGACGGCCAGAGCTGGGGCGAGGCCTGGGGCGAGGCGGGGGCGAGGCTGCGCACCGAGGCCAAGGACGGCGCCGCCGCCGGCGACCGGGCCCGGGCCGCGGCCCTGATGCTGCAGGCGCACGGCCTCTACTTCGTCGGCCGCTTCCCCTGCCCGAACCATCCGAGGAAGCTCGAGAACGCCGCCCTGGAGCGCGAGACCTATCTCGAAGCGGCCGGCTATTTCGACGTCCCGACCCGCCGCGTGACGGTCCCGTTCGACGGCCGCGAGGGGGAGGGCAGGGAGGTCGTCTTCCTCTACCGCCGCCCGGCCGGGATCGCGCGCCCGCCGGTGGTGGTGATGTGGGGCGGCGTCGACGCCTGGAAGGAGCAGATGACCGGGACCTCCGATGCTCTGCTGGCGCTCGGGGTCGCGACCCTGGCCATGGACGGGCCGGGCACCGGCGAGAGCCCGGTCAAGGGGACCATCGACGGCGAGCGCCAATTCCTGCCGGTGTTCGACTGGGTGGCCGCCCAGCCGGACCTGGACGGGGGCAAGGCGGGGCTGCTCGGGCGCTCGTTCGGCGGCTACTGGGCGACCAAGCTGGCGCACACCCATCCCGAGCGGATCGCCGGGGCGGTGAACTGGGGCGGCGGCGCGCACTTCATGTTCCAGCGCGAGTGGGTCGAGGCCTCGCGCTATCCCGACAGCTACCTGATGGAGCTGGTGGAGACCCGCTCCCGCATGCTGGGGGCGAACAACGATGAGGAATACGTCGCCGCGTTCCAGCGGCTGTCCCTGCTGGACCAGGGTCTGCTCGACCGTCCCTGCGCGCCCCTGCTGCTGCTCAACGGCAAGGAGGACCGGCAATGCCCGATCGAGGACGTGCACCTCCTGATCGAGCACGGCTCGCCCAAGTGCGTGCGGCTGTTCCCCGGCGGGCACATGGGCCACACGCCCCGGACCGTGCCGACCATCGTCGAATGGCTGGCGGCCCAGGTGGGCGCCCGCCGGGGAGCGGTGCGATGAGCCGCAACTGGGTCCAGGACATCCCGACGCCCGAGGCGTTCTGGATCGACCGGGTGCTCTACGACACCCAGCACGACCCGGTGGAGATGGCGCGTTTCCGGGCCGATCCCGGGGCCTATCTCGCCGGCATGCCGCTGTCGGCGACCGCCAGGCAGGCCCTGGTCGAGAACGCGATCGGGCCGCTCTACCTCGCCGGCGCCAACGCCTACCTGCTGCGCGCCCATTGCCTGGGGCTGGGCGTGCCCGAAACCGAATACCTGGGCGCCCTTCGCGCGGTGGATGGAGGCGTCGATGGCTGAGATCGTGGGCGTCTACGCCGCCAGCCACACGCCGGTGATGCTCAACTTCCCGCACCTGATCGAGGGCGACGAACTGGCGCGGGTGCGGGAAGGCTTCGCCGAGCTGGGCCGCCGGATCGCCGCGGCGAGGCCCGACGCGGTCGTGGTCGTCTCGGACGACCACCTGCACAACTTCTTCCTCGACAACCTGCCGGCCTTCGCCATCGGAGCCTCCGACCGCTACGCCACACCTGTCGAGGCCTGGCTGAGGGCCGAGAAGCGGGTCCTGCCGGGCCATCCGGGGCTGGGCGCGCACCTGATCGGCGAGGCGATGGAGGCCGATTTCGACCCGGCTCTGTGCATGCAGCTCACCCTCGACCATGGAGCGCTGACGCCGCTGGAGCTGGCCGGGGTCGAGCGCACCACGCCGGTCGTGCCCGTGCTGGTCAACTGCACCCAGCCGCCGCTGCCGACCATGCGGCGCTGCCTCCAGTTCGGCCGCTTCCTGGGCCGCGCCATCGCCGGCTATCGCGGCCTGGAGCGGGTGGCCGTGTTGGCCACCGGCGGGCTCAGCCACGACGTCGGCACGCCGCGGATGGGGCTGGTCAACGCCGAGTTCGACCGCACCTTCATGCGCCTGCTGCACGAGGCGGACGATGACGCCCTGCTCGCCTACGCCCAGGCTCACGTGAACGAGGCGGGCAACGGGGCCGAGGAGGTGCGCATGTGGCTCGTCGCCCAGGGCGTCGCGGAGGCGTGGCGCGCGGGCTTGGACGTCCTCTACTACCAGTCGCTGGAAGCCTGGTACTGCGGGATCGGCGTCGCCGAATGGAAGCGGGCGGCCTGATGGGAGCGCGATCGGCCCTGGTCGTCGGCGGGGGGATCGCGGGCCTGTCCGCGGCGATCGCGCTGCACCGGGTCGGCTGGTCGGTGGAGCTGGTGGAGCGCGATCCCGAGTGGCGGGTCTATGGCGCCGGCATCACCCTGACCGGTCCCACGCTGCGCGCGTTCGAGCGCCTGGGGGTCTTTCCGGCCATCGAGGCCCAGGCCTACGCCGGCGACGGCATCGACGTCTGCGCCATGGACGGCGCCTTCCTGTCCCGCATCCCGACGCCCGCTCCGGTTGGGGCGCAGGTCCCCGGTAGCGGGGGCATCCTTCGGCCGACGCTGCACAAGATCCTGTCCGATCGCGCTCTGGCGGCGGGAACCCGGGTGCGCCTGGGCGTGACGGCGGATCGGCTGCAAAGCTTCGCCGGGGGCGTCCGCGTGGCCTTCAGCGACGGCGAGGCGGGGACCTACGACCTCGTGCTGGGCGCGGACGGCGTGTTCTCGCAAGTGCGGGCGGCCTTCTTCCCCGAGGCGCCGATCCCCGCCTACACCGGCCAGGTCTGCTGGCGCGTGACAGCGCCCCGGCCGGCCGAGGTCGTGCGCCGCCGCTACTTCCTCGGCGGTCCGGTCAAGGTCGGGCTGAGTCCCGTCTCGGCCGGGCAGATGTACATGTTCCTTTTGGAGACCACCCCGGCCGGCGCGCGCCGGGGCGAGGACCTGCATCTGCGGCTCGCCGAACTGCTGGAGGGCTTCGGAGGGCCGCTGGCGGATATCCGCGAGAGCCTCGGGCCAGGGACGGACATCGTCCCAAGGCCGCTGCTTGCGCTCCTGCCGCCGCCGCCGTGGTTCCGCGGACGCGTGCTGCTGGTGGGGGACGCCGCCCACGCGACCACGCCGCAGCTCGCCTCGGGCGCAGGGCTCGCGGTCGAAGACGCCCTGGTCCTGGCCGAGGAGCTGGACGCGGCGGCCGATGTCGACGAGGCGCTTCGCCGTTA
>Ga0164243_10011386_pt1 | contig 12691 bp, 12 predicted proteins | sample OricompcompostOP_FD_108781 | JGI IMG/M metagenome (GOLD analysis project Ga0164243, IMG submission 108781) | Organic Plus compost microbial communities from Emeryville, California, USA - Original compost - Organic plus compost (OP) | ecosystem: Engineered > Solid waste > Mixed feedstock >...
AGGGTGTGCTCGGACAGGCCGCGCTCGACACCCAGGTGGGCGAGGTACTCCGACAGCGCGTCCTGCGGGCTCACCTGCGCGATCCCGACCTCAGAACGGCAGCAGCGGGTCGATCGCCAGCGCGACGAACACGATCGTCAGGTAGGTGATCGACCCGTGGAAGACCGACATCGCCTCGATCTTGCGCACCCCGGACGCCGCGCGCCGCTGCAGTCGGATGCTCACCACCATGAACCACGCACCGGCCGCGACGGCGACCGCGGCGTAGAACCAGCCGAGACCGCCGACCGGGACCAGGGCGAGCGAGCACGCGACCATCGCCGCCGCGTAGAGCACGATCTGCCGCGCGACCGTGGTGTTGTCGGCGACGACCGGCAGCATCGGGACGCCCGCGGCCGCGTAGTCGTCCTTGAACTTCATCGACAGCGGCCAGTAGTGCGGCGGCGTCCAGAAGAAGATCATGCCGAACAGCAGCACCGGCGTCCAGTCGAGCCCGCCGGTGACGGCGGCCCACCCGATGAGCACCGGCATGCAGCCCGCGGCGCCGCCCCACACGATGTTCTGCGACGTGTGCCGCTTGAGCAGCATCGTGTAGCCGACCGAGTACATGACGTTCGCCGCCAGCGCGAGCCACGCGGCGACCCAGTTGACCAGCAGCCCCAGCCAGAGCACCGAGGCGACGGCGAGCACCGACGCGAACACGACGGCCTGCACGGGCGTGACATCACCGGTGACGAGCGGTCGCTTGCGGGTGCGCTTCATGACCGCGTCGATGTCGCGGTCCCACCACATGTTGTAGGCGTTGGCGCTGCCTGCGGCGAGGGCGCCGCCGACGACGGTCGCGAGGACCAGCCACAGCCCCGGCCAGCCGTCGGCCGCCACCATCATCGTCGGGACGGTCGTGATGAGCAGCAGCTCGATGATGCGCGGCTTGGTGAGGGCGACGAAGGCGCCGACCTTGCGGCGCCAGCCGATCGGCGCGCCGGCCGGACGGTTCCCGGGGGCTCGGACCGGTGCCGTCGGCCCGGTATGCGCCTCGGTCTGTGCCACGGCTCCCACTTCGCTCGTCGACCCGGCTGCAGCGCACCGGGGTCTCGCGCGGACTCGCGGGGGCACCGGGGCGGCCGGAGGATGCTTGCAGTCTAGGCGGTACCCCCGCCGTCGGGCGACGTGCACGCGCGTGGGCGCGCTCACGCCCGTGAGACGACTGGGCCACGACGGCCGCGGGACGACTAACCTCGAGCCAGTGCCGGCCGTCGTGCCGGCGGGCCCGAGGCCGGTGTGGGCCGGCGCGAGCGAACGAGAGCCCGACAGGGCGGGAAGAGGCACCGTGACCGAATTCGGACGTCATGCACAGGCCGCAGTCGCGACGGAGGTCGGCTGGACCGACCTCGACCTCAAGGCGGTGGACACCGCGCGCGTGCTGGCCGCCGACGCCGTCGAGAAGGTGGGCAACGGCCACCCGGGCACCGCGATCAGCCTGGCGCCGCTGGCCTACCTGCTCTACCAGAACGAGATGCGGGTCGACCCCTCCGACACCCGCTGGCTGGGCCGCGACCGGTTCGTCCTCTCGGCCGGTCACGCGTGCCTGCTGCAGTACGTCCAGCTCTACCTCGGCGGGTTCGGTCTCGAGCTCTCCGACATCCAGGCGCTGCGCACGTGGGGCTCGCTGACCCCCGGCCACCCGGAGTTCCACCACACCGACGGCGTCGAGGCCACGACGGGTCCGCTGGGCCAGGGCGTCGCGATGGCCGTCGGCATGGCGATGGCGCAGCGGCGCGTCCGCGGTCTCCTCGACCCCGACGCCGCGCCCGGCACCTCGCCGTTCGACCACCACGTCTACGCGATCGTCGGCGAGGGCTGCCTGCAGGAGGGCGTCTCGTCGGAGACGGCGTCGCTCGCCGGCACCCAGCAGCTCGGCAACCTCGTGGTCATCTGGGACGACAACCGGATCACGATCGAGGGCCACACGAGCATCGCGTTCACCGAGGACGTCGTCGCGCGCTACGAGGCCTACGGCTGGCACACCCAGACGGTCGACTGGATCGGCGAGGACGGCTACCAGGAGAACGTCGACGCGCTGCACGCGGCGCTGCAGGCCGCCCGCGAGGTCACCGACCGGCCGAGCTTCATCCGGCTGCGCACGATCATCGCGTGGCCCTCCCCCACGCTGCAGGACAGCCACAACGCCCACGGCAACAAGCTGGGCGAGGACGAGGTCCGCGGCCTCAAGGAGGCGCTCGGCTTCGACCCCGACAAGACGTTCGACGTCGACCCGGCCGTGCTGGCGCGCAGCCGCGAGCTCGTCGAGCGCGGCCGCAAGGCGCACGAGGCGTGGGACGCCGAGCTCGCCGCGTGGGCCGAGCGCGAGCCGGAGCGCGCCGCGCTGCTGCGCCGGCTGCAGGCCGGCGAGCTGCCCGACGGCTGGGCCGACGCGATCCCGACCTTCGAGGCCGGCAAGGACCTGGCGACGCGTGCGGCGTCGGGCAACGTGCTGACGGCGCTGGCGCCGGCGCTGCCCGAGCTGTGGGGCGGCTCGGCCGACCTCGCCGGCTCGAACAACACCACGATGAAGGGCGAGCCGTCCTTCCTGCCGGCCGAGCACTCCAGCGAGGAGTTCTCCGGCAACGTCTACGGCCGCACGCTGCACTTCGGCATCCGCGAGTTCGGCATGGGCTCGATCCTCAACGGCATCGCGCTCTCGGGCCTGACCCGGCCCTACGGCGGCACGTTCTTCACGTTCAGCGACTACATGCGGCCCGCGGTCCGGCTCGCCGCCCTCATGGGCGTCTCGCCGATCTTCGTGTGGACGCACGACTCGATCGGTCTCGGGGAGGACGGTCCCACCCACCAGCCCGTCGAGCACCTCGCGGCCTGCCGGGCGATCCCGGGGCTCGCGGTGGTGCGGCCCGCCGACGCCAACGAGACCGCCGCCGCCTGGCGCGCGGCGCTCGAGCGCACCGACGGCCCGATCGGGCTGGTGCTGACCCGGCAGGCGGTGCCGACCTTCCCGCGCGGCACCGACGGGTTCGCACCGGCCGACGGGCTGGCGCGCGGCGCGTACGTGCTGCTGGAGTCCTCCACGCCGACCCCCGACGTCATCCTCATCGCGACCGGTTCGGAGGTGCAGTACGCGGTCGCGGCACGTGAGCAGCTCGAGGCCGAGGGCATCGGCACCCGCGTCGTCTCCGCGCCGTGCCTGGAGTGGTTCGACGAGCAGGACGACGACTACCGCGAGTCGGTGCTGCCGGCCGCGGTCCGCGCCCGCGTGAGCGTCGAGGCCGGGATCGCGATGCCGTGGTTCCGCTACCTCGGCGACGCCGGTCGGGCGATCTCGCTCGAGCACTACGGCGCCTCCGCGGACGCCAAGACGCTGTTCCGGGAGTTCGGGTTCACGCCCGAGGCGGTCGTCGCCGCCGCGCGCGAGTCGCTCGCCGCCGCAGGCGCCGCCACCCCCGGCCACGGCCCGACCGAGAGCGACTCCGGGACCGGGGACCAGCAGGCCTGAGAGGAGACGACCGATGACCGAGAGCACCACGGCGGGCGACGCGCTCGCCCGGATCAGCGCTGCGGGCGTGTCGGTCTGGCTGGACGACCTGTCCCGTGACGCGCTGCAGGACGGCACGCTCGCCGACCTCGTCGCGACCAGGCACGTCGTCGGTGTCACGACCAACCCGACGATCTTCGCGACCGCGGTCGCCGACGGGCACGCCTACGACGAGCAGCTCCGTGCGCTCGGCGCCGCAGGTACCTCGGTCGAGGACGCCGTCACGACGATCACGACCGACGACGTGCGGGCCGCGTGCGACCTGTTCAGCGCCGTCTACGAGGCGACCGGCGGTCGCGACGGCCGGGTGTCGATCGAGGTCGACCCGCGGCTGGCGCACGACACCGAGGCCACCGTCGCGGCGGCCAGCGCGCTGTGGCGGACCGTCGACCGGCCCAACGTGATGATCAAGATCCCCGCGACGGTCGAGGGGCTGCCCGCGATCACGGCGGCGATCAGCGCGGGGATCAGCGTCAACGTCACGCTGATCTTCAGCCTCGACAGGTACCGCGCGGTCGCGCAGGCCTACGTCGACGGTCTGGAGCAGGCCGAGGCCGCCGGCATCGACCTGTCCTCGATCCGCTCGGTGGCCTCGTTGTTCCTCTCCCGGATCGACACCCAGGTGGACGCCGCGCTCGACGAGATCGGCACCCCCGAGGCGGCCGATCTGCGCGGCGCGGCGGCGGTCGCCAACGCGCGTCTCGCCTACGAGATCTACGAGGAGATCTTCAGCACGCCGCGCTTCGCGGCGCTGACCGGCGCGCACCCGCAGCGCCCGCTGTGGGCGTCGACCGGTACCAAGGACCCGTCGTACCCGGACACGAAGTACGTCGACGAGCTGGTCACCTCCGACGTCGTCAGCACGATGCCGCGCGCCACCCTCGAGGCCGTCGCCGACCACGGCGCCGCGACCGGCGAGGACGTGGTGCGGGGCACCTACGACGCCGCCCGGGAGACGCTCGACGCGATCGCCCGGCTCGGGGTGCCGTTCGAGTCGATCCTCACCGACCTCGAGAGCGCGGGCGTCGCGTCGTTCGAGAAGAGCTGGGCGCAGCTCCTCGACACCGTCGCCACCGGGCTCGGCACCGCCGACCAGCAGGTGGAGGGCTGATGCCGGCACGGATCGCCCCCGGGGTCAACCCGCTGCGGCTGCCGTCGGACCGCCGGCTGCCCCGCATCGCCGGGCCGTGCGGCCTGGTGATCTTCGGCGTCACCGGCGACCTGGCGCGACGCAAGCTGATGCCCGCGGTGTACGACCTGTCGAACCGCGGCCTGCTGCCGCCCGGCTTCGCGCTGGTCGGGTTCGCTCGCCGCGACTGGGAGGACCAGGACTTCCGCTCGATCGTCCACAAGGCGATCAAGGAGAACGCGCGGACGCCGTACGACGAGCGGGTCTGGGAGCAGCTGTCCCAGGGCGTGCGCTTCGTCTCGGGCGAGTTCGGTGACGACAAGGCGTTCAAGCGGCTGGCCCGCACGGTCGAGCGCCTCGACGCCGAGCGCGGCACGGGCGGCAACCACGCCTTCTACCTGTCGGTGCCGCCGAGCCAGTTCCCGGTCGTGTGCGAACAGCTCGCCGAGGTCGGGCTCTCGACGCCGAAGGAGGGCAGCTGGCGCCGCGTCGTCATCGAGAAGCCGTTCGGCGACGACCTCGCCTCCGCGCAGGAGCTCGACCGGGTCGTCTCCGAGGTGTTCCCGCCCGACGCCGTCTTCCGGATCGACCACTACCTCGGCAAGGAGACGGTCCAGAACCTGCTGGCGCTGCGGTTCGCGAACCAGATGTTCGAGCCGATCTGGAACGCCAACTACGTCGACCACGTGCAGATCACGATGGCCGAGGACATCGGCATCGGGTCGCGCGCGGGCTACTACGACGGCATCGGCGCGGCGCGCGACGTCATCCAGAACCACCTGCTGCAGCTGCTCGCGCTCACCGCGATGGAGGAGCCCGCCTCGTTCGAGGCCGACGAGCTGCGGGCCGAGAAGGAGAAGGTGCTGTCCTCGGTGCGGCTGCCGCGCGACCTCGGCCGCCACACCGCGCGCGGTCAGTACCTGGCCGGCTGGCAGGGCGGGCAGCAGGTCGTGGGATTCCTCGAGGAGGAGGGCATGGACCCCGACTCCCGCACCGAGTCCTACGCCGCGATCCGCCTCGACATCGACAACCGCCGCTGGGCCGGGGTGCCGTTCTACCTGCGCACCGGCAAGCGGCTCGGGCGCCGCGTCACCGAGATCGCTGTCGTGTTCAAGCGGGCGCCGCACCTGCCGTTCGACCAGCAGGCGACCCAGGAGCTCGGGCACAACGCGATCGTCATCCGGGTGCAGCCCGACGAGGGCGTCACGATCCGGTTCGGGTCGAAGGTGCCGGGCACCCAGATGGAGGTCCGCGACGTCACGATGGACTTTGGCTACGGGCACGCCTTCACCGAGTCCTCGCCCGAGGCCTACGAGCGCCTCATCCTCGACGTGCTGCTCGGCGACCCGCCACTGTTCCCGCGCCAGCGCGAGGTCGAGCTGTCCTGGCAGATCCTCGACCCCGTGCTCGACTACTGGGAGTCGCACGGGCGGCCCGACACCTACCGGCCTGGCACGTGGGGCCCGGCCTCGGCCGACGAGATGCTCGCGCGCGACGGGCGGGTCTGGAGGCGACCGTGAAGATCAGGCTGGAGGACACCACGTCGTCGGCGATCGCCAACCGGCTCGTCGACCTGCGCGAGGAAGGTGGCGCCGTCGCGCTCGGCCGCGTGCTGACGCTCGTCATCGTCGCCGACGGCGCCGACGTCGAGACCGCGGTCGACGCCGCCAACGCGGCGAGCCGCGAGCACCCGTGCCGCGTCATCGTCGTCGCGCCAGGCGACGGCCGCCGCACCGCGGGGCTCGACGCCGAGATCCGCGTGGGCGCCGACGCCGGCGCGAGCGACGTCATCATCCTGGAGCCGCGCGGGCCCGGGCGCGACGAGGTCGACACGCTGGTGACGCCGTTGCTGCTGCCCGACGCCCCGATCGTCGTGTGGTGGCCGAAGCACCCGCCCGAGGTGATGTCGGCCGACCTGCTCGGCACGATGGCCCAGCGCCGGATCTCCGACGTCGGCGAGTGCTCGGACCCGATCGGGCTGCTGCACCGGATGGCCGAGACCTACGCGCCCGGCGACACCGACCTCAGCTGGGCGCGCACCACGCTGTGGCGCGGCGTCGTCGCGGCCGCGCTCGACGAGCCGCCCTACGAGCCGGTCAAGGAGGTGCGGGTCTACGGCAGCACGCAGCGGCCGTCGTCGTACCTGTTCTCCGGGTGGCTCGCGTACGCGCTGCGGCTGCCGGTGACGCTCGAGCACGTACCGAGCTCGACCGCGGTCGACGGCATCGACATCGTCCGCCGCAGCGGCACGATCTCGATGCGCCGCCCCGTGGGCAGCGCGGTCGTGACGATCACGCACCCCGACCAGCCCGAGCGCCGCGTCGCGATGGCGAAGCGGCCGCTGCAGGACTGCCTCATGGAGGACCTGCGCCGGCTCGACCCCGACGAGGTCTACCACGCGGTGCTGGTCAAGGGCCTGCCGAAGGTGACGGTGGCATCATGAGCGACCCCCGGCCCCACGACGAGCGCGCGGTCGTCGTGCACCCCGACGGCGACGCCGTCGCCGGTGCGACCGCCGCTCGGCTGCTGCTGGCGCTCCTGGACGCCCAGGCGCTCCGCCGCCCCGTGCACGTCGCGGTCACCGGTGGCACCGTCGGCACGAAGGTGCTGGCCGAGACCGCCCGCTCGGAGCTGCGCGACCTCGTCGACTGGACCGGCGTCCACGTCTGGTGGGGCGACGAGCGCTACGTGGCCCCCGACAGCGACGACCGCAACGAGAAGCAGGCGCGCGAGGCGCTCCTGGACGCCCTGCCGCTGCCGGCCGAGAACATCCACCCCTTCCCCGCCGACGACGGCACCAGGTCGCTCGAGGAGGCCGCCGCGGCGTTCGCCGACGAGCTCGCCGCGCACGCGCCCGACGGCGCCCGCTGGCCGGTCCTCGACGTCACCCTTCTCGGAGTCGGGCCGGACGGGCACGTCGCGTCGCTGTTCCCCGGCAAGGAGAGCCTCGGGGTGACCGACCGCGCGGTCGTCGCGGAGCCGGACTCCCCCAAGCCGCCGCCGGCCCGGCTGTCGCTCACGCTGCCGGTGCTCGACGACTCCCGCCAGGTGTGGTTCGTCGTCGCCGGCGCCGACAAGGCCGAGGCGGTGACGACAGCGCTCGGCGGCGGCGACCTGCCCGCCGCCCGGGTGCGTGGCCAGGACGTGACGCTCTGGCTGCTCGACGCCGCCGCAGCGGGCGCGGACGCGGGCTGACCACCGCGCGCCGGCGGACCGACGCACCGCTCCGGCGGTCAGGCCGGCGGCACGAGGTGCATCGAGAGGCCGGTGAGCCGACCCTGCTCGTCGCAGGTGCCGGTCACGCGTGAGCCGCGGGCGTCGGCGATCTCCACGGTGGTCGCGTCCTGCCGGACGCCCAGCCCGGTGTGCCTGGCCAGCCCCAGGAGGCTCGCGCGCAGGTCGGTGCTGGAGGCCTCCATGAGCGCCGAGCCGATCCCGGCGCCGTCGAGCCCGAGGTCGAACGGTCGCAGCGGCACACCCTCGAGCAGGTACACCATGACCGAGCCGCCGCCGATCGGCGCCACGTAGTACGGCGTGAGACCCGTCGCCTCGACGGCCGCGGCCGCGACCACGTGCGCGGCGTCCATCACCTCGGTGCCGAGCTCCGGGCCGGCGGCGGTCGTGTCGAACGGCACCTCCGGCACGGTGAGCTCGCCGATGCCGTGCTGCTCCCCCAGCTGCCGCAGCGTCTGCGCGGCCGTGCCCGTGCCCTGCGGGTGCGCCCAGCCCCACAGCAGCGACCGCGGCCCCGGCGCGAGGCTCGCGACCAGGTGCGGCCGGGTGTCGACGCGGCGCTCCGGGTCGGTCGTCGAGGCGAACCACAGCCGGCCCGCGGACGGGTCGCCGCCGAGGGTGAACTCCCCCAGCGCGGCCTGCAGGTGCTCCTCGAGGCGTCGCTGCCCCAGCAGGGCGTGCAGGGCGCCGTGGTCGGCGACCGCCTGCACCCCCGGCAGCGGGATCATGCCGGCCTGCTCAGCCGCCCCGGCGGGCCCGCAGCGCGGCGAGGGCCTCCTCGAGGAGGGCGGCGCCGTCCTCGTCGGAACGACGCTCCTTCACGTACGCCAGGTGCGTCTTGTAGGGCTCGTTCTTCGGGGGCTCGGGCGGGTTGTCCTTGTCCTGGCCCGCCGGCAGGCCGCAGCGCGGGCAGTCCCACTGCTCCGGCACCACCATGCCCGGCTCCTCGGCGAAGCTCGGCCGGGTCTCGTGACCCTGCGAGCACCAGTACGAGACCCAGACGCGCGGGGCGGCCTCGCCCCGCTCGGCCTCACCCATCGGGCCCGCGCCCACGCGCGAACCCCGGATCGCACTCCCACCAGCCACGCTGTTACCGCTCCTTCTCGCCCTACAGGCTCACACGCTGGACAAGACCCAGCAGCACGATCACGACGAACCAGACGAGCGCCGTCCCGACCGTGATCCGGTTCAGGTTGCGCTCCGCGACCCCCGAGCTGCCGATGCTGGAGGAGATGCCGCCGCCGAACATGTCGGACAGCCCGCCTCCCTTGCCCTTGTGCATGAGGATCGTCAGGGTCAGCAGCAGGCTGGTGATCACCAGCAGCACCTGCAGAACGATGGTCAGCGCGCCCACGCGCAACTCCTCACTACGGACCCGGGGACCGGACGAGTCTAACCTGCGCACGCCCCCGGCCCGGTCACCCCGGGCCGAGGGCGTGCGTGCGGTCGGCTAGAGACCGACCTGGTGCGACTGGTAACGGACGATCGAGGCGAACTCCTCGGCGTCGAGGCTCGCGCCGCCGACGAGCGCGCCGTCGACGTCGGGCTGCGCCATGATCGAGGCGACGTTGCCGGACTTCACCGAGCCCCCGTAGAGCACGCGCACGCGGTCGGCGACGCTCGTGTCGTAGAGCCGGCCGAGCTGCTCGCGGATCGCCCCGCAGACCTCCTGCGCGTCCTCGGGCGTGGCGACCTCACCGGTGCCGATCGCCCAGACGGGCTCGTAGGCGACGACGCAGCGCGCAGCAGCCTCGGCGTCGATCCCGGCGAACGCGCCCTCGACCTGCGCGAGCGTGTAGGAGACCTGCTCCCCCGCCTTGCGCACGTCCAGGCCCTCGCCGACGCAGATGATCGGCGTCATGTCCGCGCCGAGCGTCGCCTTCGCCTTCGCGCTCACCAGCGCGTCGTCCTCGCCGTGGTACTGACGACGCTCCGAGTGCCCGACGACGACGTAGCGGACGCCGAGCTTGGCGAGCATCGTCGCCGAGATCTCGCCCGTGTAGGCGCCGCTGGCGTGCGCCGACACGTCCTGCGCGCCGTAGCCGATCTCGAGCTTGTCGGCGTCGACGAGCGTCTGCACCGACCGCAGGTCGGTGAACGGCGGCACGACGACGACCTCGACCGAGGAGAAGTCGTGCTTGGCGTCCTTGAGCGCCCACGCGAGCTTCTGCACGAGGTGCGTCGCCTGCAGGTGGTCGAGGTTCATCTTCCAGTTGCCCGCCATGAGGGGCGTCCGTGCAGCTGCCATGAGTGGTCAGTCCTCCAGAACCGAGATGCCAGGGAGGTCCTTGCCCTCCAGGAGCTCCAGCGACGCCCCGCCGCCGGTCGAGATGTGGCTGAAGCCGGACTCGTCGAAGTCCAGCGCGCGCACGGCGGCGGCGGAGTCGCCACCGCCGACGATGCTGAAGGCACCGGACGCCGTCGCGTCGACGATGCCCTGCGCGACCGCCCGGGTGCCCGCCGCGAACGCCGGGAACTCGAACACGCCCATCGGGCCGTTCCACACGATCGTCCTCGCGTCGGCCAGCGCGGCGGCGAACGCCTGCTGGGACGCGGGGCCGATGTCGAGACCGATCTGGTCGTCGGGGATCGCGTCGACGCCCACCACGGTGGCGGGCGCGTCGGCTGCGAACTCCGGCGCCACGACGACGTCGGTCGGCAGCACGATCTCCACGCCGCGCTCGGCAGCGGTGGCGAGGTAGCCCTTGACGGTGTCGATCTGGTCGGCCTCGAGCAGCGACTTGCCGACGCCGTGGCCCTGCGCGGCGAGGAAGGTGAACACCATGCCGCCGCCGATGAGCAGCCGGTCCGCCTTGCTCAGCAGGTTCTCGATGACGCCGAGCTTGTCGGAGACCTTCGCACCGCCGAGCACGACGGCGTAGGGCCGGGCCGGGTCGTCGGTCGCACGGCGCAGCGCCTCGATCTCGCGCTGCACGAGACCGCCGACGGCGTGCGGTAGCTTGGTCGCGACGTCGTAGACGCTGGCCTGCTTGCGGTGCACGACCCCGAAGCCGTCGGAGACGTAGACGTCGGCGAGCGAGGCGAGCTCGGTCGCGAGCGCGTCGCGCTCCGCGGCGTCCTTGCTGGTCTCGCGGCTGTCGAAGCGCACGTTCTCCAGCAGCGCGACCTCGCCGTCGGCCAGCGCGTCGACCGTCTCGCGGGCCGAGTCGCCGACCAGGTCGGAGGCGAGCGCGACCTCGCGGCCGAGCAGCTCGCCGAGACGCGCGGCGACGGGCGCGAGCGAGTACTTCTCCTCGAAGCCGGTGCCGGCGGGGCGGCCGAGGTGAGCCACGAGGACCACCCGGGCGCCGCCGTCGAGCAGGGTCGTGATCGTCGGGAGGGCGGCGCGGATGCGACCGTCGTCGGTGATGGTGGTGCCGTCCAGCGGCACGTTGAAGTCTGCCCGGACCAGCACGCGCTTGCCGCGCAGGTCGCCGAGGTCAGTGATCGTCTTCATGGCTCACTCCAGCTCGATGTGGTGGTTCGACCGCTCCGGGCCCGTGCGTGCCGACGCCCGCGCCCACGTCGCCGGGACGCGGACGCGGGCGTCGTGCCACGCGTGGGTCAGAGACGCTCGCCGACGTAGTCGGTGAGCTTGACGAGGCTCACGCTGTAGCCCCACTCGTTGTCGTACCAGGAGACGACCTTGACCTGGTCACCGATCACCTTGGTCAGGCCCGCGTCGAAGATGCTCTGGTGCGGGTTGGTGATGATGTCCGCGGACACGATCGGGTCCTCGGTGTACTGCAGGGTGCCGGCCATCGCACCCTCGGCGGCGGCCTTGACGGCGGCGTTGACCTCCTCGACCGTCACCTCGCGCGAGGCGGTGAAGGTGAGGTCGGTGGCGGAGCCGGTGATGACCGGGACGCGCAGCGCGTAGCCGTCGAGCTTGCCCTTGAGCTCGGGCAGCACGAGGGCGACCGCCTTGGCGGCGCCGGTGGTGGTCGGCACGATGTTCTGCGCGGCGGCGCGGGCGCGACGCAGGTCGCGGTGCGGGCCGTCCTGCAGGTTCTGGTCGCCGGTGTAGGCGTGGATCGTGGTCATGAGACCACGCTCGATGCCGATCGCGTCGTTGAGCGCCTTGGCCAGCGGCGCGAGGCAGTTGGTCGTGCAGGAGGCGTTCGAGATGACGTGGTGCGCGGCCGGGTCGTAGTCGGTGTGGTTGACACCGATGACGAACGTGGCGTCCTCGTTCTTCGCGGGCGCGGAGATGATGACCTTCTTGGCGCCGGCGTCGATGTGCGCCTTGGCCTTGGTCGCGTCGGTGAAGAAGCCGGTCGACTCGATGACGATGTCGGCGCCGAGCTCGCCCCACGGGAGGTTGGCCGGGTCGCGCTCCTCGAGGGCGCGGATCTTCTTGCCGTCGACGACGATGTTCTCGTCGTCGTGGCTCACCTCCGCGTCGAGCACACCGAGGACGGTGTCGTACTTGAGCAGGTGGGCGAGGGTCTTGTTGTCGGTCAGGTCGTTCACGCCGACGACCTCGATGTCGGCGCCCGTGGCGAGGATCGCCCGGTAGAAGTTCCGACCGATACGGCCGAAGCCGTTGATTCCGACGCGGATGGTCACGATGTTCCTCCTGGCGCGTCTGGCGCGCGATCTGTCGATATCGGACTTGCTTGTGCACACGGCTGCGCGGGCGTGGCCCGCGCTGCTGCGACGTACCTCTGGCTCTTCGGGGACGCCCGGCGCCCTCGGCGTCCTCGGCGTGCCTCACGTTACACCGCGCCGCAGGCCCGCGACCCGGGCCGTTGGTCCGTGAGACGCCTCACACGGCGCGG
>Ga0164243_10011387_pt1 | contig 12691 bp, 9 predicted proteins | sample OricompcompostOP_FD_108781 | JGI IMG/M metagenome (GOLD analysis project Ga0164243, IMG submission 108781) | Organic Plus compost microbial communities from Emeryville, California, USA - Original compost - Organic plus compost (OP) | ecosystem: Engineered > Solid waste > Mixed feedstock >...
CGGTCGAGGACACCGGCAGCGGCGTGAGGGTGACGGTCAGCCCCGCCGACGGCGGCGACGCCCAGGTGCTCGAGGCGGACCGGATGCTCGCGGCCTTCGGCTTCGCTCCGCGCGTGGAGGGCTACGGCCTCGAGGCGGCCGGCGTGCAGCTCACCGAGCGGGGCGCGATCGCGGTGGATGCCCGCGGTCGCACCAACGTCGAGAGCATCTTCGCGATCGGCGACTGCACCGGGAAGCTGATGCTCGCCCACACCGCCGAGGCGATGGGCGTGGTCGCGGCCGAGACGATCGCCGGCGCGGAGACCATGGAGATCGACTTCGACATGATCCCGCGCGCGACGTTCTGCCAGCCGCAGATCGCGTCGTTCGGCTACTCCGAGGACCAGGCCCGCGAGAAGGGGTACGACGTCAAGGTCGCCTCGTTCCCGTTCTCGGCCAACGGCAAGGCCCGGGGGATGGCGGACGGGGTCGGCTTCGTCAAGGTCGTCGCCGACGCCGAGCACAACGAGATCGTCGGCGCGCACATGATCGGTCCCGAGGTGACCGAGCTGCTGCCGGCGCTGACGCTGGCCCAGCAGTGGGACCTCACCGCCGACGAGGTGGCCCGCAACGTCTTCGCGCACCCGACGCTGAGCGAGGCGATGAAGGAGGCCGTCGAGGGCATCGCCGGCCACATGATCAACCTCTGAGGGACGATCCAGTGACTGACAAGGTCGTCATCATCGGGGGCGGCCCCGGCGGCTACGAGGCGGCCCTGGTGGCGGCCCAGCTCGGCGCCGAGGTCACGGTCGTCGACAGCGACGGCGTGGGCGGGTCGGCGGTGCTCACCGACTGCGTGCCGAGCAAGACGCTGATCGCCACCGCCGAGCTGATGACCGACATGGCCGACGCCCCCGAGCTCGGCGTGGTCTTCCACGACGCCGAGGGTGACGACGCCACCGGGATCCGGGTGGACCTGGGCCGGGTCAACGCCCGGGTCAAGGCGCTCGCGGCCGAGCAGTCCGCCGACATCAGCCGCCGGCTGGAGAAGGAGGGCGTCCGGGTGGTGCGCGGCCGGGGGAGCCTGGCCGGGCCCGACCGGGTGGTGGCCGAGGCCGACGACGGGTCGGAGCAGGTCTTCCGCGCCGACGCCGTGCTCGTGGCGACGGGTGCCTCGCCGCGCACCCTCCCCACCGCGGAGCCGGACGGGGAGCGGATCCTCACCTGGGAGCAGGTCTACGACCTCACCGAGGTGCCCACCGAGCTGATCGTCGTCGGCTCGGGCGTCACCGGGGCCGAGTTCGCCAGCGCGTACCTCGCGCTCGGGGTGCCGGTCACGCTGGTCTCCTCGCGCGACCGGGTGCTGCCCGGGGAGGACGCGGACGCCGCCCAGGTGCTCGAGGAGGTGCTGACCCGCCGCGGCATGAACGTGCTCTCGCGCTCGCGGATGGAGTCGGTGTCCCGCGACGGCGACGTGGTGACGGTGCGGCTCACCGACGGGCGCACCGTGGAGGGGTCGCACTGCATCCTCGCGCTGGGGTCGGTGCCCAACACCGGCGACCTGGGGCTGGAGGAGGCCGGGGTCGCCCTCAAGGAGGGCGGCTTCGTGTACGTCGACCGGGTCTCGCGCACCTCCGCCCGCGGCGTCTACGCCGCCGGCGACTGCACCGGGGTGCTGATGCTGGCCTCGGTGGCCGCGATGCAGGGCCGGATCGCGATGTGGCACTTCCTCGGCGACGCCGTGAAGCCGCTGGACCAGAAGCTGGTCTCCTCGAACGTCTTCACCGCCCCGGAGATCGCCACCGTCGGCTGGTCGCAGCAGGCGGTCGACGCCGGGGAGATCCAGGCCGAGGTGGTGATGCTGCCGCTCTCCGGCAACGCCCGGGCCAAGATGCAGGGCGTCAAGGACGGCTTCGTGAAGCTGTTCTGCCGACCGGGCACCGGCATCGTCGTCGGTGGCGTGGTGGTGGCGCCGCGCGCCAGCGAGCTCATCCACCCGGTGTCGATCGCGGTCGCGGAGTCGCTGACCGCCGACCAGCTCGCGCAGGCGTTCACGGTCTACCCCTCGATGAGCGGGTCGGTCGCCGAGGCGGCGCGCCGGATGCACCGCGTCTGAGACCGGTCCTTGCTGTGCCCGGCCCGGATAACGGTCGGGTAACGATGGCGGTTGGGCCTTTCACCCGACGCCCCCTGCGGTGTCGGATGCGCACGCGCGTATGTCATGCGCACGACCCAGCAACGGTCACGTTGTGACAACCATGCTCGGAGGCACTCGGAATGCAACGTAGAAAGCTGGCCGCACTCGCGACCGCCACCTTGACGGGAGCGGCGCTGATGCTGCCCCTCACCGCCCAGGTGGATGCAGCACCGGCCACCGCGGCGGAACCCACCGCGAAGGCACCCGACAGGGACCAGCACGACCACGGCAGCGGGGACAACCTCCTCCAGCCGTGGCAGAGGAAGTACGAGGCGATCCGCAAGGCGGGTGTCGAGAAGCGGCTCCGCGCGGGCAGCAACGCGAAGGTCCAGCGGCTGGCCAAGGACCAGTTCGCGAAGACCGCGGTGACCGGCAAGGACCGGGTGTTCGTGATCCTCACCGAGTTCGGTGACACGACCCACTCGGCCTTCCCGGACGGTGACTCCGACGCCCAGAAGTTCGACGGGCCGATGCACAACGAGATCCCGAAGCCGGACCGTACCGAGGACAACTCCACGCTGTGGAAGGCCAACTACAGCAGGGCCCACTACGAGAACATGTACTTCAAGCGCCTGGACCGCTTCTTCAAGGAGCAGTCCAGCGGCAAGTACCGCATCAACGGCGAGGTCACCGACTGGGTGAAGGTGCCGTTCAACGAGGCCCGGTACGGCCGTGACTCGTGCGGCGACATCGTCTGCAACAACACCTGGTACCTCATCCGCGACGGCCTGGCCCAGTGGACCAAGGACCAGCTGGACGCGGGCAAGACGATGCAGCAGATCCAGGACTACCTGAAGTCCTTCGACAAGCAGGACCGCTACGACTACGACGACGACGGCGACTTCAACGAGCCGGACGGCTACATCGACCACATGCAGATCGTCCACGCGGGTGGCGACCAGTCCGACGGCGATCCGACGTACGGCAGCGACGCGATCTGGGCGCACCGCTGGTACGCGCAGATCCACCCCCGCTTCACCTCCGGCCCCGCCGGGGGCGCCCAGCTCGGCGGCATCAACATCGGTGAGGGCGGCCCGTCGGACAACGGCGCGGTGGAGATCCCGGACAACCCGACCGGCGTCTGGGTCGGCGACTACACGATCCAGCCCGAGAACGGCGGCCTGAGCGTCTTCGCGCACGAGTACACCCACGACCTCGGCCTGCCCGACCTGTACGACACCTCCGGCAACACCGGGGGTGCCGAGAACAGCACCCGCTGGTGGACGCTGATGAGCCAGTCCCGCGGCACGTACCCGAAGGACCAGGGGATCGGCGACCGGCCGATGCCGCTCGGGGCCTGGGACAAGTTCCAGCTCGGCTGGCTGGACGCCGCCATCGTCAAGCCCGGCAAGTCCAGGACGATCAAGCTGCGCCCCGCCCAGACCAAGGGCAAGAACCCCAACGGCGTCGTCGTCCGTCTGCCCGACAAGAAGGTCCGGCAGAACCTCGGTGCCCCGTGCGCCGACTGCGGTGACCGGTACTACTACAGCGACAAGGGCAACGACCTCGACAACAACATGAAGCGCGCGGTCGACGGCGGCGGTGAGCTCACGGCCACGGTGAAGTACGAGATCGAGGACGGCTGGGACTACGCCTTCCTCGAGGCCTCGAGCGACAACGGCCAGACCTGGACCCAGATCGAGACCTCGGAGAGCTACGAGGGTGACGACGAGAGCGGCTACGACCCCAACGACGTCGGGATCTCCGGCAACACCGCGGGCAAGTGGGTCGAGCTGACCGCCACCCTGCCCGAGGACACGAACATGATCCGGTGGCGCTACCTGACCGACGGCGCGTTCGTGCTGAACGGCCTGCAGGTGGACAACATCAGGCTCGACGGAGAGGTGATCGGCGACGCCGAGACCCAGGACGAAGACTGGACCTTCCGGGGCTTCATGAACACCGCGGGCAACGACCTGGTGCACTACACGAACGCGTACTTCGTGGACAACCGGTCGGTGCACAAGGGCTGGGACCGGCCGCTGAGCCACCTGTACAACTTCGGATGGCTGCCCGACCAGCCCACCAAGGTGGAGTTCTTCCACTACAACCCGGGCGCGCTCATCACCTACTGGGACGCGTCGTACACCGACAACAACGTCGGTGACCACCCGGGCCACGGGGAGATCCTGCCCGTCGACGTGAACCCGGACTTCATCCACACCCCGGACGGAGCGCTGCTGCGTCCGGGCTTCGCCAGCTACGACGCCGCGCTCTCCCTCAAGAACGCGAAGCGCCAGGTGATCCGCTTCATGGGCAAGAAGGTCGTCCTGCCGGCGCGGAAGCCGGTGAAGGTCTTCGACGACACCCGCCGGTACTGGGCCGACAGCGACCAGCACGGTGCGGGCGAGCACGACGGCCACTACCAGCCGGGCTGGTACAGCGTCCAGGTGCCGCGGACCGGGACGAAGATCCGCCTCGTCAAGCAGAACAAGAAGGGTGTGATGTGGATCAGGGTCAACTGACCGCCCACGTGTGAGACGGGCTCCGCCGACGCGTACCGTCGGCGGGGCCCGTTCCCCTTCTCCGTCCGACCCCATCGAGACACAGCAGCCCGGAGCCCCCCCATGCGTCGTTCCCTCCTCGCCCTCGTCGTCGCGACCGGCGTCACCGCCGGCACGCTGTCCGCGACCGGCCCGGCGGCCGCCGCCGACCGCTGGAAGGTGCCGGCCAAGGCCTCGATCACCATCCGCGGGCACGGCTACGGCCACGGCCACGGCATGTCCCAGTACGGCGCCGAGGGCGCCGCTCGGAAGGGCCTGAACCACCGGAGGATCCTGGCGTTCTACTACCCACGCACCAAGGTCGGCTCCATCGGCGGCAGCGTCAGCGTGCTGATCACCGGCGACACCACCGACGACCTCGTCGTGGTCGCCCGCCCGGGCCTGACCGTCCGGGACAGCCGGACCCGGAAGCGGGTGACGCTGCCCCGCAACGGGGCCTCGCTGTGGCGGGTGGCGCCGACCGCCGGCGGGGTGGACCGGGTGGCGTACTACAAGGGCGGCTGGCACAAGTGGCGCGACCTCAAGGGGTGGGGCGAGTTCGCCGCCGGCAAGAAGCCGGTCACCCTGGTGACCCCGGGCGGACGGGCGGCCTACCGCGGCCGGCTCCGCGCGGTGCCGGTGAGCGCCGGCTCGCGGGAGCGGGACACCGTCAACGTCACCTCGCTGGAGAACTACGTCAAGGGCGTGGTGCCCCGCGAGATCCCGGCCACGTGGAGCCCGGCGGCGGTCCGGGCGCAGGCCGTCGCGGCGCGCACGTACGCGGCGCACGAGCGCGCGCACCCGCGCACCTCCCGCTACCACGTGTACGACGACACCCGGTCCCAGGTGTACGGCGGGAAGTCCGCCGAGCACCCGGCGTCCAACCGTGCGGTGAACGCGACCCGCAAGGAGATCCGGACCTGGCGCGGCGCGCCCGCGTTCACCCAGTTCTCCTCGAGCAACGGCGGCTGGACCTCGGCCGGGTCGGTGCCGTACCTCACCGCGAAGAAGGACCCGTACGACGGCTGGTCCGGCAACCCCAACCACGCCTGGCGGGTGCGGGTCACCGACACCCGGATCGAGAAGGCCTTCCCGCGCGTCGGCAACCTGCGCAAGATCGTGGTGACCCGGCGCGACGGCCACGGTCAGTGGGGCGGCCGGGTGCAGACGGTTCGGCTGGTCGGCTCCGGCGGCTCGGTCACCACGACGGGGGACGACTTCCGCTCCCGGCTCGGACTGCGGTCGGAGTGGGTCACCTTCGCCGTTCGAAGCCGGTAGTCAGCTCCGGGAGCGCGCGGCGCGCCAGCTCCTCGGCGTCGGCCTCCGGCACGTCGAGGATCGCCACCGCCTGGCGGCCGCCCGCCGTGGTCGCGACCAGGGTGGTGAGCCCGGCCCGTCGCTGGAACCACGAGCTGCGGAACGTCCAGCCGATCACGTGCTCGACCTCGAGCGCCTCGCGGCGCCGGTTGAGGCTGCCCGACCGTGCCACGACGTACCCGTCGACGAGGGCGTGGCCGAGCGAGCGGGCCCGGTCCGCCGCCAGCACGACGCAGAGCGCCACCCCGGCGACGGGCAGCACCAGCAGCCACCGGGACCACCCCGCCGCCGCGACCACCACCACGACGGCGGCCAGCACGGCGACGGCAGGCCCCAGGGCCCGGGTGTAGCGGCGTCGCGCCGCGGCGGGGCCGTGGTCGGCGAGCGCGCCGCGGGCCGGGGCGTCGGTGCCGAGGACCTGCCCGGCCGCCCGTGTCACCTCGTCCCGCGGTGCCGGCGGCGCGAGCACGGACCGGGTGCCCGCCGACCCGAGCCCGGTGACGATCGCCGAGAGCCGGGCGGCGCCGGCCAGCCGCAGCCCGAGCGGCTCGCCCACGCTCACCCCCGCCAGCCGGTCGTCGTCGATGCTCGTGTCGCGGGTGGTGAGCAGCCCGCGGGAGACGTGCCAGGACCCGGGGGCGTGGGACAGCCGGAAGTTCCAGTTCGTCACCAGGTAGCCGGCCACCGACAGCACCACCACGCCGACCAGCACCAGTGCCGCCCCGAGGGCGACGCCGGTCCAGAGCGGGATGCCCAACGACCAGTCGCGGTCGTCGAGGTGCTCGAAGGCGCCCAGCTCGCTCGCGAGCTGGGCGCCACCACCCAGGAGGCCGGCGGTGACCACCGCGCCGCTGCTCGTCAGCGGGCCGTACCGCGCCCAGCCCGGGTCGAAGCGGAGCACCTCCCGCTCCTCGGCGGGCGGGCCCGCGTCCTCGGTGCCGGTCCTGGTCGCCGCCTGGTGCAGCAGCCCGGCGCGCAGGCCCCGGGCCCGCTCGGCGGGCAGGCCGTCGAGGTCGAGACGCTCGTCGGAGTCGTCGGACGCGGTGCCGGTGCCGATCCGGACCGTGGCCAGGCCGAGCAGCCGGTGGATGGGGGAGGCGGTGACGTCGACGGTGCGCACCCGGTCCAGCGGCGTCGAGAGCACGTGCCGGTCGAGGAGGCCCCGAGCGAGCTCCACGCGCTCGGGGGTGAACCGGTAGCGGGTGGTGAGGTAGCGCAGCAGGCCGATCGAGATCGGCACCAGGACGCCGAGGTACTGCCAGTAGTCCGTCCCGCCGGAGGCCGTGCCGGCGACGAACAGGCCGATCAGCACCGGCAGGAACCGGATGACCTCGCGCACCGGGTGGACCAGCAGCATCCGCGGGTCCAGCCGCTGCCAGCCCGTCGGGTCCGGCTGCTCCGGCGCCCGCGGCTCCGTCGGCTCGGGCGGGTCAGGTGGCATCGCCCTCGACCGCGTCCGCCTTGAGGGTCAGCTCGTCGACCAGTCGCTGGGCGAGCTCCTTGTCGAGGCCCTCGATCCGCAGCGCCCCGGCCGCCGACGCGGTGGTCACCGTCACCGTCGCCAGCCCGAAGAGCCGGGAGAGCACCCCCTCGGCGTAGTCGACGGTCTGGATCCGCGACATCGGCGCGATCCGGCGCTCGCGCACCCACCAGCCGGTCTGCGTGTAGACGGCGATGTCGGAGACCTCCCAGCGGTGGACCAGGTAGCGCCACTGCGGCACCACCACGACGTACCCCGCGGCCAGCACGGCGACCGCTGCGACGACCACCCACCGGAAGGGGAACGAGTCCCAGGCCAACGCCACGGCGACGACCACCGCCACCGTGAGCAGCGCCTCGCCGAGACAGCCCACGAGCCACATCGGGCGGGCCCGGGGGCTCACCCGCTCGCGGGGTTCGCGGAGCACGTCAGTCCTTGAGCTCGCAGATGACCTCGCCGTTGGACACGGTCGCGCCGACCTCCGCCTTGAGGCCGGTGACGGTGCCGGCCTTGTGGGCCTTGAGCGGCTGCTCCATCTTCATCGCCTCGATGACGACCACCGTGTCTCCCTCCGCGACCTCCTGGCCCTCCTCGACGACGACCTTGACGATCGTGCCCTGCATCGGGCTGGTCACCGCGTCGCCACTCGCGGCCGCGCCGGCCTTCTTGCCCGACCTGCGCTTGGGCTTGGCGGCTCCGCCGCCACCGGCGGCGAGCCCGCCGAGGCCGCCGAGGCCGCCGGGCAGCGACACCTCGATCCGGCGCCCGCCGACCTCGACGACCACGGTCTGCCGCTCGCCGGCCTCCTCCGCCTCGGCGACGTCGCCGTCGTACGGCGGGATCCGGTTGTCGAACTCGGTCTCGATCCAGGTGGTGTAGACGTCGAACCTCTCGCCGTCGCCGACGTACGCCGGGTCGTCGACGACTGCGCGGTGGAACGGGATCACCGTCGGCATGCCGTCGACCACGAACTCGTCGAGAGCGCGCCGCGACCGCTCCAGGGCCTGGGTGCGGTCGCGGCCGGTGACGATCAGCTTGGCGATGAGGGAGTCGAACGAGCCGGGCACGGTCTCGCCGTTCTCGTAGCCGCCGTCGAGCCGGACGCCCGGGCCGTGCGGCGGGCTCCACGCGGAGAGGGTGCCGGGCGCCGGCATGAACCCGCGGCCGGCGTCCTCGGCGTTGATGCGGTACTCGATGGAGTGGCCGCGCACCTCCGGGTCGTCGTACCCGAGCTCCTCGCCGGCGGCGATCCGGAACATCTCGCGCACGAGGTCGATGCCGGTGACCTCCTCGGACACGCAGTGCTCGACCTGGAGCCGGGTGTTGACCTCGAGGAAGGAGATCGTGCCGTCCCGGGCGACCAGGAACTCGCAGGTGCCCGCGCCGACGTACCCCGCCTCGCGCAGGATCGCCTTGGACGAGTCGTACAGGCGGCTCACCTGCTCGTCGGTGAGGAACGGCGCGGGCGCCTCCTCGACCAGCTTCTGGTGACGACGCTGCAGCGAGCAGTCGCGGGTGGAGACGACGACCACGTTGCCGTGCCGGTCGGCCAGGCACTGGGTCTCGACGTGGCGCGGCTTGTCGAGAAACTTCTCCACGAAGCACTCGCCGCGGCCGAACGCCGTGGTCGCCTCGCGGACCGCCGACTCGAACGCGTCGGCGACCTCGCTCATCTCGCGGGCGACCTTGAGCCCGCGGCCGCCGCCGCCGAACGCCGCCTTGATCGCGATGGGCAGGCCGTGCTCCTCGGCGAACCGCACCGCCTCGTCGGCGTTCTCGAGCGGGTCCTTGGTGCCGGGCGCGAGCGGGGCGCCGACCTTCTCCGCGATGTGGCGGGCCTTCACCTTGTCGCCGAGCGCCTCGATGGCCTCGGGCGGCGGGCCGATCCACACCAGGCCGGCGTCGATCACGGCCCGGGCGAAGTCGGCGTTCTCGGCGAGGAAGCCGTAGCCGGGGTGGACGGAGTCGGCGCCGGACCGCTCCGCGACCGCGACGATCTTCGCGATGTCCAGGTAGGAGTCGGCCGGGGTGGCGCCACCCAGCGCATGGGCCTCTTCGGCGAGCCGGACGAACAGCGCGTCGCGGTCCGGCTCGGCGTACACCGCCACGCTGCCGATGCCGGCGTCCTTGCAGGCCCGGATCACGCGGACCGCGATCTCTCCACGATTGGCGACGAGGACCTTCTGCAGGGGCTTCACATCGGGCGCAGGCACCCGCGCAGGGTATCGCCAGCGGGCCCGCAGCCCGCCGTGGCCCGGCAACTTTGGACGCCTATGCTTGGGACACGTGGCGCCGTCGCACTACGAGCAGGAGCGCAAGGGGTTCTGGCACGAGCCCGAGGGCACGCCCACGTCCGAGACGATCGCCCTGGAGACCTGGGCCAGGACCGCCCGCGACATCCTGGTGCGCGTCGCCGGCACCTACCACGCGGTGGTCCGTGAGCCGGAGCTGGCCGAGGAGCTGCAGGCCACCAGCGGCATCCGCACCACCCGGCACCACGATCGCTGGCTGCCCAAGGTGCTGGCCCCGGTGGCGGTGCTCTGCGAGCGCAAGGGCGAGCCGCCGCTGACCTCGCTGGTCGTGGGCACGTCGGACGACCTCGAGGCCGCTCGACGACGGCTGGAGTGCTACCGGTGGGCGGGCTCCGCGCCGGCCGACGGGGGAGTGCCGGCCCAGCTGCCCGGCACCGCGCCGAAGCGCCCGACCCGGGTCCGGACGGCGTCGACGAGCAGCACGCGTCGGTCGTCGCCCCGCGTGGCCAAGACCGACCAGCCGGTCGCGGTCTGCCCCACCTGCTTCATGGCGCTGCCCGCCACGGGCATCTGCGACAACTGCGACTGACGACAACTGCGACTGACGCGCCCGGCTCAGCCGACGAAGGTCTGGGTGAAGCCCTCCTCGAGGCCGCGCGGGGTCCAGCCGAGCTCCCGCTCCGCCTTCGACGCGTCGCCGTAGTACGTGGCCGTGGCGGCGAGCATCGCTCCCTCGGTGAAGTCCTGCGGCAGCGGCACCAGTCGCTCCAGGGCGCCGTTCACCCGCGCCATCGTGCGCACGACCCCGGCGGGCAGGAGCAGCGGCCGGCGTCCGCCGGTGATCTCGGCCAGCTTGCTGAACGCCTTCTCGAAGGTCGCCGGCTCCCCGCACAACAGGTAGCTCTCCCCGGGCCGGCCCTTCTCCATGGCGAGCAGGTGACCGGCGGCGACGTCGTCGACGTGCACCCAGCAGACCCCGCCGCCCCGGGGCCCGAGGACCCGCTTGCCGGCCGCGATGCGTCGGCTGATCTCGCCCACGACGCTGGTGTCCCCGGGGCCGTAGATCACGCTGGGCTGCACCATCACGAGCGGCAGCCCGCGCTCGGCGTACTCGACCGCGACCTCGTGGGCGAGCGCCTTCGTCCGGTCGTAGTCGTTGAGGTGGCGCCCGGTGAAGCGGTAGCTCTCGTCGACCACGTGACCACGGGTGTCGGAGTTGATCGCGGTCGTGCTCGTGTACACCGTGCGCACCCCTCCGGCGCGGACCGCCGCGTCGAGGGCGTTGCGGGTGCCCTGCACGTTGACCCGGTGCAGCTGGTCGGACTCCCTGCGGCCGAACCGGAACCAGCCGGCCACGTGGAAGAACCCGTCGCGACCCTCGAGGAGCCGGTCGAGCGCAGCGGCGTCGTCGAGGTCGCCCTGGACGATGGTGACGCCGAGGTCGCGCAGGTCGGTGGCGGCCTCGGGACGGCGGACCAGCGCCGTCACCTCGTGGCCCTCGTCGACGAGCAGGCGGGCGAGCGCGCCGCCGAGGAAGCCCGTGGCTCCGGTCATCGCGTACTTCATGGCGGCATTGTGCCGAGGTCGGGCACGCCTGTGGGTTAACGATCGCTAACCATCCGGTCTAGCATGGCGGGCATGACCTACGAGCTTTCCCGGGAGCACGAGGAGTTCCGCCGCAGCGTCCGCGAGTTCGCGGAGGCCGAGATCGCGCCGTACGCCGCGCAGTGGGACCGCGACCACCACTTCCCCGTCGACGTGGTGCAGAAGATGGGCAAGCTCGGGCTGATGGGGCTCACCGCGCCGGAGGAGTACGGCGGAGCCGGCGAGGACGGCGACTTCACCAGCCTCTGCGTCGCGATCGAGGAGCTGGGCCGCGTCGACCAGTCGATGGGGATCACGCTCGAGGCAGCGGTCGGCCTCGGCATCAACCCGATCCTCACCTACGGCAGCAAGGAGCAGAAGGACACCTGGCTGCCCGACCTGGTCTCCGGCCAGCGGCTGGCGGGCTTCGGGCTGACCGAGCCCGGGGCCGGCTCCGACGCGGGCGCCACCGCCACGAAGGCGGAGCTGCACGACGGCGAGTGGGTGATCAACGGCGCCAAGCAGTTCATCACCAACTCCGGGTCGGAGATCACCTCCTGCGTCACCGTCACCGCGCGGACCGGTGTCAGCGAGTCGGGCTCGCCCGAGATCTCCACGATCATCGTGCCCAGCGACGCCCCCGGCTTCACCGCCGGGAAGGCCTACGACAAGCTCGGCTGGCACGCCACCGACACCCACCCGCTCACGTTCGACGACGTCCGGGTGCCGGAGTCGAACCTGCTCGGCGAGCGGGGTCGGGGCTACGCGCAGTTCCTCGCCACGCTCGACGACGGCCGGGTGGCGATCGCGGCGCTGGCCGTCGGCTGCATCCAGGCCTGCGTCGACGCCTGCGTCGAGTACGCGGGGGAGCGACAGACGTTCGGCGGGCCGATCGGCCGCAAGCAGGGTGTGGCGTTCCAGATCGCCGACCTCGAGGTGATGCTGCAGGCCAGCCGCCTGCTGGTCTACAGGGCGGCCGCGATGAAGGACGCCGGCGCGCCGGTCAAGGACTTCAAGCACGCCGCGTCGATCGCGAAGCTCTACGCCACCGAGTCCGCGGTCACGGCGACCCGGGTCGCCACCCAGGTGTTCGGCGGCTACGGGTTCATGGAGGAGTACCCCGTGGCCCGCTTCTACCGGGACGCGAAGGTCCTCGAGATCGGCGAGGGGACCTCCGAGGTCCAGCGGATGCTCATCGCCCGCGGCCTGGGACTGCCCGTCGAGTGACGAGGTCGGCCAAGTAGCGGGAGCGAGGGACGAGGGTTTCGAGACGGGCGCCGCGCGCCGCTGATTCGGTGGTCGAGTAGCGGGAGCGAGGGACGAGCGAGCGCGTATCGAGACCACCGCCTGACGTGCGTGTGGGGGTGGGGTTTCGAGACGGGCGCTGGGCGCCCTCCTC
>Ga0164243_10011388_pt1 | contig 12689 bp, 12 predicted proteins | sample OricompcompostOP_FD_108781 | JGI IMG/M metagenome (GOLD analysis project Ga0164243, IMG submission 108781) | Organic Plus compost microbial communities from Emeryville, California, USA - Original compost - Organic plus compost (OP) | ecosystem: Engineered > Solid waste > Mixed feedstock >...
AGCTCAGTTGGTAGAGCGCTGTCTTTGCATGGCAGATGTCAGGGGTTCGACTCCCCTAGGCTCCACTCTCCGGACCGGCCGGCACCCTCTCGGGTGCTGGCCGGTTTCGTTTGTCCGGCCGCCCCTCTCCTGCCCGCGCGGCCGTGACGTGTGTCACCGGCGGATGGAACGCGGTCACGTTGCGCATATTTGCGCAAACATTCTCGCCGTCCCCTGCCCAGGTGGGGAAGCTCTCGGTCGACGGCCTGCGGGCGTCTCCGAGGCGGACCCGAACCCCCGTTTGAGCTGGTCTTCAGGTGATCAGGTAATCAGAAGGGCGCGTTCCGTTAGGGGAGCTTGTGTGGAGCCGACGCGTACAAGTCGTTGCAAACGTCATCGTGGGCGGAGGTGTGAACACAGATGCCTCACAGCTTCGAGCGGAGGCCGATGACGCTCGAAGACAGCCGATCTTTCGGCGGCAGCCGATGTTCCACGTGAAACACCGCCAGGGGGCGGGAGACCTTCAAGTCTCCCGCCCCCTGGCGGTGTTGGTACGAACCGAAGTGACCGGCGCTCAGATCACTTTCCCTCGTCGCGCTGGGCGGCCTCCTCGGCTTCCTTGGCCTGGACCTCGGGGTCGAGGACGCTCTGGTCCGTGCCGTCGACCGAGGCCAGACGGTTGGACTCCGGGACCTCCGTCGCGGCGGGAGGCTCGACCAGCCAGTCCGGGTTGGCCTGCTTGTCCCACCACTTCCAGGCGGCGAAGGCACCGCCGGCGAGAAGTCCGACGACGGCCAGGGCCTTCGCCAGACGGCCGGCCTTGGCGCGCCGCTGGTGCTTGCGCACCAGCTTCTGCACGTCCTTCGGCGAGACCTGACCGCGCAGCGCGGCCAGTGCGGCGACCCCACGGGCGGCCGCTTCCTCCTTGACGGGCCCGGCCGCGGCCACCGCCTGCTCGAGCTTGGGCCGGGAGTACTCGGCGGCCTGCATGGCCGCCTTGCGGGTGCGGAGCGCCGCCTCCTGGGCGGCCAGGTCGACCTTCGGCGGCACATGGGCGCGTGCCTGCTCCAGGCGCGGGGCGACATGGACGCCGTACTGGGCGCGGGCCTGCTCGGTGGCCAGCGACACCTTGGGCGCGAGCCGTACGCGTGCCTCGTGTGCGTAGTGGGCGGCCCTGTCCTTGGCGGTGTCGGCGTAGGGCGCCACCACTTCCGCGGCGTGCAGCACGCTGTCCTTCGCCGAGCCGGTCGCGGCGCGCACGCTGTCGATGCGGGTCACGGGTTCCTCCTCCTCGGTGGCGTACGGTAATTCGACTTTCCACCCTTTTACGGATCATGCCTCCCGGAACGCGGCGGGGCATGTGTGGGCGGGCATTCGGGTGCCGGTGAAAGTGATCGAATGGAATAACGGATCAATATGGGGCAACGGTGGCTTGTCGTCGACAATGCCACGGTTCGCCGTGTCGCGCTCCCGTCACGGGAGTACTCGACGCGTTTTCCGCAAGCGATCTGCCCGGTTGGGTGCCGGTTCACGAGCGCCGGGCACCCGCCGGGAGCGTCCGTGCGAGGATCGAGGGATCACAGGACGACAACGGAAGGCAGATCGTGGCCGAGCAGCTCTACGCCACCCTGAAGACCAACCACGGCGACATCGCGGTGCGGCTTCTCCCCAACCACGCGCCGGTCACGGTCAGGAACTTCGTCGAACTCGCCCAGGGCGAGCGTGAGTGGACCAACCCCGCCACCGGCGAGAAGTCCACGGACCGGCTCTACGACGGCACCGTCTTCCACCGGGTCATCAGCGGCTTCATGATCCAGGGCGGTGACCCGCTGGGCAACGGCACCGGCGGCCCCGGCTACCAGTTCCAGGACGAGTTCCACCCCGACCTGGCCTTCGACAAGCCGTATCTGCTGGCCATGGCGAACGCCGGTCCGGGCACCAACGGCTCGCAGTTCTTCATCACCGTCTCCCCGACGGCCTGGCTGAACCGCAAGCACACGATCTTCGGCGAGGTCGCCGACGCGGCCGGCCAGAAGGTCGTCGACGCGATCGCCGCGGTGCAGACCAACCCGCGCACCGACCGTCCGGTGAACGACGTCGTCATCGAGTCGGTCGTGATCGAGACGCGTCAGGCGTGATCGGGACGCGTCAGGCGTGATCGGGACGCGTCGGAGCTGAGGCCGGAGGCGTCCGCCCGGACGTCCGACACCTCCCGCAGGGAACCAATCGCCCCGCTCGTCCGTAAGGATGGGCGGGGGCGGTGTATGACCCTGTGCGCCGCGGACGACGACCTAGGGGATCCGATGGAGGACCAGCCGGTGGGTAGCCCGCAGGACGCCCAGAGCGTGCCCGTCTGCTATCGCCACCCGGACCGCGAGACGGGTGTCCGCTGCACCCGCTGCGACCGTCCCATCTGCCCGGAGTGCATGATCAGCGCCTCCGTCGGCTTCCAGTGCCCGGAGTGCGTCCGCACCGGCTCCGGCACCGGCCACGCTCCGGAGGCCTCCCGGCCCCGGACGCTCGCGGGCGGCAGCATCGCGGCGGATCCCCGTCTGCTGACCAAGATCCTCATCGGGATCAACCTCGCGGTGTTCATCGCCGTACAGGCGGACAAAGCGCTGCTGAACGACCTCGTCCTGATCGGCACCTGGCCGCCCGCCCCCTTCCGGACGACCTCCGGGGTCGCGGACGGGGAGTGGTACCGCCTGGTGACCTCGATGTTCACGCACGAGGCGATCTGGCACTTCGCCTTCAACATGCTCGGCCTGTGGTGGCTGGGCGGTCCGCTCGAAGCGGCGCTCGGCCGGGCCCGCTACCTCGCGCTCTACTTCGGCTCAGGACTCGCCGGCAGTGCCCTCACCTACTTGCTGGCCGCGCCGACCACGGCCTCGCTCGGGGCGTCCGGCGCGATCTTCGGCCTGTTCGGCGCGACGGCCGTCCTGGTGCGGCGCCTCCAGTACGACATGCGCCCGATCATCGCCCTGCTCGTGATCAACCTGATCTTCACCTTCGGGTGGAGCAACATCGCCTGGCAGGCCCATATCGGTGGCCTGGTGGCCGGCGTCGTCATCGGTTACGCGATGGTCCACGCCCCGCGGGAGCGCCGCGCGCTGATCCAGTACGGCACGTGTGCCGCGGTCCTGGCGGTGGTCGTCCTGGTGACCGTGCTCAGAACCCTCCAGCTCACCTGAGCAGCGGGTTCTGCCAGCTGAGACGCACAGTTGTCCACAGCGGGTGGCGGATCTTGTGCACAGTGTGCGTACAGCAAGACGCCCCCTGTCAGGGACCAGCGTTCCCGCAGGTCAGACAGGGGGCGAACAAGCTTTCGACTGTTCATGATCACCGGTAGTTCCGTCACACCGGCGTCAATGCCCCGTTGGTTATCCACAGATCGTCGTTCTTTTTCAACACTGTGGAAAACCGCTGTGGATAACTCAGTGGATAGCCGTGGGCAGAGCTGCGTTCACCGGGAAGTGGCGGCGGCTTTCCCACCCGGGCGGGCCGTCACAGCCGTCACTTCCACTGCGTGGAGACACCGAATCCGGCGGCGATGAAACCAAAGCCCACCACGATGTTCCAGTTGCCCAGCGCCTCGATGGGCAGGGAACCGTCGGTCACATAGAAGACGACGATCCAGGCGAGACCGATGACGAACATGGCCAGCATGACCGGTGCGACCCAGGTGCGGCTGGTCAGCTTGATGGCGGTCGCCTGCTTCGACGGCGGCGGCGTGTAATCGGCCTTCTTGCGGATACGTGACTTCGGCACGAGGGTCTCTCCTGTCGATGCGCTGCGTGGCCGCGCAGGGAACTGGGTCGGGCTCGGGGCAGCGTACAAGGGGACACTGTGGGCTCCCCCGGGCGTCCGTTAGCGTAGTGCTTCCGTGGCGCCGAAGGAGATAAGGGTACGTTGAGCAATTCTGCCGACTCCCCCGGTACGGGATCCAGCCCTGTCCGTGGCCGATTCCGTCCGGTACGGGTGCTCACCGCCGCCGTCTTCGCCCTCGCCGGGCTCATCTTCTTCACCAGTTTCGACACCGCCAAAGGCACCGACATCCGTACGGACGCCTCGCTGCTGAAACTCTCCGACCTCATCCAGGAGCGCAGCCACGAGAACGGCCGGCTCGACGAGACCAACGCGGCCCTGCGCAACGACGTGGAGGCGCTCGCCGAGCGGGACGACGGCAGCACCAAGGCCGAGGACGCCAAGCTGTCCGCGCTGGAGGCCGGCGCGGGGACGAAGAAGCTGACCGGTGAGGCGATCACCGTCACGCTGAACGACGCCCCGCCGGACGCCACCGCCAAGCTCCCCGGCTATCCCGAGCCCCAGCCGGACTACCTGGTCATCCACCAGCAGGATCTCCAGGCCGTGGTCAACGCCCTGTGGGAGAGCGGCGCCAAGGGGATCAAGGTCATGGACCAGCGGCTGATCTCCACGAGCGCCGTGCGCTGCGTGGGCAACACCCTGATCCTCCAGGGCCGGGTGTACTCGCCGCCGTACAAGATCACGGCGGTCGGGGATCCGGAGAAGATGCAGCAGGCCCTCGCGGCCTCGAAGGCGATCCAGAACTACATGGTCTACGTCAACGTCTACGGCCTCGGCTGGAAAGTCACGGAGGACGGGACGGTGACTCTGCCGGGCTACTCGGGCACAGTGGATCTGCAGTACGCCAAGCCCGTGGAGTGAGCCTCACTGGAGCTGCCGGTGCGCGTCGTCGTCAGGACCGTCAGCGAGCTGTGCGTCACCGTCGGCACGGTGATCGTCCTCTTCGTCGTCTACGTGCTGTTCTGGACCGGCGTACGGGCCGACACGGTCATGGACGACCAAATCGACCAGTTACAGAGGCAGTGGGCCCAGGACGCGACGCGGCCCTCGCCCGGGGCGTCCGGCGCATCGCGGGCACCCGCCGCTCCCCAGGCGTCCGGCGCTCCCCCGGAGTCCGTGAGTCCGCCGGCGCCCGCGCCGTACACGGCCGACAAGCCCTTCGCGATCATGTACATCCCGCGGCTTGGTTTCACGTGGAACAAGCCGGTGCTCGAAGGCACGGCCACCAAGACCCTGAAGAAGGGGCTCGCCCACTACGCGAACACCGCCCAGCTGGGGCAGAAGGGCAACTTCTCGGTCGCCGGTCACCGGCGGACCTATGGGGACCCCTTCAAGGACTTTCCCAGGCTGCGGAGGGGCGACGCGGTGGTGCTGACGGACGGAACCTCCTGGTTCACGTACAGGATCGACAAAGGCCCCTACAAAACAGTGCCCTCCGACATTGAGGTGATCGACCCTGTGCCCCGTAAGTCGGGGTATACGCGTGAGGGCCGCTATCTGACGCTGACCACGTGCGATCCCGAGTGGGGGCACAGTCACCGCCTGATCGTGTGGGCCCACCTGGACTCCACGCAGCCTGTGGAGGCCGGGAAACCGAAGGCCCTGCGCCGTTAGTCTGGTGACCGTACGGCGTGATTCTGGTGCCGTGGTGCGACGGAAGGGACGGCATGTACGGCTGGATCTGGCGGCATCTGCCGGGGAACGCATGGCTGAAGGCGTTGATCTCCCTCGTGCTGGTCATGGCCGTGGTGTACGTCCTCTTCAACTACGTCTTCCCGTGGGCCGAACCTCTGCTGCCCTTCAACGATGTGACGGTGGACAACCAGTGAGCGCGCGCATCCTCGTCGTGGACAACTACGACAGCTTCGTCTTCAACCTGGTCCAGTACCTCTATCAGCTGGGCGCCGAGTGCGAGGTCCTGCGCAACGACGAGGTCTCCACGGCCCACGCCCAGGACGGCTTCGACGGCGTCCTGCTCTCGCCGGGCCCGGGCACCCCCGAGGAAGCCGGGGTCTGCGTCGACATGGTCCGGCACTGCGCCGCGACCGGCGTCCCGGTCTTCGGGGTCTGCCTCGGCATGCAGTCCATGCAGGTGGCGTACGGCGGTGTGGTGGACCGGGCCCCGGAGCTGCTGCACGGCAAGACCTCGCTCGTCGAGCACGAGGGCAGGGGCGTCTTCGCCGGACTGCCGACCCCGTTCACGGCGACCCGCTACCACTCGCTGGCCGCCGAGCCGGCGACCGTGCCCGCCGAGCTGGAGGTGACGGCCCGCACCCACGACGGCATCGTGATGGGGCTGAGGCACCGTGAACTCCCGGTCGAAGGGGTGCAGTTCCACCCGGAGTCCGTGCTGACCGAGCACGGGCACCGGATGCTGGCCAACTGGCTGGCCGAATGCGGCGACGAGGGCGCGGTGGCGAGGTCGGCGGGGCTCGCCCCGGTGGTGGGCAGGGCCACGGCGTGACCGCGCTGCGCCCCGAGCGCGAGTCCGGCACCGCCTACGGGCAGTCCTCCGGGGACTCCTACGGCGGCGCCGGCGACCAGGGCACCCCGTACGGGCAGCAGCCGTACGGGGACTCCGGTGCGCACGGGGACTGGTACGGCGGCACCGCGGCCGCCGCGCAGGCCCAGGCCGGTTACGGCGCCGACGGCTACGGCAGCGAGCGGTACGGGGCGCAGACGTACGGCACGGACGCGTACCAGGAGCCGTACGCCCAGCCGCAGCACACGCAGCCGCAGCACACGCAATCGCAGCACACGCAGCCACAGCAGCCCAGCCGGGCGCAGCACGCCGGGCCGCAGCAGCAGACGTACATACCGCCTCCGGACGACGAGACCGTCGCGCTGCGCATAGCCGACACCGCTGCCGCCGTCGGAGTGCGCTCTGGCGCCCGTTCGGCGGAGAGCCCCGACGAACCCCCCATGGGGGGCCGTGCGGCCCGCAGGAAGGCCGCCAAGCGGCGTCACGGGCGCCGTGGTGCCGGACGGCCGGACCCGGAGACCGTCGAGACGGAGCCGGAGGGTTCCGCGGCCCCCCGCTCCCGTCTGGAGGCCCGGCGGCAGGCGCGCGCCCGCAAGCCCAGCGCCGCGACGCTGGCGAGCCGGGCCATCGGCGAGGTGTTCATCACCACCGGCGTGCTGATGCTGCTGTTCGTGAGCTACCAGCTGTGGTGGACGAACGTCCGGGCGCACGCGCAGGCGGACAAGGAGGCCAGCAGCCTCCAGAACGACTGGGCGAGCGGCAAGCGCAACCCGGGCAGCTTCGAGCCGGGCCAGGGCTTCGCGCTGCTGCACATCCCGAAGCTGGACGTGGTCGTGCCGATCGCCGAGGGCATCAGCAACAAGCAGGTGCTGGACCGGGGCATGGTCGGCCACTACGGCGAGGGCAAGCTGAAGACGGCGATGCCGGACGCGAAGACCGGCAACTTCGGTCTGGCCGGGCACCGCAACACCCACGGCGAGCCGTTCCGGTACATCAACCGGCTCACCCCGGGGGACGACATCGTCGTGGAGACGCAGGACAAGTTCTTCGTGTACAAGATGGCGTCGGTCCTGCCGGTGACCTCGCCGAGCAACGTCAGTGTGCTGGAGCCGGTCCCGCGGGGATCGGGGTTCACCAAGCCGGGCCGCTACATCACGCTCACCACGTGCACGCCGGAGTTCACGAGTAAGTACCGGTTGATCGTCTGGGGCAAGATGGTCGAGGAGCGGCCGCGCAGCAAGGGCAAGCCGGATGCGCTCGTCAGTTAAGGGCAGATGAACGTGGCATCGACCACCGACGACACCGAGTACGCGGACCGCTCCGCGACGCGTCAGTCCCCGCGCCGGCCGGAACGCCGCCGCCGGCTGGGTCCCGTCGCGGCGGTGATCAGCGTCTTCGGCGAACTCCTCATCACGGCGGGCCTGGTGATGGGCCTGTTCGTCGTCTACTCGCTGTGGTGGACGAACGTCATCGCCGACCGGGCGGCCGACAAACAGGCCGACAAGGTCCGCGACGGCTGGGAGCACCAGGACGACGGTTCCGGCCGCCCCCCGGAGTTCGACTCCGGAGCCGGCATCGGCTTCCTCCACGTCCCGGCGATGAGCAAGAGCGAGATCCTCGTCGAGAAGGGCACGACGTCGAAGGTCCTCAACGACGGTGTCGCCGGGTACTACACCGACCCGGTCAAGGCGACGCTGCCGACGTCGGACAAGAAGGGCAACTTCTCCCTCGCGGCGCACCGGGACGGGCACGGCGCGAAGTTCCACAACATCCACAAGATCGCCGAGGGCGATCCGATCGTCTTCGAGACGAAGGACAAGTGGTACGTCTACAAGGTCTACTCCGTCCTCCCCGAGACCTCGAAGTACAACGTCCAGGTCCTCGGGGACGTCCCGAAGGAGTCGGGGAAGACCAAGGCGGGCCACTACATCACCCTGACGACCTGCACGCCGGTCTACACGAGCCGCTACCGGTACGTCGTGTGGGGCGAGCTGGAGCGCGTCGAGAAGGTGGACGAGCAGCGCACCCCGCCGAAGGAACTGCGCTGACCCGACCGTGACGTGAAAGAGCCCCGGTGTCCTCTCCAGGACACCGGGGCTCTTCCGTGTACTGCGGTCCACCGTCAGCCGAAGGGGCCTCCGTTGTTGCCGCCGTTGTTGTTCCCGCCGCCGAAGCCGACCGTGGTCAGCTTGACCGTGGTGTTGGCGGGGTCGACCGGCCGGCCGGCGTTGGGGTCCTGCCGGACGACGAGGGCGTTGTCGCCCTGGTCGCTGCCGTTCTCGAACTGGATGTTCGTGAACCCGGCCTGCGCCAGGGTCTGCTTGGCCTGGCCGACCGTCTGACCGACGACGTTGGGCACCTGAGCCTTCTGCGCGGCCTGCTTGCCGACCTGGATGGTCACCGTGGAGTTCTTGTCGACCTTGCTGCCGGCCTCGGGGGACGTCGAGATGACCTTGCCGACCTGGTTCGGGTCCTGGGTGTCGATCTCGGTGCAGTTGCCCGTGAGGTCGTTGTCCTCCATCTGGGCCTTCGCCTCGTCACAGGTGCGGCCGACGACGTTCGGGACGGTCGACTGCTCCTGCTCCTTGGCGACGGTCAGGGTGATGGTGGAGCCCTTCTCGACCTCTTCGCCGCGCGCCGGGTCCTGGTCGAGGACGGTGCCGGGCTCCTCGGAGGAGACCTCACGCGTCTCGGTCTTGATCGTGAACTGGAAGTCGTCGCCCTCGAGCTTCTTGCGGGCGTCCTCCAGGCTGATCCCGATCACGCTCGGCACGGTGACCTTCGGGGCGCCGGTGGACACCACGATGTCGACCGTGGAGCCCTTGTCCACCTTGGTCTTGGAGTCGGGGCTCTGCGTGCAGATCTTGCCCTTGGGCTCGTTCTCGCACTCCTTCTGCTTGACCTCGCCCAGCTTCAGATCGACGTTGGCGAGGAGCTCCTCGGCGGTTTTCTGGCTCTCGCCGACCAGGCTCGGGACGGCGACGGAGTCGTTGCTCGCCGTGCCTCCGTCGAAGACCCACTTGCCGATGAGGATGGCGCCCACGAGGACGAGCACGGCCGCGACGGCCAGCAGGATCGTGGAGGTGTTCGACTTCTTCTGCCGGCGCCGGTCGACGCGGTCGTCGTAGCCGAAGCCGCCGTCGTCCGGGTTCATCGGCGGCAGCATCGACGTGGCGCCGGCGTCCTGCTGGCGCAGGGCCGTCGTCGGCTGGTCGTCGGGGTAACCGCCGTAGCCCACGGATCCCATCGCGGCCGTGGCGGCGACGGGCTGGCCGTCGAGGCAGGCCTCGATGTCGGCGCGCATCTCGTCGGCCGACTGGTAGCGGTAGTTGGGGTCCTTCGTCAGGGCCTTCAACACGATCGCGTCCATCTCGGGCGTGATCTCGGGGTCGAAGACCGACGGGGCCTGGGCCTCCTCGCGCACGTGCTGGTACGCGACGGCGACCGGGGAGTCGCCGACGAACGGCGGGCGGACCGTCAGGAGCTCGTACAGCAGACAACCGGTGGAGTACAGGTCGGAGCGGGCGTCGACCTGCTCGCCCTTGGCCTGCTCCGGCGAGAGGTACTGGGCGGTGCCGATGACGGCCGCGGTCTGGGTCATCGTCATCCCGGAGTCGCCCATGGCGCGGGCGATGCCGAAGTCCATGACCTTGACCTGGCCGTTGCGCGTCAGCATGACGTTCGCCGGCTTGATGTCGCGGTGGACGATGCCGTTGCGGTGGGCGTACTCCAGGCCCTGGAGGATGCCGATGGTCATCTCCATGGCACGCTCGGGCAGCAGCTTGCGGCCGCTGTGAAGGAGCTCACGCAGCGTGGACCCGTCGACGTACTCCATGACGATGTACGGGATCGACACGTTGTCGATGTAGTCCTCGCCCGTGTCGTAGACCGCCACGATCGCGGGATGGTTGAGCGAGGCGGCCGACTGGGCCTCCCGGCGGAACCGGGCCTGGAAGGACGGGTCGCGCGCGAGGTCCGCCCGCAGCGTCTTCACCGCCACGGTGCGGCCGAGCCGGGTGTCATGCGCGAGGTATACCTCCGCCATGCCACCACGACCGAGCACCTGGCCCAGTTCGTACCGGCCGCCGAGGCGACGCGGCTCTTCCATAGCTACCTACCAGCCCTCTCCGTCGGTCCCGCCCTCACCCTTGTGGGTGTGGCGGTGGTCCGTCCGGGCATACCGTACCCGGCTCATCCTGCGTGACCTGGCCAAGCCCGTAACCCGATACAGGACCGGTATCGCAACGTGCACCGATGTGAAGGGGACGTGAGCGGGGTCACTTCTTGCTGTTGATGACCGCCTCCATGACGCTCTTCGCGATGGGCGCCGCCAGACCGCCGCCGGAGATGTCGTCACGGACGGCCTTCTCGTCCTCGACCACCACGGCCACGGCCACGGGCGCGCTGTCACCGACCTTGGCGTAGGAGATGAACCACGCGTAGGGGTTCTCGCTGTTCTCCACGCCGTGCTGCGCGGTACCGGTCTTGCCGCCCACGGTCGCGTTCGGGATCCGCGCGTTGGTGCCGGTGCCCTTCTCGACGACCGTCTCCATCATCGACTGCAGGATCTGGGCGTTCTCCGCCGACAGCGGCTTGCCCAGCTCCTCCGGGTCGGTCTTCTCGATGGCGTCCAGGTTGTGCGTCTGGAGCTCGTCGACCATGTACGGCTTCATCAGCGTGCCGCCGTTGGCGACCGCGGACGCGACCATGGCCATCTGCAGCGGCGTCGCGGCGGTGTTGAACTGGCCGATGGAGGACAGCGCGGTCTGCGAGGGGTTCATGTCGTCGGAGAAGACGGAGGCGGTGGCGCGGACCGGGGTGAACTGCTCCTCGGTGAAGCCGAACGCCTTCGCGGTGTCCAGCATCTTCTCGTTGCCGAGGTCCGCCCCGATCTTGCCGAAGACGGTGTTGCAGGAGTACTGGAGGGCGACCCGCAGCGTCGCGTTCTTGCAGGGGATGTTGCCCTCGTTGGGCAGCTTGGTGTTCGTCCCCGTCATGACCCACGGGTCGGGGGAGTCCGTCTTCTCGTCCGCGTCCTTGTAGAGGCCGTACTCCAGCGCGGCGGCCGCGGTGACGACCTTGAAGGTCGAGCCGGGCGGGTAGACCTCGCGCAGCGCCCGGTTGAGCATCGGGTCGGCGGGGTTGTTCTTCTTCTGGAGGCCCGTCCACGCCTTGGTGTCGGTCGTCGTGGAGTTGCCCGCGAAGGACGACGGGTCGTACGACGGGAAGGACGCCAGCGCCAGGATCTTGCCGGTGGACGGCTCGATGGCCGCGACGGCGCCCTTGCCGCCCTGCGCCTTCAGGCCGTTGTACGCGGCCTTCTGCGCGGCGGCGTTGAGCGTGGTGACGACGTTGCCGCCCTTGTTCTCCTTGCCCGTGATCATGTCGAGGGTGTTGCGGAAGAACAGGCGGTCGTCGTTGCCGGTGAGGATGCCGTCCTCGATGGACTCCAGCTGCGTGGCCCCGAAGGCCTGCGACGCGTACCCGGTGACCGGCGCCCACATCGAGCCGTTGGTGTACGTCCGCTTGTACTTGAAGTCGCTGCCCGTCGTCTCCTTGAAGCCGGTGATGGCCTTGCCGTCGACGATGATGTTGCCGCGCGGGGTGCTGTAGCGCTCGATGATGACGCGACGGTTGTTCTTGTCGGTCCTCAGCTCGTCGGCCTGGACGTACTGGATCCAGTTGTCGCGGATCAGCAGGGCCAGTACGAGGAGTCCGCAGAAGATCGCGATCCGGCGCAGGGGCTTGTTCATGACGGGCGGACCACCTGGGTCATCTCGGCGTCGGGGTTGGGCGCCGGGGCCGGCGCGGGACGGCGGGCCGTATCGCTGATCCTCAGCAGGATGCCGATCAGGGCCCAGTTGGCGATCACGGAGGAACCGCCGTACGCCACGAAGGGCAGCGTCATACCGGTCAGCGGGATGAGGCCCATGACACCGCCGGCGACGACGAAGACCTGGAGGGCGAAGGCGCCGGACAGGCCGACGGCCAGCAGCTTGCCGAAGGGGTCGCGGGCCGCGAGGGCGGTGCGGACACCGCGTTCGACGATCAGACCGTAGAGCAGCAGGATCGCCATGACGCCGGCCAGGCCGAGCTCCTCGCCGAAGGTGGCGAGGATGAAGTCGGAGTTGGCGGCGAAGCCGATGAGGTCGGAGTTGCCCTGGCCGAGACCGGTGCCGAGGGTGCCACCGGAGCCGAAGGCCCAGAGGGCCTGCATGGCCTGCTCGGTGTGGCCGAGCTCACCCGCCCGGCTGAGCTTGAACTCGGTGGCGGGGTCGAGCCAGGCGCTGACACGCGTCTGGATGTGGGACTCGAAGCTCGCCACACCGACGGCGCCGACCGCGGACATCAGCAGACCGAAGACGATCCAGCTGGTCCGCTCGGTGGCGACGTACAGCATGAT
>Ga0164243_10011389_pt1 | contig 12689 bp, 12 predicted proteins | sample OricompcompostOP_FD_108781 | JGI IMG/M metagenome (GOLD analysis project Ga0164243, IMG submission 108781) | Organic Plus compost microbial communities from Emeryville, California, USA - Original compost - Organic plus compost (OP) | ecosystem: Engineered > Solid waste > Mixed feedstock >...
CTCGCTGCTGAGCGCGCCGCCCGCGCAGGGCGCGGTGGACCTCGGGGAGGCTCTGGAGATGATGGCGACGGCGCACCGCAAGCGCGGGCTGCGGGTGATCGTCTCCGACTTCCTCGACTCGCCGGACTCCTGGGAGCCGCCGCTGCGCCGCCTGGCCGCGCGCCACCAGGTGCTCGCCGTGGAGATCATCGATCCCCGCGAGCTGGAACTGCCCGATGTCGGGTTCGTCACCCTCGCCGACCCCGAGACCGGGCGCTCGCGCGGCGTCCACCTGTCTCAGTCGCTCAGACAGCGGTACGCCGAGGCGGCGGCCGGTCAACGGCAGGACACCCGGGCGGCGCTGCGCCGGGCCGGGGCGGCCCACCTGGTGCTGCGCACCGACCGCGACTGGGTTTTCGACATCGCCGAGTTCGTGCTGCGCCAGCGGCGGGCCTCCCATCTGCTGCGCCGCGCCGCGAACAGGAAGGCGGGCGCATGACCTTCCTCGCCCCCGGGTGGCTCTGGCTGTTCGTCCTGGTCGCCGCGCTGGTCGCGGCGTACGTCGCGGCGCAGTTCGCGCGCCGCCGCTACACCGTGCGCTTCACGAACCTCGCGCTGCTGTCGCTGGTGGCGCCCGAGCGGCCCACCTGGCGGCGGCACGTGCCGGCCGTGCTGTTCCTCGTCATGATGAGCCTGCTGGTCCTCGGCGCGGCCCGGCCCGCGGGCGAGGTGAGGGTGCCCCGCGACCGCGCCACCATCATGGTCGCCGTGGACGTGTCGCTGTCGATGGAGTCGGCGGACGTCCCGCCCAGCCGGCTCGTCGCGGCCAAGCAGGCGGCCCAGCAGTTCGTGAAGGACCTGCCCGAGCGGTTCAACGTCGGCGTGGTGGCCTTCGCCCGATCGGCCGCCGTCGTGATCTCCCCCACCACCGACCACGCGGCCGTGAACACCGCGATCTCCAGCCTGACCACCCGGCCCGGCACGGCGATCGGCGAGGCCGTGTTCAACTCGCTCGACTCGATCAGGTCGTTCGACCAGCGGGCGGTCACCGATCCGCCCCCGTCGGCCATCGTGCTGCTGTCGGACGGCGACAACACCTCCGGGCGTTCGGTCAACGAGGCCATCGAGGCGTCGGTCAGCGCGAAGGTGCCGGTCTCCACGATCGCGTACGGCACGCCCGACGGCACGGTGACGATCGACAACCGGGCGGTGCAGGTGCCGGTGAACAAGGCCACGCTGAAGTCGCTGTCGGACGGCACCGGGGGCCGGGCCTACACCGCCGAGTCGGGCAGCGAGCTGCGCGACGTGTACACACAGATCGGCACCTCGCTCGGCTACAAGGTGGTCCACCAGGAGATCACCCAGCGGTTCCTCGTCGCGGCGATCGTCGCGGGCCTGCTGGCCGCCATCGCGGCCATACTCCTCGGCGCCCGCATCCCCTGACCGCACACGGCACGATCCCGGCGGCAGCGCCCCCGCAGGCGCGGAGATCACCGGTCTCCGGCGTTGGTACGTTTGGGCACGTGGCCCATTACTTCGAGGAGAGTCCCCAGGCGGCCAGCCGGCCCGGTTCGGTCGCGCTGGTCCTCCCGGATCTGCACCTGCGGCTGGAGACCGACCGCGGGGTGTTCTCCCCCGAACGCGTCGACCCGGGGACGCGGGTGCTGCTGGAGACCGTCCCGCCGCCCCCGGCCGAGGGCGACCTGCTCGACCTCGGCTGCGGCTACGGGCCCATCGCGCTGACGATGGCCTCACGGGCGCCGAAGGCCACGGTGTGGGCCGTCGACGTGAACCGGCGTTCGGTGGAGCTGTGCGCGCGGAACGCCGCGAGCGCCGGCCTTGACAAAGTAAGGTCGGTGCATGCTGACGAGATGCCCGAGGACGTCAGGTTCCGGGCCATCTGGTCGAATCCTGCCATCCGGATCGGCAAGGCCGCGCTCCACGAGATGCTGACCCGGTGGCTCGACCGGCTCACCCCCGACGGCAGCGCCTATCTGGTCGTGCAGAAACACCTCGGCTCCGACTCCCTGCAGCGCTGGCTGGGCGACCGGGGCTGGCCCACGTCCCGGCTGGCCTCCCGGTCGGCCTACCGCGTCCTGCGGGTCGACGCCCGCACCGCAGAAATTCAGGAGCGATGACCGCCCGATGAGCACTCCCAACCCGCGCAGGCAGCTCAAGCCGACCGACGTCAAACGGCTCAACCGCACCTGGCGCCGCAACACCGAGGGCCGTCTCGCGCTGATCCTCGAATCGGTGACCGGTCCGTTCAACATCGGATCGATCTTCCGTACGGCCGCCGCCTTCGGCGTGGAGACGATCTGGCTGGCCGGCAACGCCACCCCGCCCTCCAATCCCAAGGCGCAGAAGACCGCGCTCGGCACCGACCGGCTGGTCGAGTGGCACGAGCCGGTCCCGGTCGCCGAGGCCGTACGCGCCGCCAGGGAGGACGGCTTCCGGGTGGTCGCGGTCGAGCTGACCGGCGACGCCGTTCCCCTGCACGAGGCCAAGCTCGGCGGCGACGTCTGCCTGGTGCTCGGCAGCGAGGACCACGGCTGCTCCCCCGCCTGCCTGGAGGCGGCAGACTCGGTGGCCTACATCCCGCAGGTCGGCAGGGTCGGCTCGGTCAACGTGGCGGTCGCCGCGGCCATCTCGATGGCGGAGGCCCGGCGGCAGGAGTGGGCGTCGGCGGCCGGATAGCCGGCGTCCAGCCCCGGGCGCGCCAGGCGGTGAGGCCCGCGGCCCGCGCCGGCCGCGAGCCTCACCGCGTGTCTTTCGAAGTCGCGAGCCCCGCCACGCGCCTGAAAGTCGCGCGCCTTCAAGGGCCCGGGCCTCGCTCCGCGCCCCGGACCGCCGTACGGCGGTCAGCCCAGCGCGGGGAGCGGGCCGAACAGCCAGTTGCCGCGAGATTCCGGGTCGGGGCTGCGGAAGAACTGCTCGTTGGCCACGTGCAGCTCCTGCCGGCTCAGTGAGCCGTTGCCGTCGAGGTCGAGACGCTCGAACGCGACGGCGGCGTTCGCCTCCGACAGGCGGAAGGCGCTCTCGGCCATCCGCAGGTATTCGATCCGGGTGATCCGCCCGTCCCCGTCGGTGTCCATCAGGTCGTAGAAGGCGTCGGCGACCGGCGCGATATGGGTGTGGTAGCCCGTGCCGGGCTGGGTGACGAACCGGTAGAACCCGGCCGTGAACTCCTTCAGCTCGACGCGCTCGTCCCCGTCGGCGTCCATGGGCAGGGTCACCTCGTCCCACAGCCTCGCGTACCGCTCCCGGACCCGCCGCGACTCCGTGGAGCCCGGTGCGAACCCGAACGCGTTCACCAGCCGGTCGGCCGAGGCGGTGTAGTCCATCTTGTCGACGGTCCCGTCGTCGTCCACGTCCAGAAGCGTGAACAGATGAGCCAGCTTGCGCTGCTGCAGGTCGTTGAGCATGCACCCTCCCTGGTGTCACTGTGAGCGATCGTGACTTTACCTTCCGCTACCTCTTGTGGGAAGGTGCCGTGGTGCGGGTTCACGTGATCGACGGGGCCAACGGCTTCGTGACCTCTCATCTCATCGGCACACTGCTGGCCCGGGGCGAGGAGGTGATCGCCCTCGCTCGCGCGTCCGCCGAGGTGGTGCGCCGCCGGGTCGCGGACGCGCTGCGCTGCCTCGGCCTCGACGAGTCCCCGGCGGGACGCCTGCGGGTGCGCGGGCTGGCGCTGGACGAGCCGGACCTCGGCCTCCCGGTCACCGAGGTCTTCGCCGAGCCCTGCGTCTACTGGCACGTCGCCGCGCTCGTCACCTTCTTCCCACGCCGCGAGGAGGAGCTCCTGGACGTGAACGTCGCGGGATCGGCCAACGCGCTGGCCACGTACGAGCGGCACGCCCGGCCCGGCTCGCGCTACATCCTCGTCGGGACGGCCTACCAGTGCGGGCTCGACACCGAGGGCCCCGTGCCCGAGGACTGGCCGTCGCAGGCCCCGCCGGACCGGTTCCGGAACTTCTACGAATACTCCAAACGCCAGGCGGAGATCGCGCTGGCCCGGTCGCGGTCCGTCCGCGAGGGCGCCGCCCTGGTGGCCCGGCTGGGCGTGATGGTCGGGCACTCCCGCACCGGGCGGGCGCTGACCGACTACGGCCTGTACGACTTCCTCCGGGTGATCGCCTTCTTCGCCCGGCGCACGCCGGGGGAACGGGTCCGCCTGCCCTGCCACCCGGACGCCAACCTCCATCTGACCCCCGTCGACACGACGGTCTCCCGGCTGGTCGCGCTCGCCGCCGCCGACCGGCCGTCCCCGATCTCCCACGTGGTGAACGGAGCCACCGTGCGGGTGCGCGACCTGTTCGAGGTGATCAACGCCCGCCTGCCGATCGAACTGGTCGCCGCCACAACCGAAGAGATCCGCGACAGGCCGTTCGGCCGGTTCGAGGCGGTGGTCAACATGCGGGCCAAATACACCGCGACCTACTTCCGGCACCACTACGACTTCGCGTGGCGGCACGCGATGGCCCCACCCGCCGTCACTCCCGCGACCCTCGACCGGCTCGTCTCCTGGTACGTACGGGAGGGACTGCCCGAATGACCGATTTCGTGACACACGTACGGAACCGCATCAGCGACGATCGGGAGTTCGTCTTCGTGCGGGACGACGGCGGCACGGACCGGCTCACCTTCACCGAGCTGGACCGGCGGGCGCGCGCCACCGCCGTGTGGCTCGCCGCACACGGCCTGACCGACGAGCCGGTGCTGCTGCTCTACCCGGCGGGGCTCGACTTCACGGTGGCGTTCCTCGGCTGTCTGTACGCCCGGGTGCCGGCGATCCCCGCTCCCCTGCCGGACGTGGGCGCACCCCATGCGAACCGCGTACGGACGCTGATGCGGGACGCCGGCGCGCGGCTGGTCCTGACCGATCACGCGCACGCGTCCGGGTTGTCCAATCTTTCGGCCCGCGTGCCCGACACCGCCCCCGCCGATCCGGACGCCTGGGCCCCGCCGGCCATGTCCGCAGGAACCCTCGCCTACCTGCAGTACACCTCCGGCTCGACCAGCGACCCGCGCGGCGTCGAGGTCTCGCACGGCAACCTGCTGCACAACCTGGAGCTGTTCCGGCTGCTGGCCCGCAGGCCGTTGCGGCGGCTGGCCGGGTGGCTGCCGCACTACCACGACATGGGCCTGGTCGGCCTCCAGCTCCAGGCGCTCCACGCGGGCGCCGACCTGGTGTTCATGTCGCCCGGCGCGTTCGTCGCGCGGCCGGTGCGCTGGCTGGAGCTGATCACCCGGTACGGCGCGGACTGGACCGTGTCGCCGGACTTCGGGTACGCCTGGTGCACCCGAAGGATCACCGACGAGCAGCTCGCCGGGCTCGACCTGTCCACGCTGGCGATGGCCATCAGCGGAGCCGAGCCGATCCGGGCCGCCACGCTCGCCGCGTTCGAGCGGCGGTTCGCACCGGCGGGCTTCCGGCCGGCCACCTGGAATCCCGGCTACGGCCTGGCCGAGTGCACCCTGATGGTCACCTGCGTGCCGCAGGGGCAGGGCGTGACCGTACGGCGGTTCGATCCCGCCGCGCTGGAACGGCACCGGGCGGTCCCGGCGCCCGAGGGGACGCCCCTGGTCGCCTGTGGGCCGGTCTCCGGGCTCGACCTGCGGATCGTCGATCCGGACGGCCTCCGGCCCCTCGCCGACGGCGAGATCGGGGAGATCTGGGTCTGCGGCCCCAGCGTCGCCCTCGGCTACCGGGGCCGCCCGGCGGAGACCCGCGCGACCTTCCACGCAGGCTTCCACTCGGGCGACGGCCGCTGGCTGCGCACCGGCGACCTGGGGTTCCTGCTCGACGGCCAGCTCTACGTGACCGGGCGGATCAAGGATGTGATCATCGTCAACGGCCGCAACCTCTACCCGCAGGACCTGGAGGAGGCCGCCGCACGGGCCAACCCGGCCGCGGGCCGCAGCGCCGCCTTCGGCGTACGACGCCACGACGGCGGGGAACACGTCGTCCTGGTCCAGGAGATGCGGCGGGGACAGCCGGGCGACCTCGGCGAAGCGGCCGACCGGATCATGGATCGGGTGACGCGGGAGTTCGGCATCCCGCTGAGCCTGCTGCTGGTGCCTCGTGGCGCGGTGCGGCAGACCACCAGCGGCAAGCTCCGCCGCCGGCACATGCGGGAGCTGTTCCTCAGCGGCCGCCTCACCCCGCTGCACGCCGAACTCGAACCCGCGGTCAACGACCTGCTTGAGACCGTCGCATGAGCGCCGCCTCCGCTCCGATGTCCCCCGATGCCCTGCGCCGATGGCTGATCGAGCGGGTGGCCGCCTATCTCGGCCTGCCGCCCGCCGATATCGACCCGACGGTGAAGCTCCGCACGTACGGCCTGGACTCGGTCCACGCGCTCGGCCTGTGCGTCGACGTGGAGGAGACGGTCGGCGTGCTGGTCGAGCCGACCATGCCCTGGGACCACCCGACGATCGACGACATGACCGCCCATCTGGCCGATCTCCTGCCGGAAGATCGAACCGTACAGGCCCCGCCGGACCCGGAGTGAACCGCGACACGGTGAAGCGGAACTTCCGCCCCGAAGATGACAATGGACTCTTGTGACGCAAATGTTCACCTTGGCGCGCTGACTGTTTCGCTGGAACCCGGCATACTCCTCTCGTGCATCGCCGTTTCGCGTTCCTCGACCACCCCGGACCGCTCGCCTTCGCGCATCGAGGCGGAGCGGCGGAGGCCCGCGAGAACACCATGGCCGCCTTCTCCCGGGCGGTCGAGCTCGGCTACACCTACCTGGAGACCGACGCGCACGCGACCGCCGACGGCGTCCTCCTCGCGTTCCACGACCACACCCTCGACCGGGTCACCGACCGCACCGGCCGCATCTCGCGGATGCCCTACCGTGAGGTGCGCGAGGCCAGGATCGGCGGCCGGCACGAGATCCCGCTGCTGGAAGACCTGCTCGGCACCTGGCCGGACGTACGGTTCAACATCGACGTCAAGGAGAGCGCCGCGATCGCGCCGCTGGCCCAGGCGATCCGACGCACCCGCGCGTACGACCGGGTGTGCCTGACCTCGTTCTCCGACGCGCGGCTGGCCCGGGCCCGGCGGGCGATCGACCGGGAGGTCTGCTTCTCGCTCGGCCCGCGCGGCCTGGCCGCCCTGCGTACGGCCGCGATGGGAGGCGGGTACGGCCGGCTGCTGTCCGGGCTCGCCCGGGCGGGCGTGCCGTGCGCGCAGGCGCCCATCGGGTTCCGCGGCCTGCGGGTGACCACCCGCGCCCTCGTGCGCACCGCGCACGCGATCGGGATGCAGGTGCACGTGTGGACGGTGAACGACCCGGTGACCATGGCCCACCTGCTCGATCTCGGCGTCGACGGGATCATGACGGACAACATCAGCGGCCTGCGCGACGTGCTCAAGTCGCGCGGGCAGTGGCACCCCCGCCCGGCTGAGCCGTGACCACGGACCATCCCGCCCGGCCCGGACCACCCCGCTGACGCCGTCTGTCCCCCGGCTCACCGACCCTGTCCCCTGACGAAACCGGCCTGCGCCGACCTCCCGGCCCCCGGCGACGCTCCACCCCCGTGAGGAGAGACCATGACCGCTCCCCAGGTCGTCCACGAGGAGACCCCCGGCACGCGGCGGCGCGAGCAACGTGGCTGGTACTGGTACGACTGGGCGGACTCCGCGTTCCAGACGACCGTCCTGACCGTCTTCCTCGGGCCGTACCTGACCACGATCGCCACGACCGCGGCGGGCGGCGAGGGCGGCTTCGTGGCGTTCCTCGGCCTCGACCTGCGGCCCAAGGCGTACTTCACCACCATGGTGACGATCTCGGTGCTGCTGCAGATCGTGATCATGCCGGTGGTCGGCGCGCTGGCCGACCACACCGGCCGCAAGAAGCAGATTCTGGGGGTCTTCGCCTACCTGGGCGTGGTGGCCACGCTCGGCTTCTACTTCGTGTCCGGTGACGCCTACCTGCTCGGCGGCGCGCTGTTCCTGATCGCCAACGTGACCTTCGGCGCGGCGCGCGTGGTCTACGACTCCTTCCTGCCGCAGATCGCCGGGGCGGAGGAACGCGACGAGATCTCCAGCAGGGGGTGGGGCTTCGGCTACCTCGGCGGCGGCCTGCTGCTCGCGCTCAACCTGGTGATCTACCTGTTCGCCGACATCGAGACGGGCCTGGCGGTGCGGATCAGCCTGGCGTCGGCGGGCCTGTGGTGGGGCGCGTTCACCCTGATCCCGATGCTGCGCCTGCGCAACCGGCGGGTGCCCGTCCACGAGGCGACCGCGGTGCGGGCCGTGGCGGGCAGCGTCCGCCAGCTCGGCCGTACGATCGCCGACCTGCGGCGCTACCCCCGCACGCTGCTGTTCCTCGCGGCCTACCTGGTCTACAACGACGGCGTGCAGACGGTGATCAGCTTCTCCGCCACGTACGCCGACCAGGAGCTGGGCCTGGGCCAGACGCACCAGATCGGCGCGATCCTGATGGTGCAGTTCATCGCCGTCGGCGGCGCGCTCGGGCTCGGACGGCTCGCGCTGAGGTTCGGGACCAAGCGCACGGTGCTGGCCAGCCTGGTGGTGTGGACGGTCGTCGTGGGCGTGGCCTACTTCCTGCAGAAGGGCTCGGCCGTCCAGTTCTACGCGATCGCCTTCGCCATCGCGATCGTCATGGGCGGCACCCAGGCGCTGTCGCGCTCGATGTACTCCCTGGTGATCCCGCCCGGCCGGGAAGCGGAATACTTCAGCCTCTACCAGATCAGCGACAAGGGGTCGGCGTTCCTCGGGTCGCTGGTGCTCACACTGGCGCTCCAGGTCACCGACAGTTACCGCACCGCGATCGTCTCGCTGGTGGTGTTCTTCGTCCTCGGATTCGTCCTGCTCAGCGTTGTCAACCTTCCCCGGGCCATCCGTGAGGCGGGGAACCAGGTGCCCGACCACATCTGAGACCAGTGGGACGGAAAAAGCGCGATTGGATCAGGTCTCCGCTGGGAATCCACACACGGTATCAGGCGTTGTACGCGGTGGCGAACGAACCCCTCGAAGGCGGGGACCTCAGGAGGCTTAAAGACTATGGGCGAGCGTGCACTTCGCGGTACCCGGCTCGGCGCGACCAGCTACGAGAACGACCGCAACACCGACCTGGCCCCGCGCCAGGAGGTGTCCTACACGTGCCCGAAGGGCCATCTCACCACCGTTCCGCTCGCCGTCGAGGCCGAGATTCCCACGACCTGGGAGTGCCGTCACTGCGGCAGCCCGGCACTGCGGGTGGACGCTGAGCAGCCTCAGCAGAAGAAGGCGAAGCCCCCGCGGACCCACTGGGACATGCTGCTGGAGCGCCGCTCGATCGAGGACCTCGAAGAGGTGCTGAACGAGCGTCTCGCCATTCTGCGCGAGCAGCGACGCAAGAGCGCGTAGGGCGCCGGCAAACGCCCCCGGCGGCCCGGACGAACCGGGCCCGCCGGGGGCGTTCGGCATTTCCGGGCCACTCTGTTCTTCGGGGCGCTCTGTTCGGGGCGCTCTGTTCGGGGCGCTCTGTTCTTCAAGGCTGCGGGGTTCGGCACGGACCGCTCAGCCGGTGGACGCCGAGGTGCGGACGACGGCCATGGGGCCGGTCGCGTGGTGGATCATGGCCTGGCAGACCGACCCGAGGACGAGGCCGGTGAACCCGCCGCGCCCCGCGGAGCCGATGACGAGCAGGTCGGCGCCCGCCGACGCCTGCCGCAGCACGTCCACCGGATGTCCCCGGACGACCTCCTCGACGATCTTGACGTCGGGGTAGAGCTCACGGCGGCCGGCGACGGCCTCCCTGACCATCCGCACCTCGACCTTCTCCTCGTCGAAGTCGTCGGGGAGCGGCGCGAAGCCGCCGCCCGCCTCCAGCGGGCTGTAGGCGTGCACCACCCGCACGCCGGTCCCGCGCAACGCCGCCTCGGCGAAGGCGAAGTCGAGCACCTTGCCGCACGCGGGCGACGCGTCGATGCCCACCACGATCTCCGGCCGCGGCGCGGAGGGCACCTCTCGCACGACGACCACGTCGCACGGGGCGTGACCCACCACGCCGTACGCGACCGAGCCGAGCAGCAGGCCGCGGAAGCCGCCGAGCCCGTGGTTGCCGACCACGAGGAGATCGGCTTCCATGGCAGCCTCGACGAGCGCCGGGCGCGGGTCGCCGGCCAGGATCGCGGTGTCGATCGGCACCCCGGGCGCCTCCGCCTGGGCCCGCTCGGCGGCGGCGCCGAGCACGGCGGCCGCGCCGTCGCGCATCCACGCGGCGACGTCCGTGTACGGGCCCTGCTGGGCGGTCGAGCACGCCCAGGCGGGGATGGCGTTGGCGATGCGCAAGGGGACGCCGCGCAGGGCGGCCTCCCGGGCCGCCCAGCAGACGGCCTCCATGCCGGCGTGTGAGCCGTCGACACCCACGACGATCATGACGCCCTCCCCTCGTCCGGTCCCTCCATCACATCGTTCCCCGCCGTGCCGTACGAGCATCGAAGGTCCCGCAGGGGCGGGACCTCCGGCCCCCGGCGCCCTCTACGACACCCCCGCTCCTACAACAGGGCGCGCTCCGGCTCGACGGCGGCGCGGGTGGTGAGGTGGTGACGCAGCCGCTCGCCCTCGACGTCGAGGTCGGGCAGCGCCCGGTCCAGGACGCGGGGCAGCCACCATGCGGCGCGGCCGAGCATGGACATCACGGCGGGGACGAGGGTCATCCGGACCACGAAGGCGTCCACGAGCACACCGACGGCCAGCGCGAAGCCCATCGACTTGATGATCGGGTCGTTCATGAACACGAACCCGCCGAACACCGCCGTCATGATCAGCGCCGCGGCGGTGACCACCCGCGCGTTGTGCCCCATGCCGTTGATCGTCGCCTGGCGGGCAGTGTCGCCGTGCACGTAGTCCTCGCGCATCCGCGAGACCAGGAACACCTCGTAGTCCATGGCCAGGCCGAACAGGATGCCGATGAGCAGGATCGGCAGGAAGCTCACCAGCGGGCCCGGCACGTCCACGCCCAGCAGACCGGCCAGGTGACCCTCCTGGAAGATCCACACGGTGATGCCGAAGGTCGATCCGACGGTGAGCAGGAAGCCCAGCGCCGCCTTCACCGGCACAAGGATCGAGCGGAAGACGAGCATGAGCAGCAGCACCGACAGGCCGACCACCAGCAGCAGGTAGACCGGCATGGCGTCGGCGAGCTTGTCGGACACGTCGATGCCCACGGCCGTCGCGCCGGTGACGGCGATCTCCGCGCCGCCGATCGTGGCGACCTTGGCGCGGATGGCGTGCACGGCGTCCTCGGTGGCCGCGGCGGTGGGCCCGGCCTTGGGGATGATGGTCAGCAGCGCGGTTGTGCCGGCGGCGTTCGGCTGCGGCGGGGCCACGGCCAGCACACCGGGGGTCTGCTGGATCAGCTTGGCGGCCTCCCCGGCGGCGGCCGTCGTGGCCGCGCGGTCGGCGGCGGTGACCACGGCGATCAGGCGGGCGTTGAAGCCCTCGCCGAACCCCTCGCTGGTCAGGTCGTACGCCTCGCGAGCCGGAGTGCCCGGGGTGGCGGTGCCCGCGTCGGGCAGGGCCAGCCGCAGGTCCTGGGCGGGCAGCGTCAGCGCGCCGAGGCCGAGGACCCCGGCCAGCAGGATCGGCACGCGCAGCCGGGTGACCACCCGCCCCCAAGTGTGTCCGAAGCCGGCGTGTCCGAAGCCGGCGTGGCCGAAGCCCCGGCCGCCCGCGTCCGCGTTTTCGCCGGTGCGCTGCTTGCGGGGCAGCACCCGGGCCCCGGCGTACGACAGGAAGGCGGGCAGCAGCGTGAGGGCGACCAGCACGGCGACGGCCACGGTGCCGGCGGCGGCCAGGCCCATCACGCTCAGGAACGGGATGCCGACCACCGACAGACCGGCGAGCGCGATGACCACGGTGGCCCCGGCGAACACGACGGCCGATCCGGCCGTGCCGACCGCCCGGCCCGCGGCCTCCTCCGGCGCCACGCCCTCGGCCAGGAACTGGCGGTAGCGGGAGGTGATGAACAGCGAGTAGTCGATGCCGACGGCCAGGCCCAGCATCAGCGCCAGCACCGGCGTGACGGAGGTCAGCTCGACGAGGCCGCTGAGCGCGAACAGGCCGCCCATGCCGGCCCCCACGCCGATCAGCGCGTTCAGCAGGGTCATCCCGGCGGCGACCAGCGAGCCGAAGGTGACGATCAGCACCACCGCGGCGATCACGACGCCGATCCCTTCGGACCCGCCCACCTCCGGCGCGGCGTTCAGGACCTCGCCGCCGTGCTCGACCCGCAGCCCCTTGGCCGATGAGCCGGCCTTCAGGTACGCCGCGCGCTGAGCCTCGGTGACGTCCTTGGCCCCGCGGTCGAACTGCACCTGCACCAGGGCGTAGCGGCCGTCGGCGGAGACGGCGCCGGACTTGAAGGGGTCGAGGGCGGCGACGACGCCGGGGATGCCGGCGGCCTCCTTGACCACCGGTGCGACCTCGGCCGGGTCCAGCTTCCGGCCCTGCGGAGCGGCGACGACGATGGTGCCGGTGGCACCGCTGGCCTGCGGGAACTCCTTCGCGAGGGCGTCCAGCGCCCGCTGCGACTCGGTGCCGGGCATGGCGAACTTGTCGCCGGTCGGGCCGTGGAACGCGGCGGCGGCCAGGCCCAGGACCACGAGGAGCAGCAGCCACACGGCGGCCACGCGCCCGCGTCTGCGGAAGGAGAACCGGCCCAGCCGGTACAGCAGGGTTGCCA
>Ga0164243_10011390_pt1 | contig 12688 bp, 9 predicted proteins | sample OricompcompostOP_FD_108781 | JGI IMG/M metagenome (GOLD analysis project Ga0164243, IMG submission 108781) | Organic Plus compost microbial communities from Emeryville, California, USA - Original compost - Organic plus compost (OP) | ecosystem: Engineered > Solid waste > Mixed feedstock >...
CCTCGTCGAGCCGCTGGTGCTGCGCGACGTGCAGGAGCTGGACTACAACGAGATCGCCCGGCTGCTCGACGCGCCGCTGGGCACGATCAAGTCGCGGATCCACCACGCGCGGCAGGCGATCCGCCCGCTGCTGCGGGTCACCGACTGAGCCCTGCGGAGCCCCCACGGAGGTAACCCGAGGACGAGGGCTGCCGGAGGCGGAACCTCTGAGCCCTACGACCCTGCCCTTTCCAAATCATCGGATGTTTGCTAGTGTCCGGTTCATTGTCCACGCGGACCGTACACCTCCGCAGCCACCGATGGTGGCCGGCACGAGACCGTCAGAAGCGCGTGGTCTCGGAAAAGGGAATGGGGCCCTCCATAGGACGTGTGGGGACACATCGCAGCCACCGTCGACGCGCGACCCTCGTGCTTGCGAGTCGCCGACCCCCCGCCGGTGAACGCTGACGAACGAGAGGCGAGGCACATGATGGAACAGGAAGCACGACGAAGCGGCCGCAGACGGTTCAGCGCGCTGTGCGTGGCCGCACTCATCGCGGCCGCCAGCCTCATCGGCATCAGCTCGACGGCCGCATCCGCCGACCCGTGCAGCAGCGCGTGTGAGATCGACCTCGTCATGAAGCCGGCCTCCACCGCGAACGGTGACTGGACGTCCACGGACGAGTTCGAACCCGGCGATAAGGTGCACCTGACCTTCTGGGCCGACAATCCCGCCGCTCTGGACGTTGTCGGCAACAGGTTCACCGCCACGCTCCCGACCGACCAGATCGACTGGCAGACGTGGTCCCTGTCGAGGCATGCCGAAGATAGTGTCGTCCGAGGCACCGTCACCGGCGGCACGGTGTCCGCCGACTTCGACCTCGTCAACCCCTTGAACAGGCAGATGGAGATCACCATCGACGGCGTCGTCAAGGGGAACGCCACCTCCGGCTCCATCGATCTGAGCGGTCAGGTCACGACCGGCGACACCTCGGGCAGCCAGCCGGTGACGGACCCGGACCTCACCAACAACACAGCCTCAACAACCATCACCATCCTCGGCGATCCACCGCCGCCCGCCGCCGCCCTGACGGTGTCCACCACCGTCGACCAGACCACGGCACTCCTCGACGACATACTCGTCTTCACCCACACCATCACCAACACCGGTGACGTGGCGCTGACCGACCTCGTCATCGACGACACGCGCAGCGGCCAATGGGCCGACGACACCACGATCGCCAGCCTGCCCGTGGGCCAGCACGCCACCATGCGTTCCTCCTACCGGGTCAAGGCGGCCGACGTGACGGCGGGCACGATCACCAATCAGGCCGCGGTCACCGCGCAGCCCGGAGACCTCCGAGTGAGCGGCAATACGCTCGAGATCGAGGTGCTCAAAGAACCCTTGCAATGGGACGTCGACGTCGAGATGGAGGTCCATCGCCACCACTCCTACGCCGACGTGGCGTTCACGCTCACCAACACCGGCTCAATGACGTCGGCGGCTCAGGCCATGGTGGTGCGCAGTCACGACCAGTTCCGGCGCAACCCTCGCAACCTGCTGGGCTTCGACTTCAACGCGCTGCCGAAGGAGTGGACCTACGACTTCGAGGACGGTCTCCCGACGTGGACCTTCCTCATCTCCCCGGGATTCGATCCGGGCGATTCGCACACCATCGTCGCTCGCTACGACTACGAGAAGATCGACTACGAGCAGGGACGTGCGGCATTCACGATCGACTTCCTGAACGACTACCTGGGCGTTCAGGAGACTCACACCGCCGACTGGTCCGTCGAGCCACCCGAGGTCGAGGACACCTCGCTCTCCTTCCTGCCTGGATATGTCGACCTCACCCCGGTGTCGCTGGTCGTGCCCAAGGAGGCCGAGCCCACCGTGTTCGTGTGTGTCGAGGTCGAGAACACCAGCGACGAGCCGATGCGCGGGATCAACTTCTGGTTGCTCGCCGATGCGGAACGCGACTACACCGACGAGGACGAGTTCCCGGAGGAATGCAGCGGCCCGCCCGCCCGGGTCGTCCCGTCGGGCGGCGCGTCGCTTCGCGCACCATCGACCGCGCCCGCGGTCAGAATGGCTGCAGCCGGGGCGCAGCGTGCCCGCGGACCGGCGGCGCGGAGCGAACCCCGTTACTCGACCCTCGCCCCGGGCGCCAAGGCGACGTTCGCGATCAAATATCGTCCCACCTGGGCCGATCGCGATCGTGGTTATGTCGACCTCCAGGGCACCTTCGTGGCCTACGTCGATGATGTGCTCCGCAGCCAACCCTTCCAGCATCGGGTCCTCCTGCCGACGACCGCCCCGGCACCAACCGACGGCGCGCCGGCAGGAGATCCGACAGCCGACGGACTCCCCCATGTCGGCAACGACGTCGGCAGCGGTCTGCCCGAGCTCGGGCTGGTCCTCCTCGGTCTGGGCAGCGCGCTGGTGATCGCTTCGTGCTGGGCCGGCCGCCGGCCACCGTGGCGCGGCAACGCCTGAGCCTCGGCGCCGGTGCCGCCGGTCGAGCCGACTCGGCGGGCTCAGCCAGTCCGTACTCAGCTCGTCCGTGCTCAGCGATCGGCGACGATCACAGTGAGGTGGCGCGGCCCGTGCACGCCCTCGACGCGGTTGAGCTCGATGTCACTGGTGGCGGACGGTCCGCTGATCCAGGTGGTCGGCCTGGCGGGGTCGAGCCGCGCGATCGCGTCGGGCACGTCGGCCACGATCTGGTCGGCGCGCACCACGCACACGTGCCGGTCGGGCACCAGCGTCAGCGCGCGTCGCCCTTGGCCGGGGCCGTGGTCGAGCACGAGGGTGCCGGTCTCGGCGATGGCGACCGTGGCGGTGGTGAGCACGGCGGAGACCTGGTCCAGCTCGCGGTCGGTGACCTGGTCGCCGTCCCGGGAGCCTGGTACCGACCACTCCAGGCCGGCCGGGACGACGACCCCGGTCGGCGGCAGCGCACGGGCGATCTCCGCCGCCAGGTCTGCGGCCGCGCAGCGCAGCACCGTCGCCTGGTAGTCGGCCACGCGCTCGAGGAAGCGCCGCACCAGCTTCTCGCGGTCGGGCGGCGGCGTACGCCGTGCCGCGGGCCGCGCCGGTACCGTGCTCGGATCCACGTCGCGGAGCGCGGCACGCACCGCGCCGAGGATCTTCTCCCGCGCGCTCATCGCGCCCCTCCCTCGCGCCGCCACCACCGGCGGAAGGAACGGCGTGCCGGCCGCGGCAGGTCCCGCTCGCGCGTCCAGGCGGTCAGCGGACCGAGACGTCGCGGCATCGGGAGCCGGCCGCCCAGCCATTCGACGGCGGCGAGCCGGCGGCCGGACCGAAGCACGCGGGCCGCCGTCCGCATGCCCAGACGCTCGGACGCGCCGTGGCGTCGGCCGCGGTGGGCGTCGACCACCTGGGCACGCAGCTCGACCAGCACCTCGGGGATGTCGATGCGCACCGGGCACACCTCGTAGCAGGCACCGCACAGCGAGGACGCGTAGGGCAGCGAGTCGACCTGGTCGTCGACGCCGACGCCGCGCAGCAGCGGGTTGAGGATGGCGCCGATCGGCCCCGGATACACGGAACCGTAGGCGTGGCCGCCGGTGCGCTCGTAGACGGGGCACACGTTGAGGCAGGCCGAGCAGCGGATGCACCGCAGCGCCTGCCGGCCCACCTCGTCGGCGAGTGCCCGGGTGCGGCCGTTGTCGAGCAGCACGACGTGCATCTCCTGCGGCCCGTCGCCGGGCGCGATGCCCGTCCAGGTCGACGTGTAGGGGTTCATCCGCTCGCCGGTGGCCGAGCGCGGCAGCAGCCGCAGGAGGACGTCGAGGTCGCGCCAGGTCGGCACCACCTTCTCGATGCCGACGACGGCGACGAGCACCTCGGGCAGGGTCAGGCACATCCGGCCGTTGCCCTCGGACTCGACCACCACGAGCGTCCCCGAGTCGGCAACGGCGAAGTTGGCGCCGGTGACCGCCATCCGCGCCCGCAGGAACTTCTCGCGCAGATGCAGCCGGGCGGCCTCGGCGAGCCGGGCCGGGTCGTCGGTCAGATCGGCCGGCGCGGGTCGGCCGGCCGCCCCCATCGCCGTGGCGAAGATGTCGCGGATCTCGGTGCGGTTGCGGTGGATGGCCGGCACCAGGATGTGGCTGGGCAGGTCGTCGCCTAGTTGCACGATCAGCTCGGCGAGGTCGGTCTCCCACGCGGCGATCCCCTCGCGCTCGAGCGCCTCGTTGAGCCCGATCTCGCCGGTGGCCATCGACTTGACCTTGACCACCTCCTCGACCTGGTGGTCGCGGGCGACGCCGGCGACCAGCGCGCAGGCCTCGGCGGCGTCCCGCGCCCAGTGCACCACCACACCCCGGGAGGTCAGCTGCTCCTCCAGCCGGACCAGGTGCTCGTCGAGGTGCAGCAGGGCGTCGTCCTTGATCGCGGCACCGGCACGCCGCAGGTCCTCCCAGTCGGGCACCTCGGCCACGACCTTGGCCCGCTTCTCGCGGATCGTGCTGGTGGCATGGCCGAGGTTGGCGCGCAGCTGCTGGTTGCCGAGTGCGCGATGGGCAGCCTCCGGGAAGGCGGGCATCCCCACGAACGTACGGCTCACCGCTGCTCCTCCGTGCTCGCCAGGACGTCGGCCAGGTGCAGCACGCCCACCGGTGCCCGCTGACGCGACAGCAGGCCGCCGATGTGCATCAGGCAGGAGCGGTCGCCGGCGACGAGGTACTCGGCGCCCGACGCCACGGCGTTGCGGGCCTTGTCCTGCCCGATCGCGACCGAGGTCTCGGCGTTCTTGAGGGCGAAGGTGCCGCCGAACCCGCAGCACTCCTCGGCGCCGGGCAGGTCGACCAGCTCCAGGCCGCGCACCGCGCGCAGCAGCCGGCTCGGCCGGTCGCCGACGCCGAGCAGCCGCAGCGAGTGGCAGGTCGGGTGGTAGGCCACCCGGTGCGGGAAGGTCGCCCCGACGTCCTCGACCCCCAGCACGTCGACGAGGAACTCGGAGAGCTCGTACACCCGCGGCGCCAGCTGCTCCGCGCGACGCGACAGCAGCTTCTCCCCCGCTCGGTGCGCCACCAGCCTGTGCTGGTGGCGCACCGAGCCGGCGCAGGAGCCCGACGGCGTCACCACGGCGTCGTACCCCTCGAAGGTGTCGACGAAGTTGCGCAGCAGGGGCACCGCCTCGTCCAGGTAGCCGGTGTTGACCATCGGCTGGCCGCAGCAGGTCTGTGCCTCGGGGAACTCCACCTCGACTCCGAGCCGCCGGAGCAGTCGGACGACGGAGCGTCCGGTCTCGGGGAAGAGGGCGTCGTTGAGGCAGGTGACCAGCAGGGCGACGCGCAACGTCAGCTCAGCTCACCTCCGGGTACGGGCCACGGACGCCGCCCACGCTGTCGGTCGCCAGGTCGAGACCGGGCAGGAAGCCGTAGCCGGTCGCCAGTCCGGCGTTGTCCCGGACGGCGCATCCGTCGACGGCGCGCAGCGGGTTGGTGATGACGTGGCCCACCGACTGGGGGTTGACCTTGATCGCACGATCGACGTCGCCCTCGACGGCCTGGTCCTCGGGCGGGCAGATCAGGCCCATCTGCCCAGTGAGATCCCACTCGTTCCACGTCAGCCGCCATCCGGCTGAGGCACCGTCGGAGTAGAGGGCCCGCGTCAGGGATCCGGTGGCGTTGGAGTAGGGGTTGTCACGTACGTTGCTGATCCAGTTGCGCACCACCCGCGACCGCGGGACGCCGTCGTCGAAGTAGGCGAGACCCACCGCGTGCCAGGCGCCGCAGTCGCGCGCGGTCAGGCAGGCACCGTCGATCCGGTTCTCCGTGATCTGCACATCCGCGAGATCGGTGCGCACGTCGGTGCCGAACCCCTGGATGTACCCGATGTTGATCGCGATGTTGTGCACCTCCTCGATCAGATTGTGGCGGATCTCCGCACCGTTCGGGTACGTCATGGTGATCGCGCTGTCGGTGGCATAGGTCGCACCCATGCCGCGGAAGACGTTGTCGATCACGTCGGTGTCGATGTTCTGCTCGCTCTCCGGCAGCCAGGGCTGCTGGTGGGTGCCGACGAACAGCCCGGTGTCGGCGATGTCGGTGAAGATGTTCGCCTTGACGAGGATCGACCGGGTGCCCTTGTCGAGGTTGACCGCGTTCGCCCCGGTGTCGCGGAATCCGTTGCGCAGGAACTTGACGTCGGTCGCATTCGCGACGGTCACCGCGGCGGGGTTGACCCACCACAGCGCGTTGCTCTTCCCGTCGTGCTCGATCGTGCCGTTGTCGTACGGACCGTTCTCCATGTCGATGGAGGGGTCCCACATGCGCACGCCGCCCTGACGCCCGAAGTTTCCGTAGGTCAGGGGAGCGTTCCAGGCGGAGTGGGCGAACTGGAGCCCGTAGATCGTCAGGTGCTCGGCGCCGTCGACGGAGAGCAGCCTCTCGTGGACCGGCGCGGTGATCTCCACGGTGTTCGGGTCGAAGTTCGACTTCAGGTACACCTGGTCGTTCGTGGGGTCGAGGTACCACTCGCCGTCGGTGTCCATGAACTCGCGGGCGCCCGAGAAGACGGTCTCGCCGGAGACGTGGTCGACGGTGGCCGTCTCACTCGAGGGCACGAAGTCGTTCGGACCGCGGTTGGCGCGCGGCTCGTCGCTCCACGTCGCGATGTCGCCGGCCAGCCGGATGTAGCGGTAGTCGACGTCGTCGCCGTTCTCGTCCTGTTCGGTGACCGGTGCGCCGATCGAGGCGATCGGGTAGCGCAGCGCGCGCCAGGTGTGCATGATCCGCACCTGAACCCCACTCAGGTCGGCAACGTCCGGGACGGCGTCCGCCGGCACCTTGATCTGCCGCTCCCGGGTGCCGGGCACGGTCCACCGCTCGCCTTCGACGGGCTCGGTGTGGGCGCGAGAGAGGTCGTGCCCCCGCGCGTGGAGCTGGAGGAAGTCGGGGGCGCCGGCCGGCTGGTCCGCCGTCCACACCCCGGGCTCACCGGGGACCTGCGTCCAGCCGGTGACCGGCACACCGCCGCTGAGCACCGGGGACTCGTTCGGGTAGTTGCGGTAGATCACCCGGAAGGTGCCGTCGCCGGAGTCGGCGGCACCGAGCTCGATCGGCTCGTCGACCCGGTAGGTGCCGCCGTGCAGGTAGACCACGATGGCCGAGGTCATGGAGGCGCCCATCGCCGCGCGCGCCGCCCGCTCGGCCGTCACGGCGTCAGACAGGGAGCAGGGCGAGGCCGCCGAGCAGTCCCCCGCGCCGTCGGCGACGGACGGCGAGGCGAACAGCCGCACCGGATCGGGATCCGTGTCCGCCCAGGCTGGATCGAAATTCGCCACCGGCACCGCGGCGGCTGCCAGGGCCGCAACGAGAACGGCCCCGCGGGTTCTCCACGCACGCATGAACATCCGTACTCCTCAGGGGTTGCTACCTACGCGCTCAGGCGGTCGCCTGATGCGGTGTCGAAGATGTGCACGCGTGACGGGTCGGTCGTCACGTGCAGGACCTCGCCCTTGTGCACCCGCTCGCCCGCCGGGATCCGCACGATGATGCGCACCGCGACGCCACCGACATCCACGGTGCCGTAGACGAAGCTGTCGGATCCCAGCTCCTCGACGAGGGTGACCTCGATCGGCATGCCACCCGCGTCGGGCGACACGAGGCGCCATGCCTCGGGGCGGACGCCGATGGTGACGCCCTCCTCGCCCGCCTGGTCGGCGACGTCGGTGCCCACCGGCAGCGTGTGCTGGCCGACCTTGACGACGCCGCCGGCGCCGTTGCCCCGCAGCAGGTTCATCTGGGGTGAGCCGATGAACCCGGCCACGAACACGTTGGCCGGCTTGTCGTAGAGGCGAAGCGGGCGGTCGACCTGCTGCAGCTCACCCTGGTCCATGACGGCGACCCGGTCGCCCATGGTCATCGCCTCGACCTGGTCGTGGGTGACGTAGACCGTCGTGATGCCCAGCTCGGCCTGCAGGTTGGCGATGTCGGTGCGGGTCTGCACCCGCATCTTGGCGTCCAGGTTCGACAACGGCTCGTCCATGCAGAACACCTGGGGCTGCCGCACGATGGCGCGTCCCATCGCCACCCGTTGGCGCTGTCCTCCGGAGAGGGCCCGCGGCTTGCGCTGGAGGTAGTCGGTCAGGCCGAGCATGCGCGCGGCCTCCTCAACACGTGCCCGCCGCTGTTTGGCAGGAACCTTGGCCATCTTGAGCGCGAAGGCCATGTTGTCGGCCACCGTCATGTGCGGGTAGAGCGCGTAGTTCTGGAACACCATGGCGATGTCGCGGTCCTTGGGCGCGACGGAGGTGACGTCACGATCGCCGATCAGGATGCGCCCGTCGGTCACGGGCTCCAGGCCGGCCAGCATGCGCAGCGTGGTCGACTTGCCGCAGCCGGAGGGGCCGACGAGCACCATGAACTCGCCGTCCTCCACGGTCAGGTCGAGACCGCGGACGGCGGGCTCGTCGGCTCCCGGATAGATCCGCTGCGCGGACTCGAATCGGACCTCAGTCATGGCGTGCCTGTTCCCCTCTCCGGCGCTACGCCGGATGATCTGCTCATTCCTTGCTCCCGCCGACAGCGATGCCGTGGCGCATCCAGCGGAGGCTGATCACGACGAGCACCAGGATCGGGATGGTCAACACCGACAGCGCCGCGAAGAATCGCGCGGTCTGCTGCGGCGTGGGTGCGAACACACCACGGATGCTCTGCACGGCCTGCGCCGCCGTGGTCATGTCCGGGTTGGTGACCAGCATCGACGGGAAGATGAAGTTGTGCATCGACCACATCAGGCAGAGCACGCCCAGGTTCATCATCGTCGGCACCACCAGCGGCAGCGCCACCGAGAAGTACTTGCGGAAGTGACCCGCACCGTCGATCGATGCCGCCTCGAACAGCGAGTCACTGAGGCCGTCGAAGGCGTTGCGCATCAACAGGATGGCGAAGGGCAGGGTCAGCGCGGCTTCGGGCAGGGCGACGCCCAGATAGTTGTTGAACAGTCCGAGCCGTCCGGTGATGTAGTAGATCGGCACCAGCATCGCCGTCCCGGGCACGGCCAGGAACACGAGCGCGAACGTGTAGGTGATCTCGCGCCCTGGGAACCTGATCCGCGAGAAGGCGTAGCCGGCCAGCGAGCCGACGGCGCACACCAGCACGGCGTCGATGAACGCGATCACCAGGCTGTTCAACAGCGCTCGCGGTAGGTGCACGCCGTTGAGCGAGTGGGTCAGCACCCACCAGAAGTTGCTGACACCGCCGTATTCGAGGGACTGGCGCAGCATGGTGATCAGGGGGAACAGCCACCACAGCGCGACGGCGATGAGGAAGACATACATCAGCACCATGTCGCGCCGCCGGCGGCGCAGGATGCCGAGCGGATTCTCAGAAGTGGACTCAGACATAGGTGCTGCCGCTCCGACGGGTGACGATGAGCTGGATGATCGAGATGACCAGCGCCACCAGGAGGACGATCACCGAGGCCGCTGCCGCGAACCCGACTTTGTCGACGCCGACGGTGGAACTGTAGATGTAGGTGCCGACGATGCCCGTGCGCCCGCCCGGCTGGCTGTTGGTGGAGAAGTAGATGATGTCGAACCCCCGGAAGGCACCGAGAAGCATCGACAGGATCACCGTCTTGTGCACGTTCTTCAGCAGCGGGAAGAGGATCAGCCGGAAGATCTGCCCCGTCCGCGCACCGTCCAGCACCGCGGACTCGATCACCGACAGGTCCATCGCGCTGGCGCCGGCCGTGTAGTACATGATCGGCAGGCCGATCGCGTAGACCAGCAGGATCGCCACCGCCGTGTAGGCGGGGACGGTCGCTCCGAGCCAGTCCTGGGTGAGAGCGCCGAGGCCGACATTGCGCAGCAGCCCGTTGATGGCACCGTCCCGCGTCTCGAGCATCTGGCCGAACACGGTGGCGAAGAGCGCCATCGGGATCAGGGCCGGCACCAGGAAGACGATGTAGAACGTCTTGCGGAAGCGCACGCCGGTCGACAGCATCATCGCCAGCAGGAACCCGAGCGTCAGGGCCACGGCGATGTGGAACAGGGCATACCCGAGCGAGTTGACCAGCGCGCGCTGGAAGTTCGGATCGGTCACGACGAGCCGGAAGTTCTCCCAGCCGACGTCGACGGCGTTCACGAACGACAGCCCGATGCGCTGTCGGCTCGCCTTGCCCAGGAAGCCGATCGCGTAGACGAAGTAGGTGGCGTAGAAGACCAGCAGCGGAGCGAGGAAGGCCAGCGCCGGCAGGGCGTGTGATCCCCCCGGACGACGCCGCCGCGGCGCCCGACCCGCGGGGACCGGCCGATGGCCGAGCCCCGCGGACCGGGTCGTGTCCCCCGTGGTCGCGCTGCCCTCGGGCGACCCGAGATTCTGACCGATCGCCACTAGTCGTCGTCCCCGGGGTGGGGGTATCGGCCGCTGGTCCACTCCGTCTGGAGGGCGGCTGCCGCGTCCTTGGGACTCTTGTAGTCATTGAGCACGTCCAGGACTCCGTTCCCGCCGACGTTGTTGAAGTCGGCGCCCCCCGCAGGCGCACGGTTCGACGACGGAGTCTGCAGGACGTCCTGGATGGCCTGGTAGCCGGCCTTCGCGGCGGGGCTGGCCAGCACGCCGTCCGGCAGCACGAAGCTCTTCTTCGCCGGCTCCAGCAGCAGCTGCTCGCCCCAGAGGTCCGCGCCCTCGCCCATGGTCATCCAGGCGATGAAGTCGGCGGCCTCCTTGACGTGGGTCGATGCCTTGGGGATGGCCAGTCCGCCCTCGGCTCCGGTCCGCACCGCGGGCTTGCCGCCGTCGCGCACGATCGGGAACGGCAGGGCGCCGACGTCCTTGACGGCGATCTTGTTCTGCTTGCGATAGTCGGCGGAGAGGAGCGCGGCGCGCCACGAGCCGTCGAAGAGGAAGGCCGCCTTGCCCGAGCCGAACAGCTCGACCGGTCGCGGCGCCTTGAGACTGAGCGTCGAGGTGTCGAAGGCACCGTTGGCGAACATGGCCTTGTAGTCGGCGAGCCCCTGCACGATCTCCGGGTCGGTCCAGTCGACGCCCTCACTGGACACCCGGTCGGACAGCATGGGGTTCGTCTGGCCGATGATGGTCCACAACATCTCCAGCTGCCAGTAGGGCTCACCGATGAAGACCGCCGGCGTGATGCTCGGCTTGGCGGCACGGATCTTCTTCGACGCCGCGGTCAGCTCCTCCGCCGTGGTCGGCGGATCGATGCCGAGCTCATCGAGGAGGGCCGCGTTGTAGTACATGACGACCGAGCCCATCGACCCCATCGGGAGCTCATAGAGCTCGCCGTCCTCCGCCGCGGCACGCGCCTGGTCCAGCGGCTCCTCCCGGAGCTGGGACTCCCAGTCGTCCGGCAGGTTCTCGGCCCACTCCTTCACCGGCCGCACCGTCTCGCGCACGTCCTTGGTCATCGCAGCGACCTGGACGCCCACGATGTCGATGTCCTCCCCCGAGTTCAACGCGAGCTGAGCGCTCTGTCGATAGTCGCCGGCCGCGTACTGGTGCAGCTCGATGGTGATGTCGGGATTCGCCTTCTCATAGGCGGCGATCAACTCCTTGACCGTCGCCTCCGGCGGGAACCAGGTCCAGTACTGCAGGGTGACGGGGCCGCCGGAGGTGTCCTGCTCGGCGTTCTCGAGGCCACCCACGCCGCCGCTGTCGCTGCACGCGGTCACCACGGCCAGCACGGCCGCCACCAGCGCGGCGATCATCAGCCGTCGGCCGCGAGTGAGATTTCGTCGCATTTTCTCCTCCAGGAGCATTCGCCGTCCGGCTCGGGATCGGACGGTCCGGTTGCGAGACCGACGCACCTGCAGCCGCAGAGGCGCCGTAGCAACCTTCGCACCACCGCTTGACCGTGTCAACCGTTACATCCGATGTTTCCTTGAAATCGTGCTACTGTGCGCGGCACAATGTCCAACAGAACGCCTGAACTCGCCCCTACTCATCCGATCTCTGATCATCGGGCGCCATCCTCGAGGAGCACAGCGTGAGCGCACAGATCGTCGACCTCCGGTGTACGGACGTGCGCTTCCCGACGTCGGTGGACCTGGCCGGCTCGGACGCGATGAACCCCGACCCGGACTACTCGGCCGCCTACCTCGAACTGATCACCGACGACCCGGCCCTGCGCGGGCACGGCCTCACCTTCACCATCGGGCGCGGCACCGAGGTGCAGGTCGCCGCCCTGCAGGCGCTGCGACCCCACCTGGTCGGCCTCGACGTGGACATCGTGAGCGCCGACCTGGGCAGTGCCTACCGCCGGCTGGTGCATGACTCGCAGCTGCGCTGGCTCGGGCCGGAGAAGGGCGTCATGCACATGGCGATCGGCACCGCGGTCAACGCGCTGTGGGACCTGGCCGCTCGGCGCACCGGTCAGCCCGTCTGGATGCTGCTGGCGAGCATGAGCCCCGAGCAGCTCGTCGACCTGGTCGACTTCCACTACCTGACCGACGCCCTCACGCCGCTGGAGGCACTGGAGATCCTCAAGGCCGCCGAGCCCGGCCGCGAACAGCGGCGCCGGCACCTGCTCACCACCGGCTATCCCGCCTACACGACCGGGCCCGGCTGGCTCGGCTACTCCGACGAGAAGCTCGAGCGCCTCGCGCGGCAGGCGGTGGCCGACGGCTTCGGTCAGATCAAGCTCAAGATCGGCGCCGACAGGGCCGACGACCGGCGCCGGCTGAAGATCGCGCGCCGGGCGGTCGGGCCGGAG
>Ga0164243_10011391_pt1 | contig 12687 bp, 10 predicted proteins | sample OricompcompostOP_FD_108781 | JGI IMG/M metagenome (GOLD analysis project Ga0164243, IMG submission 108781) | Organic Plus compost microbial communities from Emeryville, California, USA - Original compost - Organic plus compost (OP) | ecosystem: Engineered > Solid waste > Mixed feedstock >...
ATCGAGAAAAGCCTGTGGACGGATAATGACCAGGGCGAAAAAATTCGATTGGTTCGTACTTCGACGGATAATGAAGAAGGTAAATTCGTAGCGGATACTATCGCGGAACAGAAGTTGAGAAACCATTATTCCAACCGGGAATTTGCCATATTATACCGCACCAACGCGCAAAGCCGTGCTTTCGAGGAAAGCTTGCGGAGGATGAATATCCCATACCGCATTTACGGTGGATTGTCGTTTTACCAAAGAAAAGAAATCAAGGACTTCGTAGCTTATTTAAGGGTGATCATCAACCCGCGAGATGAAGAAGCGTTAAAAAGGATTATCAACTACCCCGCCAGGGGCATCGGTAAAACGACGATCGATAAGCTGACATTGTTGAGCAATACCCATGACCTTACTTTTTGGGAAGTATTATCCAGCGCCGGTAATTTCGGGTTCCGCTCCGGTACGCTCGAAGCGATTGATGGTTTCGTAACTATGATCAAAAGCTTCCAAAGCCAATTAGAGAAAAGCAACGCTTATGATGTAGCCGTGCAAGTAGGTAAATCCACCAACATTGTTAAAGAACTTTTCAACGATAAAACTACGGAAGGCTTGGCCCGTTATGAAAACGTGCAAGAGTTGTTGAACTCGATCAAAGAGTTCACCGAAACGCCTACCGAAGATGGTGAGTTGCTGGAAAAAACCTTGGGCGCTTATTTACAACAGATCACATTGTTGACAGATGCCGATCAAGGGAATGATGAAGATAGCGATGTTGTTAAACTAATGACCATCCACGCAGCCAAAGGATTGGAATTTCCGGTCGTGTTTTCGGTAGGATTAGAAGAAACTTTATTCCCCAATAGCATGGCTATCAACTCAAGGGAAGAGCTAGAAGAAGAAAGGAGATTATTTTACGTGGCTATCACCCGTGCCAAGTCCAAGTTATGGATCACTTATGCGAATAGCCGTTACCGCTTCGGTAACCTCGTTCAAAATGAATCCAGCCGTTTTATCGATGAAATTCCACCGCAACACCTGGATCGCAGCTACGCGGGTGGCGGTGTTCGTAATATGGGAAGCACACCCTCATGGGGAGGTGGTAATGGTTTGTTTGATCGCTCGAACCGTAAACCGGCCCCGGGCCATAAAACAACTACTTCGATCGGTACCAACCCCAATCCCGGCCCCAGGCCAGCTACTACTGTCACTAATCACGTTCCAACGGAAGGGTTTGCCCCTGATGACCCGGTAAACATGGAAGTAGGTATGAAAGTAGAGCACCAAAAATTTGGTTTCGGAACGATTACGAGCATGGATGGCGCGCCGAATAACCGGATTGCTACCGTGAATTTCCCGGCAGCAGGAGGAGATAAAAAGATCATGTTGAACTATGCCAAATTGATGATTATTAAATAATAAAATATCAAAAATGGCCACTTGATTCAACCGGGTGGCCATTTTTATGTCTATTCGAATGCAGGAAGTAATCTTACAGAAGTTGAAACATTATTGCGCCTACCAGGAAAGATGCCATATAGATGTACGGGATAAATGTTACGAGTTAGGCGTAAGAGGTCATGAGCAAGACGAGTTACTCGCACAGTTGGTTGAAGAGAACTTCTTGAATGAAGAACGTTTTGCCCGCGCCTTTGCCGGTGGAAAATTCAGGCTAAAACGCTGGGGTAAAAACAAGATCAAGGCGGCATTGAAAATGCGCGACATCTCCGGCTATTGCATTAATAAAGCCATGGAAGAAATTGATATGGATGATTACATGAAGACCTTGAACAAGGAAGCCGGGAAGAAATTTGCATCCGTAAAAGAAACTAAGGAATATCAAAAGAAATATAAAACACTGCAATATTTAATGCAGCGCGGTTTTGAACAAGATTTAGCCCGCCAAGCCATTGAAGAAATCGCAAACCAAGCCGGGAAATGACGGTATTATTTCAAAATTTCTAATGGAGAAGGCTGTAATTTTGTTTATATTTTGTTGGTATCAATTAAGCATTTATGAAAGATTTAACCGTTACGTTGATTCAAACGCAGTTGCATTGGGAAAACAAGGCGGCAAATCTTGCCATGCTCGATGCCAAGATCGATGCTATTCCCGTTAGAACTGAAGTGATTATCCTACCGGAGATGTTTAGCACCGGGTTCAGCATGGAGCCCGAGAAATTGGCCGAAACGATGGAAGGGGAAACACTGCAATGGATGAAAAGAAAGAGCAGGGAGAAGCACGTAATCATCGCCGGTAGTGTCATTATAGAAGAAGGCGGTCAATATTATAACAGGTTGATCTGGATGCAGCCCAACGGTGTATTCGGAAAGTATGATAAAAGACATTTATTCGCATATGCCGGTGAACACGAACATTACACTGCCGGGGATCAACGTTTGATAGCACAAGTGAAGGGTTGGAAAGTGTGCCTGGCAGTTTGCTACGATTTAAGATTCCCTGTATGGGCACGCAACCAGGTAATAAACGACCAGGCGGCTTACGATCTTTACATCAACGTTGCCAATTGGCCGGAACGGCGCAATACCGCCTGGCGCACGTTATTGCAAGCCCGGGCCATCGAAAACCAATCTTACGTGATCGGTGTTAACCGTGTAGGGGAGGATGGCAATAAAATATATTATAGTGGCGATTCAAGTATTATCGATGCGCTGGGTGAAATTATTTACCATAAAGCGCATGATGAAGATATTTTTACATACACCTTGAAAAAGGAACCCCTTGAGCAGATCCGTAGTAAGATTCCTTTCTTGAAAGATGCGGATCGTTTTATGATTATATAAGGATTTATATCAAATTTTATTCACCCGAAAATTGAAAAGTATGGCCATAGCGTATTCCAATTTTATATTTTCTGAAGAAGGTAATTGGCAAACAGGGAAAGCCCTATTATGTGAGCAAGGAAAAATTGTAGGCTGGGTGAATGATAAAGATATTCCTACAAAATATGATACGGTTGATTTAAGGGGGGCTTACCTGCACCCGGCATTAATTGATTTGCAAATTTATGCCGGGAACGGGAAGGTTTTCTTGCAAAATCCTAGCCCTGAAACTATTGCCGCCGTTTACCAGTATTGCCTTTCCGGAGGCGCGGCGCACTTTATGATTACCTTGCCCACCGTTTCGGAGGAAACGATGTTCAAGGGAATGGATGCCGTAAATGAATATTGGAAGAGCGGTGGGAAAGGTTTGTTGGGTTTGCATCTCGAGGGTCCATATATTGACCCGGCAAAGAAGGGCGCGCACCTCGAACAATATATACAAGTGCCCACTCCGCAAAAAGTAAAGGAGCTGCTGAAGCGTGCCAACGGCGCCGTGAAAATGATGACCATTGCACCGCAACATGCATCCAAGGAAATCATTGAATTGCTGAAAGAACACCAGGTGTTAATTTCTGCCGGGCATAGTAACACCAGTTATGAAATTGCAACGGAAGCATTCGAAAACGGCATCCCTGCCGCCACGCATTTATTTAATGCGATGAGTCCATTCGAAAGCCGCTCGCCGGGGATGGTCGGCGCCATATTCGACCATTCGAAAGTTTGCAGCAGCGTTGTTGCCGATGGAGTGCATGTAAGTTTTGACGCTATCCGTATCAGTAAAAAAATAATGGGTCAGCGATTATTCTTGATTACAGATGCCGTGGATGAAAACCCGGTGGGCGATTATGTTTACCTGCGCGGGAAAGATCGTTTTGTAAGCGCTACAGGCGTGCTTTCCGGCTCCTGTTTAACGATGTTGCAAGCTGTGAAAAATTGTGTTACCCATGTCGGTATTTCAGCGCATGAAGCGCTCAAAATGGGCAGTGAGTATCCTGCCAAGCTAGTTCAAAGATTGGATCTTGCCCAACTCAAACCGGGAGCGCAGGCCAATTTCATGATATTCGATGAAAGCTTTCAATTGGTATCGATGATTTTGGATGGTTTGCCCAAGGAATAGCAAGCTCAAGACTAATTTATTACCTTCGCAACACTATGGATCGTATTTTACATTGGTTGAAGAAGGATCAGTACAAGCATACATTTTTCCTTGCTTGGGCAATTATAGGCCTAATTCAAGCCTGTTTTACGCAGCTAATGGATGACGAAGCCTATTATTGGGTATATTCCCAGCATTTGGCCTGGGGATATTTCGATCATCCACCGATGATAGCCGTGTTGATAAAGGCCGGCTACAGCTTATTTCACAACGAGTTGGGTGTAAGGCTATTCATGGTGCTTTTAAATGTAGGTACGTTAGTATTATTGGACCGTTTAATCCCGGTAAAAAATAACAAGGTGCTTTACCTGGTATTAGGAGGCATGGGAGCCATGCAATTGGGCGGCATGCTCGCGGTTCCTGATTTACCTTTAATATTTTTCGGTACTTTATACTTTGTAGCATATAAAAAGTTCTTGGAAGCGCAGGATTGGAAACAAACGATCTTCTTGGCGCTTTCTATGGCTTTAATGTTTTATAGCAAATATCACGGTATCCTGCTAGTGTTCTTTACGTTAATCAGCAATTTGAGTCTGTTGAAAGTGCGCAGGTATTACATTGCAGTCATTATTACTACCTTATTATTCTTACCCCACCTTATTTGGCAATACCAACATGATTTTCCTTCCTTGCAGTACCATCTCGTGGAACGGAATGCCGCGCATTACCGCATCAGCTTTACATTGGACTATTTACTCGGTCAAATTTTGTTGTTCGGTCCATTAGTTGGATGGTTGTTGTTGTATTACGGTATCCGTTGCACTTTGCAAAGCGCCTTCGAAAGAGCTTTGAAGTTTTCATTGGTAGGGGTATTGGTGTTTTTTATGATTAGCACTTTCAAAGGTCGTGTAGAAGCTAACTGGACGGTAATGGTATTCACTCCCCTAGTGATTTTAGCGCACCAGGCAATTACCAGGATGAACTTTTCCATCAAACCGTTATTATACACCTTGCCAGTTTCACTGTTATTGGTTTTAATCGTCAGGGTATACATGGTATGGGATTTTGTGCCCGGTCTAAAAGTGCGCCCGGAGATCCATCACAATCATGAATGGACGGAGGCAATTGCCCGAAAAGCCGGTGATAAACCCGTAGTGTTTTACAATTCTTATCAGCTCCCATCTAAATATATGTTTTATACCGGTAAATTGGCTTATAGTTTAAACAATGTATTCAGCAGGAGAAGCCAATATAATTACTGGGAAACAGAACCGGCATTATGGGGAAAAGAAGTGCTCGTTGCAGATAAATCCAAAGTTTGGGTACAAGCCACGGATAGTATGACTTTCCGCATTAATAAACACCTGTATTTTATGACGGTGAAGCCCTATTACAGTTACAATCTCATTCAATTTAATAGCCCGGTCAAGAAGTATGAAGCAACGGTAGGACAAACGGTTCAACTGAAATTGGGCGTGTCCAGCAATTATAATATTCCTGTTCAATTAAATGAAGAAGCCCCGGCTGTTATCGCGTATGGATTTTGGGATAACGAGGGTTGGAATAAATTGCAGGAAACGGATATAACCTTGCCGATGGTTGTGCAAAAAGATAGCGTGATGGTGCCCGTAAAAGTGCCGGATAATCCCGGGCTGTATAAAATGAAGATGTCAATTTTGGTGAAGGGATTACAACCGACGCATAACAGTCAAACGATGGTGTTTGAGGTGCGCCCTTAGAGACTAGGCATGCCTCGTCCCTTGAATCGCTCAATGAATAAAATTTTCATTTAAACGAAAAATCCCCCAAGAATATTTATATCAATTCTTGGGGGATTTTTATGTTAAAATACAGGACGTGTCAATTAAAAGAGGGGACTATTGGAGAAATGCTCATGAGACAAGGCTTGCCTTGCCCTACTGTTTGAATGCATTCCAGCCCTGGGCTTGCAACTTATGCTTATTCCCACCCTTGGTAATGATATGCGTTCCTTCCGAAATATCCGTCATATATCCTACCACGCTGATTTCCTCGGAGAGAGTAATCTTATCGTAATCCGATTGAGACATCGTGAAAATTAATTCATAATCTTCCCCGCCACTCAACGCGCAGGCAGTAGGGTCTATCCCAAATTTTAAGGCCGCCTGCTTGGTCCTGTCGTCTATCGGGATTTTATCTTCATAAATCACGCAACCGAGGTTACTCTGTTTACAAATATGGATCGCTTCCGAGCTTAAACCATCGCTAATATCCATCATCGCGGTGGGCGTAATATTTTTTTCTTTTAAGAAAGTGATAATATCTTGCCTGGCTTCCGGCTTCAATTGCCTCCCGATGATGTAAGTTTCGCCTTCCAGGTCCGGTTGGATTTGTGGATTTTCTAAGAATATTTTCTTTTCTCTTTCCAATAAAGTCAAGCCTAGGAACGCAGCGCCGAGATCGCCTGAAACGCAGAGTAAATCTCCCTTTTGAGCGGTAGAGCGCTTGATAAATTCCATCGGCGTCACTTCCCCGATCGCGGTTACGCTAATTACGAAGCCTTTTTGGGAAGAGCTGGTATCACCACCGATCAAATCAACATTATATTTATCGCAAGCCGCGTAAACACCTTCGTAAAATTCGTTCAATGCTTCTACCGATAGGCGGTTAGAGAATGCAAGGCTTATAGTGATTTGCGTGGGTGTAGCACCCATGGCATAAATGTCTGAAAGGTTCACCACCACTGACTTGTACCCCAGGTGTTTCAATGGTGTGTACATGAAATCGAAGTGAATACCTTCTATTAGCATATCGGTGCTGATAACCGTTTGTTTGCCAAAGTGGTCAATAACAGCGGCATCATCTCCTACCCCCAGGATAGTACTGGCATGATGAATTTCAATATTACGCGTCAGGTAATCAATCAGCCCAAATTCACCCAGGCTATCTATTTCTGTTCTTTCCTCCATGATCTTTTAATTGAGGGTTAATATATATAAGATTAGCCGTTGTTGATCACTTGCAACATGTCGCCATGCAATAAGCCGTTCGTAGCTAATATCGGTTTTTGGTAAATGGAATACGGGTACCCATCGAAATCGGTAACAACGCCACCGGCTTCTTGCACGATTAAAGCGCCTGCTGCCGAGTCCCAAGGTTGTAAATGATGTTCCCAGAAAGCATCAAACCTACCGCAAGCCACCCAGCAAAGGTCTAATGCGGCAGATCCGAGTCGTCGAACCGGGTTCCCGTTTTCTACGAAGCGTTTAAAAACTTTGACAGGATCATTTCTCATTTCGCGCCAATTGTATGGAAATCCTGTTACCAGGCAAGCGCTGGCAAGATCTTCTTTCGTCGAAACATGAATTTCCTTGTCATTCAACGTGGCTCCCTGTTCTAATTCGGCCATGAAAAATTCGTTCATGAAAGGATTGTAGACGGCTCCCATGATTACCTCTTCATCTCTTTCAACAGCGATGGAGACGCAGCAGATAGGAATACCGTGCGCGAAATTCACCGTACCATCGAGCGGGTCTATCACCCATTTCATATTAGAATCCATCCTTAACTCCCCAACTTCTTCACTGAGTATGAAATGGTCGGGGAATGTTTCCCTGATCACATCGATGATGGCAGATTCCGCTTCTTTATCGGCCTGCGTTACGAGATTATTGATAGTGTCCTTGCTGGATACTTCAAATGTTCCATTAAAATACTGTTGTAAAACTTTGGCACCAGCTTGTGTAGCTTTAAGTAGGGTCTGTTTTAACATGGTCACAAAGTTAAATTGATTTTAGAATTTTAGCGCCCCTAAAATGGCAATTTTATATGTTCAAAACCCTGTTTTTCTATAAAATACTGTTAAAATAAAATATAGAATAATAATATATTTAAAGGTAAATGACCTAGCTATTACGGGGATAAGCTTTCATAATGCCGGTATTCATATTATAACCAACGAAGTATATCTATGTTTAATAAAATCACTTTATTTATACCCCTTATTCCCGGGAAAGCGGCATTATCACTTTATCATTAACGGTAGCCGCTTAAATGGATCGGAAGTAACAGGTTTAACTCGCCGGATGGCCCCGGTAGTAGCATTGCGCTGAATTACGGCATGGTGAAATACTACTAAACTACTTGGTTTATCCCGGTAGCATAATCCAGGCGATTGACTTGCATGAAACAATATAATCATGAATTTCTAAAAAAATAGAAGAACTACTTGATAATTAAATAATGAATATTGAAATAATTATCTATTATCAAAACCGGCTGCGGCGCGACCTTTACAAACCATGGATATAGTGCCCTGGCAGTATTGATAATGTAGTTTGAAATGTAAAATTTATTTAGTTGATTTGTAATAAGTTATATTTAAATATGGCATTCAGTAGCGGTAGCGTGGTTTTAGGTATATAGTTTGGAAGTAAAAGATGTTGAGGGGATAACCGTTCTTGGAACTATTCAGAATTTATAGCGGTTAAATACCTATTTTTGCAAATTAAATAAGGAATGAATTAATGGCCATTTTTGGTAATCTAGTATCCAGATCCCTTAGAATACGGAAGAAATTTACGTTAAAAACAGGGACGCCACGTCAATACCAGGTACAAGTGTTGCACCGTTTGCTTGAAAAGGCTAAGCATACTCAATTCGGGGAACATTACGATTTTCAAGGTATCTTGTCAAACCCCCAATGGGTAAGCCAATACCGGAAATCGATACCGGTGCATAACTACAATAAAATGCACGATGAATGGTGGCATAAATGCTTAGAAGGTGAAGGCAATGTAAGTTGGCCGGAGAAAGTGAAATATTTCGCCCTAAGCTCGGGTACCTCAGAAAGCGCCAGCAAACATATTCCCGTTACCAAGGATATGCTCCGCTCAGTGAAAAAAGTGGGTGTGAAGCAACTTTATTCCATGGTGAACTTTAACATTCCCCCCAAGTCTTTCGAAAAAGGTATCCTCATGTTGGGCGGTACCACTTCACTATACGAAAAAGGTGATTATTACGAAGGTGATATGAGCGGTATCCAGGCGAAGAATATTCCCAGGTGGTTTCGCCGTTTCTATAAACCCGGTGGTAATATTTCCAATAAACCGAATTGGGAACAAAGGATTAAGTTGATCGTCCGCAAAGCTCCTTCTTGGGATGTGGGTACCGTTTGCGGCGTTCCCGCCTGGGTGCAGATCGTTTTCGAAGAGGTAATCAAGTACCACAAGGTGAATAATATCCACGAGATTTGGCCGAACCTGGCTATCTACATTCACGGTGGCGTATCCTTCGAACCTTACCGCGAAAGTTTTCAAAAATTACTGGGTAAACCTATTACCTTCATCGAAACATACATGGCTTCCGAAGGTTCTTTCGGTTTCCAAGCCCGCCCCGGTACCAAGGGGATAAAACTCGTACTAAATGCTGGCGTGTTTTACGAATTTGTACCATTCAATGAAGAAAACTTTACGGCTGATGGCGAAGTAAAACCGAACCCTAAGTCTTACATGATTCACGAGGTCGTGGAAGATGTTGAATATGCCGTGATGCTATCTACCTGTGCAGGAGCATGGCGTTACCTGATCGGGGATGTAGTTAAGTTTACTTCTGTTAAAGAGCATGAGATCATCATTGTTGGCCGTACCAAGCAGTTCCTAAGCCTCTGCGGCGAGCATATGAGTATCGATAATATGAATAGGGCGATCGATACCGTTCAAAAGAAAATGGGTATCACGATCAAGGAATTTACCGTGGCAGGATTTAGCTACGAGAACTTGTTCGCCCACCGTTGGTATATCGGTACCGATGCTGTAGATACAGATGTAGAACAGATCCGTCAAATTATCGATGAAACTTTAAGCGAGATCAACGATGATTATGCTGTTGAGCGAACTTCCGCGCTGAAAGAAGTATTCGTTGAAATTATACCGAACCAGGTGTTTATCGAATATTTACGTTTCAAAGGAAAAGAAGGAGCTATGAATAAATTCCCACGCGTGTTGAAAGGTGCCAAATTGAAAGATTGGGAAGAATATTTAGCACATAAAGCTATTAATACGAATGTTTAAAACCTGTATAGATCTTTTTTTAATTCTATTTAGGTTAAAAAATGATAGCAGGGGAACGATAAGTAGATATATTAATTGATCATCCAGTATGAATCAATTAAATTTATCTTTTATTAGCTTACGGATTTTAGATACATGTGGACAGCCATTATCGCAGGTTTAGGTTTGGGGATATTTTTATCGGTTTCAGTGGGGCCGGTAATCTTTGCCATTATAAAATATAGTATCAACAACGGTTTTAAAGCGGGGATCGCTTTCGCGTTAGGCGTTTCCTTTAGTGATACTACTTTTATTTTAATGGGAAATCTAGCAACTTCCTTTGTTACTAACCTCGAGAAATATAACAAGTTAATTGGCATCGTAGGGGGGATCCTACTGATCTGTATGGGAGTATACGGCCTTTTCTTTAAAAAGGTTAAGATCGCTTCCGGCGATGAAAGACCTGAAATGTTCCGCACCCGGGATTATGCCAAGATCTGGTTAGCCGGTTTCCTCATGAATACATTGAATCCCGCCGTGATCGTGTTTTGGTTGGGCGTATGTATTGCTAATAGTCCCCTTCAAGTTAGCTACCGCGTTATTTTATACACTACCTGCCTGGTTTTTGTATTATCGATGGATATCCTGAAAGTATTTATTGCCGATAAGATTCGCCATAAACTCACTTTGACCAATGTTGAATGGTTAAACCGCATCGCGGGTATTTGTATGATCCTGTTCGGGGTAATACTGCTATATACCGTGTTCTTCGATCCTCAAAATCTAGGTGTTCATTAACCTAAATAAAAATGGAGGTAGCTAAAAGGCCACCCCCATTGAAAATGGTTATGTTGATATCATTCTTTTACCTGATCACCCAAGTTTCTTTCCCTGCTAATAATTTGTCGAGATCCCCGCTACCTTTTTTATTCATCGCATCTTCTAATTGCGCTGTCATCAAGTCGTCGTACGTAGGTCGGAAGGCTTGGTAGAACACGCCGAATGGCCTTGGCATATGCCCTTCGATCCTCGGATCATCGAACATGCGGGTTAAAATTTGAGCCTTGTAAAAATCTTGCTCATCGTGCACCCAAAGATCGCTCGTAGAAAAACCTTCGTTTAAATCAACCACGACAGGTTTAAATCCGTCGAGGCGGATACCTTTATCTTTCTGCGCACCGAATACCAAGGGTTGACCCTGTTCCAAGAACAATGTTTCGTTTGCCTTGGACGACTTTTCTGTGAAAGCTTCGAAAGCGCCATCGTTGAAGATATTACAGTTTTGATAGATCTCCAGGAAGGAAGCGCCCTTGTGGGCATGGCTTCTTTTCAACATCTCCTGCAAATGCTTGGGATCCCTGTCCATACTTCTCGCGATGAAAGAAGCATCTGCGCCGATGGCCAAAGCCATCGGGTTAAAAGGATGATCGATGCTACCGAATGGCGTTGATTTAGTAACCTTGTTGGTTTCCGAAGTCGGGGAATATTGCCCTTTCGTTAAACCGTAAATCTGGTTGTTAAACAACATGATATTAACATCGAAATTCCTTCTCAACAGGTGGATCGTATGGTTTCCCCCGATTGACAAGCCGTCGCCGTCACCGGTAACGATCCAAACACTCAACTCGGGCCTCGCAGCTTTCAATCCGGATGCGATCGCGGTGGCACGGCCATGTATACTATGCATCCCGAAGGTGTTCATGTAATATGGAAAACGCGAAGAACAACCGATCCCGGAGATGATAACGATATCTTCCTTGGGAATACCCAAGCCCGGCATGATGGTTTGTACTTGCTTTAAGATAGAATAGTCGCCACAGCCCGGGCACCAGCGAACTTCCTGGTCGGTAGCAAAATCTTTTGCCGTTAATGGCTGTGGAGTTATAGTGGCTGTTGACATTATTAAGATTTATGAATACAAAGTTACGATATAACAGGCTAAACATCTTAGATTAAACCCTGTTATACCCGGTTGGTTATTATCCTGCAATTAATTCTTCCCAAAACTCGGCGGCGCGGCGCGTATGCGGAATTACGATAGTACCGCCCACGATGTTGGCCACGGCAAATATTTCGTACATCTCTTCGGTGGTAATGCCTTGCTCATGGCACTTTGCGACGTGATATTTGATACAATCATCGCAACGGAGCACCATTGAAGCTACCAAACCCAACATTTCCTTGGTTTTGGTACTCAGTGCACCTTCGGCGTAGGTATTGGTGTCAAGGTTGAATAAGCGGTTAATCACTTTATTCTGCTTACCCAGGATCACCCCGTTCATCTTCTCCCTATATGCGTTGAATTCGTCTAATTGTTGTCCCATTGTTTATGTAGATATTGAAATATTTATAAGAATCTGTAAATCAATGTGTTTGTATTTTGATCTAACCTGCTCATTAAATTGATGTCAAATATCCTTCATTCTAAGGAAAAAAGGAAGGCAAATATATTAATAATCTACTAAAACAGTAGGGTAATGGTTTTAAGATGATAAATATATGACAGCCTTAACGGGCATTTTTCACGAAGTCCTTGATGCCTGCAATGATTTCATCGGCCATCTTTTCCCTGAATGCGGGGTCAAGCACTTTCATCTCATCTTCGGGATTGCTGATGAAAAGTGTTTCCACCAATGCGTTTGGATATTCCGTAGGAGCGTTAAGCGCGAAGTTGAAGCTGCCCACGTTGCCAAATTCTTTCAATCCCGTGCCTAACATCTTTTTATAAATGGA
>Ga0164243_10011392_pt1 | contig 12684 bp, 11 predicted proteins | sample OricompcompostOP_FD_108781 | JGI IMG/M metagenome (GOLD analysis project Ga0164243, IMG submission 108781) | Organic Plus compost microbial communities from Emeryville, California, USA - Original compost - Organic plus compost (OP) | ecosystem: Engineered > Solid waste > Mixed feedstock >...
ACAACGTTCGGGCGAATGCTTGAGTTCGAAATGGCAGGGCGTCGGTTTGCGCTCGACAGCCTCTGGATCAACGTGCTGAAGCCTGGCGGCCATCACAGCGCGCACATTCACCCGCATTCCGTCATCAGCGGCACGCTCTATCTCTCGGTTCCCAAAGACGCGAGCGCGATCAAATACGAAGACCCGCGGCTGCCGATGCTTATGGCTGCACCGGCGCGAAAGGCTTCCGCGAAAGAGAAGAACAGGACGTTCGTCTCCATTGCGCCGTCTCCCGGAACGCTCCTGCTCTGGGAAAGCTGGCTTCGGCACGAAGTGCCCGTCAATCACGCCAAAGCCGAACGCGTCTCGGTAAGCTTCAATTACCGGCTGGATTGATCGAAGATCACTCTGCCGTCCCATCGTCCGGAAGCGGCACGTCGAAGCCATTGAGGATGACCGAGACCGCACAATAGAGGCCGATCAGATAGATGAATTCCGCCGTGCCGTCCTCTCCGAACGCGCCGACGGCGCGCTTGTACGTCAGCGCCGGAAGCGTGCTGCCCGTCACGAGGCTCGACGCAAGGTCGTAGGCGATTGCTTCCTCATCCGAGAGGTCGCTCGGCCGGTGCCCGGAGATGATGGTCGTGATCTTGGCATCCGATAGCCCCCGCATTTCCGCGACGATGATGTGCGCGTAAAGTTCGTAAGCAGCGTGGAATTTCGTGCCCGTGACGAGAATGGCGATCTCGCGGATCGGCCGCGGCAGCTTCGGCGAGGTCGACATCGCCTTCGTGAAGTCCCACACCGGGCCGCCGAACTTCGCAAAGCGTAGCCACGGATTCCAGGGACCGATCAGCTGGCCCTTCTCGTTGATTGCGGTGAAGCCTTTGAAGTTGGTCTCGATGCCCTTCTTCATGTCGTCGTAGAGAGCTTTCTGCTCGGGCGTCATCGAGTTGAGGGGGAGAAGCGGCAGGCGCATGGGAGCACTCCTATGAGGGACGGGGAGGGGGCGGGCACCCGAATAAGCTAGGCGTGTTTCAAACCAATGCCAAAGACATCCCGCAGCGCCTTGCCGCACAAAGTTAAGACGGCGACGAAGCGCGAACATCATTCTCCGACGAGATGCACGAGGATCTGGCGGGTATGCGGCTGCGTGCGGTGCTCGAAAAGGTAAATGCCCTGCCACGTGCCGAGCATCACGCGGCCCTTCGAGATCGGAATGGTTAGAGTCGTTTGAGTGAGCGCCGCCTTGACGTGTGCGGGCATATCGTCCGGACCTTCCGCACGATGAATGAAGAGCGGGTCGCCATCCGGCACGAGACGCCTGAAAAAGGCGAGAAGATCGCGCTGGACGTCGGGATCGGCATTTTCCTGGATGAGCAGCGATGCCGAGGTATGGCGGCAAAAAACGTGGGCCAGTCCGGTCTGGATGCCGGAAGCTCGAACGATTTGGACGACGTCAGCGGTGAACTCCACAAGGCTTTGGCCGTGGGTCTCGATCGTCAATGTTTCCTGGTGCTGCCGCATTCTGGCACTGGCCTCCGAAAGCCCTTATATTGGTTCGATGAGCAGAGCATTCGTCAAAGAAACGGACGCCGTTGAGGAGCTTCCCGAGAAGCTCGTCTCGGAGCACCGCAACCTCGTAACGCCCGAGGGCTTAGCCCTGATCCAGGCGGAAGTCGAACGGCTCCAGGACGAGTTGGCTGAGGGTCAACGCGCTGGCGACCGCGACGCCATCCAGCGCACGTCGCGAGACCTTCGCTATTGGAACCAGCGGCTGGCGACCGCCGAGGTGCAGAACGCACCCGCGGATACGTCGATAGTTGTCTTCGGCTCGACCGTCACGCTCGAACGCGACGACGGCCGCATCCAAAAATTCCGCATCGTCGGTGAAGATGAATCCGACCCTTCGAAGGGTCGGATCTCCTACGTCTCCCCGCTCGCCCAAGCACTGATCGAGAAAAGCGTCGGCGACACCGTGACGGCTGGAGCGGGCGAGGCCGAGATCATCGGAATCGATTAGCCACCTCGTCGCCGTCGCAGCAAGGTTCGCGAGATCGATCAGGCATCGCAGGAGGGCATGAACTTCTTCATCGCCTCTTCAATCTCGTGCCCGCTCATGTCCCGCTGATGGGTCGCGACCGACCACTTGTGGCCGAATGGATCCTCGATGATGCCATAACGGTCGCCCCAGAACATGTCTTCGACCGGCATGCGAAGCAGGGCGCCTGCCTTAACAGCGCGTGCGACGAAGGCATCGACGTCCGACACGTAGAGATGGATGGTCACCGGACTGCCGCCCAGCGCGATCGGAGACAGCGCACCCCATTCCGGCGCCTCATCGACCAGCATCACTTGCGCATTGCCGATCTTGATCGCCGCGTGCATCAGCTTGCCGTTCGTGCCCGCCAGCCGCATGATCTCTTCGGCACCGAAAGCCTTTTTGTAGAACTCGATGGCGTCGGCCGCGCCGGCGCAGACTAGATGGGGCGTGATCGCCTGAAGGTCGTCGCGTCGGATACCGTCTGGTTTCTCCTCGGCTTGGGCCATGTGCGTTCCTCCTCGCGTTGTTTTTATCGGACACCATCCCGCGTAACGTTGGCAGAAAAAGACGCACCTTCAAGGTCTGTGCGGCCCGGTTTGGAAAGCCTGTGCTGCGGGCGCTGGCAAAAGCGGAGCTAAGCCGGGCGTGTGAGAATAAGCCAAAAATGGCCTATTTTTTAGTATCTTGAGTCATTCTCATTAAAGATCGGGTTCGCAATGGAATTCGGGTATTCGACCGTATAAAATCTGCGGGCGCTGCCAACCGGAGAAGCAGAATTTCTTCGCTTTTCGTTTTTTTCGAGAAAGGCTGATAATCTCTGTCGTGCAAAAAGATATCGAACCGGATCCGGTCGTCGAGACGAGCCCAGACGACCCAAGTGATGAAGTTACGCCGCGCTTGCTAGAAGAGCGAATTCGGCAGCAGGAAATCCTCGCCGAACTCGGCGTATTTGCGTTGCAAGGCGCTTCGTTCGGCGAGTTGCTCACGGAAACGTCCCGGCTCACGGCGTCGGCGCTCAGGGCCGAGTTTTGCAAGGTGCTCGAATACATTCCATCCGAGAAACGGCTGCTGGTAAGGGCCGGCGTTGGTTGGGAGCCGGGAATTGTTGGCACTGCGAGCGTAGGAGCGGATCTGGAGTCCCCCGCGGGTTTCGCATTGCGAACGGGCAAGCCAGTGATCTCCAATCATCTGGAAAACGAAGAGCGATTCCGGACGCCGGAAATTCTCGCCATTCATGGCATCAAGCGCGCGATGAATGTCATTCTTCAAGGCGATGGTGAGCCTTTCGGTGTTCTTGAGGTCGACAGTCGTTCCGAAGATCAATTCGTCGAGCACGATCTCGCATTTCTGCAAGGGGCTGCAAATATTCTCGGGATGGCGATCGAGCGTGAGCGGTACGAGCGCCGCCTTCAGGCGGCCATCGATCGGCACGAGATCCTGCTGAAGGAGATCAATCATCGGGTCAAGAATAGCTTGACCATCGTCTCCACGATGCTGCGCCTTCAGGCCTCCGAGCACGATGATCCGAAACTCGTCGAGCAGCTCGGAGAAGCGGCACAACGTGTTCACGCCATCGCCAGAGCGCATGAAAGACTGTACCAAAGCAACGATATCGACGCTCTCGATCTGGGCGTCTACATCGAGTTGGTCTGTCGTGACCTGACTGCAACGCTTTCCGGTTGCGACATCCGGATTGATGTTGAAAAGGGTATCGTCGTTCCGACCGATCGCGCGATTTCCCTGGCATTGATCGCGACGGAGCTCATTACGAATGCCGCGAAGTATGCTTACGGCGATACGGAAGGCGGGATTATCTGGGTTGCTCTCGCGCGAACGGACGATAAGTCGGCGACGCTCAATATTCGGGACGAAGGCGCGGGACTTCCTAAAGACTTTACCCCCGAAAACTCCAAAAGTCTTGGTATGCGCATTATTTCCGCCTTCACGCAGCAGCTCGGTGCTCGGTTCGAGATCAAGGATCGAACTCCCGGTTCCGAGTTTGTCGTTGTCCTGCCGGTCGGTCCGCGCGGAGGCTGAATTCAGTCGGCGGCGGACCTAATGAAAAGGGCCGCATTTTCGCGGCCCTTTTGTTCGATCAGTTGTCGAGGAAGCTTCTCAGCTTCCGTGACCGGCTCGGATGCTTCAGTTTGCGCAGCGCCTTCGCCTCGATCTGACGAATTCGTTCGCGCGTCACCGAAAATTGCTGACCGACCTCTTCGAGCGTGTGGTCGGTGTTCATGCCGATGCCGAAGCGCATGCGCAGCACGCGCTCTTCGCGCGGCGTGAGAGAGGCGAGCACGCGCGTCGTCGTATCGCGCAGGTTCGACTGGATCGCGGCTTCAATCGGCAGCACGGCGTTGCGGTCTTCGATGAAATCGCCGAGGTGCGAATCTTCTTCGTCGCCGATCGGCGTTTCGAGGGAGATCGGCTCCTTCGCGATCTTCAGAACCTTCCGCACCTTCTCGAGCGGCATCGCGAGCTTTTCAGCCAGCTCTTCCGGAGTCGGCTCGCGGCCGATTTCATGCAGCATCTGGCGCGACGTGCGGACGATCTTGTTGATCGTCTCGATCATGTGCACTGGAATACGGATCGTGCGCGCCTGGTCGGCGATGGAGCGCGTGATCGCCTGGCGGATCCACCACGTCGCATAGGTCGAGAACTTATAGCCGCGGCGGTATTCGAACTTATCGACCGCCTTCATCAGGCCGATGTTGCCTTCCTGGATGAGATCGAGGAACTGCAGGCCGCGGTTCGTATATTTCTTCGCGATCGAGATCACGAGGCGAAGGTTGGCTTCGACCATTTCTTTCTTGGCCTGACGGGCCTCGCGCTCGCCCTTCTGCACCGCCTTGACGATGCGCCGGTACTCCGGAATTTCGAGGCCGGTTTCAGTCGCGAGCTGGTGAATTTCCGCCCGGATCTCCTCGACCTGCGCGCGCTCGGACTTGACGAACTGGGTCCACTTCTTGCCGTTGTTCGCAACGCGATCAAGCCACGTCTGATCGAGCTCGTTGCCGTAGTATTCATCGATGAAGTGTTGGCGCGGCACGCCATAGCTGTCGGCGAGACGCATCAGGCGGCCTTCGAGACCGATCAGGCGCTTGTTGATCGCGTAAAGCTGCTCGACAAGGCTCTCGATGCGGTTGTTGTTGAGCGACAGCGATTTGACGTCGACGATGATCTCGTCGCGGAGCTTCTCGTAAGCCTTCTGCTGCTGGCGCGAGCCCTGTTCACCTGCGAGCTGCTGCTCAAGCTTCTTGTCCTGCTGCTTGCGGAGCTTCTTGTAGGTTCCTGCGATCTTGTCGAACGTCTCGAGAACCTTCGGCTTCAGCTCCGCTTCCATCGCGGCGAGCGACATCGCATTCTCGAATTCGTCTTCGTCTTCGCTTTCACCGGCCGGGGTCTCGGAATCGGCTTCCGGCGCCTCGCCGTCGCCCGTCATCGCGGGGACTTCTTTGGCCTCGGGCCCTTCGTAGGTTGCCTCGAGATCGATAATGTCGCGAAGCAAAATCTTGCCGTCGTTGAGTTCGTCGCGCCAGATGATGATGGCCTGGAAGGTGAGCGGGCTTTCGCAGAGGCCCGCGATCATCGCTTCGCGTCCCGCCTCGATGCGTTTCGCGATCGCGATTTCGCCTTCGCGCGACAGAAGCTCGACCGACCCCATCTCGCGCAGGTACATGCGGACGGGATCGTCTGTACGCTCCGCCGGCTCCGACTTGGTCTCGGATTTAACGAGGGAATTGTTCTGCGCGATGAGGGCGCGGCCTTCTTCCTCGTCCGCCAGCTCCTCGCCGCCTTCTTCCTTCTCTTCGCCTTCCTCGGTCTCGACGACCGTGATGCCCATGTCGGAGAGGGTAGCGTAGAGGTCTTCGATCTGATCGGACGACACTTCCTCGGACGGCAGCACCGAGTTCAACTGGTCGAGCGTCACGTAGCCCTTCGCCTTTGCCGATTTGAGAAGGCGCTTGACCGCCTGATCGGAGAGATCGAGGAGGGGGCTGTCGCGCTCGGGGGCGTCGGCGGCCTGCTCTTTGTCTTCGGTCTTCTGGACTGCCTGTTGGGCGCGTGCCATTTTGGTTCCTTGTCGTTTCCGCCGGTCCCGCACGGAAGCCGGATTAATGACGTTTAGGTTCCGAACTGCTGCCTGACGCAGCCAGCGGAAACCACAATGCGAAACACGCGCCTATCCGGCACGCTTAACTTCTGATGCGTCTTCGTCGGGTTGGTCGAACACGTCGTCCATCTGCTCCATCGCCGAGTCGCGGGCGATTTGGCGTTTGATGTCGAGAAGGCGAATCTCGGCCTCTTCTGTGCAATCCCGATACCAAGCCTCCTCAGCCGCCTTCAGCGCACGGCCGAGGGCGGCCTGTCGCTGATGCAGTGCAAGAATATGGTCCCAGGCGGCTTCGACATCGGTGGCGGAAGCATCTGGCTCGGCAAAACGGTCGCTGGCGTGCGTAATCGTTTGCGCGACGAGGTCCACCACCTTTGCAACCCCCGATTTGCTCAATTGGGTACGTAAAGTTACGCTGTCAAGTGAATTCTGGCGCGCGTGAACAGCCAAGACCTCATCCCGAAGCGCAGAAAGGGACGTGGCCGTAAACTCGATCTCCGCAATGGCTTCGCAATGCTCATCAATCAACCACGGATGGTTAAGAAGGGTTTTCAGGATTAATGCCTCGCGGGGCGATATGCTCTGAAAATGACTAACAAGTTCCGGGCTCGCGGCGATGGGGGGCGGGGCTAAGGCGCCTCCAGCCCGCGACGGATATCGGCGTTCTCCGCCGGTAAGCCGGGTCCGCTCGCGGCCTCGCCAGTCAGGAGGCGCCATTGGGCGGGCGTAGGACGCTTGGCCCTTGACGGCGTCCGGCCGTCCAGAAAGGGACGCGAAGCGCGCTGACGAGCGCTCCCTTCCAAGTTGATACAACCTGTCGCGCAGTTCGCGACCGTAATAAGCGCGAACTGTGGGGTCCTGGATCGTCGACGTGAGTGCCCTGAGGCGCGTCTCCAATGCGGCGCGCTGCTCCGGCGTGTCCGCCGCCTGCGCTTTCACTTCCCGCTCCCACAGGACGTCGATCAAGGGCCGGGTCTTGGCGAGGATGTCCGACATGGCCGACGCGCCCTGCTGCCTTACAAGATCATCCGGATCGAGACCATTCGGCAGGAACGCGAAACTCACGCTGAAGCCGGGCTTGACCCACGGCAGCGCCACCTCAACCGCCCGGTCGGCGGCCTTTTGCCCAGCGGTGTCGCCGTCGAAGCAGAGGACCGGTTCCGGTGCAAAGCGCCACAGAAGCATCAACTGGTCTTCGGTGAATGCCGTTCCAAGGGGGGCAACGGCTTCCGGAAAGCCCGCTTCCGACAGTGCCACCACGTCCATGTAGCCTTCGACGACGATGACGCGATTCCTGTCGTGGCTCGCTGCACGGGCGCGGGCAGCGTTGAAAAGGATATGCCCCTTGTGGAAGAGAGGCGTTTCCGGGGAATTCAGGTACTTCGCAGGCGCGTTCTTATCGAGGGCGCGCCCTCCGAATGCGATCACCCGTCCTTTGAGATCCAGGATCGGAAACATGATCCGGTTGCGAAAGCGATCGTAGGCCTCGGGAATGTCCTCGCCGGCAATCAGCATCCCGGCCGTCGCCATGTCCGTTGCCGAGAAACCTTTCGCCTTCAAATGCGACGAGAGCGCATTTCGCGAGTTCGGAGCGAAGCCGAGCCGGAAGCTCGCGACGGTCTCTGCCGCAAGGCCTCGCCCTTCGAGGTAGCGACGGGCTTCGAGGCCGAAACCGCCCCGCAGGCTGTGTTCGAAGAAGGCCGCAGACGCTTCCAGCAGGCGATAGAGCCGCTCGCGCTCGTCTTCCTGCTCCACATTGCGCTCAGGCTGCTTCGGCATCGAAACGCCCGCCTCGGCAGCCAAGCGCTCCACCGCTTCGGGGAAATCCAGACCTTCCGTCTTCATCAGAAACGTGAAGATGTCGCCATGCTCACCCGATGCGAAGCAGTGGTAGAAGCCCTTCTGGTCGTTGACAAAGAACGACGGACTCTTCTCGGCCTTGAATGGAGAAAGCCCGCGGTATTCGCGACCGGCCTTTTTCAGTGAGACCTTCCGCCCGACCACCTGGCTGACGGACAGCCGGGAGCGGATTTCATCCAGGAAGTTCGGACTGAAGCGCATGGGCGCAGTATGCCTCGGATCAGCGAAATATCATGCGGGCGCCGTGTTCAGGAAGGCCGCAGTGGACTGATCAATAGGTGATTCGCAGAGAAGCCTTGCCCTTCAACATCTTGTCGTTTCAATCCGTACCCGCTTTCCACAGTGCCTTCGTATTGGGCAGCTCTCGCTTGGAGTGTCATTCCTTGCCGTTATACCGAGGATCACATTTCGGCGCGGGCGTAATTGCACCACGGCACGCGATCCCCGGACGTCAGCCGAGCTTGGCTTTCACCGCTGCGCTCGCTTTCTGAAAGTCCATCTGCCCCGCGTATTTGGCTTTCAGCACGCCCATGACTTTGCCCATGTCCTTCGGTGACACCGCACCCGTTTCCTTGATCGCATCCGCGACCGCTGCGGAAACGGCAGCTTCGTCCATCTGCTTCGGTAGGTACGCTTCGATGATATCGATTTCCGCCTGCTCGGTCGCAGCAAGCTCCGGACGCCCGCCGCTCGTATACTGAGCGATTGAATCCCGCCGCTGCTTCACCATCTTGGTCATGACCGCAAGAATGGCCGCGTCATCGAGATCCTTCTTCGCCTCGATCTCGGCGGATTGGATCGCCGCATTGATGAGTCTGAGTGTTCCCACTCGCTGCTTGTCACCGGCCTTCATTGCCGCTTTGAGGTCCGCGTTGATTTTCGCGCGCATGGGTAGGTCTCCTTGAGGTCGCAGACGTGGTTTACGGGCTCGGCGTATCCCCGGGCAAGCCTTGCGAGGCGCGAATATTCAAGAGGTCGCGATAATTGACGTCGAAAGGTCGTTACCCTAGGTTCCGCCGCGACTTGGCGACCGACGCTTGCCACTCCACCAACGGATGACAGATGAACGCACCTGAACCCTGGACAGAAGTGCCTCTGACCGCGCGCCTTGTGCTCGATGACGGAACGGCCATTGCCGGGCGCGGCCTCGGCGCGACCGGGACGGCCGTCGGCGAGGTTTGTTTCAATACCGCGATCACCGGCTATCAGGAAATCCTGACTGACCCGAGCTACGCTGGACAGATCATTACGTTCACATTCCCGCATATCGGCAATGTGGGCGCCAATCCGGAAGATACCGAGACATCGAATCTCGCCTCGCGTTCCGGCGTGCGAGGATGCGTCCTGCGTGCCGACATCACGGCGCCGTCGAACTATCGGGCGGTCGAGAATCTCGATGCTTGGCTCAAGACGCGCGGCATCATCGCCATCGCGGGAGTCGACACGCGCGCCTTGACGGCCCGCATCCGCGAGCGCGGCATGCCGAACGGCGTCATCGCGCATAGCCCCGACGGCAAGTTCGATATCGACGCACTTAAGGCCGAAGCAAAGTCCTGGCATGGGCTCTTGGGGCTCGATCTCGTGCCCGAAGTCACGAGCGGCCAGAGTTATTCGTGGGACGAGCAGCGCTGGGTTTGGAACAAGGGCTTCACGCGCAATGAAAATCCCGAATTCCATGTCGTCGCCGTCGACTATGGCCTGAAGCGGAACATTCTTCGCTGCCTCGCATCGGCCGGATGCAAGGTAACGGTCGTGCCTGCGAAGGAGAAAGCTGAAGACATTCTTGCTCGCAATCCCGACGGCGTTTTCCTGTCGAACGGTCCCGGCGATCCCGCCGCCACGGGCGAATATGCGGTCCCGGAGATCAAGAAACTCGTCGACAGCGGCAAGCCGGTCTTCGGTATTTGCCTAGGCCATCAGATGCTCGGCCTTGCGCTCGGTGCGATGACGAAGAAGATGCACCAGGGCCATCACGGCGCCAACCATCCGGTGAAAGACTTCACGACGAACAAAGTCGAGATCGTGTCGATGAACCACGGCTTCGCCGTCGATCGCGACAGCTTGCCAGGCGGTGTCGTCGAAACCCACGTCTCGCTCTTCGATGGGTCGAACTGCGGTTTGGCGCTCGAAGGCAAGCCGGTGTTCTCGGTGCAACATCACCCAGAGGCATCTCCGGGCCCGCAGGACAGCCATTATCTCTTCACGCGCTTCGTCAACATGATGCGCGAACAGAAGGGCCTTCCGACAATGCGTGAGCGCTGACCGCCGCCACACATGTCGCAGATGTCAAGTTTCCCCATGCTCTTCTTCTGTCGTTCGCTGTCGGCCGCGCTGCTGTTGCTTGGCTGCGTGACCGGAGCCGATGCCTGCTCGCCGGCGAAAGGCGCATTTCTGGAGGAAATTGCGCAAACCTCGAAATCATGTGCGCATCCGCTGTGCGGAAAGATTTACGCCACTGCCGAGCCCGCCGCCGAAGATCCCAAAGCGCCGTGTCCTAACGATCAGTGGGAGCGTCTGAAATCGTCTGCTTCCAGCGCGATCGCGTCAGGCGGCGTGCTGATACTCGGCGAGATCCACGACAACGCCACGCATCATCTGCTGCAAGCTGCAGCCATCGATGAATTCGCGCGCACCTCGCCAGCGAACCGGACCGCGATCGTGTTCGAGCAGCTTCGTGACGATCAACAGCGGGGCATCGACACCTTTGCAGCCCGGAGGCAGAGCGGCCAGACGATGACAGTCGCCGACTTGAAGCAGCTTGTCGGTTGGCACAAATCGAGCTGGCCGGATCTTTATGATCCGGTATTCGAGGCGGTCATTCGAGGCGGACGTCCGATCTACGCAGGCGACGTCTCGCGCGCCGAGATCATGAGAGCGGCCAAGGGTCGTGCAGATGCGCTTTCTGCCGATGACCGCAAGCGTCTCGCACTCGATGTGCCGCTTGGTCAGAAATTCGATGCAGCTTCCATCAAGGAAATCGAAGGAGCCCATTGTGGCGCTCTGCCGAAGGAAGCGTTCGCTGGCATGGCATTCGCGCAGCGCTACCGCGACGCCCACTTGGCCGACGCCGTACTAAGAGCCGTGCAGGAAAACGGGTCGGCGATCCTGGTTGCTGGTACGGGGCACGCGCGAACGGATCGTGCCGTCCCTTGGTATATCCGCCATCGCGCTCCGGAGAAAAAAGTCGTGTCGGTGATGTTCGTCGAGGTCGACAACGAGCGCGCCGACGAGGAGTCGTATATCCCGCGCGATCCCGACGGCCAGCCGGCAGCCGATTTCATCGTGTTCACGCAACCGGCCGAACGCGGCGACCCCTGCGCGAAAATGCGAAAGATGTAGGCCGGGCTGCGCGTGTGTCGGGTGCGGAACCGACAAATCAACCTTGCTGAACTTTAAGATCGCTTCTGCGGCAGATTTGCCTATAACCCAGGGAAAAACTCTGGGAGGAAGTCGATGCGCCTGTTCTTTTTGGCTGCTGCAATGCTGGCGGCCGCGACCCCCGCTGCTGCGGCCGGTACGGACTGTTCCGCCGATGTTCTGACGGCCGTTAGAAAGCAGCTGTCGCTGAAAGCATTTCGCGTGGAGTTTTCCCAAGCGACCGCCGAAGGCGACGCTCACATGCGGATCGACTATATGCCGCCTCTGAGAATGCTTCAGACGGTGACATCGCCCGCGATGCCCGGCGAGCAGCAGACGATGTTGGTCAACAATCGCGCCTATTCGGGTTCGGGTGGCAGTTTCGAGGAACTGCAGCCGCAATTCACGCAGTCGATCATCGCGGAAGTTGCCGAGGCACTGGCGCGCCCAAGCAAGCTCGAAGGATATGAGTGTCTAGGCACCGTCAAATACGAAAATCAGGATCTGCTGGGCTACAGGAACGAGGATAAGACGCATCCCCAGGCCGACCGCTCGAAGATCCTTGCCCGGACGATTTACGTGGATCCGAAAAGCGGGCTTCCCGCCTATAACGTCATAGCGACGCTCGGCGAGGGCTCGAAGCCGCTTCGGGAAGTCAAATATTCGTATCCGACCGATATCAACATTGTTGCGCCGGCGAACGCGCCCGCGCAAAAAGTCCATTAGCGCCGGTTACCGGCATCGTTTGGGATGGCTCCATGCGCCGCACTGTATTTGCATTTGTTCTGATTGCCGCATCCGCGGGTAACGCCTCGGCGCAGGTTCCGGCGCCTGCGAAGCCGAACGCCAATCCGTGCGCCGACGAAGTTTCCGCGGCACTCAAAAAGCTTCGCAATTCGTCTTGGTTCCGCATGGATACCCAGATGATCACGGAGAACGGGCCGACCGCGATGCAGATCGATTACGTTCTCCCCGACCGCATGCATCAGACGGTCACCCTCAAGCTGACGAAGCAGACGACGGAACTCATTCTCGTCGGGAACCAAGCCTGGTCGAAGCAGGGAGAGGGCGGCTGGCGGCCGGTCCCTCAGCAAATCGCCGCACAGCTCCGCGAGCAGATGGATGACACCGTCGTCAAACAGCAGACGGATGTCGGCAACTACGCCTGCAAGGGGCGTACGCAGATCGATGGCCGCGACGTTCTCTCCTACAAGCTCGAAAATGAGCCGGAGAAAGGTTCGACTGCCACGCAGAGCCAAGCCTTCCGTATGTTCTATGTCGATGCAACGACGGGATTGCCGGTGAGCAATGCCCTTCTCGTTCCGGGTCA
>Ga0164243_10011394_pt1 | contig 12684 bp, 16 predicted proteins | sample OricompcompostOP_FD_108781 | JGI IMG/M metagenome (GOLD analysis project Ga0164243, IMG submission 108781) | Organic Plus compost microbial communities from Emeryville, California, USA - Original compost - Organic plus compost (OP) | ecosystem: Engineered > Solid waste > Mixed feedstock >...
CAGCGTTGTCCGGCTGCCGCCACTCCCCGACGCAAGGACCCGATGGATGACCACCGTATCCCCGTTCCTGATGTTCCAGGACAACAACGCCGAAGAGGCGATGAATTTTTACGTTTCGCTGTTCGACGATGCGAAGATCATCGACATCGAGCGTTACGGTCCCGAAGGTCCGGGGCCGGAGGGAACGGTGCTGCGCGCCGCATTTTCGCTGGCCGGCCAGCGCATCCTGTGCATCGACAGCGCCATCCGGCATGCGTTCGGCTTCACGCCTTCGTTTTCGCTGTTCGTGGATTGTGAATCCGAATCCCAGCTGCAACGGCTGTTCGCGGCGCTGTCCGACCAGGGCGGGATACTGATGCCGCTCGGCGAATACGGGTTCAGCCGCCGTTTCGGCTGGGTCAACGACCGGTTCGGTGTTTCCTGGCAGCTGAATCTGCCCTGAGGTGGGGCTGGCGAATGCCTCGGGCAGCGTGCGTGCGGAAATTTTTTCGCGGCGCTGTCGATTCGCGGGTGGGCGCGACGACCAGGAAATGATCGCAGCGATCGCGCCGGCCGACGCGCCGGCGCTACAACCTACCTGGAGGATTCGTCATGCCGTATATCGATGGTTTTGTGATTGCAGTACCCACCGCCAACAAGGAACAGTTCATCCGCCACGCCCAGACCGGCGACAGCGTTTTCATGGAGCTGGGCGCCACCCGCATCCTGGAATGCTGGGGCGATGAAGTGCCCGCGGGTCAACACACCGATTTCCGGCGCGCGGTTCAGGCCGGGGACGACGAAACGGTGGTGTTTTCCTGGGTGGAATGGCCGGACAAGGCGACCCGCGACGCGGCCTTCGCCAAAATGCCGGAAATGATGAAGACGGACCCGCGCATGAACCCGGAAAAAAATCCCATGCCGTTCGACGGCAAGCGCATGATCTATGGCGGATTCTCGCCGGTGGTGACGCTCGAAAAATAAATCGGGGCGGCGCCTGCACGGCCGGTCATCGTCGTGTGGGCGCCTGCGTGTCGCATCCGTTCGAAGGTGGCGCGCGTAGGCTCGCAATTACCGGCGCCGCCGAGCGAAAGAACGGATTTGCGGTATGCGAAAGCCGCTGTGCTCGGGTAAAGTGCGCAGGCTTCCATTGGTATCGGAGCCGCCATGCCCAGTTCGGAAACCCTTGCCCGCCTGTACCGTCAACTGCATCCGCGTCTGTGGTTCGATCGTCTCCTGATCTGGACCGGGGCGATCGTCACCGGCCTCGCGGTGGTCGGTTTCGTCGAGATGACGGACTTCGCCAACCACTGGTTCGCGCGCGTGTACAACCAGCATCCGTGGCTGCCGCTGTTGCTGACGCCGTGCGGCGGCGCGCTGGTGGTCTGGCTCACCCAGCGTTTCGCCCTGGGCGCGGCCGGCAGCGGCATTCCCCAGGTGATCGCCGCGTTGAATCCACATTTGCCGCCGGCGGGCAAACCGCTGCTGATTTCGCTGCGCCTGGCGTTCTCCCGCATGGCGCTCGGCACCGCCGCCATGTTCGCCGGTTTTTCGGTGGGCCGCGAAGGCCCCGCGGTGCAGATCGCGGCGGGCGTGTTGCACAGTTTTCACCGCTGGGTGATCCACAAGCCGTTGATCAAGGAGCGTGATCTGATACTGGCCGGCGGCGCCGCCGGCATCGCCGCCGCGTTCAATACGCCGCTGGCCGGCATCGTGTTCGCGATCGAGGAATTGAGCAAACGTTTCGAGGAGCGCTCCAGCGGCCTGCTGATCACCGCCATCGTCCTCGCCGGGCTGATCGCGATCGCCCTGATGGGCAATCTCAATTATTTCGGCCGGGTGCGCACCGACGTGGCATTCGCCGACATCCTCGGTTCCGCCGCGTTGGTCACGTTGTGCTGCGGCGTGCTGGGCGGTCTGTTCGCGCGTTTGCTGATCGCTTCGTTCCATGCCAGGTCCTGGCGCATCAATCGCTGGCGCGGACGCCATCCGGTCGGCTTCGCCGCCCTGTGCGGGCTCGCCGTGGCGGTGTTGGGCGTGGCGTTCGGCGGTGGCGCGTTCGGCAGCGGATACACGGCCTCGCAGCATCTGCTGTATGGGCAGGGCGGCATTTCGCCGTTTTATTTCGCGGAGAAATTCGTCGCCACCTGGATTTCATTCTGGAGCGGCATTCCGGGCGGCATTTTCGCACCGGCGCTGTCGGTGGGCGCAGGCATCGGCCACGATGTGGCGCTGCTGACCGCCAGCGGCGCGGCGACGCCGCTCATCGCGCTGGGCATGGCCGGTTTTCTCGCCGCGGTCACCCAGGCGCCGATCACCTCCGGCATCATCGTCATGGAAATGACCGACGGCCACGGCATGGTGTTGGGCTTGATGGCCTGCGCGCTGGTGGCGTCGTTCATTTCCCGCCTGCTCAGCGAACCGTTGTACCCTTCGCTCGCCGTCCTGCAAATGAAACGCGTCGAAACCTGTTTGTCCCGCGGCGACACGTGAGGAAGAACTCGGGAACTTTCACCCTGCCCGCCGATCGTAATTTTTCCAGTGCGATCCAAATCACAGGGAGAAAAACAATGAAAATAAGCATCTTGCCCGCAGCAATCTTGCTCATCGGTTTGAGCGGCTGCAACGACAAGGCCGAGCTCGAATCGTTGAAAAGCGCGGTGGCGCAGGCGCAAAAGCTCGCTGCCGAGGCCAGGACGCTGGCGCTCGACAACCAGCGCAACCTGCAGACCACCACGGCCACCGCCAACACGGCGATGCAGGCCGCCGAACAGGCGACCCAACTGGGTCAGGCCGCGAACACGAAGATCGACCGCGCCTTCAAGCGCAGCATGCACAAATGACGCGCGCTCACCGGGTTGGGTGAAATTTTCAGTTCACGATGCGCTCGTAGATTTCACCCATGCGCAGCGCGCGCAGATCGGCCCCGGCGGGATTCTGGAACAGGCGCAGGCCGAACTCGGGCAGTATCGCCAGCAGGTGATCGAAAATATCGCCCTGGATGCCTTCGTAGGCCACCCACTGCGTGGTGTTGGTGAAGCAGTAGAGTTCCACCGGCACGCCCTGCTCGGCCGGTTCCAGCAGGCGCACCATGCAGGTCATGCCCTGGTGGATGTCGGGATGTTGTTGCAGGTAGGCCAGCACATACGCGCGGAATGTGCCGATATTGGTCAGGCGCCGGCGGTTGGCCGTCGCCGAGCCCGCTTCCCCGAGCTGGCTGTTGCTTGCATCGATGGCCTGGCGTTTTTCCCGCAGATAATCGCGCAGCAGGGCGAGCCGTTGCAGGCGTTCGATGGCCGCGTCGTCCAGGAATTCGATGCTGTGGGTGTCGATGCGCAGGCTGCGTTTGATGCGGCGCCCGCCCGATTGCTGCATGCCGCGCCAGTTCTTGAAACTCTCGCCGATCAGGCGCCAGGTTGGAATGGTGGTGATGGTGTTATCCCAGTTCTGCACTTTCACCGTGTGCAGTGCGATATCGACGACACCGCCGTCGGCGCCCACCTGCGGCATTTCGATCCAATCGCCCACGCGCAGCATGTCGTTGGAGGCCAGCTGGATGCTGGCGACGAACGACAACAGCGTATCGCGGAACACCAACAGCAGCACCGCCGACATGGCGCCGAGGCCTGACAGCAGGATCAGCGGCGATTTGTCGATCAGCGCGGCCACGATCACGATCGCGCCCACCGACAGGATCAACAGCTTGCCCACCTGGAAATAGCTTTTGACCGAGCGCGAACCAGCCTTGGTTTCGCTGGTGTAAACGGCCTGCAGCGCATCCAGCGCGGCGTTGGCGGCCAGCGCCGCGAACAGCACCGCGCAGGCGGCGGTGAGATTGCGCAGCAGGACTTCCGCTGTTGCCGGGAGATCGGGGATGAACGGCAGCGAAAACTGCACCAGCAGCGGCGTCAGAACCTGCGTCAGCCGGTGAAACACGCCGTGCTCCAACATCGCATCGTCCCAGCGCCAGCGGGTGCGCGCGACCAGCGCCGCCAGCGCCGGTTTCAACAGCGCGGCCACGATCGCGCGCACCAGCCATGCGCCGCACAGCGCGCACAGCAGGGCGAAGCCGGTGATCAACCAGGGGTATTGCTCGAGCCAATGCATCATGTCCTGCAACCTTCGAAAATAGCGGAAAGCCTCTGCGCTTCGCTGCGGTCTTGTGATGTTTGCCGCAGGGGCGAATGCCCGCGCCTGTTGTCAGGTGCCAGCGTGCCGTGTCGACCCCCGCGTGTAAAGCGCATCGTGCGCAGCGTGTTGCGCCGCGCACGATTTCACCATGGGATTTTGCGACTGGTGTTCGCGCGATCGCCGATGCCGGTTTGCCGCTTACAGATACTGTGCACGCACCAGATAATCCTCTTCACGATAGGACACCGGCTGTAGGGCCGTGATGTCCGCGCGCCGCGCGATGTACTCCGGACGCGGCTTCTGGCCGGAGAAGGGCGCCTGCAATTGATTGTTCATCGCGTTGTAGACGAAGAACAGATTGGTGCGTGAATACGGCGTGATGTTGCCCGCCGAGCCGTGCATGGTGTTGCAATCGAACAGCAGCGCCGAGCCCGCGCCGCCGGTGATCACGGCGATTTCGTTGCCCTGGGTCAGCTGTTTCAGCCCGGCCTGGGACGGCACGCCGTATTCCTGGCGGCGCAGGGATTTTTTGTAGTGTTCCTCGGGAGTTTCGCCGGCGCAGGAAATGAAGTGATAGTGCGAACCCGGCACCAGCATCACCGGCCCGTTGCTGGCGCGGTTGGTGTCGAGCGCGATGGAAATGCTCAGCGCGCGCATGCGCGGCATGCCGTCCTCCACGTGCCAGGTTTCGAAATCCGAATGCCAATAGAATTCGCGGCCTTCGAATCCCGGTTTGTAATTGAGGCGCGACTGATGCAGGTAAACCTCGTCGTCGAGCAGGTAGCGAGCCCATTCCACCAGGCGCGCGTCGCGCGCGAGCCGGTCGAACACCGGGCTGAAACGCGGCACGTCGAACAGCGAGCGCAGCGTGCGGCTGTCCGGTTCGATGATCGCCTCTTCGCGATCGCCCAGTTCCGCATCATCCCAGAGCCGCTGCGCCTCTTCCTGGAAACAAGCCACCTCGCGCGCGCTGAACAGGTTTTCCAACAGCACGAAGCCGTTGTCGCCGTAGTCGAGAATACGTGGTTCGCTCATCGGCGGACGCGCCGGCCGCGATGCGTAGACCACCGGGTCCTGGCGCGGCACGATGCGCTCGACGGCGTCGAAGCGCGATCTGTAGCAATCGTTGGCGGAGGAAGTCATCGGCAGGCCTCGCGATAAAAAATGATCGCCGGGCCGACCTGTGCCGGGCCCTGCGATCGGGTGAAAACTGATTGTGAAAATACGTTTTGTGACCATGACCGGCGCGGCGCGCCGGCCCGCCGTCAATCGGCGACGACGTCCGCCTCCAGCGGATAGGCGCCGCTGGCGTCGTGCACCTCGTTGCCGTGCAGCGGCGGGTTGAACACACAGGCCAGCTGCAATTCGGAATGGGCGCGCACCTGATGCAGGTCGTGCTGGTCGAGCACGTACAGGGTGCCGGGTTTGATCGCAAACACTTCGCCGGTGGCGAGCACTTCGATTTCACCCTCGCCGCTGATGCAGTACACCGCCTCGAAGTGATTCTTGTAATGCATCGTGGTGGCGGTGTTCGCGTACATGGTGGTGATGTGGAACGAAAAGCCGACATCGTCGCCCTTGAGCAGCAGACGCACGCTGTTCCAGGTATCGGATTCGATACGGCGCGCGCCCTCGCGCGCCTTTTGCAGAGTTCTCACCAGCATCGGGGTACCTCGTTGGAAAGGGTCTTCAGGAAATCGGATTCAAGCGCTTGGGACCGATGGTCATTTGCAGTTCGCTGCGGGCGGTGATGCGATAACGCGTTTCCGAGCGCAACACGCAGCAGTCGCCTTCGCGCAGCGACCAGCCGATGCCCAGGCGTTCGTTGACGATATGCGCGGAACCGGAAACGCAATGAATTTCGCCGGCCAGCTGCGCCGATACGGTCACGTCGGAAAATTCACCGCAGCGCAGGAACAGGGTTTGCTGTTTCGCCATGCTCGTGCTCCGCTCAGTGCGCGCGGCGGACGGTCCGGCTCTGGTCGCGGCTGACCCGCTCGGCGCAGCGCGCCAGTATGTCCAGCCCCTCGCGCAGTTCGGCTTCAGTGATGGTGAGCGGGCACAGGCATTTCACCACTTCCGATTGCGCGCCGCTGGTTTCGATCACCAAACCTTCGGCGAAGGCGGCGCTGGTGATCTGCCCGGCGATGTCGCCGCTGTGGCAGGCGACGCCCTGCATCATGCCGCGCCCGCGCCGCTGCGCGATCAGTTCGGGAAATTCATCGGCGATGTGTTGCAATTGTGTTTGCAGCACTCGCGCCTTGTTCTGGATGGATTCGCAGAACGCCGTGTCGCTCCAGTATTCGCGCAGCGCCGCCGCCGCGGTGACGAAGGCGTGGTTGTTGCCGCGGAACGTGCCGTTGTGTTGGCCGGGTTTCCACTGATCGTATTTTTTGCGGATCAGCGTCACCGCGAACGGCAGCCCGTAACCGCTCAGCGATTTCGACAGCGTCACGATATCGGGTTTGATGCCGGCGGATTCGAAGCTGAAAAACGCGCCGGTGCGGCCGCAGCCGGCCTGAATATCGTCGACGATGAGCAGCACGCCGTATTTGCGGCAGATATTTTCCACCGAACGCAGCCACGCCGTGCCGGCGACATTCAGCCCACCTTCGCCCTGCACCGTTTCGAGCAGCACCGCCGCCGGCAGATCCACGCCGCTGGAGGCGTCGCCCAGCATTTTGTCGAGCATTTCGCTGGTGTCGAGTTCCCCGAGATAACCGTCGAAGGGCAGGCGCGTGACGCCGCTCAGCGGCATGCCGGCGGCGCCGCGATGGTGCGCGTTGCCGGTGGCGGCCACGGCGCCGAGGCTGACGCCGTGAAAGCCGTTGGTGAAGGCGATGACGTTGCTGCGGCCGGTGACATTGCGCGCCAGTTTCAGCGCGGCTTCCACCGCGTTGGCGCCGGTGGGGCCGGTGAACTGCACCACGTATTCGAGCGCGCGCGGTTTCAGAATGCACTCATCGAGCGCGATCAGAAACTCCGCCTTGGCCTGCGTGTGCAGGTCCAGCCCGTGGGTGATGCCGTCGCGCTCGATGTAATCCAGCAGCGCGCGTTTGAGGCGCGGATTGTTGTGGCCGTAATTGAGCGTGCCGGCGCCGGCCAGGAAGTCGAGATAACGCCTGCCCTGCTGATCGTAGAGATGGCTGCCGCTGGCGCTGTCGAAAATCACGGGAAAAGCCCGCGCGTAACTACAGACTTCGGATTCCAGCTGGGCGAAGGGTGAAGCGGCGTTTTTCATCGTGCCTCCCGGTAGGATAAAAAGAGTTTGAATCAGGATGCGCCGGCACCGGTTCGGAACGGGCCGATCCGCAGCAGCAGTTCATCGGCGTGCGCGCCGCGGAAATGCCGCTCGCTCTCGAACCAGACCGACTCGGTGAGATCGGCGCCGCGCGCGCGCGCCAGCGCCGTGAACAGCGCGCGCGAGGCGTGGTTGTCCGGCGTGATGGTGGTGTGCAGGCTGTGCACGTCGTGGCAGCTGTCGCGTTCGAGCAGCGCGTTCAACATGCGCAGGCCGAGGCCGATGCGGCGCGCCGTGGGCGCCACCGCCACCTGCCAGATGAACAGCGTGCGCGGTGTATCGGGGATGCGATAACCGGAAACGAAACCGACCAGCTCGTCGCCGCGCACGGCGGCCACCGAGCTGGCGCCGAAGTGCGTGCAGTGCAGCAGATTGCAGTAGCGGGAATTGGGATCGAGCGGGGCGCAGGCGGCCACCAGCTCGTACAGGGCGGGGCCGTCTTCGGCCTGCGGCGCGCGCACGGTGATGGCGGCGCCGGCTGCATTGGGTGTTTTTTGAGTTACTATGTTTCCAGTCATAATATTTACGACTCTAATATTTATTAGGCAGAAGTCAACCGTTTTTGTTTTTGTGATTCTGCAATAAATTGATTTTTATGAATAAATTTTTTTCAAAATGATTAGATGGTCGAAATAGTTTTATTTCGGGCGCAAAAATACTTTTTGGGATTCTTGTTTGCTTAGCGGTCCATCAATCCTGGACAATAAAAAGGAATTTCACCCCATGGGAAAGCGCCGAAAGCCGTTCATGAATGCCGCCGAAGAAGTACTCACCGCCCTGCGCCGCCTGATCCGCGCCACCGATCTCCATTCCCGGCACCTGGAAAAAACGGTGGGGCTGACCGCGCCCCAGCTGTTGTCGCTACAGATCCTGCGCCAGCGCGGGCAGATCACCGTCGGCGCGCTGGCGCGGGAAATGAACCTGAGCCACGCGACCGTGACCACGGTGATGGATCGGCTGGAAAACCGGCAATTGGTGATGCGCACCCGCAGCGAATCCGACAAACGCAAGGTGTTCGTCACGCTGACGGAGGAGGGTGAGAAACTGCTGATCAGCGCGCCCACACTGCTGCAACAGAATTTCATCCGGCAGTTTCAGGATTTGCAGCCCTGGGAGCAGACGATGATCCTGTCGTCGCTGCAACGGGTGGCGCAGATGATCGACGCGCAGCACCTGGATGCGTCGCCGGTGCTGGATGTCGGCGCACTCGATCGCTGAGCGATGTCGACAACGAAATCAACATACGATCGACGGCTTCTGAATGGCCCACCACATCACCATTTCTTCTGCGCTCACATGCCCGCCCGTGATGAGCGTAGTGATCTTGCGCCGCTCGTGAACCGCGTTCATCGCAAGAACTACCAATGCATTCGTAGCACAGGGTGCAAGAGGTGGAGGTTGGCTCCCGCGTGAGCCTCGCAGCACACCCTCTCCCCTGGCGGCGATTACACCAGACAACCTGCGCCATTTGGCGTACCATGCGGATAACTTTGCGCGCTGATCCGTCACTATGACCGGCTCCCTCATCCATCGCTGTCTTGCATACCTTTTGATGGTCCTGCTGCCGTTGCAGGCGGCGGCCTGGGGTCGCATGGCGGTCTGTGTCGAAACAGCACCTCCGGCCCGTCCAGCAACGGTATCCATGGCCAATTGCCACGATATGGCGATGCAGGCTCAACCAGCGGTTGGCGATATGCCGTCGCACCCCCATCCTCACCGGGCTACCTGCTGGATAGGATCAATCTGCATCGCCACCGTGGCCGCGTTTGCGGTGACCACCCAGCATCGAATCGAGTTTGTCGAAGGCAGCAGCCCAACTTACCCTTCCGCTATCGCTCTCTATCAGTCCGTCATTCTCGACGGTTTGCAACGTCCTCCGGCGTATCTCTAACCAACGCTGCAACTCATCCGAGCACGCCCTGGCGTGCCTTTGCGTTCGTTGTTTGGAGAATGAGCATGTTCGCTCGACGACTATTCCGGTACACACCGGGTTATTTATTGCTATTGCTGTGCGCATCGCCGTTTTCGGCCGCTGCCCCAATGGGCTTTCAGGGCTCGTGGATGTCAATGGGTGACATTGGGCCCAACTGGCGCGAAGTGTTTATCAACTATACCGTGACCGCCCGTGACGCTATCGGTGTATCGCACACCACCATGCGATCCGACGACGATCGGGAGTCCGATCATTTAACCGAAATCACCTACACACGGCTGCTGCACCGCTGGAACCTGCCGGAAGCACAAGCAAACCTTTGGTTTATGGGTGGCGTCGGTGAATTACGCGGAGCCGATCATGAGGCGGACAGCAATTGGGGGCGGACGGCTGTCACGCCCGGATTCCAGGCGGATTACGAGACCACGCGGCTATACCTGTCCGCCCTGTACCGTCTCTACCGGGCATCGAGTGTCAATCACGACTACGCGGCTGTGCGCGCCGGCTTTGCTTTTTTTGAGCCGCATTACGAACAGACCCAGCCCTGGCTGATCGTCGAAGCGCGATCCATGTATGGCCTTTCGGATCGCCCGGAAATCACGCCCATGTTGCGGCTTATCAATCGCAGCTACTTCATCGAGGCCGGTGTCAACAACTTCGGCCAGCCGCGCTGCAACTTTATGCTGATTTTTTGAGGAGATTTCATCATGAGAACATTACTGTTTTTGTTGCTGGTCATCGGCGGCGCCGCTCACGCTGCGCAGACGGTCAAAGCCCACGTGAACGGAATGGTTTGTGCGTTCTGCGCACAAGGCATTGAGAAAAAAGCGCGGGCGCTGCCGCAGACCGAAGATGTGTACGTCAACCTGAAACGAAAAATCGTCGCCGTTCAAGTGAAGGAGGGACAAACCCTTTCCGGCGATACCCTGAAATCGCTGGTGAAAGATGCAGGGTACGACGTTGTTCAGGTCGAGACGGTCGACGATACAACCGCCGGCATTCGGGCACGCATGGAGCATGAATGACATGGACCCGATGGAACTGAAACCTGCGCGCGCCGCTTCCTGGTTGTCTCTGCTGACCAGCAGCGGGACACTGATCTGCTGCGCGCTGCCGGCAGCGTTGGCGGCCCTCGGGGCCGGCGCGGCGCTGTCGGCATTGATTGCAGTCGTGCCCCAGCTCGTATGGTTCTCCGAGCACAAGGCCGGCGTCTTTATTGCCGCAGCAGCCATGCTTGTCGTGTCCGGGGCTCTGCAATGGCGTTCCCGCTCTCTCCCATGCCCAGCCGATCCGGCATTGGCGCAAGTGTGTATGAGATCGCGCAAACGGTCGTTGTGGATTTATCTGGCTTCAGTGGGCACGTTTGCGGTCGGCGGATTTTTTGCCTTCATCGCGCCGTATTTTTTTTAACTGCCGCCAAAGGCTCCGGGAGGAGCCTTTCTGTGACTTGCGACCGTGGCTAAGGCATCCCCCGGTCATGGCATTTCAGGGATGGTCACTCTGCGCTGCAATAAAAGCAGACAACGCGCTGCGGCGCCCGCCCCGCCGCCCCGCTACAATGAATACCCAAACCGAATCGGCTCCTTCACTCTGCCCATCGGTCCCTTGAATCTGGTCGAGGCGATTGAGCGCGTCGCGGCGATCGCGCGTGCGCAGGCTGAACGGGCTTGCAATCCGCACATCCGGGCGGTGAACCTGTAAATGGAAATAACTGTGACTCCGCTGGAAAAACAACGCATTCCCACCGCGATCTGGATACTCGGCTTCGTCAGTATGCTGATGGATATTTCCTCGGAGATGATTCACAGCCTGTTGCCGCTGTTCATGGCGACAACGCTGGGAGCGAGCGCATTGGTCATCGGTCTGGTGGAAGGCCTGGCGGAATCCACCGCGCTGATCGTCAAAGTCTTTTCTGGCGCGCTGAGCGATTACCTCGGCAGGCGCAAGGGGCTGGCGGTGTTTGGTTATGCCCTTGGCGCGCTGACCAAACCGCTGTTCGCGCTCGCGCCAGGTGCCGGCCTTGTATTGACGGCCCGTCTGCTGGATCGGGTCGGCAAAGGCATTCGCGGCGCGCCACGCGATGCGCTGGTGGCCGATCTTGCTCCGCCGTCTTTGCGCGGCGCAGCGTTTGGATTGCGGCAATCGATTGACACCGTTGGGGCCTTCCTCGGCCCATCGCTGGCTGTGGGATTGATGCTGCTCTGGGCCAATGATTTTCGGGCCGTGTTCTGGGTCGCTGTCATTCCCGGCCTGCTGGCCGTGGCGCTGCTGTTGTTCGGCGTGCGCGAGCCGGCACAACACCAAGGCGAGCGGCACCGCAATCCGATCCGTTGGGCGAACCTGAAACGGCTGCGCGTCGGCTACTGGTGGGTCGTCGGTGTGGGCGCGGTGTTCACGCTGGCCCGTTTCAGCGAAGCGTTTCTGGTGTTGCGCGCGCAACAGGGCGGCATTTCGGTGGCGCTGATTCCGCTGGTGATGGTCGCTATGAATGTCGTTTACGCTGCGACGGCTTACCCTTTCGGAAAACTCGCTGATCGCATTTCTCACACAAGATTGCTGGCGCTCGGACTTATCGTATTGATCGCCGCCGACCTGGTGCTGGCCGCGAGTGCGCATTGGAGCATCGTGCTGCTGGGTGTCGCCCTGTGGGGCGTGCATATGGGGATGACACAGGGGCTGCTGGCAACAATGGTCGCCGTTGCCGCGCCGCCCGATCTGCGCGGCACCGCCTACGGCTGTTTCAATCTGGTGAGCGGCGTTGCCATGCTGATCGCCAGTGTTGTAGCCGGACTGCTGTGGGACCGTTTGGGCGCATCGTTCACCTTCATGGCCGGCGCGGGATTCTCGCTGCTGACCTTGGCGGGTTTGTTGCGACCCACAGGTTCGAAGGCACACTGAGCCGTTAAAAAAGAAGTCCTCGGACGAGCAGCGGCCATGAAAATTCCATTGGCTGACCCCGATCGTCTGCTGGGTGAAAAACTCCGAGTCAGCAGCCCGACATCCTGCTTGTTTATTTAAACAATAAAAGAAGAAGCGCGGCGGCGCAGGCCGCCGCTGTGCGTCACTCCATCTTTTCGTGTTGCTCGTGCTGCATCTTCAGGTTCTGCATGCAGGTGTCCTTGTCGGTGCCGCTCATCGCCTCGCATTTTTTCTTCTCGGCCTTGTATTCTTTTTTGTCGGCCTTGTCGCGCTTGTGATCGGCCTGACGCAGGCAGGTTTCCTTCTGCGTGCCGGACATCGTGTCGCAGCGCGACTTGGCGGCCTCGTACTTCGAATCCGCATTGTCGCTGTCGTAACCATCCGCGGCGGCGGCCGGCAGGCAACACGCCGCCATCAGCGC
>Ga0164243_10011395_pt1 | contig 12682 bp, 8 predicted proteins | sample OricompcompostOP_FD_108781 | JGI IMG/M metagenome (GOLD analysis project Ga0164243, IMG submission 108781) | Organic Plus compost microbial communities from Emeryville, California, USA - Original compost - Organic plus compost (OP) | ecosystem: Engineered > Solid waste > Mixed feedstock >...
CCGTTGACCTTGAGCAGGTCGATCGGCAGTCGCCGCAGGTGGGCCAGCGAGGCGTGCTCGGCCCGGAAGTCGTCCAGCGCCGTACGCACACCGAGCGAGCGCAGCCCGGCCAGCCGGGCCACCACGGTGGACAGGTCGGCGCCGATGCGCGGCTCGGCCACCTCCACCACGAGCCGGTCCGGCGGCACCCCGTACGCGGCCAGGATCGCGCCCGTCCGCTGCACGAAGTCCGGGATCGTCAGCTCTCCCGTGGTGACGTTCACGGCCATCCACAGTTGGCGGCCGTGCGCCGACCACTCCGCGAGCTGCCGGCACGCCCGGTCCAGCGCCCACCACTCCAGCTCGCCGACCACGTCCAGGTCCTCGGCGACGGGGAGCAGCTCGGCGGGGAGCACCGTGCCGAGCACGGGGCTGCGCCAGCGCAGCAGCGCCTCCGTGCCGACCGGCAGCCGGTCGACCAGCCCGAGCACCGGCTGGTACACCAGGTCCAGCTCGCCGCGGGCGACCGCGCCGGGCAGTTCCCGCTCCAGGTCGAGCCGCCGCACCAGCTGCTCCTCCAGGAACGCGTCGTACCACTCGACCCGGTCCCGCCCGAGCTGGACGGCCCGCCGGCGGGCGAGGTCGGCCTGGCGGAGCACGTCCTCCGGTCCGGCCCCGGTGATCTCGGCGAGGCCGACGCTCGCCTGCACCCGCAGCACCGTCCCGCCCGTCCGGTAGGGCTGCGTGAGCGCGGCGAGCAACCGCTCGCCGAGCGCGTACGCCAGCACCGGCCCCGTCGGGGTGAGCACCGCGAACCCCGCGGCGCCCGTCGCGGCGAGCAGGTCGGACCGGCCGACCACCGCGCGCGCCCGGTGGACCGCCTCGGCCAGCAGGTCGTCCCGGAGCGCGGGCGGGGCGGCCTCGGCGCCCGGCACGTGCAGCTCCACCACGAGCAGCGCACCGGCCGGTGCCGCGGCGACGGCCCGCAACAGCGCCGGCCGGTCGGAGGCGCCGGGCGGGGGCAGCGCGGTGACGTCCGCCGGAAGCGGCCCCGGCGCGCCGACGGCGCCCGCCGGCAGCGGCTCCGGCACACCGACAGCGCCCGCCGGAACCGGCCCGGGCGGCGGCGCCGGCGCGCCCACAGCGCCGTCCGGAACCGGGTCGGACGTCGTGGACGGCCCGGCCGGTGTCCGCGGCGGGGACGGCGGTCCGCTCGCCGGGCCCGGGTCCCCGCTCGGCAGTTCACCGGGCGCGGGGCGGACCAGTTCGCGGAGCAGGAGCGCCGGCACGGCGAGAACGCCGAGCAGCACGGTGGCGCGGTCGGTCGGCAGGCCCGCGCCGACGTGCCAACCGGCGGCGAGCAGCACGGCCGCCGCCGGGACGACCGCCCGGGGCCAGACCGGCGCCACGCGACCGGGCGCCGTCGGCGGCACGACCGCCCGCGCGGCGCCCGCGGCGACGAGCAGCAGCCCGGTGACCAGCGGTGGTACGGCCACCAGCACGGCCGGACCCGGCCCGACGACGGCCAGCAGCACCAGCCCGAGCAGGGTGAGGGCCACCCCGCCCCGGCAGGTGGCCGCGCCCGGACGGTGGTGCGCTCCGGTCAACGCGGTGATCCCGACCGAACCGACCACACCGAGCAGGACCGCCACGGCCAACCGGGCCGGCGCCGGGACGGCCGGGCGCGTCAGCAGGAGCCAGCCGGTGAGGGCCAGGCCGACGGCGGGGCCGGTCGCCTCGGTGAGCCGGCGCAGGCGGGCGCGCAGCGGCGACCCGGAGCGGCCGGGAAGCCGGCGCAGCCCGAGGACGGCGAGGGCCCCGACCACGGCCGTACCGGCGACGACGACCGCCCGGCCTCGGGCCAGCGGCAGGACGGCAGCGGTCGACCCGGCCGCCAGGACGGCGCCGTCGAGCAGCACCACCGCGGCGCGGGTGGCGGGGCGGACGGCCAGCCGGGAGAGGCGTACCACGGCGAACGTGGCGGCCATCGAGGCGGCGAGGGCGACGGCGGCCACGGCCGGCAGGAGGTCCACGGCGGCGGCGAGGACGAGCAGCGCGACCACCACGAGCGCGGCGGCCTCCGGCGCCGTCCGGCGGCGCGCGAGGAGAGGGGCGGCGAGGAGCACGGCGGTCGCCTTCGTGAGGGGGCACGGGGGCGGTGCGGGACGAGCGAGTCCGCTGCCCAATGTCCTGGAACGAGCCGCGGGACCCGGCGGTTACGTCCGCTCCCCTGACAGTGACGTGCGTCACCACCCCGGCCCGGGATCCCTCCAGGCACCGCCCACCGCGCGGTGACCGGCGTACGTCCGACCGTCGTGGCGTGTCCGCCCGGCCGACGTCCGACGAGGTCGAGGTGGGATCATCGGAGGGTGAGTAAGACCGCCACCGTCCGCTTCCGGCACAACCAGGCTCTCCTGGCCGCGGCCATCATCGCGTTCATCTGTGCCCTGCCGCTGGCCAGCGCCCGGACGTACCTGCTGCCGGTGCTGCTCGTCCCGCTCGCCGTCGGCCTCTGGGCGTGGCGGGCCGGCACCGACGCGGACGCCCGGGAGCTGCGCCTGCGGGCGCTGGCCGGGCAGCGCCGGATCACCTGGGACCGGGTCGTCGAACTCGGCACCGACCCGCGCGGCCGGGCCGTGGCGCGGCTCGCCGACGGCGAACAGGTCGTCCTCCCGGCGGTACGCGGCGCCGACCTGCCCCGGCTCGTCTCGGCGACTGGCCAGACGCTTCCCGGGGCGGCCGGCTGACACGGCACGCCCGGACGGCGTGACCGGGCCGCTCAGTAGCCGTCGACCACCGAGTTGATCAGCGGTTCGCCGGCCGCGAACCGTCGCACCTGGTCCCCCACGAGGCGGTAGGCCCGCGGCAGCAGACCGCGCACCGAGCCGGCGACGTGCGGGGTGATGAGCACGTTCGGCATCCCCCACAGCGGATGGTCGGCGGGCAGCGGCTCCGGGTCGGTGACGTCCAGCGCGGCGCTGATACGCCCGGTGGCGAGTTCGGCGACCAGGTCCTCGGTGCGTACGACGGGGCCCCGGGCGGCGTTGACCAGCAGCGCGTTGTCCCGCATGGCGGCCAGGAACCGACCGTCGACCAGGCCACGGGTCTGGTCGGTGAGCGGCACCAGCAGCACCACCACGTCGGCCTCCGGCAGCAGCCGGGGCAGCTCGTCCACGCCGTGCACCCCCTGTTCGGGGCGGGCGGTGCGGGCCACCAGGGTGAAGCTCACGTCGAACGGGGCGAGCCGGTCGCGTACCGCGGTGCCGATCGAGCCGGCCCCCACGATCAGCACCCGCTTGCCGCTCAGCTCGTCGGTCGGGGCCACCCCGTCGTACGCCCACTCCCGGCGGGCCTGCGCCGCCGCGAAGGCGGGGAACGCGCGCAGCTTCGCGAGGATCGCCGTGACGACCCACTCGGCGGTGGACGGGTCGTGCACGCCACGGGCGTCGCAGAGCGTCACGCCGTCGGGGATCCGCCCCACCCAGGCGTCGGCCCCGGCGGAGAGCAGCTGCACGACCTCCAGGTCGGGCAGCTCGCGCAGGAGGGCCGCGCTGTCCGAGGTGGCGAGGAACGGCGGCACCCAGAACCGGACGTCCGCCACCTCGGAGGGGAGCTTGTCGGGCTGTTCGGCGACTTCGACGGTGACCTCCGTGGGCAGCTCACCCAGGAGCGCCAGTCCCGCCTCGTGCGGAATCCATACCTTCACGCCCGCCGACGATAGCCGTCGCCGTGGGCGCCCCGGCCGGCGCACACCCCGTCCGGGCCGCACACACCGGTCCCGCACCCGCGCCGGACGCCCGCACACCGAGCCCCGGACGGCCCGGCGGGATACCCTGGGCCGGGTGAGCGCCCGACCCCCGTACACCCGCGTCCGCCGCGCCCGTGGGGCCCTCGCGGCGTCCTGCGCGGCACTGCTGCTGGCGGCCACCGGATGCAGTTTCGGCGAGCCGGACCCCGACCCGGCGGGCGAGCCGCCGAACTTCCCCACCCCGTCGGTCTCCGCCAGCCCCGGCGGCGCCAACCAGCAGGTGGTCACCACCGTGCTGGCCAAGGGACTGCGGGTGCCGTGGGCCATCGGCTTCCTGCCCGACGGCGGAGCCCTGGTCACCGAACGGGACAGCGGCCGGATCCTCAAGGTCGGCCCGGAGTCGGGGCCCGACGGGTTGCGGGTCAGCGTGGTGCAGACCATCCCCGACGTGGCGGCCTCGGGCGAGGGTGGGCTGCTGGGCCTCGCCGTCTCCCCGGACTACCAGCGGGACCGGACGATCTTCGTCTACTACACGACCGAGCGGGACAACCGGATCGCCCGGCTGCGGCTCGGCGGCGCACCGACCCCCATCCTCACCGGCATCCCGAAGGCGGGGATCCACAACGGGGGTGGGCTGGGCTTCGGCCCGGACGGGCAGCTCTACGCGAGCACCGGTGACGCCGGTGAGCGTCCCCACGCGCAGGACGTGAAGAGCCTCGGCGGCAAGATCCTGCGGATCACCCGGGACGGCAAGCCGGCGGCGGGCAACCCGTTCCCCGGCTCCCCCGTCTGGTCCCTGGGACACCGCAACGTGCAGGGCTTCGCCTGGGACACGGCCAAGCGGATGTACGCCGTGGAGTTCGGCCAGAACACCTGGGACGAGATCAACCAGATCGTCAAGGGCAAGAACTACGGCTGGCCCGAGGTGGAGGGCCGCGGCGACGACAAGCGCTACGTGAACCCGATCACCCAGTGGCCGACCTCCGACGCCTCCTGCTCGGGGTTGGCCGCCGTGGACCGGCTCCTGGTCACCGCCTGCCTGCGGGGCGAACGACTCTGGGTGGTCGAGCTGACCGACGACGGCGGCGTCCTCGGCCAGCCCCGCGAACTGCTCACGAACCGGTACGGCCGGCTGCGGGCGGTGGCCGCGGCGCCCGACGGATCCCTCTGGGTCACCACGTCGAACCACGACGGGCGGGGGAACCCGGCGCCCGAGGACGACCGCATTCTCCGCCTGGTCTTCGCCGACGGCGGCGCGGGCCGGAGCTGACCCGGAAGGTCACCATCGCATGGACGGGCAGCAGAACGAGCAGAACGCTGCCGGCGGGACGACGCCGGCCGGCCGTCGCCGCTGGCCGCTGCGTCGTGGCGCCGTACCACCCGGATGGCGCGGCCCGCTGCGCATGGCCGGGGTGACGGTGGCCGTGCTGGCGGTCACCCTGGCCGGGGTGGTCCTCGGCGTACTCGGCGGCGGCCGGGTCGACACCGACATCGGCCCGTTCCAGGCGACCCTCACCCTCTCCCCCGACACCGACGGGGGGACCCGGGTGGACATCCCGCCGCTGGGTGCCCTGCTGCTCGACAGCCACGACGGGCCGACCCGGCTGACCGTCCGGCTCGGGGCGCTGGACCAGACGCGCACCGAGGCGCTCATCGACGACCCGGCGAGCATCCAGCGCGCCAGTGTCTCCGCCGTGGAGGACGTCCGGTCCGGCGTGATGCGGCTCGGGCTGCGTACCGTCGCGTGCGCGGTGCTGGCGACCCTGCTGCTGGCCGCACTGGTGTTCCGGAACGTCCGCCGCACCGCGGTGGCCGGCGGGCTGGCGCTGGCGGTCACCGCGGGCAGCCTGGGGACGGCGGCCGCGACGCTGCGCCCGCAGGCGATCGAGGAGCCGCGGTACGAGGGGCTGCTGGTCAACGCGCCGGCCATCGTGGGCGACGCGCGGCGGATCGCCAACGACTACACCCGGTACGCCGAGCAGCTCGAACGGCTGGTCGGCAACGTCAGCAAGCTCTACACCACCGTGTCGGGGCTGCCGGTGTTCGAGCCGGCGCCCGACACCACGCGGGTGCTGCACGTCTCGGACATGCACCTCAACCCGACCGGGTGGCAGCTCATCCGCACGGTGGTGGAGCAGTTCGACATCGACGTGGTGATCGACACGGGCGACATCACCGACTGGGGCAGCGAGCCGGAGGCGTCGTACGTCGGCTCGATCGGCCTGCTGCGCAAGCCGTACGTCTACATCCGCGGCAACCACGACTCGGCCCGCACCGCGGCGGCGGTGGCCCGGCAGCCCAACGCGATCGTGTTGAACAACTCGACCACCACGGTCGCCGGCCTGACCATCGCCGGCATCGGCGACCCGCGCTTCACGCCGGACAAGAACACCTCCCCGGCCGGCAGCGGTCTCACCCCGCAGGTGGCCGACCAGGTCATCGGCACCGGCGAACAGCTCGCCGAGACGATCCGCCGGTCACCCCGGCCGGTGGACATCGCGCTGGTGCACGATCCCGCCTCGGCGGGGCCGCTCTCCGGCACCTGCCCGCTGGTGCTGGCCGGGCACACCCACGCCCGCCAGGTCTCCAAACTGCCCCAGCAGCCGGGGCAGCCGACGACCCAGCTCATGGTGGAGGGCTCCACCGGCGGCGCCGGCCTGCGCGGGCTGGAGGGCGAGGAACCCACCCCGCTGTCGATGAGCGTCCTCTACTTCGACAAGGACAAGCTGCTGCAGGCGTACGACGACATCACCGTCGGCGGCACCGGCGAGGCCCAGGTGAACCTGGAGCGGCACGTGATCCGCGACCCGAAGGCCGGCGACCAGGTGCCCGTCACCCCGACCCCGACCCGGGGCGGGCCGGTCTCGCCCGCCCCGAACGGCAGCCCGACGGCGACGCCGAGCCCCACGGGCTGAAGGCAGCCGCGCCGGGCCCCACGGGCCGGCGCCGCGCCCGACGGGCCGCGGCGTCGGCGCCGAGCCCGACGGGTCAGCGCAGCGACAGGGCGGCCAGGGCGGCGTTCACGATGCTGCCAGGGAGCAGGTCGTGCAGCTCGTACAGCTCGGCGACACTGCCGGACTGGCCGAACTCGTCGACGCCGAGCGGCACGGCCGGCACGCCGAGCGCGGAGCCCAGCCACGCCATCGCGTGCGAGGCGGCGTCGTGCACGGTGACCACCGGCGCCCGGTCGTCGAAGGCCGACCGGAGCGCGCCGGGCACGCTCGGCACGGTCGCCGTGCGTACGCCCTGGCGCAGGGTGCGCTGCCACGCCCGGTAGATCCTGTCCAGGCTCGTCACGTCGACCACGTGCGCGGCCACGCCCTCCTCGGCCAGTTCCGCCGCGGCGGCCAGCACCTCGGGCAGCACCGCCCCGGACGCCGCCAGTTGCACCACGGGCGCGTCCGCGAGGTGCGGGTACGCCTGGTGGGCGTCGACCAGCCGGTACGCCCCGGCGACCACCTGCCGGCGCAGCACCGCGTCGCCGAGCCGGGCCCGCGCCGCCTCGAACGGCGCCTGGTCCAGCGGGCGGGTGCTGAGCCGGAAGTAGTACGCCCCGTCCTCGGCCGGCGCCGCCGTCGCCGACGGGGCCGCCCCGGACGCGATCTGGCCGAGGGCGTCGCAGAGCAGCCAGTCCAGGGTGACCGCGTACGCCGGCTCGACGAACGTCACCCCCGGCAGCTCCAGCCCCACGGAGGCGGTGATGGTCGACTGGTGGGCGCCGCCCTCCGGGGCGAGGGTGACGCCGGACGGGGTGCCGGCGACCACGAACCGGGAACCGGAGTACGTCCCGTAGAGGAACGCGTCGAGGCCGCGCAGCACGAACGGGTCGTAGACCGTGCCCACCGGCAGCAGCGGCTGGCCCGACAGGTCCCAGGCCAGGCCGAGCTGACCCAGCAGCAGGAACAGGTTCATCTCCGAGATGCCCAGCTCGATGTGCTGCCCGGCCGGGCTCTCGGTCCACCGCAGCATCCGGTCCTCGGTCCAGGAGCGCCGCGCGGTCGGTGCGAACACCCCGGTCTTGTTGATGAACCCGGCGAGGTTCGTGGAGGTGGCCACGTCTGGTGCGGTGGTGACCAGGTAGCGGCCGACCTCCGGGTGGCGGGCGAGGTCCACGAGGACCCGGCCGAAGACCTCCTGTGTGGAGATCGGCTTGTTGGCGCGTACGTTCGTGGTCTCCGGGACGGTGACCCCCAGCGCACGCTCGCGGGGCCGGCGGGACAGCGCCTCCCGGCGCTCGCCGGCCCGGATGCCGGCCGGCGACGCCGGGTCGAGCCGGTCCCACTCGGTCTCCGGGGTGAGGCCGTGCGCGGCGCGCAGCGCGGCGATCTGCTCGGTGGTGAGCAGCGCCGAGTGGTTGCGCGGGTTGCCGGCGATCGGCAGGCCCCAGCCCTTCACCGTGTACGCGAAGACGACGCTGGGCCGGTCGGTGACCGCGTCGCACTGGGCGTACGCGTCGAGCAGCGCCGCGAGGTCGTGCCCGCCCAGGTCGGTGACGAGGGGGCCCAGTTCGTCGTCCGGGATGTCGGCGACGAACGCGGCGACCGCCTCCGGCGCGCCGTCGAGGAACCGCTTGCGCAGCTCCTGCCCGGAGAGCCCGAACAGCGACTGGTACTGCTCGTTCGGCATCACGTCGATCCAGTCGCGGAGCGCGGCGCCGCCCGGCCGCCCGTACGCCGCCGCGAGCCGGCGCCCGTACTTCACCTCGACGACGTGCCAGCCGGCCGCCTCGAACTGGCCCCGCCACTGGTTGATCCGCACCCCGGGGACCACCCGGTCCAGCGACTGCCGGTTGAAGTCGACGAGCCACATCACGTTCCCGAGCCCCGTGGTGGCCGGGTCGGCGACGGCCTCCCAGACGTTCCCCTCGTCCAGCTCGGCATCGCCGATCAGCGCGACGAACCGGGACCGGGGCCGGGGGCCGAAGTGCGCGTCCACGTACCGGCGGGTGGCGGCGGCGAAGAGCGGCGCGGCCGCACCGAGCCCCACCGAGCCGGTGGAGAAGTCCACGCCGTCCGGGTCCTTGGTGCGCGACGGGTACGACTGGAGGCCGCCCCGCGCCCGGAGCCGGGTGAGATAGGAGCGGTCCAGGTTGCCGAGCAGGTACTGGATGGCGTGGTAGACCGGGGAGGCGTGCGGCTTCACGGCCACCCGGTCCTCGGCGTCGAGGTGCGCGAACCAGAGCGCGGTCATCGCCGTGACCAGTGAGGCGCTCGACGCCTGGTGGCCGCCCACCTTCACCCCGTCGCCGGTGTCCCGGTCGTGGTTGGCCGAGTCCACGATCCGGGTGGCGAGCCACAGCACCCGCCGCTGGATCTCGTCGAGGACGTCGAGGTCGTGCTGGTTCACGATGGCTCCATCCGGGCGTCGCCGTTGACGCCCTGCCGAGGGGTGCGCGGGTCTCGCGCGTACTCCGGGGTAGGCGGGAGGGGCCGCCGCCGGGTCACGACGTCGGCCCCTCCGCGGGTGGTTCAGCCCTGGACGCCGAGGCGCTCCAGGATCAGCTCGCGGACGCTCTTCGCGTCGGCCTGGCCGCGGGTGCTCTTCATGACGGCGCCGACCAGCGCGCCGGCCGCCGCGACCTTGCCGCTGCGGACCTTCTCGGCGATGTCCGGGTTGGCGGCGATCGCCTCGTCCACCGCGGCGGTGAGCGCGCCGGTGTCCGACACGACCTCCAGGTTCCGGTTCGTCATGACCTCGGTCGGCGAGCCCTCGCCGGCCACCACGCCCTCGAGCACGGTCCGGGCCAGCTTGTCGGTGAGCTTCCCGGCGTCCACCAGGCTCTGCAGCTCGGCCACCTGCGCCGGGGTCGCCCCGATGTCGGCCAGCTCCACGCCCGTCTCGTTGGCCCGGCGGGACAGCTCACCGAGCCACCACTTGCGGGCGGCGGCCGGGCTCGCGCCCGCGGCCACGGTCGCCTCGATCAGCTCGACCGCGCCGGCGTTGACCACCGACTGCATGTCCAGGTCGGACAGGCCCCACTCCTGCTGGAGCCGCCTGCGGCGCAGCCGCGGCAGCTCCGGCAGCGCCGCCTTCAGCTCGGCCACCCAGGCGGGGTCCGGCGCGAGCGGCACCAGGTCCGGCTCCGGGAAGTACCGGTAGTCGGTGGCCGTCTCCTTCGAGCGGCCCGGGGTGGTGTCGCCGGTGTCCTCGTGGAAGTGCCGGGTCTCCTGCGTGATCCGGCCGCCCGCGTCGAGCACCGACGCCTGGCGCAGCATCTCCGAGCGGACGGCCCGCTCCACCGACCGCAGCGAGTTGACGTTCTTCGTCTCGGTCCGGGTGCCCCACTCCTCGCCGGGGAGGTTCAGCGACGTGTTCACGTCGCAGCGCAGCGACCCCTCCTCCATCCGGACGTCGGAAACACCCAGCGAGCGGATCACGTCCCGCAGCTCGGTCACGTACGCGCGGGCGACCTCGGGCGCGAGCGCTCCGGCGCCGGGGATCGGCTTGGTGACGATCTCGACGAGCGGGATGCCGGCCCGGTTGTAGTCCACCAGCGACTCGGTCGCACCGTGGATCCGGCCGGTGGCGCCGCCCACGTGCAGCGTCTTGCCGGTGTCCTCCTCCAGGTGCACCCGCTCGATGCCGATCCGCACCGTCTCGCCGTTCACCTCGACGTCCAGGTAGCCGTCGACGCAGAGCGGCTCGTCGTACTGGCTGATCTGGAAGTTCTTCGGCATGTCCGGGTAGAAGTAGTTCTTCCGGGCGAACCGGCACCACTGGGCGATCGAGCAGTTCAGCGCGAGGCCGATCCGGATGGTCGCCTCGACGGCCGCCTTGTTCGCCACCGGCAGCGAGCCGGGCAGGCCGAGGCAGACCGGGCAGACCCGGGTGTTCGGCTCGCCGCCGAAGTCGGTCGGGCAGCCGCAGAACATCTTCGTCCGGGTGCCCAGCTCGACGTGGGTCTCCAGGCCGATCACCGGTTCGTAGCGCGCGACGACGTCGTCGTACGAGGGCAGTGTCGTGGTCATCGGAGCTCCTGCCTCACAGTGCCGGTGGGGTGAACGTGCCGACGGCGCTCTCCAGCGCGGCGGCGACCCGGTACATCCGGTCGTCGGCCATCGTCGGGGCCATGACCTGGAGCCCGACCGGGAGCCCGTCGGAGAGCCCGCACGGCACGGAGATGCCGGGCCCGCCGTACAGGTTCGTCGGGATGGTGAACAGGTCGGCCAGGTACATCTGGTACGGGTCGGAGGTGCGCGCGCCGATCGGGAACGCCACGAACGGCGTCGTCGGCGAGATCAGCGCGTCCACCTGCGCGAACGCCGCCGTGAAGTCCCGGCTGATGAGCGTACGCACCTTCTGGGCCTGCCCGTAGTAGGCGTCGTAGTAGCCCGACGACAGCGCGTACGTCCCGATCATGATGCGGCGCTTGACCTCCGGGCCGAAGCCGGCCTCGCGGGTCAGCGACATGACCTCCTCCAGCGACCGGTTCCCGTCGTCGCCGACCCGCAGGCCGAACCGGACGCCGTCGAACCGGGCCAGGTTGGAGGAGCACTCACTCGGTGCGATGAGGTAGTACGCCGGCAGCGCGTACGTGAAGTGCGGGCAGGACACCTCGACGATCTCCGCGCCGAGCTTGGTGAGCGTGTCGACCGCCTCCCGGAACACGGCCAGCACGCCCGGCTCGGCGCCCTCGCCGGCGAACTCGGTCACGATGCCGAGCCGCACGCCGGTCAGGTCGCCGGTGGCGCCGAGCTTCGCGGCGGCCACCACGTCCGGCACCGGCTGCGGGATCGAGGTCGAGTCGCGGGGGTCGTGCCCGCCGATCGCCTCGTGCAGCAGCGCGGCGTCCAGCACCGTCCGGGCGCAGGGGCCGGGCGTGTCCAGCGACGAGGAGAAGGCGACCAGCCCGTAGCGGGAGGTGCCGCCGTACGTCGGCTTGGCACCGACGGTGCCGGTCACGGCGCCCGGCTGGCGGATCGAGCCGCCGGTGTCCGAGCCGATGGCCAGCGGCGCCTCGTACGCGGCCAGCGCCGCCGCGCTGCCGCCGCCCGAGCCGCCCGGGATCCGGTCCAGGTCCCACGGGTTGCGGGTCGGCCCGTACGCCGAGTACTCGGTGGAGGAGCCCATGGCGAACTCGTCCATGTTCGTCTTGCCGAGCATCACCGTGCCGGCGGCGCGCAGCCGCTCGACGATCGTCGCGTCGTACGGCGGACGCCAGCCCTCCAGGATCTTCGACCCGACGGTGGTCGGCACGCCCTTCGTGGTGAGCACGTCCTTCACGGCGACCGGCACGCCCGCGAGGGGGCCGAGCGCCTCACCGGCCGCACGGCGCTCGTCGACGGCGCGGGCGGCGGCCAGCGCGCCCTCGGCGTCGACGTGCAGGAACGCGTGCACCCGGTCGTCGACCGCCGCGATCCGGTCGAGGTGGGCCTGGGTGACCTCGACGGCGGAGGCCTCCCCGCCGGCCACCAGGGCGGCGATCTCCGCCGCGGTCTTCGTGGTCAGGTCGCTCATGCCGCCGCCTCGCTCCGCTCGGCGTCGCCACGAGGCTCCACCGCGCCATACCCGATGATTCGCTCGCTGCGCTCGCTCATGCCGCCGCCTCGCTCCGCTCTCCGGCACCGTGCCGGGCGCTGATGATGCTGGTCCGCCCGCTCACGACGCCAGGTCCTCGTTCAGGATCCGGGGGACGCGGAACCGCTGCTGCTCGGCGTCGGGCGCGCCCGACAGCGCCTCCTCGGGGGTCAGGCACGGCGTCTCGACGTCCTCGCGGAGGACGTTCGTGAGCGGCACCGAGTGCGAGGTCGGCGGGATGTCCGCGGCGGCGACCTCACCAACCCGGGCGACCGCCTGCAGGATCACGTCGAGCTGGCCGGCGAACCGGTCGAGTTCCTCGTCGGTGACGGCGAGCCGGGCCAGCCGCGCCAGATGCGCGACCTCCTCCCGCGAGATGGCGGCCATCATTCTCCCTTCCCGGAGCCGAGCGCCCGGGTGTGCGATCGCGGGTGCTCG
>Ga0164243_10011396_pt1 | contig 12681 bp, 10 predicted proteins | sample OricompcompostOP_FD_108781 | JGI IMG/M metagenome (GOLD analysis project Ga0164243, IMG submission 108781) | Organic Plus compost microbial communities from Emeryville, California, USA - Original compost - Organic plus compost (OP) | ecosystem: Engineered > Solid waste > Mixed feedstock >...
CTTGCACACCTCGCAGGGCACGTACACGTCGGGCAGGAAGTGCATCTCCACCTTCACCACGCCGTCGCCCTGGCAGGCCTCGCAGCGCCCGCCGGCCACGTTGAAGCTGAAGCGCCCGGGGCCGTAGCCGCGCTCCTTGGCGGTATTCGTTTCCGCCATCAGCTCGCGGATCGGCGTGAACAGGCCCGTGTAGGTGGCCGGGTTGCTGCGCGGCGTGCGGCCGATCGGGCTCTGGTCGACGCTGATGACCTTGTCGAAGTACTCGATGCCCTCCACCGCCTCGTGCGGCGCCGGCTCCTCGTGAGCGCGGTAGATGGTGCGCGCCACGGCGGCGTAGAGCGTGTCGTTGACCAGCGTGGACTTGCCCGAGCCCGACACGCCCGTCACGCAGGTGAACAGGCCCACCGGGAAGCCCACGCTCACGTTCTTCAGGCTGTTGCCGGTGGCGCCGACGACGCGGATCTCCTGCAGCGCGCCCTGCGTCGCCAGGTGCCGCGCCTCGCGCTCGGCGCGGCGCTCGGCCGCCGGGCTGGGCGGGAACTTCGAGGCCTTCTTCTTCTCGGGCTCGTCCTTGCGCAGCACCGGCAGCCAGGGCGTGCGGCGCGTCGGCACCTCGATGCGGCGCGCGCCGCTGAGGTACTGGCCGGTCAGCGAGCCGGGGCTGGCCGCCACCTCGTCGTACGTGCCCTGCGCCATCACCTCGCCGCCGTGGATGCCGGCGCCGGGGCCCATGTCGATCACGTGGTCGGCGGCGCGGATCATGTCCTCGTCGTGCTCGACCACGATCACGCTGTTGCCGATGTCGCGCAGGTGCTTGAGCGTGCCGATCAGGCGGTCGTTGTCGCGCTGGTGCAGCCCGATGCTGGGCTCGTCCAGCACGTACATCACGCCGGTCAGGCCCGAGCCGATCTGCGAGGCCAGCCGGATGCGTTGCGCCTCGCCGCCTGAGAGCGTCTCGGCGCTGCGGTCCAGGCTCAGGTAGTTCAGGCCCACGTCGTTCAGGAAGCTCAGGCGCAGGCCGATCTCGCGCACCACCTTGTCGGCGATCTCGGCCTTGGCGCCTTTCAGGCGCAGCGCCTCGAAGTAGGCCAGGCTGTCCTTGAGCGTGAGGTGGCTGAGCGTGTAGATGGGCATCCTGCCGGCCTCGCCCTCGCGGCTCTCGTCGACCAGGTAGACGTGCCGCGCCTCGCGGCGAAGACGGGAGCCGCCGCAGTCGGGGCAGGGCTGCAGGTTGCGGAAGCGCGCCAGGTCCTCGCGCACCATCACCGAGTCGGTCTCGCGGTAGCGCCGCTCCATGTTGGGGATGATGCCCTCGAAGGGATGCTTCTTCGTCAGCTTGCGGCCGGCCGAGGCGCCGCTTTCCAGCGTGTAGCTGAACTTGATCTCCTCGCCGGCCGAGCCGTGCAGCACCACCTGCTGCACCGAGGCGGGCAGGTTCTCGAAGGGCGTGTCGAGCTCGAACTTGTAGTGCTTCGCCACGCTCTCCAGCATGCTGAAGTAGTAGCCGTTGCGCCGGTCCCAGCCCTTGATCGCGCCGCTGGCCAGCGAGAGCGAGGGGAAGGCCACCACCCGCGCCGGGTCGAAGAACTCGCGGTTGCCGATGCCGTCGCAGGTCGGGCAGGCGCCCACCGGCGAGTTGAAGGAGAACAGGCGCGGCTCCAGCTCGGCCAGCGAGTAGTGGCACAGAGGGCAGGCGAACTTGGCGTTGAAGAGGTGTTCCCTGGCAGCCGTTCGCGTCGAGCCAGCCGAAGCGCCGGCCCCGGCTTCGACAGGCTCAGCCCGAACGGTGTCGGGCGCATCCAGCTCCAGCGCGATGGCCCGTCCGTCCGCCAGCCGCAGCGCCGCCTCGAAGCTCTCGGCCAGGCGCTGCTGCATGTCGGGCCGCGCGCGCAGGCGGTCCACCACCACGTCGATGTCGTGCTTCTCGGTCTTCTTCAGCTTGGGCAGGTCGTTGTATTCGTAGGTCTGCCCGTCGACGCGGAAGCGCACGTAGCCGGCCGCCTGCATCTCGGCGAACAGCTCGACGAACTCGCCCTTCTTGTCGCGCGCCACCGGGGCCAGGATCATCAGCCGCGGCTCATCCGGCAGCGCCAGCACCGCATCCACCATCTGCGAGACGGTCTGCGCCTGCAGCGGCAGTTCGTGGTCGGGGCAGTAGGGCGTGCCGGCGCGGGCGTACAGCAGGCGCAGGTAGTCGTGGATCTCGGTGACGGTGCCGACCGTGGAGCGCGGGTTGTGGCTGGTGGCCTTCTGCTCGATGCTGATGGCCGGCGACAGGCCTTCGATCAGGTCCACGTCGGGCTTGTCCATGAGCTGCAGGAACTGCCGCGCATAGGCCGAGAGGCTTTCCACGTAGCGCCGCTGACCTTCCGCATACAGCGTGTCGAAGGCCAGGCTGGACTTGCCCGAGCCCGACAGGCCGGTGATCACCACCAGCCTGTTGCGCGGGATGTCCAGGTCGACGTTCTTCAGGTTGTGCGTGCGCGCGCCGCGGATGCTGATGCGCTGCTGCGCCAGCACGCTGCCGAGGTAGGCACTGTCTTGGGGGGCGTTCACGAAGAGAGGCCGGCGGTCGTTGCGGGGAACCGGACATGATAGACCGCCGGGCGGGTCAGCGCATCCCGTCGTCCGGTGGCGGTGGTGATGGCGGCGCCGGCCCGGCGATCGCGCCGGCCACCATGTGCGCGGCCAGCACCTCGTACAGCGGCCGGCCGATCATGCGCGAGACCAGGCTGGCCAGCATGGCGCTGGCCATCAGGCTCAGCACCATCGAGTGGCCGTCCACCATCTCCATCACGATGATGAAGGCCGTCAGCGGCGCCTGCGTCACGGCGGCCAGGAAGGCCGCCATGCCCATGGCGATGAGCGCCGGCGCCAGGTGCGGGTCGGCCAGGCCGGCCACCGCGTCGCCGATGCCCGCGCCGATGGACAGCGAGGGCGCGAAGATGCCGCCCGGCGCGCCCACCCAGGCCGTGACCCAGGTGGCGATGAACTTGAGCAGGGTATAGAGCGGCGTCAGCCCCTCCTGTCCGGCGAGCATGTGCTTGACCGCCTCGGAGCCGGCGCCGAAGGTCACCCCGCCGCTGACCAGGCCCATCACCGCGATCAGCAGCCCGCCCGCCGCCGCGAAGCGGATCGGCCAGCGCGCGCGCAGGGCGTTCAGGCGCTGCGGCGCGTTGGTCAGCGAGGCCGCCATCAGCCGCGAGAACACGCCGCCGGCCGCGCCCGCCGCCAGCGCCACCAGCAAGCCGGGGCCGGCCAGGCTCCAGCCCAGCGGCGGCACGCGGATCACGCCGAAGTAGCTCAGGTTGCCGTACACCGACACCGCCATCAGGCCGGCCAGCACGATGGCCGTGATGACCACGCCGCTGGCGCGCGCCTCCAGCCGCCCCGTCAGCTCCTCGATGGCGAACACGACGCCCGCCAGCGGCGCGTTGAAGGCGGCGGCGATGCCGGCCGCGCCGCCGGCCACCAGCAGGGCGCGCATGTCGATGGTCGAGCCCGGCGAGAGCCAGCGCCGCGCGTGCTGCATCACGCCGGCCGCCACCTGCACCGAGGGCCCCTCGCGGCCGATGGACAGGCCCGCGGCGAAGCCCGCCGCGCCCAGCCCGATCTTGGCCAGCGTGAGGCGCAGCGAGACGAAGCGCCCGCGCCGCTCGGGCGGCAGGGCCGGGTGCAGCGTCGCCTTGACCTGCGGGATGCCGGAGCCCGCCGCGCCCGGGAACCAGCGGCGCGTCGCCCAGACGATGCCGGCGGTGCATGCCGGCGTCCACAGCAGCACCAGCCAGGGGTGGCTCCGGTGGATGCGCTCGAACAGGCCGAAGGCCCAGTCCGACGCCAGCGTGAAGCCGACCACGGCCAGGCCCGCCAGCACCGCGTAGCCCAGCACGATGGCGCGGTCGATCCACGGGCGCCAGTTCGACAGCTCGCTGCGCAGGTTCTCCAGAAAGTCGGGTTCGTGGCTCGGATGGGGCATGGCTGCGGCGGCATTGTGCCGGGCGGGGCCGCAGGGCCGGCATCGGGCACAATGCCCGGCTCTTTCTTCGTTCCTTCCTCTTCCTTCAGATCATCAGGGGCAGCGCCATGGCATCGGTCAACAAAGTCATCCTCGTCGGCAACCTGGGGCGCGACCCCGAGACACGCACCTTCCCCAGCGGCGACCAGGTGACCAACGTGACGCTGGCCACCACCGACACCTGGAAGGACAAGCAAAGCGGCGAGAAGCGCGAGGCCACAGAGTGGCACCGCCTGGTGTTCAACGGCCGCCTGGCCGAGATCGCCGCGCAGTACCTGCGCAAGGGCTCGCAGGTCTACGTCGAGGGCCAGATCCGCAGCCGCAAGTACAACGACAAGGACGGCATCGAGAAGTCGGTCACCGAGATCCGCGTCGACCAGATGCAGATGCTGGGCAGCCGCCAGGGCCAGGGCGGCCCCTCGGGCGGCGACGACGGCTTCGGTGGCGGCGGCAGCTACGGCGGCGGCGGTGGTGGTGGTGGCTACGCCCGCTCCGCCCCGGCACCGCGCTCCGCGCCCGCCCCGCGCCCGCCGGCGCCCGCGCCGTCGAGGTCCTCCACGGGCTTCGACGACATGGACGACGACATCCCCTTCTGACCCTCGCTCCGGGCGGCGCGCCGCCGCCGCCGGCCGGCGGGCCGGAAGGGTCTGCGCATGCGGGTCTGCACGCCTTTCACCGTGCGCGGCCGCGGCCCTACACTGCGCCGCGCGCATGCCCCTGCTGACCTTTCTCGTCGAAGACAACCCCACCATCCGGGACAACCTGATCCCCACGCTGGCCGACCTGGCCGACGCGCCGGTGGTCGGCGTGGCCGAGACCGAGTCCGAGGCCACCGCCTGGCTGCGCGCGCATGCCGACACCTGGCACCTGGCGGTGGTCGACCTGTTCCTGCGCGAAGGCTCCGGCCTGGGGGTGCTGGGCGCCTGTGCCCGGCGGCAGCCGCACCAGCGCGTGGTGGTGCTCACCAACTACGCCACGCCCGACATCCGCGCCCGCTGCCTGGAGCTGGGCGCCGACGCGGTGTTCGACAAGTCCAACGAGCTGGACGACTTCTTCGACTATTGCGCCCACGACCGGCCCTCCCAGATGGGCGTGTTGGCGTGAGCGCGCTGCCGGTCGACTTCCACGCCCCGGCCCACGAGGTCGCCCGCGCGCTGATCGGCGTCACCGTGCTGGTCGACGGCGTCGGCGGGCGCATCGTGGAGACGGAGGCCTACGACCGCGAGGACCCGGCCTCGCACGCCCACGCCGGCCCGACGGCGCGCAACGCCGCCATGTTCGGCCCGCCGGGGCGGGTGTACGTGTACCGCTCCTACGGCATCCACTGGTGCATGAACTTCGTCTGCCGCGAGGAAGGCCACGGCGCCGGGGTGCTGATCCGCGCGCTGGAGCCCACGCACGGCCTGGAGACGATGCGCCGCCGGCGCGGCGTGCAGGCGCCGCACCTGCTGGCGGCCGGTCCGGGGCGCGTCGGCCAGGCGCTGGGGGTGGACGGCGGCTTCAACGGCCGGCGCCTGGACGCACCGCCCTTCCTGCTGCTGCCGGGGGCGCCCGACGCCCCGGTCGTCGTCGAGGCCGGCCCGCGCATCGGCATCAGCAAGGCGGTCGAGGTGCCCTGGCGCTTCGGCGAGGCGGGCTCGCGCTTCCTGAGCCGGCCCTTCCCGCGGGCCGCCGCCGGCCGCCGCTGACCCGGGCGGCGTCGCCGCCGCCCCTCTCATCGCAGCAACCGTCCTTCCGCGGAAGGACGCCGCGCGCAATGTCCTGCCTCAGTTGCGTTACATTTCGATGACAAATATGAAGCAATAAGAATTAATGGTGCGCCGGGCCGCGGGCACAGGCCGGGCAGGGAGGGCAGGCGGGCGTCCGCGCACCGGCAAGCGCTGCGGCGGCGTCCGTGCCGAGGAGGAGAAACACATGAACAGGGCCCTGCTGTGGACGGCCAAGGCGGCGCTGCTGCTGCTCGTCCTCCTGCTTACGAACCACGGCCTGGTGGATCGCCTCGAGTTGCTCGTCGCCGACCGCCGGCTGGTGACGCTGGTGGTGTTCTGCGCGATCTGGCTGTGCGCGCTGGCCGCCGTGCTGGCGGCGGCCTTCCATCCGGCCTGGACGGTGCGCCTGGCGTGGGCCGTGCCGCTCAGCCTGGCGGGCGCGGCGGCCTTCGGCTACCACGCCGTCCAGCAGTCCGAGTTCTTCATCTTCGACGTGCTGAACCTGTGGGCCGCCCGGCACGAGGCCGGCCGCGCGCTGGCGTATTTCTCGGCCGCGGTGCCACCGACCCTGGCCGTGCTGTGCCTGAGCCTGGCCGCCTTCGCCATGCCGCCGGGCGCGGGCGGGCGGCTGCGTGGCCCGCTGCGGTGGCTGTTCGGGCTGGCGCCGGCGCTGCCCATCGTGCTGATCGCGCTGGTGGTGCTGCACCGGCAGGGCAAGGGCTCGGACGCGATGCCCAGGCAGTTCGCGCCCGTCTCCCTGGCGGCGCTGGCGGCCTACAAGCTGCACGCCGGCACCTTCGCCGAGCGCGAGCCGGTGCGCATGGCGCCGGGCGCGCCGCCGGTGCGGGCCCTGGTCGTGATGGTGGACGAGAGCGTGCGCGCGGACGCGGTGAGCCTGGCGCCGGGCAACCCGTTCACGCCCGAGATGGCCTCGCAGCGGGACCGCTGGGTCGACTTCGGCCCGGCGGTGTCGGCCGGCAACTGCTCCAACATCTCGAACGCGCTGCTGCGCTTCATGGCGCAGCGCCGCGACCTGGTGCGCAGCGTCGTCACCAGCCCGACCGTCTGGCAGTACGCCAAGGCCGCGGGCTTCCGCACCGTCTACATCGACGCGCAGGCCGGCTTCATCCACAGCTACGGCAGGCTGCAGAACCACATGACGCCGGCCGAGGCGGCCTCGATCGACCGCCTGCACAAGCTCGGCACCGGCATCCCGACCCACCTGCTCGACGACGAGCTGGTGCGCATCGTGCTCGACGAACTCGCGCAGGGCGACCGCGTCTTCATCTACGCCAACAAGAACGGCGCCCACTTCCCCTACGAGAAGGGCGCGCCCGGCGGCCAAGAGCGCAACGTGCGCGTGGCCGGCGCGCTGGTGGGCGACGATCCGGCCACGCTGGCGGCCTACGCCCGGGCGGTGCGCTGGTCGACGGACCGCACCATGGCGCGGCTGGTGCGCGAGGCGCCCTGGGACGGCCTGGCGATGGTCTACACCTCCGACCACGGCCAGCACTTCAGCCCCGGCCGCCTGACGCACTGCAGCTCGCACACCAACGTCGATCCGCAGGAGGGCATCGTGCCGCTGATGGTGGCGGCGGGCGACGAGGGCCTGCGCCGGCGCTTCGCCGAGGTGGCGGCGCAGTCCGCCGGCCGCGCGTCGCACTTCGCCATCGCGCCGACGCTGCTGGAGTTGATGGGCTACGCCCCGGCGGACATCGCCGCGGTCTACGAGGACTCGCTGCTGCACGGCCTGTCGCCGGCGCGCCCGCAGTTCGCCTCCGACGACATCTTCGGCCTGTTCGGCACGCAGCCGGGCTGGCACGACGTGGACCCGCGGGTCCAGCAGCGCGGCATCGAGGACGGGCCGGGCGAAGCGCTGGCCATGCGCGTGCGGGCGGTCGTCGTGCCGGACGTGCCCGCGCGCTGAGCCGCCTCGGGTCGGCGCCAGGCGGCCGTTGCGTTAAATATCGTAAGCACTGACTTTCGCTGAAAGCCGCTTCTGTGGCCCGCGGTGCCACGGAAGCGGCGCGCATCCCGGCGCCGCGGCCGTTACATCCCCCAACGTCGAAGTAAGCCGAAAGACCTAGAAACGGGCGATCGCCGGCCCGCGGAGGCCGGCACGGCAACGCTCAGGGGGATCCGTGATCGGGAAAGATGTGTTCTCGGGGGCAGGGCGCGCCGGCGGCGGCGACGGCCACTTCCTGTACCTGGACTTCCTGCGCGGCTGCGCCGCCATCGCGGTCGTCTGGCTGCACTGGTTCGTCGGCCACGACCGGGCGGCCTTCGGCATGGCCACCACGGCGGTGGACTTCTTCTTCCTGCTCAGCGGCTTCGTCATCGCCCACGCCTGCGACGGGCGCATCCAGACGCCCGGCGGGCGGGCCGACTTCCTGCTGCGGCGCGCGATCCGGCTGTGGCCGGTCGTCCTGGTGGGCGCCACCCTCGGCCTGCTGCGCTTCGCCGCCAAGGCGGCCGCCGAGGGCGGCGGGCTCGACGAGCTGCTGGGCGAGTACGCCCGGACGGTGCTGCTGATCCCCCACCTGGCGGGCGAGCCCTTCCCGCTGAACATCCCCTACTGGTCGCTGCTGTTCGAGGTGGCGGCCTATGTCGTGTACTGCACGGTGCTGACGCGGCGCTTCGGCAACCTGGCGTGCCTGCTGCTCATGCTGGCCGGCGCGGCGGGCGTGCTGGGGTGGGCCGCCGATTCGGCGGGTGCGGCGGCGCCGGGCCGCGAGGTCTCGCTGCTGGACGGCGCCAGCCGCATCGCCTTCGCCTTCCCGGCCGGCGTGCTGCTGGCGCGCTGCCTGGGCGGGCGGGTCCTGCGCATCGACTCGCCCGCGCTGGCGGCCGTGCTGGCGGCCGGCTGCCTGGGCCTGTTCGCCCTGCCGCTGGCGGCGGTCGGCACCTCGGCGCTGTTCCTGACGGTGGTCGGCGTGTTCCCGCTGCTCGTCGCTCTGGGCCGGGGGCTGGCGCTCGAAGGGCGCTGGGCGGTGGCGGCCCGGTGGTTCGGCGAACTGTCCTATCCGCTCTACGCCGTCCACATGCCGACCCTGTGGGTGGCCGGCTTCGTGCTGAAGAAGGCCTGGCCGGACCTGGGGGCGGGGGCCGGGCCGCTGGCCTTCGCGGCCTGCGTGGCCGTCGCGCTGGCCACGCTGGTCTGGGTCGACCGGCCGGTGCGCCGGCTGCTCGGCAGGAAGCGGGCGGCCCTGCTGGCCGAGCGGCGCGCCGTGCGCCTGCGCGCAGCGGGCGCGCGCCGCGCCGGCCCGCGGCTCAGCGGCGGCCGGCCGCCAGCCGGATCGCCAGGGCTGCGCCGGATGTGAGGACGGCGAAGCCCACCACGCCCAGCCACCCGGCCTGTGCCAGCGCCAGGCTGCCGATCGCCGCGCCGCCGGCCATGCCGACGAACATGCCCGTGAAGAGCAGGGCGTTGAGGCGGCTGCGCGCCTGCGCGTCGAGTCCGTACACCAGCGTCTGGTGCGCCACCAGCGTGGACTGCATGCCGAGATCGAAGCCCACGGCCGCCACCGCCAGCAGCGCCAGCCGCACCGGCGGCGGCAGCCAGGGGCCGGGCAGGAGCAGCGCGAAGGAGGCCATCGTCAGCGCCGCGCCCATCTGCGTCACCCGCCCGGGCCCGCGCCGGTCGGCCAGGCGGCCGGCCAGCGGCGCGGCCAGCGCGCCTGCCGCCCCGGCCAGGCCGAAGGCCCCCGCCGCCGCGCTGCCGAGGTGGAATTCGTCGTGCAGCATCACCGCCAGCGTCGACCAGAAGGCGCTGAAGCCGGCCGCCAGCAGGCCCTGCGCCCACGCGGCGCGGCGCAGGGCGGCATGGCGGCGCCACAGGTCCCGCAGCGAGGCCATCAGCGCGCCGTAGCCCACCTGCGTGGTCGGCGCGAAGCGCGGCAGGCCGCGCCACAGCGCCACGCCCACCAGCGCCACCGAGACCGCCGCCGCGAGGTACATCGCGCGCCATCCCCATTGCTGCGCCACCAGCCCGCTGGCCACGCGCGACAGCAGCACGCCCAGCAGCAGGCCGGTCATCACCGTGCCCACCGTCCGCCCGCGCTGCGCCTCGGGCGCCAGCACGGCGGCGGCGGGCACGATGTCCTGCGCCAGGGTCGCGGCCAGCCCGATGGCCAGGCTGGCCGCCAGCAGCGTGCCGAGCCCCGGCGCGGCGGCGCTGGCCAGCAGCGCCAGGAGCAGCGCCGCCACCTTCCACAGGATGATGCGCCGCCGGTCGAAGCGGTCGCCCAGCGGCGCCAGCAGCAGCAGGCCGGCGGCGTAGCCGAGCTGGGTCAGGGTGGGGATCAGGCCGGTCGCCTTCGCGCCGGCCTGCAGGTCGGCGCCCAGCACGCCGAGCAGCGGCTGGGCGTAGTACAGCGAGGCGACCGAGAACGCCGCGCCGCTGGCGAGCAGCAGCACCAGCGGGCGCGGCAGGCCTGCGGCGGCCGGGACGGGGGAGCCGGAGGAGGCAAGGGTCAGGGAGGAGGACATGGGAGGGGTGCTTTCGTGTGCCGCATAGATCAGGGTTAACCCCTGATTTGCCGGTGGATGAATTCTCCCGATGAATGAATGAGCTTCGTAGACGGCTGAGGTGAAGATCAGCTATACGTGATGTGTATGAAAGAAGTGCCTTCGCCCGCTGCCGACCGGCTCGAACTGCTCCAGACCTTCGTGCGCATCGTCGAGGCCGGCAGCCTGTCGGCCGCGGCGCGGCTGCTGGCGACCACCCAGCCCACCATCAGCCGCCGGCTTCAGGCGCTGGAGCGTTCGCTCGGGCTGCGCCTGCTGCAGCGCTCCACCCACGCGATGAAGCTCACCGAGGACGGTGAGCGCTGCTTCGCCCACGCCAAGGAACTGCTGGAGCGCTGGGAGGACTTCGAGGCCGATGCGCGCGGCGCCCGCAGCACGCCGCGCGGCACCCTGCGCGTGCTGGTGCCGCACGCCTTCGGGCAGGACCAGCTGATGCCGCCGTTGCTGGACTTCCTGGCGGCGCACCCGCAGATCAGCGTCGACTGGATGCTGCACGACCACCCGCCGGACTTCATCGCCGAGGGCATCGACTGCGCCATCCGCGTGGGCGCGGTGGACGACCCGAGCGTCGTCGCCGTGCGGCTGGCGCGCATCTCGCGCATCGTGGTGGCCGCGCCCGGCCTGTGGGGCGAGGGCCCGCCGCCGGCCGAGCCGCAGGCGCTGGCGGCGCTGCCCTGGGTGGCGCTGAGCCTGTTCTACCGCGACGAACTGCGCCTCGTCGGCCCCGACGGCCGGGTGCAGGCCGTGGCCGTCGCGCCGCGGCTGAGCACCGACAGCGTCTACGCGACGCGCCGGGCGGTGCTGGGCGGCGCGGGCGCCGCGCTGGTCTCGGCCTGGGTGGTGGCGCAGGATCTCGCGGCCGGCCGGCTGGTGCGGCTGCTGCCGCAGTGGGAGGCCGAGGCGCTGCCCGTCACCCTGGTGTATCCCTACGCCAGCCACTATTCGCCGCGGCTGCGCGCCTTCGTGGCCTGGATGCGCGGGCGCGTGTCGGCGCTGGACGGGATGGGGTGAGGCCCCGGGCCGGCGGCCCGGGGGTTCACCGGATGTGGATGGCTTCGCCCCGGCGGGCTGCGCTCACTGCGTCAGCGCGTGGATCACCACCGCGCTGATGATGCCGGTGGCGACGGCGGCCAGCACGTAGTCCGAGCCGTTCTGCACCCACTGGTAGCCGCGCGGCGGCTGCCGCAGGCCGTGGCCGCGCCAGTCCTGCACCACGTACTGGCGCGCGCGCAGGTTGGGCGGCAGGCGGTCGCCCCGGTGGTAGCGGCGGTACTCGGGGTAGGCGACCGGCGGCGGCGGGCGGTGCGGCATCGGCCGCATGCCGGGCCGGTGCATCGGCGCGTGCTGCGGGCCGGCCATGGGCGGCCGGTGGCCCTGCATGTGCGGCGGCCCGCCCGGGCCGTGCCGCCCCGGCGGCGGGCCGGGCTGCGCGAAGGCGGCGGCGTGCGCGGCGGCCAGCGCGGCGATCAGCAGGGTACGGTTCTTCATGTGGTTCTCTCCGAGTATGGGCGAAGGCCCCATCTTAGGAACGCTGCGCGCCGCGCCGCCGTAGGCCGAACCCGCGACCCCTGCCGCCGGCCGGCGCGTCAGTGGTGGTGCCCGCCCGCGCCGTGCACGTGCCGGTGCGCGATCTCCTCCTCGCTCGCGGCGCGCACGTCGGCCACGGTGAGCTGGAACTTCAGCGCCTTGCCGGCCCAGGGGTGGTTGCCGTCCAGCAGCACCTGCGGGCCCTTGATCTTGACCACGTTGAAGACGTGCTCGCGCCCGTCGTCGAGCCGCCCGCGCAACTGGCCGCCGACCTTCACGCCGGGCGGGAACTCGGCCTTGGGGATGGTGCGCAGCAGCGATTCGTCGCGCGCGCCGAAGGCCTCTTCCGGCGCCAGCGTCACGGTGGCCTGGTAGCCGGCGGCCTGGCCGTCCAGCGCCGCCTCGATCCCGGGCAGCGTGTTCTCGTAGCCGCCGTGCAGGTAGGCCATCGGCTCCTTCGCGGCCTCGATGAGCTGGCCGGTGGCGGCGTCCCAGACCTTGTAGCGCAGGGTGACGACGGTGTCTTTGGTGATGTTCATGGTGAAGGGCGCGAAAGGCGTTGAGCAGGCGCGCGATTGTCGTCGCATCGCCGCCGCGGCCTTGCCCGGTGTCATCACGCCCGGGCGCCGCGCATGCGAGCATCCGGCACCTGCATCCGGACCGCCTGCGATGGAAATCGAGTTCAAGTTCCGCATCCCGCCCGAGCGCCTGAAGGCCGTGGAGGCGGCGCTGCGCCGCGGCGCCGTCGAGACGGCGCGCCTGCAGGCGCGCTACCACGACACCGCCGACGGCGCGCTGGCGGCCGCCGGCGTGGCGCTGCGCCTGCGCAAGGAAGGCCGGCGCTGGGTGCAGACTGCCAAGGCCGCGGGCGCCGGCCCGGTGCAGCGCCTGGAGCACAACGCC
>Ga0164243_10011397_pt1 | contig 12678 bp, 13 predicted proteins | sample OricompcompostOP_FD_108781 | JGI IMG/M metagenome (GOLD analysis project Ga0164243, IMG submission 108781) | Organic Plus compost microbial communities from Emeryville, California, USA - Original compost - Organic plus compost (OP) | ecosystem: Engineered > Solid waste > Mixed feedstock >...
AAGAAGAGGAGAGGGGAGAAAAAAGAAGAGGGGGGTTTGGGGGGGGTGAGGTACGCCGGGGTTTTTTTGTTGGGTTGGGGTAAAGTTTTTTTTTTTTTTTTTTTTTTTTCCCCTCCAAGTTGAGGTTATTGACTAAGACACGACAGCCTTTTGGATGCCTGTAGCGTTACGACATTGGATGGCATACCATTACTCATCACTGTCTCCTAATCGAACTCCTTGATGCTTGACGTCAGCTGTGATATTTCATTTACGTTGATCGTGTAATGTCGGATTTAGGTGAATTCGAATAGCTATGAAGAGTGAATAAGGTTATAAACAAAAGCTCGGCTTCCGGGTTGAACTCCCAGAGTTCCTGTTACGGTACATGTAGTCTTTAGCATCCTGTTTTGGGTACCGCCCCAAGTTAGGTGCTTTGTGACCATGGCTTTCCTCCTGGCTTTATCAACTTTCAGTCTTGCGGGCTGTCATTCGAAAGCTCGGGTGTTCGGCGAGCCGATCCCTGCCCTTTTCGATTTGCGGTGGACGTCTTAGACCCTTGCTCTTGCTTGAACACAATGGCACAATATTCTTAATGCTACTTAATATCTGCAGGCGAAGCAATATCGAGGACAAGGAATGGCGGCTTCCGACTCATACGAGACCCCCCAGTTGTGCCGACCCCGACTGCTTGCATCTTCTTGGCAACTGGGAAATTATTGATGCCCAACGAGCAAGCGGTGCCTCTACAAGGATGTGCCTCACAGCGTCACGCACAAAATCGACAGGCAACGTGGGAAATGGTATGACCAAACGTCCACCGAGACCTTTTGGTTGAAAAGGAAGTTGCTTGACTGTGAGATAGTTGCCGAAAACAAAAACTTATTTGTATTTACCGTCTCGCCCGCGAAGTATCGTTTGATTGCGCTCGTCCTCCGAGATTTGGTGTTCAAACGCATGTCAAGAAGCCGTCGTTTTTCTCCTTGTCTATTCATTTGACCTATTCACCCCGGCATCCCTTTCTGGGAGGTCTTACGTCCTGCCGCGACGCACGATTAATTGTCCGGCTCTCCGTGGCTTCACGCAACCCGCCTACTCTCTCTACACAGAGAAGGACAGGCCTTATTCAGCATGGATCCTTCTCCAGAAACTACGCGCATAATCACTCGCAAGAAGCTACAGTACTGCCGGTTCGCCGACACTAACCAGTGGCATCTCTTTGACAATATCTTCCTGCCCGACGCAACCTTCGTATTCGTTGATCCACACGGCGCTGTCATCAATGAGGGAGGTGTCAATTACTCCTTCTCGTCGGCTGAAGAGTTCACGGCACATTTCCGCGAGGCCTTCAAGAAAATTCAGTCAATTCACCTTGTTGGCCCCGGCGAGTTGGAGCAGACAAGCCCCGACGAGGTCAAGGCAATTTGGGGGGTTATTTATCATGCGGGTACGAAGGGAACTGAGGATGGTTCGCAAGGGACAGGTGGGGGCCACTATCACGAGACTTGGAAACGAAAGGGCGACGATTGGTTTCTTCAAACCTTGAGGATGGAGAGACTGTATTGGAAGACATTGGGATCTTAATAGCCCGAGACCTAGAATACTTGATGGTTTGAGATTTCCCTCATCATATAACATAGCATCGGACGGAACAGAGAGAATTGAGCGATGCAAATGCTCCCAAGTCGTCCTAAAATGACATTATCCGATCGTTATAGGCTACACTGGAATACATCAAATTTTATCCCTTCAAATCTGCTCCCATGACCTGCAGAGGGCGCAGGTTGTGGTTGGTTAGTACGCACTCATCACTGCCACGATAACTTTGCCTCAGCCAGCTTTAGTTGGACAAGGACTCGGACGCGACTGCGTGACCAGCATGTTCGGCGTCCATCCCCCGATATTCAAAGTATTCATTCCATTCCGGGTCTTCAATGAGCGTTTGTGCCAGCCTCTTCTCATACGAGATAGCGAACTCGCAACCCTCATCCGACTCAGGCGCCATGGAGCGCGGGGGATATATGATGATGACACCCTCGGTCACACAATCCAAGAGGTGGCGGTAAGTGATAGGCTTCGCAAACCCAAAGTCTGCGGCAGTAACGTTCGCGTCACGATGGTCGGTTTGGAGGATCGACATGGGCGGATGCGAGTCTATACGGATATTCAAGGCAGTCTTGTCGCGAACCATTGCCACCATGTCTAGGGTCTTGTCGAGGTTCTCCTGGGTGACACTGTCGGTCGTCTTCCGGATGTACGATGCCACCTGGGATAGGGGCCACCCGGAGATGACCTCAGCTAGAGTCGGTTGTGGTACTGGTGCTGTGGGGGAAAGTGCCGCGAACATAACGTTGCCCCGAGTACGTGCTGGACACTTTGGGCTGTGGAGTCGCCTCCGCATATCGACAGCCTCGGCCCAGAAGATTTTAGACGACAGTTCAGGCTTGAAGATGGGTTCGCGAAGCCGAGACAGTGTCCGCCAGATGAAGGCAGAGAAAGCGTCATATGTTGAGATCCAGGAGCCGTCGGTGGGTGCAGCTAGCCTCTTCAGCTCGGCGGCCTTGCTCTTCGGCAGATGGAAGAGAAGCGACACGGCCACGTCATGATCGGGGTGGCGTTCAGGTGACGGAGGGCCCTCGACTTGAGCATCCTGAGGCACCTCCTTCTTTGTGAGCCGCGAGACGTCGAGGCATGTGGGGTTCCAAGTGGGAAAGGGAGTCTGGCCCCCGACAGCGTGGCAATTCTCAGCCAGCTGGTGAGTAAAGCCGGCCCAACCCATAACATCGTTGGCATAGTGGTGATGGTGCATATTGAAAACCAGTCCTCCCTTGACGAAGTTTGCTTTGAAGGCCGAAACCACAGGGCTGTTATTAGGGTCGGCTTCGGGTTTCTCGCCGTACGTCATCGGATGGACACTCCAGAGTTTCAAGTCACCAAGCGTAACAGCACTGAAGTTGGAGTCTTCAATGTCATCAATGGTGGGATAATTATGCTCCGAGTCGAGCCATTGGGCAAAAAGTCGAACAGTGCTGTCCTTCTTCTTCACGAATGAGTGGCCGCCCTCTGGGTCCTTCTCGATGGTGCCACAGAGATGACGGGCTTGGCTGAGAGTCCTCTCCAGGCCTACCCTTAGCACGTCGACAGCCTTGGTCTTGTCCTCATCGTCGAGTCTGAAGAATAAGGCATAGTTGTTGTAAGTACAGGCCGTCAGGTAATCAAGCGTGGAGACTTTGAATCTCTCTTCCTCTGGGTCATTTTCCCAACCAAAAGGGTGGAGATGGAAGACTTCTTGCTTCGGCATAGTAGCGAACCTGTGGCGTGCGTGGGAACGGGAAGTATTGGATATTAGTGTAGCTCCAGTGATGGTTTCCCACTCTGGGTATGGATATGGTAAGGATCGGAGATGGGTGAGAGAGGTCCTCGATTACCAAAAGGTCCACTGCTGGTGAAGATGGGCCCTCTTTTACAGCATTCTTAACTGAGAAAGAGGCGATGTTGTGACGGCTACTGCAGGGTTGGCCGTGGGGGTGTTGTGAGAACCTACGCAAGTACAGGGGTATTTGGACGAGGTAGTATTTGCTACTTCGGTACTATTGCAGGATCCTTAATCATGTTACTGTTACCAAAGGATATCTTGCCGCTTTGGAAAAAGGACAAAATCGACAGGGGAGAAGGGAACTTTGATACAAGAATTTACGGGCCCTTGGAAAATTCAGTATCAATGTCCGGGGCCTTGGGCCTGTATCTGACACAAGGGAAAGATCCAACCAGGAGGATGTTCAAGGCACTCGTAAACCCACGAGCTGGGCTAGCCAAGGATTAGGTCATGCCAGGTGAAGATTATTGACATTGGCTGAAATCACCCCAGGAAAACAGAACGGGGAACACTGCCGGGTCCTGCCTTGGCTGTGTGGAGCCAACAACCAAAAGGGTCTGCGGCCGGCCAAATCCTTGTAGAATTTTGAGAATACGGAACTTCTGACTTTGACCTGTCGTATTCATGCATTATTTCGCTTGTTGCCGGAGCAGAAGATCGCAACCCTGTGTTGGCTCACAACCATTGTTTGAAAAAATAAGGATTCCTCATTGGAGGATACCGGTACGCCCATCTCGAGCTAGGGGACGCGGATACATCGTTCGCTAAGATTTTTCAAGATGAAGCCCAAAGCAGGCTCTTGTTCAACGAAGTAAAACACCCCTGACAAGGGGGCCAGGGAGGAGTCGATGCGAACCGGTGGTTAACTTGTGTAACTCTGAGGGCCTGAAGTCATAAAAGCCTGCTTTGTCCTCCTGACCGACATTCTGGTGAATGGGGGAAGCTAATCCCCACACCGAAAAGAGTTTAGTCGCTTCGTTTCGTTTGCATACCGAACGCCAGCCCGCTTCGGAAATATTGACGAGCACTGAGCTATAACTCATCATGGAGGTTGATCTTGACAGGCCTGCCCTCGCTCCCCCAGAGGGTATCACTCCCAACTTCAGCAATCCCCCGAACCGAAATGATCTAGCCTGGGGCGTGCTCGATACGTGCTGCGCTGTTGCTACAATATCGGTCCTTCTCCGTGCCTATGGCAGAGTCTATCTGTTGAGAAAATTCCAGGCGGAAGAGAGTACGTTTGAATCTGATCTGTGGCCCTGCCTTGCAATTCACCCTTAACGCCAAAGGCTAAACCAACTTTTGCTAACTATCCATCTGTTCTAGTTCTTGTCACACTCGCTTACGTTCGTGAACTCCTCCAACATCGATCGATGCGCCGCGGCTGATAATAAATTTTACTTTTCCTCAGGGGTGCGCTTGGGGGAGCGCCTATGCAACGTTCGCTTTTATTGACACACCGGGCTATTTCGTCCACCAGTGGGATGTCCGCCTCAGGGACGTCATCCCAACCACATATGTAAGTCTTGCCACCCCCTTGGGATTCCTCGGGGCTCGGCTGCTAAACGTCCGCAGTGGATCCTCGTCTTCGGTGTTTGCTACTCCTTCGTTCTTCCGTTCCTCAAATCGGCGATTCTAATAGAATGGTGCCGACTATTTGTCACTCCGGGAACAAAGACCAAAAGTCTCTTCTTCTGGGGTTGTATGGCTGTCATCTTCGTTCAGGTTGCTGCTGGCATCGCTATTATCGTCGCGTTGAATTTTCAGTGCATCCCCCACCAGAGAATCTACGATTTCACAGTCCCAGGAAAATGTTGGGACCTATTCAAGCTGCAGGTTGCGTCAGCCACCATCCATCTCGTGTCAGACATTGCTATTTTCATGTTGCCACAACGTATAATCTGGAAACTAAACATGTCATGGCGGAAGAGGCTTGGTGTTTCGGTCATTTTTGGCCTGGGTTTCCTGTAAGTCTGGACGCGAAACTCCAGGGACCCGGTTCGTCTACCACGCTAACGTTTGAGAAAAACCGTAGTGCCTGTGTCTCGGCGGCTTTCAGACTGGCCGTGACGGTCGCATATGGCAGAGCCGCCGATGCCATCTTCAACCTGGGCCCTTTAGTTTTCTAGGCCTCCGCTGAGATGACATGCGGATTCTTTATTGTCTGTGTACCATGCATCCCGAAGATTCTCAGGGACACCGGTGTCATGAGCAAGATTAAGAGAGGACTGGGCATGAAGTCCACGAAGGCGAATTCGAGCCACAATTGGAACCGTTATGGAAGTGGGCCGTCGAACCATAGCAAGGCGATGAAGACAACAAACGACGCATATTACGAGTTGGATGAGGAGGGCGTACCTATGAAGGATATAAAGCGGTCGGAATCGACGGAGCATCTCCAGAACGCCGCGCCCACTGATGGAATCGTCCGTACCACTCGCATCGCGGTCACGCAGAACTCACCGTCGGTGAGCGACGGTGGGAGTAATAACATGTACACAGATCCTAGGGGTGGGTGGGCAAGGTAGATGCCGACTGTAGGACGCTGTCAATACAAGCCTACCTATCCTTCTCCAGGGCGCGCCACGACTTTAGTGCGCCGAGGAGTTGGAGATTGGGGGGTTGGGCATCAGGAGCCTCGAAAGGAAAGGGGGGGGCGTTTCAATGGTGCCAAGTAATTGCAGGTAATCACCTCTTCCTTCTGTGTACTCTACTGTATTTTAAAGCAGTACATCTTTTCTGCATCAGCCGAAGAACAAGACAGCACGTACTCTTCAGAATGTGATTGTTCGGACAAGGTCGTTATACTTCGTACTCATCGATCAACTTATTCCGTGTCCAATACTCCTACGGATTGTGGCGCGAGGGCCTGTCCGCAACCAAGATTCTGCCATCAAGGTGAGCTGCCAGGTTGCAGACCACGTTGGTTCGAAGTTGGTTGAGAAGAATTCAGGACGGAGCCACTCCTGATCCACCTGATGAGGTGATAAGTGGGGGATTGCGTTGTATTATCTGCAGGCCCTTGCAAGGGAACCGCCCAACATTCCTTTTCAGACCTAGTCTCTGGGTCTAGTGTTACATCCGAGTTCCCCGCCCCTGGCTTGTGTATCCAATATCCCGGGCCGATCCCGCTAGGCGACGATCACTTGGGAGGGGTTTACAGTACGAAGTAAAAAACACTGCACTTGTTTGGGCCCTCCCCAGTATCTTTCTCTCCATAATTAGCTGCCTCCAAAACAGCGTGAAACATAACATGAGAGAAGATTCTTATGAACATTGAACTCCATATTTTAATTACAACTCGTCTACTGCCGGCGGCTTCTTTTCTGACGCTGTTCAGATATTGAACCTTTCTCGGTATCAGGAAGGGACGGGGTTGGGGGGTTCGACATTGGTACATGTGAAAAGGCCCAGCCAAGCGATTGATCCCAACAGGGTCGCAACAAAGATTGCCGTCTCATCCAGATAAGTTGTTGATGAAGAAGGATCATGGCTGCTCCGGAGATCCTCGGTTTTGATATGATGCCATTCCCCCTCCTGCATGAGCCACCAAGCCGCCATGTCAGCGTGATGCATTGCCCTCTTGTCTCGCCCCTGTTCTATTTCGACGGCCATCCAGATGCTGTGGAGCTCATGGTGTGTGCTCATTAATATGCAACTCTGTGGCGTTTAGTAATATTTCATTTCCCCGAATCCGTGCCAAGCCGATATTGGCGGCTTATATCCCGTCCCGCTGAAACAACGGAAGGTCATGAACTTGACCGTGATGGTGCCTGCTGGCAATGAAGTCCACCTAGACGCACTAGCGTGCTGCTGCGCTACTCTGTGAGATCAGTAGACTTCATGTTAACTAGACCGCAAAGAAGGTTCTGAGAGGAGATCGCTGAATGCTCGTGGAAGCGGGGTTTTGTGCTCTCTTATAAAGCGGACACACGGAAGCCTTACCTTGGTACTTCAAACTAGAATTGCAAATTAACACATTGAATAGCACACTGAATACTGTTCTGGATATTTATTGTGGAAATACAACAACAAACCGCCATGAGACAAATCAAAGTCGACTCACCACTCTCCGATGCGGAGGCGACATTGCATGGGGCCGGCGATATCGCTATCGTGGGATATTCATTTAAGCTCCCTCAAGATGTTGATGACGATTCTAGCTTGTGGGAAGTCCTCCAAAGCCGACGAAACTTAATGACGCCCTGGCCAGCCTCCCGGATGAGTGCTGGATCTTTCTTGAATAATAAGAACTACAAGGTAGGTGGTTCCCAGGTTTAGCACCCGATTTGATGACCTCCAGCTCACCTAGAGCAGTCTCATAGCCGGGGCGGACATTTTATCAACGAAGATTTAGGAGGCTTCGATGCCCCTTTTTTTTCCGTCACTACAAAGGAGGCGGCATCGATGGATCCGATGCAGCGTTGGACTTTGGAGACGTCATATCGGGCGTTTGAGAACGGTGAGTGCCAGATTTTGCGAGCCTAGTTGAGGGAAGCCCTGGTTAGAAGCGAACCGAGCGACGCTGATCCAATACGACAGCTGGAATCCCGATTGAAAATCTCAGAGGTACACGCACCGCAGTATTCTCAGCTTCTATGCTCGAGGATTATGCGAGATTGACGGCTATAGACCCGGACAATGTAGAGAGGACAGCTGTCACTGGTGGTACCGTTCCTTGCGTCATACCTAATCGGATCAGCTGGTTTTTTGATCTGCGTGGGCCTAGCATCCACATCAACACAGCTTGCTCTAGTAGCTTGTCGGCAGTTGATATGGCCTGCAAGACTCTGCGGAGTGGCGACGCTTCATGCGTAAGTGGCTGCTATCTATCTACCAAGTTGAACCTGCAATAACAATGTGCATAATCACGCAAAGACTCTTATTACGGGATCCAACTTGCTTCTTAACCCAGCGGTTTTCCATATGCTGGCCAACCAGAACTTTTTGTCTCCGGACAGCGTATGTTACAGTTTCGACCATCGCGCGAATGGGTACGCCAGCGGAGAGGGCGTCATTGCTCTTGTGCTCAAGCCCATATCTGCCGCTATCCGGGACTGTGACATGATTCGTGCGGTCATTCGGTCGACGGGCTCGAATCAAGATGGACACACGCCCGCACTTACACAGCCTAGTCCCTATGCGCAAGAGGAATTAATCCGCCACGTTTATCAACAAGCCAACCTGTCCCCTGAGAAGACACGTTTTGTCGAAGCACATGGCGAGTGAAGAAACACTACACTTGGCATCTTCTAGAGTTATTATTCTAACGATGTGAGTGACAGGAACTGGGACACCGGTGGGTGATCCGATCGAGATGGAGGCTATAGGCCGAGTCTTCCGGGAGTACAGATCACCTGAGGAACCACTTTACGTGTGCGTCTGCTCGTCCACTCGTTTTAATAGTATTCCTTCATTACCTAGGATCCTCATTTGGGGACATTTGAGGACCGAGGACCTTTCGCCTAATGATCTGACAGTGGCTCCATCAAAGCGAACATCCGACATCTCGAGGGAGCCAGCGCCCTGGCTAGTCTAATCAAATCAATCTGTGAGTTTCTCAAGCCTAGTCCCTCATTTTCCTTTCAGAAATGGACAAGTAGTAAATTTCGTTCCAAGTGATTCTTGAGAAGGGCATAATTCCACCCAACGCTCTCTTTGAAAGGATGAATTCAGCTATCGACGCAGAATTCTACCGCATCGAGGTATGTATTCCCCTAGATGAATCACAGAGCTCATGTGTTAATGGGGCACATTTTCTCCTTTATCATTTTTGAAGGTCCCAACCAAGAATCTCGTCTGGCCGGAGTCAGGCTTGCGCCGAATATCAGTGAACTCCTTTGGATTCGGTGGCTCCAACGCACACATCATTCTTGATGATGCGTTTCATTACTTGCAAGACCGAGGTCTTGCTGGGAACCACTGCAGCGCCTCCGTTGTAGGCGCTGTAAAAGGTGACGACTTTCTGGTCGCTGCTAATGCTATTAACCGGTCAGTTGAGTTCAAAGGAATAAACCATCCGGTTAATGGGAACAGGGTCGCCCTCAAAGCCACAACCAATTTGCTTGACCTGCCCAAGTTGCTCGTCTGGACAGCAGCAAGTGAGAAGGCAGCGAAACGGATGGTCCAGGATTATAAAGATTTCTATAAGAATCAAGTGTCGAGCAATCCAGACAAGCTCAACAAACTTGGTTTTGCCCTGACCTCCCGGCGGAGCCAGATGCTCTGGAGATCCTTTGCTGTTGTCAAAGGTCAGGAAATGGTCCCCCTTGGAGAGGAGCTCTCACCAACAAAACCAATCCGAAGCTCAGCGGACGTAGAGTTAGCGTTCGTATTCACTGGTCAAGGAGCACAGTATGCTGGCATGGGTTTGGATCTTATCCGATATCCTGTGTTTGCCACAGCCCTACAGCATATTGATGATGTTTATTGCAGTTTAGGTTGTGAATGGAAACTGCTGGGTAAGGTGAAAGACATGGAGGTGCAAGCGTGTTGAGGAAATAGCTAATCCTCTTCCACTCATAGATGAGCTGCGCCGACATGAAAACATTGACAAACCAGAATACAGTCAGCCATTGACAACAGCCTTGCAAATCGCATTGTTCACGCTACTGCAAAGCTTCGGGGTCATTCCTAGCGCTGTCGTGGGACACTCGTCAGGCGAGATTGCGGCTGCGTATGTGGAAATACCTTAAGAGTATCGCCTCACAGAAAGACGAATCCATTTTATTTTACTGACGGAATAAACAGCTACTCCATTGGCGCATTATCATTGCATTCCGCCTGCAAGGTCTCATACTTCCGAGGTCAATTGGCAGGAAAGCTAAAACGTGAAAACTTATCTCCACCGGGCGCCATGATGTCGATAAATCTGGCACAAGACAAAATACCAGGATTCCTCGACGGAATTGAGATGCCAGACGTCAGCGGTGCCTCTGTCAGTATCGCTTGCATCAATAGTCCGCTTAACTGCACCCTGTCAGGCCCTGAACCGGCCATCGATGCTATCAAAAAGCAGGCCGACAAGGACGGGACTTTTGCCCAGAAACTCAAGACTGGAGTTGCATACCACTCCCCCTCAATGCAGTCCATCGCCAACGAATATCTCTCTGTTTTGGGGAGTCTTGAAGGTGCGGACTTCCGAGACTCCAATGAAACAGCCTCAATCCCCATGGTCTCATCGATTTCGGGCAAGGTTGTCCACCCAGCTGAATTGAGAAGTGCACGATACTGGGTCGAGAACATGATATCTCCTGTCCAGTTTGCCAGCGCAGTTCAGGTGATAACCCAGGAGCCACCCTCTCTCCAGCTTGTTGGCATCACCGACCTCCTTGAGATTGGGCCGCACCCGGCGCTACGCCGTCCAGTTCAAGACACCATACAAAAAGTTAGCAAAGACAAGAGGGAGATACGCTACTTGAGCGCGCTGCAACGACGTCGGCCGGCAATCCAAACCATGATGGAGCTCGTGGGACAGTTATTCTGTCTGGGGTATGCCGTTTCCGTCTCGGCAGTGAATCAGACACCGACACACGAGCCATTTCCGGCTCTCCTCGCAGGCTGCCCTGAATATCCCTTCGATAGATCGCGCCAATATTGGGCCGAGTCACGTCTTAGTCGAGACTATAGATTACGTGGGAAGATCCAAGGCGAGACCCTCGGTGTGCGCGTGTCGGATTGGAACCCCCTAAGACCTCGCTGGAGGAACTTTTTATGCATCGAATCTGCGCCCTGGATCAAACACCATAAGGTAGGGTTTGTTGCGAAATCGAAAAGGACTAGGCGGGATATGGCAATGCTAAACTCTTGAGAAGATCAGCGGCACCGTGCTCTATCCGGCCACAGGCATGCTCATCATGGCCATCGAAGCTCTACGGCAAATCATCCCACCGAGCCGCATCGCTCGAGGCTACCTTTTCAGAAGGGCTGATTTTAAAACCCCCATAGTCGTACAGAAGGCCTGGGAGGACCGAATCGAAACGCAGTTGCATCTGGAGTCAAGGGATGACGGTTCGAACTGGCTCGAGATGACCCTATTTTCCTACTTTCGTGGTCGGTGGAATGAATGCTTTCGTGCCACTATCCAGGTAGACTACCAAGACTCGCAACTAGGCAGCGATGAGAAGAGGTTGGACGACGAAAGCATGCGGAGCAAATACAGCCGAGCGACGGAATTATGCCAAAGGCCAGTCGACTCGCGCGGCTTTTACAGTGACGCTGCCGAACACGGTCTCCAGTACGGGGATTGGTTCCAGTTGCTTCAACACGTGCATTGGGATGGAAAGGGGCTCGCCGTGGCCAGAGTAGACGTGTCTAAGGTGAGGTACCAGACGAGCAGCCTGGTACACCCAGCTGTTCTTGATCAGGCTTTCCATCTCCTGTGCGTTAGCGCGGGACAGAAACCGGCTTGCAATGTTCCCGTACGTCTTTCGAATGCCTGGTTTGCGTCCTCAGGCTGGCAGCACCCCCAAACAGGTTCCGTAAGATGGTGGGCCACCTCGACCTCGACGTCGCCCGATGCGTATAAAGCGGACTATGGAGAAAAAGGCGGCCTTTACGCTTTCGCCGACGACGGCACAGTTCTGTGTTCCATCCAACGGGCTTTCTCTACGCCCGTGTCTAGGAATATAAAGGAGAAACCAAAAGACAAAAAGCTGTTATACAGTATCGAGTGGAAACCACAGCTGAGCCTGCTTACCCCGCAGCAGCTGGCACGCGCGTGTCGTGCCGACAGAACTTTCACGAGAGATGAGACTGCTATTCGCGCGAACCATGCCAAATTGTGCTCTGTCTTGGACCTCATCTCATCACGCACACTTGAACATATTCGCTCTACCAAGGTGCCAGGGGGTCTTCATAAGCATGTTGAGTGGATGAAATATCACGTCGGCAAGCTTTCTCCTTCTGAAAGACAGGAACGGAAAACGATCAGCGATGCGGATATCGAGGCCCGGCTGCAAGAGGTCGAAGAAGTGCTCCCGGCGTGGAAAGTATACACCGCATGCGCGCGAAAGCTCCCACAAATCCTCTCCGGAGAGATCGACCCGCTTCAGGTCGTGTTCCAGTCAGATCTTGCTAAAGCCTTCTATGCAGACCTCTTCCGAAACATATTTGCCGATGGTCAGCTTGCTGCCTTTCTGAACCTCGCCTCGCACGAAAATCCAGCACTGCGCATCCTCGAGGTTGGCGCAGGCACGGGTGGGATGACTGGCCATGTGGTGGAGATCTTTCAGGAACGCGAGAAGAGAACTGGAACACTGAGCTTCGCTGAATACACCTACACGGACATTTCGCCTGTCTTCTTCGAGCAGGCGAGCAGTCGG
>Ga0164243_10011398_pt1 | contig 12678 bp, 9 predicted proteins | sample OricompcompostOP_FD_108781 | JGI IMG/M metagenome (GOLD analysis project Ga0164243, IMG submission 108781) | Organic Plus compost microbial communities from Emeryville, California, USA - Original compost - Organic plus compost (OP) | ecosystem: Engineered > Solid waste > Mixed feedstock >...
CCGCCGGGCTGGTCACCACCGCCGGGTGCCAGCGCGCATCGGCGGGGACGATGTCGTCGCGGTTGCCTCGTAGGGCGAACCGTTCGGGCCGGTCGGCCAGTGCCGGGTCGGTGTTGATGACCAGCCAGTGCCTGCGGCGGCGGGCGCCGTCGCGTAGCAGCGTGATCAGCGACGGCCGGCCGTCGCGGTGGCGTTCTTGCAGGTCCAGGAACCGGTGTTCCGGCAGCGGCTGTTCGTCGGTGCCGCGCCGGTTCGACGCGCGATGCCACCAGGTGGCGGCCTGCGCGCCGTGCACAACGTCGTGCGGGCCGTACCAGACCGGCACACCGTTGGACGTAAGCGTCTCTTGTCCATCGGGGCGGGTCCAGATCAGCGCGGGCCGCAGCGGCGCGGCGGCGACGGCCTGCGCGCCGGTGATGCGGTGCTCCGGGCACGCGAGGGCGTGCTCGGCTATCGGCAGGACGTCGGTGAGGCGGAACCAGAAACGGGGCATAGCAAACTCCTTTGCCTGTTGGGATCGCATCGCGGGCACGGCCGTAGTCCATGTCCATGCGAAGCGGGAACGCGGTGGCCGGGAATCGGCCGGATCGCGGAAAGGGCGACGAACGGTCGCCGTTCGGGCGTTTGCTGGGGTCAGCGCGGCGGCCGGTACCGCGCGGGCAGGCCAGCGCCGGCCGGCGTGCGCCGCGACGACTGGTCGGGCGGGCTCAACGTGTCTGCGGGTGCCGGTGACGGCGTTTGGCGACGTCGAGCGTGAGGTTGGCCGGGTCGATGGTGATGTGGGTGTAGCCGGCGTCGGCGGCGGCGTGCATGACGTCGAGCAGCGACCGTTGGCCGGGCGGGTTCACTGGCAGGTACCAGCCGCGGGCGACGGGCAGTGGCCGACCGGTGATGGTGCCGGCCGGGACCAGATGGTTGAGGTCGATGACCTCATGCGGGTCTGCGGCCCAAGCGTCGGGCGAGGTTGAGGTCCGCTGGGCGTACAGCGCCACCGGTGTGCCGTCAGCTTTGTTCAGGCACGGCACGCCGCAGCTGAGCAGGTACACCACCGGCCGTTGTTCGGGCATGGTCTCGACGATCACCTGCAGCGCCGGGGTGTTGCCGAACGGGCTGCACGGGCGGCGCAGGTTGGCCGGTGCGGCGGTGGCGTGTTCGGCCAGGCGCAGCGCGCCGGCGAGGGCGAAAAACAGTCGATCGGGCACAGAGTTCCTCCTTTGTGGATTGCCAGAGTTCGTGGCGGCCAGGTGGGCCGCTGGAAGAGGAAAGGGTGGGCCGTCGCGCGGGCCGCGGCGTTGCCGTCAGCGCCCCGGCCCGGGGCGCCGGGCGTAGACGCCCGCGCTGTCCGGATGCGGCCAACGGCGTTGGTCTGCCGGGGGGGTAGGTGGAGCCCGGTCGGGCCAGTCACGCGTGCTTCCCTCGGGTGCCGGGAGTCAGGGCGTGTGCTGGGTCCGACCGGGTCCTGTGTGGTTATGGGGTGTTAGAGGGTGACCGCGAGCAGCCGCTGGGTGTCCTCGAGGGTGCCGAGGTAGCGGTTGGCCTGCTCCAGGAAGGTGACCCGGTCGGCCATGTTGTCGCTCGCGGGTGCCAGCTGGTCGCCGTCGAGGGTGAGCAGTGCGTCACCGACGATGGCGGTGCCGGCGCTGTAGTGCTGGTAGGCCACTTGGCCCGCCTGGTACATCTCCAGCTCTTCCAGCGCCAGCGGGGTGCCCGGGTAGAGGGCGTTGTGCATCCGCATCGCGTTGACGCGGGGCTGGCGGTGGAACTCGGCGCTTGCGGTCTCGATCGGGTAGGACGCTGGTCGCTCGAGGTTCCTGGCCTCGAACACGGACCACGGGTCCGCCGGTCGGGTGCCGTGAACGGCCCGCTGCCACCACTGGTGGCGGAGGCTGGCGCCCATCCCGGCGGCGTACCGCATACCGGTCAGGTCGAGCAGCCGGACGGGTCCGCCGGCGCAGTAGGCCGGGCGGCCCTTCTGCAGGTCGAGCATCGACCGGCGCTGCCAGGTGTGCAGGTGCTGCGTGGCCCAGAAGCGGGCCTGCAGGCTGCCGTGGACACCGAAGTGCCGTTCGAGCTGGCGGCTCGACAGCGACTCGCGGGGCAGCTCGTCGGGAACGCAGACGACCATCCTGCGGACGGTCGCGGCGACAGCTGTCGTGGCGGTGCCGGTGGCGCTGCTGCTGCGGGGAGTGGGGATTGCGGCCATGACAGGTCCTCCTCGGAACTTCGGGCGCGCGGAAGGCGCGCAGGGGTGGCTGCCCACTGGGAGCGTGGGTCGGGCCTGACATCGGAGAGGTGGTGCGGGTGGTTGGGTGCGACCTTCCGGTCGCCGCGCGGCGCGGGTGCCGACCGGCCCGGAGGCGGGTGGGCGTGACGCGCCGCTGGGTGCGGCGGTGGGCGGTCAGGTGGGACCGAACCGGGTGGAGATATATAGAGAGGTGCTGTGTTGCCGAAACGGTAGTGGCAGGGTCTGTCAGCGCCGTACCTACGCGTTTGCGTCTGCAACGCGTTGACGTGCACTGTCAGATATCCATTGAGGACATTCGTTGTGTTGTCAGATCAGGCGGTCTGTCAAGGCGACGTGCGGCGCAAGCCGTTGGATGTCTGTCAGGCGACGAAGAGCTCGTCGGCGGCGGGGAAGCCGCCATCAACGTCGTCGTCGGGCAGGTCGTGACCGGACGGGTCGGGATAGCCGTCGGGCCCGGGGTCGCTGGGCAGCTCGTGCAGATGCAGCCGCCGTGACGGGTCGGATGTCACCGCCCATACCGGTCCGGCAGGGTCGGCACTGTGGACGGCGACGGCGACGGGCATGAGGGTGGGCACGTCGTGCAGGATCCGCAGCAGGCTGGTTTCCCGCCGTCCGGTGGGTACCCAGAGCAGGACCGGGAAGCGGGGTCCGTAGCGGGCGAGGCGTTCGTAGCCGCGTAGTTTGCGCACGACGCGGGCGAGGTCCTCGGTGTCGCGGTCGTGCTCGATGAAGAATCCAACGGTGTTGCCGCGTGCGTGCCAGATGCCGTGCCCGTCGGGGAATATCTTGGCGCGGCTGTGGACGGCGGTGGCGTGCTGCTCCGACCACCAGCGCAGCAGGGTCGCTTCGGGGTTCGCGCGGGTGTGTGCGTGCAGGTCGATGAAGAACTGGTTGACGCCGAGCAGGTGGTGCAGGCGCCGGCTGTGCGCGATCCGTTCCGCCCGCTCGGTGCTCGACCGGGGGGCCTTGAGACCCAGGTTGTCGGGGTCGCTGAACGCGTGTGGGTGGCGGCGTAGCCCGATCGGGCCGAGGGTGTAGAGGTACGAGGTTTCGGGGCCGCCGTCGGCGGCGGCGAACGCGAAGCGGTGCAGAACCTGGAGCCGGTGCAGGATGGTCAGCCGCATCTGCGCGGTCCGCCGCGCCGTGAACAGCGCCCGGTGGATCTGCTCGGTGGACAGCAGGTAGTGCTCGGCCAGCCACGACAGCAGCAGACGGTCACGGGGGGTGAGGCGACGGTAGACCGAGAGCGGGTCCGGTCTGCTCGACGGAAGAGGTACACGGCGATACATCAGCGGTACTCCTTGAGGGAGGACGGTGCCCTCCTATCGGAGGGTGTCTGAGACAGGAGGGAGGCGCCCAGCAGGGTGATAGGGGGCAGGTGCGGCACTGACAGCGCAGGTCACGACGGTCTGTCAGGCGGTTAGGCGGCGCCGCGACGCGACCGGTCACGCGACGGGTGACCTGGCGTGGACCGCGACCCGTCGGGACCCGATCCGCCATCTCGTCCAGGGCCGCCGCTCGTGCGTCGGCGAGCGCGGTCCTTCTCCCGCTTGGTCAGTCGTTTGACGAGGTCGTCGACGGCGCTGGTGTCCTGGCCGGGTACGGCCTGCGCGGCGACCTGTCTGATCGCGGTGGCCTCGCCGACCGCGGGACGCGGCGGCCGGGTGCGCATGGTGAACGCCGATGTCTGCCGGCCGGCCACCACAAGTCGCGTCGCGGCGGTGTAGGCATCCAGGTGGCTCAGATCGTGCTCATCGAGCTCTGGCAGGGTGTGCCGGGCCAGGACCCGGGCGTCCTCCGGGCTGCAGGTGAAATAGACCTTGTTGCGGGCGTTGGCGGAGACCGCGGCGAGCAGTTCCCGGGGGAACTGGGCCAGATCCTGGTGGGCCAGCACCATGGATAGCCGGTACTTGCGGGCCTCGGCCAGCATCGTGTCCAGAGAGGAGGCGAGGGTCAGGAAGTTCTGGCACTCGTCGAGGACGATCTGGCAGTCGCGGCGCTGCTCGACCGGGGTGGCGGCGCGGGCGGTGGCCGCCTGCCACACCTTGGCCAGGATCAGCGACCCGAGCAGCCTGCTGGTGTCTTCGCCGAGGATGCCCTTGGGAATCCGGACGAGCAGCACCCCGCCGTCGAGGATGGCGCCCATGTCGAAGCTCGACTTCGGGTAGCGCATCGACCGCTTCACGAAGTCCCGCAGCAGGAACGCGCGCAGGCGGGCCAGCACCGGCCCGATGACCTGGGAGCGCAGCGCCGGGGTCATCTCGTCGTACCAGCCCCAGAACCCGTCCAGGCCCTCCGGGTCGTCGAGGTCGGCGGTCATCTCGGAGCGGAACTGCGCGGAGGTCAGCAGCGGTGGGATGTGCTGCAGCGTCACGTTGGCGTGTTTGAGTAGCGTCAGACAGCTGACCCGCATGACGTCGTCCATGCGGGGTCCCCAGGCTTTGACGAAGATGCTGCCGAAGATCGACACGAGGTTGTCGGTGATCAGGTCGTGGTCGCGTCCCTCGAGCGGGTTCAAGGTTGGCGGGTTCGGCTGGTCGGGGTCGAAGAGCACGACCCGGTCCGCGACCGATGCCGGGAGCCGGTCGAGGATGTCCAGGACGAGGTCGCCGTGCGGGTCGATGACGACGGTGCCGCGGCCGGCGAGGATTCCGTCGACGATCATGTTCGTCAGCAGGGTGGTCTTGCCGGAGCCGGTGGAGCCCACCATGTGCAGGTGGTAGCGGGCGTCAGGGACGGCGAGGGCGACCGGGTGGCCGCCGACTTCGGCGTCGCCGAGAACGGTGGCTCGGCGGCCGCCGGTCGGCACGGCGACGGGCGCGGGCATGGATTTGGCGCGGGCCCTGTCGAGGCCGGGGACTGCCAGGTCCTGCGGCAGCGCGGCGAGGGCCGCCAGCTCCGGGGTCGAGGTGAGGAATCCGCGGCCGAGGCGGCGGGCGGCGACGACCGCCACGGGGTGCGGCATGCGCGCGCGGTGGCCCAGCCGGTTGCGGCCGGCGTGTACCGCGAAGCTGGAGGCGACGGCGTCGGCGATTCCGCGCAGCCGGTTCTCGGGTCGGGAACCGTCGCGGCCGTTGGTGGAGGCGACCGCGTAGCGGATGCCCGTCTCCCACAGCACGTGGCTGGTCTTGTCGAGGATCGCGCGCACGTCGCGCTCGAGCGTCGGGTCGCGCCGTTGATGGGAGCCAGCGGAGGTGCTGCGGGTGCCGTGGCTGGGAAGGAACACCTCGATCAGCCAGAGCAGCGGGGCCGCCGGGTTGAGGGTCGGGATGGCGGTTTTGCCGTCTCGTAGCCGGCCGGCGGCGCGGCGGGCCCGGGCGGCGCGGCGCGGCGACGCCGGCCGGGCCAGGACCTGAACGCAGGCGAACTCTCCGTCGCGGAGCTGGGCGCCGGCGGCCATCAACGCGCGTAGCGGGTCGGCGTCGTGGTCGGTGTTGAACGGTAGCCACTCGGCCGCTGTCGGCAGCAGGTGCCCGCCGGTGGCCGACAGCGCCCCGGCCGGGATCGGGTCGCCGGCGTCGCCGGTGGTGCAGGCTGCGCCGGGCCAGGCGCCGCGGACGGCCGCCTCGGCGGCCCCGCGCGGGACTGTGCCGGGTACCCATATCGAGATCAGCAGTTGCCGCCCGGACCAGGTGTACTGCCAGGCCACGTGCGGGGTGCCGTAGAGCAGTCGACGCCACCGCGACGGGCTCAGCGTGCCTGCGAGGTTTGCGAGGAAGGCGGCCGCGCTGTGCGGATCGGCCTCTGGTGGCGGCGCGATGGTGACGACACGAGCCTCGACGGCGTGGCGGCGGTGCCGCCACCCGTCGAGGGCGTTGCGGCCGGCGATCCAGACCACGATGGCGGCGGCGACGACGGCGGCCAGCCACGGCCGGTGCGCGGCCCACACACCGGCCTGCCACAGCCAGCCCGCCGGTGGGGTCAGCGCGGGATCGGGGGCCGTAAACAGTTCGGCGCCCGTCCCTTGCGGGACGGGCGCCGAGATGGTCGCGCTGTGGCGGGGTATCCAGGGTGGTGGTCTCACAGGTCGTCCTCGTCTTCGTCGTCGAGCAGGTCGGCGGGATTGGTCGTACACAGGGCGTGCTCCTGGTCGGAGCTGATGGACTCGAAGCCGGTGCGGGCGAGTCCCGAGATGAGCAGTCCCTGGCCCGGTCGGGCGGCGAGCAGGAGGCGCCGCTCCCCGCCGGTCAGGCCGAATGCGTCGCCGACCGCGTCGATCGCCTGGGGCGCCTGCTTGAGCAGAATCTGTGTGGCGGCGTTGGACACCACGGCTTGGCCCAGGTCGGTGCCCAGGACGTCCGCGACGTCCTGGGTGACGACGATGAGCCCGGCGAAGCGTTTGCGGCCCGCTTTCGACATGCGGAACAGGAACCGGGCGCCTTCGCCGTCGCGCATCAGCAGCCACGCTTCATCCACGACGACGATGCGACGCACCGGTGGCCTCGCCGCGGATCGGTCGTGGCGGGGCAGGTCGACCTGCCGCCAGATGTGGTCGAGGGCGAGCAGCGTGCCGATGGTGCGGAGCTCGTCGGGCAGGTGTCGAAGGCTCCAGACGACGAGATGGCCGACCGGCGCGTGTGTGGTGGGGCCGTTGAACAGGTCGGCGAACGAGCCGTGCACCCATGGCGCCAACCGGGCGGCGAGTTGCGCCGCGGCCGGGTCGGGATCGGCTTCCAGGCACCCGACCAGGTCTTTGAGAAGCGGCGCCGGTCGGGTGTGGGTGCGCGGGTCGGCGGTGATGCCGGCCTGCCGGTAGACGGCCAGGATCGCCCGGTCCAGCGCGGCGCGTTCGGCGGGCGGTGGCTGGTTCCCGACCAGGACGGCGATGACGGTGTGTAGGAACAGCCCGCGGCGGGTGAGGACATCCGGCCGGTGGTCACCGACGGGCAGGTCCAGCGGGTTGATCTTCACGCCGGCCAGGCCGAGCCGCACGACGGTGCCGCCGACCGCGTCGGCGAGCCGGCTGTACTCGTCCTCCGGGTCCACAATGGCCACTTGGACGCCGAGGTACAGGTTCCTGAGCACCTCGAGTTTCACGAAGTAGCTCTTGCCGGCACCGCTTCGGGCCAGTACGACGCTGTTGTAGTTTTCGCACGCCCACCGGTCCCACCAGACGATCCCGTTGGAGGCGGGATTGACACCGTAGAGGACACCACCGGCCACGGGCGGGTCGCCTGGTAGCGGCGCGGGCAGGTCCGGCGACGCGAGCGGGAAGGCCGCCGCGAGGGCTTGCGTGTCCATGGTGCGCAGCATTTGCAGCGAGTCGGTGGCCAGGGGCAGGGTGGTGGTCCAGCCGGCCAGGTGTCGCCAGGTCGCCGGCTGCACCTCGAGCAGCGTTGAAGCGGCGGCTGCCTTGACCTGGGCGCACGCCTCGAGCAGTTCCGGCTCCGACCGGGCGTGCACGGTCAGGTACAGGCCGACGCGGAAGAGCTTCGCGGCGCCGCGGGCGAGCCGCTGCGCCAGGTCGGCGGCGTCCTCGGCCGCCGCCTCGACGGACGGGTCGGACAGCCTGCCCTTCCCGCTGTCGGTTCGTCGGGAGGATTCGAGCCGAGCTCGCTGGGTGCGCAGCCGCGCCGCCGCGACCGGGGCGGGGAGCGGGTCGATGTGCAGGGCGAGGTCGAGCCGGCCGGGCCAGGCCAGCAGCGGTTCCAGCCAGCCGGGTCCGACCTCGGCCGGATATCCGGTCACCACCAGGGTGGCCGCGTAGCCGTCGCCGACCCGCAGGAACCGGGGGGTGACCTCTACCGAGGCGGGTGCGACCACGGCGGCCACTGCACTGGTGGAGGTGCGCGCAGCGGCGCGGTCGGATGCGGTGGGGCGGCGCACGAGACGCTTCATGACGATGCCTTCCTGGTGCGGGGGCGGGCCGATGCGGCGCGGGTGATGACCGCGTCGGGAGCGGCCAGGCCGCCCTGCCGGGGCGGCCGGTAGGGGTCGGCGCAGGCCGCGATGGCCGCGGTGGCCGCGTCGCCGTCCAGGGCGCGGGTGGTCACCCCGAGCCCGGACAGCGACCGGACGGTGTCGTCGGCGCGGCGCCGGGCGACGTGCCCACCCCGCCCACCACCGGGGGCGCGCGTCGCGATGAGGACCTGCCGGCGCAGCGGGTCGCGGCGTTGCGCCAGCTCCGACAGGAACCGGGCGTGGTCGGCGCACGCGGCCTCCAGCGCCGGGTGCGGCAACCGCCGGGCGGTCACCTCGAGGGTGGTGGCGTGGCTGGCCAGGTCGACCGGCTGAGCGGAGACCACCACCTGCGTCGGCCTGCTCAACGAGTTGAGCCAGCGGCCGAACGTGTCCACCAGGGCCTGCTGCTCACCCGGCGTACGCAGGGCCAGGTTCACCGTGGTCGCCGCGACGATCGCCGCCGCCGCACCGGGCAGGGAGATCTCGCCGTCGTCGGCGATCGCGGTCGCGGGCAGCTTCAGCGGTGCAGGCAGTGGCATCCGCCCGGCCGTGGCGTCCACCCAGCCGGGTGTGCGGCTGGTGGTGTCGGTGGTGGACAACGCCCGCGGTGCGCGGTGGTGGCGGATCGCCGCCAGCAGCCACAGATCCATGGGCAACCCGTCGCGGCGCCCCACGGCAAGGCCGAACACCAGGCCACCGAACAGGATCATGGCGCCGAGCAGGACCGGGACCGGCAGCAGGGTATGCAGCGACCGCCAGCCGCCGTAGAAGATGACGGCTGCGACGGCGAGGATCGCCAACTGCCGGAACGTCAGTCCATAAAGGACTTTGTCTGGTGCGTCGACGTCCGCGGGCATGCGGGCGCGGACGGCGTCGTCGTCGCGGGCACCGGTCATCGGGCCACCACCCGCGCCAGGCCGGGGACGGCCCGGGACAGCTGCTGGACGACCACGACGCGGACGACGGCGCCGAAGAAGCTCGTGTTGCGGCCGGACTGGGAAACGAACCGGCCGATCAGGCCAGGGATCTTGACCGTGTACCAGAGCAGCACCATGACGACGAACAGGCTCAGCAACGGGCCCGGGTCGGCGGGGCCGAACGCGGGCATCATGCGCTGCGGATCCAGCAGCATCCAGTGGCCGGCCTGCAGGATCATCGTCTGCAGGATCGGCGTGGCGAGGCAGCCGAAATATGCCCGCCACCACAGCCTCGCCAGGCCGTCGGTCTGCGGCAGCGCATGGCAGGCAAGGCCCAGCGGGGCCGCGGCGGTTAGCACCAGCAGTGTGGTGAACCGCACGATCAGGCTGCAGGCGGTCATGGCGAGCAGCACCGTGATGAGCAGCCCGATGGGGGCGAACAGCATCGGTGGCAGCCCCGCGTAGTCGTCGGCGGCGGCGTGGACCTGTTTGTTGATGACGCCGAAGACGCCGTCGACGTTCGCGGTGGGGTCGGACAGCGACTCGACCAGGCCGTTCGCCACGCCGATCGCCATCCGGCACAGCAGCTGCGAGAAGTGCGCGCTGACGAAGCCGACCACCAACCGTGGTGCCAGGTCTTTGACCGTGTAGCGGGATCTTTCGTCGCCGCCGTGGACCATGACCAGGACGCCGGCGGCGACGAATGCCAGGACGAAGACCGTGTCCACGACCCAGGTGGCACGGCCGGTGAGGGCCTGCACCTGCGGCATGCCCGTCACGTCCGGTGTGATCAGCAGGAATCTCGCGATCGCGTCGAGTACCGCGTCGAAGCAGACGAGGATCGCCGCAGCGACCCACTGCATGAACTTGTCGAGGATCGCGGCGACCGGGATCAGCCACTCCATGGTCAGCCCCCGACGATGCCTTTGACGAGCTGCAGCAGCACCGGGGCGAGCACGGCCAGGCCGTAGCCGACAAGGGCGTTCTTCAGGGCACCTTTGCCTTTGTCTACCTGGGCGGGATCGCCGCCCGCGGTGGCGTAGTAGACCCCGGCGAGGACCAGGAACAGGGTCGCGATCCCGCCCAGGAGCAGCATGATCGTTGTCTGGACGTTGGCGATGACCTGCGGCAGCGAGTTGGCCGCGAGATAGACGGGCGTGCCCGGGTCCGCGAACGCGGCGGTGGGCACGCAGACCAGCAGGACGACTGTGGCCAGATGCGCGGCGATGGCGCCGGCCCGGCGTCGGGTCGGGCGACGCGGGGTGGCGCGAAGCGCCGTGATGGTGCGGGCGTGCGGGAATCGTGTGCGGAACATCGGGGTTCACCTCCCGCCCCGCGCCGCACTCGGGGCGCTGGGGCGAATGCCGGAAGACGGGTAGCAGCCGCCGCCGGGCGTGCCGGAGGTGAGCGGGCGAACCGCGTGACGGTCCCCGGGAGGAGCTCGTCCTCCCTTACGGGTGTGGCGGTTTCGATGTGGTGTCAGCGCATCAAAAGGGCGCGGCACCCGGGGCACACGAGACGCGCGTGCCTCCGTACAAGCCCGACGGCGGGCAGCGTCCCCGCGTCCGGGCCGTCGGTGGCCCGGTGAGAACCGCTGCACCCACCAACCGGGCGTTGTCAGACGTGGCGAACACCCCGCGAGCTGACAACGCTCTGACAACGCCGCCGGGCCCCTGACAACGCAGGTCGCGGCCGTCGTGGTCAGGCAGGACCGCGTGCCCGGCGCCGAGAGGACCAGGCGGACGCGGTCATGGGCCGCTGTCAGTTTCCACGCCAGATTCGGGGTTCCTCGGGGACGGCTCAGCTATCGGCCGCCCGAGGCGTGGCGAGGCTTACCGTTCGCCCCGCGACCGCGCGGCCGGTGGCTTGGGTCGCAAGGATGAGGCGGGCGGCGTGGGGGCATGGCTCGGGCCCGGCGCGAGGGTCGCGCCGGGCCCGATGAGAAGGAGGGTCGGGGTGCGGTGATCAGGACGCCGCGGCGGCGGCGCGCACGCGCGGGCGCGCGCCCGCGGTACGGCGGGCTCGGGCCTTACCGGCCCGGATCTTGGCCCGGATGTCCTGGGACCTGGCCAACTGTTTGCGGGCGTCGGGGGAACAGGTCCCGGTCAAGGTGCCGTCGGACAGCGCCTGCGCGATACGCGCGTCGGCGCGGATCAGGCGCATCCGGAGCATCTCGAACTCGATACGCGCCTGCTCGGCGACGAGCTGCGGCGTGCGGCCGCCAAGCCGGATCTCGATGTACGGTTCGACATCCTCGGAGTCGATGAGCCCGAGCGCCGCGGCGCGATAGACCAGCAGGTCGACATGCCCGTACGGGTGGCGCGGCAGCCGGGACTCGGCGGCAGCGTGCTCGATGTCGTTGACCGGCAGCAGATCCCGCTGGGCCAGGCGCAGATCCCAGCCGGCCCGCCACGCGGTGAAACACAGGCTGGCGTGGGGGGCGTCCTGGGCCGGGTCCACGCCGCGGCGCAGACCCTCCAGGAACCCGGTGAGGATCTCCGCGTCGATATCGGCCGGGTCGCCGTGGTACCCGGCGGCGAGAGCGCCGGCCATGGCCACCAGTGCCGGCATGGCCATCCCGACGGCGGCGATCACCCACTCGGGCTTGCCCTGCCGGGCCCGGCGGATCAGCTCCCGCCACACCGTGTCACGGGCGGTGTAGGCGCTCGGATGTGCCATCAGCCAGTCGCGCAGTGCCGGCAACGGCACGTCACCTTCCGGCAGGTCAAGATCAATGCCGGATCGCGCCGGCGTGGCAGCGGCGGTGCCGCCGCCTGCGCCGGAGGTGCCGGCCGCTGTGCCGCCGTCGGCGGCAGCACTGCCGGACTCGACATCGCCGGACACGGCGGTGCCGGGCTCGGCGATGCAGGACTCGGCATTGTCGAACGCCGCGATGCCGCCACCGGTAGTGCCGGACGCTGCCATGCCGGCGGCGGCCAGCGCGGCACAGTCGAGGGTCAGCGGCGCCGGATCGACGGTCAGCGCGGCGAATGCTTTGTCTGCGGCCTGGAGCGCGGACGCCGGCCAACCGTCGCGAGGGTCGGACTTGCTCATCGGGATGGTCTCCAAACCTGAGGCGGTGGACGTGCCGCGAGCGCGGCGGTCGGGCGTCCAGTGCGCCACAGGACTCTGACGGCAGCCTGGCAGAGCAGGTCAGTGACGGTTTCCGACCGCTGCGCCGGCCTCGCCGCGAATCCGACAAGACATCGACCGCGAGACATTGACGTCTGGCAGGGAGTCGACTGTCAGGAATGCCTTGGTCTGGCCGTACCGGCCGTGAGCAGCGCTGTCAGACGATCCAGGTCGGTTCCGCGGTGGTCGCCGTTTACGCACCCGGCCGGCCCCGACCAGACGAGCACGACCGGCCCGAGCCGGGTGCTGTGGCCTTCGGCGGCCACCGGGCAGTCTGGCAGGGCTCTGACAACGCGCCTGTCAGATCCCGCGTGCGGCTCCGGCGACGAGGCGCTCATCCGCCCGCCACCGGGCCCGACGCCCCCGGCGCGACGCGGCGCGGCCGGGCGGGGCGGCGGCGCGGCCGGTGGCAGCGGTGCCCGGGTTCGTGCAACCGCGGTATGCGCCACCGCCGAACCGGCGCGACGCCACTGGACCGCCAAG
>Ga0164243_10011399_pt1 | contig 12678 bp, 8 predicted proteins | sample OricompcompostOP_FD_108781 | JGI IMG/M metagenome (GOLD analysis project Ga0164243, IMG submission 108781) | Organic Plus compost microbial communities from Emeryville, California, USA - Original compost - Organic plus compost (OP) | ecosystem: Engineered > Solid waste > Mixed feedstock >...
CCGCCTCGGGGGCCGCCGCCGAGGTCCCGGCCCCCGCCTCGGACGGCCCCCGCCGCCTGGACCCCGCGCCCGCCCCCGCCGAGGCCGAGGCTCTCGACCTGCTCGCGCTGGCCCGCGGCAGCGTCGCCAAGCGCGCCATCCCCGCCGTCGCCGCCCTCGCGGTGATCATCGGTGTGATCGTCTGGTGGACCGGGAGGTAGACCGCCCCGGCCGCGAGGAGAACCGGCTGCGGACGGTCGAACCGGCCCTCCGCAGCCGCGCCGTCGCCCGCCCGCCGGACGGCCCGCTCCGTTGAGACGCCGCCTACCGCGCGGATGGCAGGATCGGCCATTGCAACGCAACGGGAGCACGGCCGCCGCGGAGGTCACGGGTGATCGAGCAGTACGTGTTGGATCTGCATGAGGCCGACGAGACGCGGATCGCGCTCGTCGGCGGCAAGGCCGCGCACCTGGGCGCGCTGTCGCGGGTCGAGGGCGTGCGCGTGCCCGCCGGGTTCTGCGTGACGACGGCCGCCTTCCGCCGGATCATGGCGGAGGCGTCGTCGCTCGGCGACCCGCTCGATCGGCTGTCGCGCCTGAGCCCGGACGACCGGGAGGCGATCCGCGCCCTCAGCGCGGAGATCCGCCGGACCGTCGAAGGCATCGCCGTCCCGGGCGACCTGGCGGCGGCGATCACCGGCGCGCTCGCCCGGCTCGGCGAGCACGCCGCCTGCGCCGTGCGATCCAGCGCGACCGCGGAGGACCTGCCCACGGCGTCCTTCGCGGGCCAGCAGGACACGTACCTCAACGTCGTGGGCCCGGACGCGGTCCTGCGGCACGTCAGCCGATGCTGGGCGTCGCTGTTCACCGAGCGCGCCGTCGCCTACCGCCTGCGCAACGGCATCGACGGCCGCGCGGTCCGGATGGCCGTGATCGTGCAGCGGATGGTCCTCCCGGACGCGTCCGGCGTGCTGTTCACCGCCGACCCGGTCACGGGCGACCGGAGGACCGCCACCGTGGACGCCGTCTTCGGCCTCGGCGAGGCCCTGGTCGGCGGCCTGGTGAACCCGGACGTGTTCAAGGTGCGCGGCGACGAGGTCGTCGCCAGGACGATCGCCGCCAAACGGCGGGCCGTCCGCGCCGCGCCGTCCGGCGGGACGCGCCAGGAGGCGATCGACCCGCCGCTGCGGGAGCGGCCGGCGCTGACGGACGAGCAGGTCCTGCGGCTGGTACGGCTCGGCCGCCGCGTCGAGGCGCGCTTCGGCCGTCCGCAGGACATCGAATGGTGCCGGACCGGCGACGACTTCCAGCTCGTGCAGAGCAGGCCGATCACCACCCTGTTCCCCGTACCGGAGGCCCCCGGCGAGGGGAACCGCGTCTACCTCTCCGTCGGCCATCAGCAGATGATGACCGACGCCATGAAACCGCTGGGCCTCTCCATGTGGCGGCTGACGGCGATGGCCCCGATGGTCGAGGCCGGCGGAAGGCTGTTCGTCGACGCCACCCCGCGCCTGACCTCCCCCGCGCAGCGCGCCGCCTTCCTGGAGATGATCGGCAGGGGCGACCCGCTGACCAGGGACGCGCTGGAGACCCTCCTAGAACGCCACGACTTCCTCCCGGCGACGCCGGACGCCGCCCCCGCCGGGCCGCCGCCCGGCGGCCCGCCCGCCCCGATCGAGACCGACCCGGCCATCGTCACCGCGTTGATCGAACGCAGCCGGGCCTCGATCGCCGCCCTGCGCCGCGACATCCGGGCGAAGAGCGGACCGGCGCTGTTCGACTTCCTGCTGGAGGCGTTCCAGGAGCACAAGCGGGTCCTCGCCGACCCGCTGAGCATGCGGGTGATCATGGCGGGGATGGAGGCCACCTGGTGGCTCAACGATCACCTGCGGGACTGGCTGGGGGAGAAGAACGCGGCCGACACCCTCACCCTGTCCGCCCCCGGCAACGTCACGTCGGAGATGGGGCTGGCGCTGCTCGACGTCGCCGACGTGATCCGGCCGTACCCGGAGGTGGTGGCGTTCCTGCGGAACGTCGAGGACGACGGCTTCCTGGACGAGCTGCCGAAACTCACCGGCGGGACCGAGGCGCGCCGCGCCATCGAGTCCTACCTCGACCGGTACGGCATGCGCTGCGTCGGCGAGATCGACATCACCAGGCCGCGCTGGCGCGAACGCCCCGCCACGCTCGTGCCCGTGATCCTCGACCACGTCAGGAACTTCGAGCCGGGCGCCGCGAAGCGACGCTTCGCGGAGGGGGCGGAGAAGGCGCGGCGAAAGACGGAGGAGGTGCTCGACCGCCTGCGGGCGCTGCCGGACGGGGAACGCAAGGCCGACGAGACCAGGCGGATGATCGACCGGGTCCGGACCTTCATCGGCTACCGCGAGTACCCCAAGTACGACATCGTGAGCCGCTATCTCATCTACAAGCAGGCACTGCTGGAGGAGGCGGAGCGCCTGGCGGCGGCCGGCGTGCTCGCCGACAAGGAGGACGTCTTCTACCTCACCTTCCAGTAGTTCCACGACGCCGTGCGCACGCGCCGGGTGGACGACGGGCTGATCCGGCGGCGCAAGGACGAGTTCCGGTCGTACCAGGCCCTCACCCCGCCCCGCGTGCTGACCTCGGACGGCGAGGCCCTCTCCGGCGCGTACCGGCGCGAGCACGCGCCGCCCGGCGCGCTGATCGGCCTGCCGGTCTCCGCCGGGGTCGTCGAAGGACGCGCCCGCGTCATCCTGGACATGGCCGACGCCGACCTCGAACCGGGCGACATCCTCGTCACGCCGCACACGGATCCGAGCTGGACGCCGCTCTTCGTCGCCGTCGCGGGCCTGGTCACCGAGGTCGGCGGCCTGATGACGCACGGCGCGGTGATCGCGCGGGAGTACGGCCTGCCCGCCGTCGTCGGCGTGGCGGACGCCACCCGGCTGATCCCCGACGGGCGGCGCGTGCGCGTGCACGGCGGCGACGGGTACGTCGAGATCCTCCCTTGACCGGTCCGGGGGTTCAGGCCGCGGCGGCGTAGGCGCGAGCGATGAGATCGTCGACGACGGCGGCCTCCGCGACGGGGCAGACGGGCGGCGAGCCGTGCAGCACGCTCGCCGCGAAGTCGGCCAGCAGCGGGGCGTGCGGGTTCGGGTGCGGGGGGAGACGCTCCTCGATCGCGATCCCGTCCACGATCCCGCGGATGTCGCCGGAGTCGAGCGGGTCGAGCACCAGGCGGCCGCCGTCGAAGGCGAGCGCCAGGCGGTCGTACGGCCGGCCGCCCGCCCATTCCAGGTCGAGCTCGGCGTGCGGGCCGGACGGCCAGGCGAGGCGCACCCGGGCGACCCGTTCCGCGCCGCGCGGGAAACGGCCGCCGAGCAGGGCGGTCACCCGTTCCGGGGCGCCGAGCAGCCACACGAGCAGGTCGAGGCGGTGGCTGCCGGCGTCGGCCAGCACCCCGCCCCCGGAGACCGCCGGATCGGTACGCCAGTGGCGGGGATCTTCGGGCGCGGGATCGAACGCGCACCGGAAGGCGACCTCGGCGGAGTGCACGGCACGGCCCTCGATCAGCTCGCGGACCCGGGCGAGCGCGGGCGCGAGCCGCCGGTAGTAGGCCACGCCCACCGTCGCCCCCGCCCCCAGCACCGCCTCACGATCATCCGTCCCGGTGAGCAGCCCCAGCGGCTTCTCCACGAGCACCGGCAGCCCCGCGCGCAGCGCCCGCGCGGCGAGCGGCAGGTGCGAGGCGACGGGGGTGGCGACGTACACCACGTCCGCCGAGTCGAGCAGCTCCGCGTAGTCGCCGGTGCCGCGGCCCACGCCGAACTCGGCGCACAGGGCCCGGGCCCGGTCCGGGTTCCGCCCCCACACGCAGCTCACCGTCTCCGCCCGGGCGAGCAGCGCGGGCAGCGCGCGCCGGCGCACGATGTCGCCGTAACCGGCGATCCCCCACCTCAGTCCCGTTCCGGGCATACGGCCACCTTCAGGGTTTCGGGGGGCGGGAGGACGTGCGGGCCCGGGCGGTCGGCCGGGTGCAGCGTCGGGTTGTGCGAGAGGCGCTCCAGCACGAGCGGCAGGTCCTCAAGCGGATACGTCCCGGTGAGCAGCGCGTCCAGGTTCAGGCGGCCGGGGAGCGCGGCGGCGAGTCGTTCGGCGACGCGCATCGCGGCGATCCTCGCCTCGTCGGTCGGCTCGGCGGAGCTGTGCACCCGCAGGCCCTTCTTCTCCCACTGCACCAGGTCGAAGGTGACGTGCGTGTCGACGTGGTGGGTGCCGAGGAGCACCACGAGCCCGTTCTGGCGCACGAGGTCCACGCAGGCCCTGGCGGTGCCGGGGGTGCCGACGGCGTCCACGGCGACGTCGAACTCGCCGCCGAGTTCGGGCAGCGCCCGGGCGAGGCCGTCCGGGTACGGCGCGGCCGGGTCGGGCGGCGCGGCGTCCGGCGGGACGGTCACGGTGCGGTCCGCGCCGAAGGCGGCCGAGTGCTTGAGACGCCACGGGTCCAGGTCGGCGGCGACGATCTCGGCGGCGCCGCGCAGCCGGGCCACCTGCAGGGCCATCAGCCCGATCGGCCCCTGGCCGAGGATGGCGACGCGGTCGCCGAGCCGTACGCCGCGGGTGGCGTGGACCGCGAGCGGGAGGGTCTGCAGGATCGCCCCCTGGGCGAACGGGATCTCGTCCGGGAGCACGCCGACGCAGATCTCCCTGGCCGCGGCGAACTCGGCGAAACCCGAGGTGAGCGGGGTGCGCACGAACACCCGGGTCCCGGGGGCGACCCGGGTCACCCGATCGCCGACGGCGTGCACGGTGCCCGCGATCTCGTGGCCGAAGCAGCCGTTCGCGCAGTGCTCGCGCAGGCCGAGGTAGTGGTAGTAGACCAGGTCGCTGCGGTTGCACACGGTGCACGCGGCGACCCGGACCAGCACCTCGTCCGGCCCGATCTCCGGCACCGGCGCGTGCTCGTTCAGCTCGATGCGGCGGCGTCCGCGAAGCTCGTATCGGCGCACTCGTCCCTCCACGGGTCGGCGTCCGCGCCGGCCACGTCGCGCCACACCAGCATGCCCTCGCGGGTGGCGCCGACGAGCCGTCCGGCGGTCGCGGTGATCGTGATCAGTTCGGGGGCGCGGCCCAGCCCGGCCCACTCGTCCCGCTCCGGCGGCTTGGTGAGCAGCCGCCCGTCCTCGGCCACGGCGAGCAGGCGTCCGTACAGGTTCGCCAGGTCGCGCAGCCTTGGCCCGGACCCGACCCCGGACCCGACGACGGACCACCGCGCGGGACCGGCGGCGAGCGGCCGGCGCCACAGCACGCCGTCCCCGGTGGCGGCGTACAGCAGGTCGTGCACCGGGGCGACGGCTACGGCGCCCGCGGGGGCGCGGTAAAGGTCGGTCCACGGGGCGGGCTCGGGCACCGGGAGGCGGGCGCGCACGCTTCCGTCGGCGAACAGGCCGAGGAGGCGCACGGGGCAGCCGGTGACCGCCTCCCGGGGGGCGGCGAGCGCGATCAGCCCGGGCGGCGTCGTCTCCAGCGTCCGCCACGGCAGGTTCTGCGTGCGGTTCGGCCGCGTCGCGAGCGTGCCGTCGGCGCGGGCGGCGAACAGCCGGTGCTCGCAGACCGTCACGGCGGTCACCCCGTCGCAGCGGCCCATCGGCTCCCAGTCCGGGCCGGGTCCGCCGAGGCGGTCGAGCACGTTGCGGGTGATGCGATCGACCACGGGGTCGTCGAGGGCGCCGGTCCAGCCGATCGTGGCCGCGTTGAACACGGTGCCGCGCCCGCGCCGCATGACGCCCATGGTGGCGTACCCGCCCTGGCCGTAGTCGCGCCAGTGCCGCAGGTCGGCGGTGGCGAGGATGACGAAGTCGGCGGGGGTGCCGTCGGCGCCGGTCGCCAGCGGCACCCCGTCGTACGGCGTGAAGTCGGCGGCGTCGGTCTCGTACCCGATCGCCCCGGCGGCGAAGGCGTCGCCGTCGCGCAGGCCGGTGCCGGCGAACGCCCAGTGGTCGGCGAAGCAGACCGTGTACGCCTCCCGCCGCATCGCCGCCATGTTCTCCCAGCAGCCCGCGCCGCGCCGGAAGCTCACGCCGGTGAGGTGGTTCTCCGGGCGGCGCACGGGGGCGCTGGACCATTCGACGGTGGCCGCGCCGGGGTCGGTCCGGGTGATCGGGTCGTTCAGCGCGTCGCGGTGGCAGACGAGGGTGCGCCCGCCGTCCTCCAGCCGCACCTGCCACCAGCAGGTGTTGGCGCCGAAGAAGGCGATGTTGCCGCCGCGGGCCAGGTACGCCTCGGCGGCGTCGCGCATCGGCGCGCTCCAGTACTCGTCGTGCCCCGGGCAGACCACCAGCCGGTAGTCGTCGAGCCGGACCGAGCCGTCGTGCAGGTCGAGGTTGGAGCAGTAGTCGGCGCGGTAGCCGCGGCGGGCGAGCCAGGCGTGGAACGGGGCCTCCCAGAAGCCGGCGGGCCCGCCGCCGGAGCGGTCGAAGCCGACCCGGCCGGCCCGCTGCGGCCCCTCGGTGGGGTAGAGCCCCTCGCCGGGGACGCCGGACCGGTTGTACGCCTGCCAGGTGAGGAAGGGGACGGGCACCAGGATCGGGGCGGCGGGCCGGGCGGGCCGCACCGCGAAGTAGACGTCCTCGTCGTCGAAGGCGGCGGCGTAGAGCGAGCTCGGCCAGTCCGGCGGGATGTCCAGGGCCCAGACGGGGCCGCGGGCCTTCGCCGCGGCGACGGCGCGGCCGGTCACGGCGTCGCGGACGCGCACCGGCACCGGCACGTCGCCGGGCAGCCGGAAGCGCAGCCGCCCGCCGGCCGTCGCCGAGGTGCTCAGCGCGTAGACCTCGTCGTCGCGGCTCATCGGGCGCTCACCGCCGGGCCGCGCAGATCGCCGTAGCCGTGGCCGGGGCTCCAGGACAGCGGCTCGATGTGGGCGTTGAACGGCCTGCCGTCGAGCACCATCTGCGGGCGCGGATGGGACAGGTGCAGCAGCGGGTCGTCGAAGCGCGCGAGGCGGCCCGCCCGGGAGAGGCGGGCGACCACGTCGTCGTCCTCGCCGCCCCAGCCCTGGTAGCGCTCGTCGAAGCCGCCGATGCGGTGGAACGTCTCCGCCTTGGTCCACAGGCAGGCGCCCGGCGGTTCGCGCAGCACGAGCGCCCGGATCGCGTCGAGCGGGACGTCCGGCGCGCCGTCCGCGCAGCGCGACCGGATGGCGGCGTCGCTGGACGGCTCGTCCAGGCAGAACATGCTCCGGTACGGCAGGAAGGCGGCGAGGTCGGGGCGGTCCACGCGGGCGAGGTTGCGCTCCAGGAAACGGTCGTCGACGAGGACGTCCGCGTCGAGCACGCAGATGTGGCCGGCGTCGGCCGCGGACTGCCGGACCCCGACGTTCACCGCCCACGATTTATTGAAATGTCCGTCGTGGCGGGCGAACACGTACCGGTCTGCCCGCGGCTCGATCAGCTCCCGCCAGCGCGGCTCGGCGTCGGACTCCACCACGGTGACCGTGATCTCGGGCGCCGGATCCGCCTGGTCCCGCAGCGACGCGAGGCAGGCGAGCAGGTTGCGGGCGCGCGCGCCGCCGACCCGGTCCCGGAACGGGATCACCACCAGGGCGCGCGGCCGGCGGGCCGGGGCCGGGCGCCGGACCGGCAGGGCCCGCAGCTCGGCGACGTCGACCGGCGGCGTGTGCCGGGGGGCGTGCGGACCGCGGTGGTAGCCGATCAAGATGTGCCGCATCGCCTCGGCGACGAGCCCGTCCAGCCGGGAGCGCCGCGCGGGCGAATCGGCGAGCACGCGGTCGAGCGCCTCGGCGAGCGCCCGCTCCAGGTCCGGGTCGGCGGGCGCGGCGGCGAGCCGCCGCAATGGTCGCTCGACCTCCGGGTGGCCGGCCGCCACGTCGTCGACGGCGTGCGCCACCGCGCGGTAGTGCGGGCCGCTGATCTCCCACCAGTCCGCCGCGACCGCGGGCACCGCGGGATCATGGGCGAGCACCACGAAAGCGGCAAGCCGGGTCCCGGGTGACAGTCGCGAGGCAGGGAAATCCCAGTTCATCGCATCGCCTCCGCCGGTCAATTTCGCGATGGTCGGGAACATACCCATCGCCCGATTTTTTCACAAGGGGTTGACGAGGGTGACTGCCATATTTACGCTCCTTGGGAGCGCTCCCAAGATCGTGGGCCGAGACTGCAGCGGCCCGTCGTAATTTCTTGTCAGGAAAAGGGAGCTGGGCATGCGTGAGGACAGTCAGGCGGCGGTGGACTACCGCGCGGCAAGGCCCGCCAACGGCGGGGAACTCCCAGAGGTGGACCTGGACGACGCGCACGCGCCGGACAAGGTCCTGGCACATCCCGACCTGCTCCGCAAATTCGCGGCCGGCGACGATTTCCGACCCATTCACATGCGCCTGGGCATCATGGGCGCGTGCAACATGCGATGTAACTTCTGCAATTTCCACTCGCCGAACGAGGAGCATTTCTACGACCTATTCTCCTTCAAAGACGCGATACCGACCGACAAAAGCATCAAGCTGCTGCGCGAATTCGCGGAATCAGGCGGCCGGGCGGTCACGTTCTGCGGCAGCGGCGAATGCACGATCCACCGCGGGTACGTCGACATCTGCCGGGCCGGGCACGCGGCCGGGCTGCGGCTCGGCCTCATCACCAACGGCTCCCGCCTGCACCGCGACGACCTCGCCCAATGCGTGATCGACACGCACACCTGGGTGCGGGTCGGCCTCAACGCGGGCACCGAGAAGACGTTCAACCAGATCACCAAGGACCGCGAGCGCACCTTCGCGTCTTTCCTCACCTCGATCGGCCGGCTGCGTGAGAAGGCGGCCGACCCCGAGTTCCGCATCGGCTTCAACTTCGTGATCACCGCGGAGAACCACCGGGAGATCCGCGAGGCGGCCCGGGTGGCGCGCGACTCGGGCGCGCACTACGTGCGGTTTGAGCCGGAGTTTTATACCGCTCTTGGTCACCGGACGATCGAGTCCGTGCTGGACGAGATCGCCGCCGCCCTGCAGGACGCGGCCGAGCTCGCCACGCCCGAGTTCGACGTCTCCATCCCGAAGCTCGACCGGGGCCCGATGGACCGGGCCGAGGCCGTCGAAGGCGACTTCGAGCACTGCCACTACAGCCGCTTCGTCACCGCCGTCGGCGCGGACGGCAATCTCTACCCCTGCCCGCAGGTGCACCTCAACAGCCGCTACCGGATCGGCAACGTGCTCGAGGACGGCTACCTGCCGGTCCTGGAGGGCGGCCCCCGGGCCGAGTGGGAGGCGTCCAACCCGCTGCGCACCGACCTGTGCAAGACGTGCTTCTACCGGCCGCAGAACGAACTGCTGGAATGGATCCGGCGCGGCCGGGTCAAGCTCGACGACGCGCTCGAGGCGTACCGGGTCGAGGTGCCGTCGACGCTGCACGCCGACTTCGTCTGAGCGTGGCCGAGATGCGCATCGACCGTTTCGCGCAGCCGCGGCGCGGGCCGCTGCCGGCCGACGACCCCACGCCGGCCGACCGGCGGCTCGCCGTCCGCGTCGCGGTCGCCCGGCTCGCCCGGGCGGACCATCACGTGCTGCGGATCAGGACCCACCGGCGGGAGCGGGCGGACGGCCTGCGCCGCGACGTCTACACCTTCGACCACGACGGCAGGCGGGGCATCCGGGCGGTCGTGCTCGCCCCGGCGGGCGACGGCCCGTGGCCCGCGGTGCTGGTCTGCCCCGGCCGCAACGCCACCCTGGAACGGGTGACCGGCCTGGAGCCGCCCGACCATCCGGACCGGGACGTGGCCGTGCAGCTCGCCCGGGCGGGGTACCTCACGCTCACCCTCGACCACGGTCTGCACGAGCCGCCGATCGAACCGGCGCGGCTCGCCGGCCGCGACGCCGGCGACGTGCTCGACGGCGTCTACCGGCTGTACGGCCACAGCCTGCTCGGCGCGCTCGTGGCCGACGCCCTCGCCGCGCTGTCCTGGCTGGCGGCGCACCCGGACGCGGCGCCGGGCCGTACCGGCCTGTTCGGGCACAGCCTCGGCGCGGCGATCGCCCTGCACACGGCGCTGCTGTGCGAGCGCACGCCGCCGCTGTGCGCCGCGAGCCACCTCGGCGGCTACGCCACGATGCTGGGCCGCCGGGCGACCTGGAACCAGTACGCGGCGCTGCCCGGCATCCTCCGCCACGCCGACCTCGCCGACCTCTACGCGGCGCTCGCGCCCGCGCCGCTGCAGATCCAGTACGGCACCGCCGATCCGTTCCTCGACCCGGCCGACGCGGCCGCGGCGGGGGAGCGGGTCCGGGCCGGGTACGCCGAGGCGGGCGCGGCGGACGCGGCCGAGGTGCTCGCACTGCCGATGGGACACGGCACGGGCATCGCGCAGGCGATCGGTTTTTTCGACCGGGCGAGTTCCGCGCCGCCAACCGAGGCTCCCGAGGTCCCGGCCGCCCGCGTCGCCTTCGACGTGCCCGCCCGGCTGGAGATCGCCGACCTGGTGGACGTGTCCCTCGCCACCGGCCGGCTCACCCTCGGCCCGTACGGCGCCCGCCTGGAACGGCTCGCCGCCGCGCTGCTCGGCCGGGGCACGGCCGCGATGAGCTCGGGGTCGGCGGCGGTGGAGGCCGCGCTGCGGGTGGTGGGCGTGCGGGGGCGCACGGTGCTCGTCCCGGCGAACACCTTCTTCGCCACCGCCGCCGGCGCGATCCGCGCCGGGGCGCGGGTCGAGTTCGTCGACATGGAGCCGGAGGGCCTCGGCCTCGACCCCGAGGCGCTGCGCGCCGCGCTCGACGCGCACGACGACGTCGCCGCCGTGGTGCACGTGCACATCGCGGGCGTGGTCTCCCCGGCGCTCGCCGACGTGGTCGCCGAGTGCGAGCGGCGGGGCGTGCCGCTCGTCGAGGACGCCGCGCACGCGCTCGGCGCGTCGCTCGACGACCGCCCCGCCGGCGCCTTCGGCCGGCTCGCCGCGTTCTCCTTCTACCCGACCAAGGTCGTCACCAGCGGGGAGGGCGGCCTCGTCGCCGCCGGCGAGGACGACCTGCGGCGGCTGCGCCTCCTGCGGGACCACGGCAAACGCTCGTTCCACGAGAACGTGCACGACGAGCTGGGCAGCAACTGGCGGATGGGCGAGCTGCACGCGGCGGTGGGCGTCACCCACCTCTCCCGCCTCGCGGAGGTGCTCGCCGAACGGCGCGGGCTCGCCGAATGGTACGACGGGCATCTCGACCGGGTGCCCGGCCTGACCAGGTTCGCGGTGCCGAAGCAGTGCGTGCCCAACCACTACAAGTACGTGGCCTACCTGCCCGAGGGCGTGGACCGGGCCGCGCTGAAGCGGCGGCTGCGCGCCCGCGGCGTGGCGCTCTCCGGCGAGGTGTACGACGTGCCGCTGCACCGCCAGCCGTACTTCGCCGCGGCCTTCGCGGGCCGCCGCCTGCCCCGCGCCGAATGGTTCGCCGACCGGCACGTCTGCCTGCCGCTGTTCCCCGGCATGACCCACCGGCAGCAGGAACGGGTGGTCGAGGCGCTGCGGGAGGAGCTCTCATGAGCGTGGACCACGCCGTGCCCCGGCCCGCCCACCCCGCCACGGGCACGGGCGCCGCCGGGCGAGGGCCGCGCGCATGCTTGCCGCTGCTGCGCCGCGGGACCTGGTACGTCTCCCGGGACGGCGCGCCGGTGCCCGGCGGGATAACGCTATCCCTCGCGCCCGAGATCATGATCAGGGACGACGCGGCCCGGTTGCGCGCGACGCGGGACGCCTGGCCGCCGCTCACCGCCGCCGAGCGGCGGGCGATGCTGCGCGAGGCGGTCGAGCTGTTCCGGCACGGCCGGGTGCCCGTCGAAGGGCTCGGCGAGCAGACCCCGGAGGAGTTCGCCGCGGCGATGCGCGTCTGCGCCGGGCTGCCCCCGGCGCTGGTGCGGCGCTGGTCGGCGACGCTGCACGCCGCGCTGCAGCGGCCGCCCGCCGTGGCCGCCGACGAGCGGGCGGTCACGCTCGTGTCCCTGCCGTCGAACACCTTCACCTGCCTGGAGGCCGTGCTGGAGGCCCTCGCCACCTCCGGCGCGGTGTGGATCCGGCCGAGCCGGCGCGAGCCGCTCTCCTCGGCCCGGCTGGTGGGCGCGCTGCTCGCGGCCGGCTGGCCCGCCGAACGGCTCGGCTACTACCCGACGTCGCACGCGGCGCTGCCGGCGCTGATCGGCCAGACCACCCGGCAGATCGTGTACGGCGGCGAGCGGGCCGTCCGCGCGCCCGGCGTCGCCGGGGCCGGGCTCGACCTGCGCGGGCCGGGCCGTACGTGCGCGATCGTCGACCCGTCGGGGGATCCGCGGCGGGTGGCGGAGCGGCTCGCCGTGCTCGTCGCCGCCGACGCGGGCAGGTTCTGCACGAACGTCTCGGTGATCGTCACGACCGGCGACGTCGGCCCGGTGGCGCGGCACCTCGCCGCGTTGCTCGACGGGATCCGGCTGACGCCGCCCGACCCGTGCCTGCCGCAGGCGTGCGTCCCCGCCGCGGAGGGCGAACGCGTCGCCCGGCTCGTGGCGGACCGGCTCACCCCCGGGGCGCGCGTGCGCACCCGGCGTCCCCTGCTCATCCGGGACGGCGACCGCGCCCACCTCGCGCCCACCCTGATCACGGCCGACCACGTGGAGCACCCGCTGGTCGGCTGCGAGTTGCCGTTTCCGTTCGCCGTCGCGGTCACGACCGACGACGCCGGGGTCCGGCGGGCGGCCGCCCGCGCCCG
>Ga0164243_10011400_pt1 | contig 12677 bp, 15 predicted proteins | sample OricompcompostOP_FD_108781 | JGI IMG/M metagenome (GOLD analysis project Ga0164243, IMG submission 108781) | Organic Plus compost microbial communities from Emeryville, California, USA - Original compost - Organic plus compost (OP) | ecosystem: Engineered > Solid waste > Mixed feedstock >...
GCGTGGTGCTGCAGATGCAGGCCACGCAGGTGGAGGCGCTCGGCGGCATCCCCGTCACGGTCGTCTTCCCCGACCTCTACGAGGCGCTGCAGCGCGGCATCGTCGACTGCCATGTGATCAGCCCGACCACGATGAACGCCTTCCCGGGCATGGTGGAGCTCGCCCCCTACTTCACCAGCGCGGAGGGAGCGGCCTTCGGCGCCGGCGGCATCAGCCCGACCTTCGGCATCAGGTGGTCCGAGCTGCCGCTCGTGGCCCAGCAGCTCGTCTTCGACGTGCAGGCCTGGTACGACACCGGCAGTCTCGGCCCGGGGCTCTCGGAGAACCTTCGCGACGTGCACACGGCGGTCACAGAGGCGGGCGGCGAGTTCCTCGAGTTCGACGAGGCGGTCAACGACGCGCTGGCCGAACTCGCGGAGGAGACGGTCGCCGGATGGGCCGAGAGCGAGCTGCTGGACGGCGAGGCCTTCGCCGAGCGGCTGGCCGCCAACCGCGAGAAGTGGAACGCGCTGGTCGCCGAGGCCGGCTACTCCGAGGCGTCGTTCTCCGACGTCGACGGCTGGCTCGCGGACTCGCTCGACATCACGGCGTTCCAGGATCTCTACTACGAGAACGTCGTGATCCCCAACCGTCCGAGCTGAGGCTCGACGCCCTCGGGGGCGGCTCTGCTCCAGGCGGACCGCCCCCGAGGAACCCCACCACCGAACGAGACGATAGGAAACGGATGTCCGACACCGTGCTCACCCCCCAGACCGCCTTCGACCTCACCGGCCGCGTGGCACTCGTCACCGGAGCCGGCTTCGGCATCGGCGCCGGGATCGCCACCACCCTCGCCCAGGCGGGCGCCACCGTGATCGTCTCCGACGTCGACCCCGACCGGGCCGAGGAGGTCGCCGCCCGGCTGCGCGAGGAGGGGCTCTCGGCGCGCTCCGCCGCGCTCGACGTGACCGCGAAGACGGCGGTGGACGCCCTCGTCGACCAGGCGGTGGCCGATCACGGGCGGCTCGACGTCCTCGTCAACAACGCGGGCATCATGATCGACAAGCCCGCGGCGACGATCACCGAGGCGGAGTTCGACCGCGTGCTCGCGGTCAACCTCAAGGGCGTGCTGTTCGGCTGCCAGGCGGCCGCGCGGGTGATGGGCGAGGGCGGGTCGATCGTCAACATCGCCTCCGGCATCATCGACACCGCCGCGCTCGGGCGGATGGCCTACGGAGCCTCAAAGGCGGGGGTCGTGCACCTGAGCTGGAGCTTCGCCCAGGAGCTCGGGCCGAAGGGCGTGCGGGTGAACGTCGTCGCTCCCGGCTGGGTGGAGACCGGGATCACTCAGCGGCACTTCACGAGCACGGATGGCGCGGTCGACGAGGCCAAGCGGCAGGAGCTGCTCGATTCGATGCGGCGCATGTCGCCGATCGGACGGGTCGGCGAGCCGGTGGACATTGCCATGTCCGTGCTGTTCCTCGCGGCCGACGCGTCGCGCTTCATGACCGGCCAGACCCTGCGGCCCAACGGCGGCACCGGGATGCGCTGAGCAGCCGGGCCGAGTATTTCCGAGGAGGAGACATGAGCACCAGCCAGACCCCGATGACCAGGACGAACTGGGGACGATGGGGTGCCGACGACGAGCTCGGCGCCCTCAACCTCATCACCCCCCAGAAGCGGCTCGCCGACGCCGCTGCGGTGAGGACCGGGAGGCTCTACGGCCTGGGCCGACCCCTCAAGCGGGTGACCTCCCACGAGGGGGAGTACCGCATCCCGTTCCAGCGCCTCACGCTGATGTCGGACAACGACCAGGAGTACTGGGAGTACGTGGGTGAGTCGATGGGCGCCGCGGCCCCGGGCACCGGCGCCAACGAGGATGTCGTCATCACGCCCACGCATATGGGCACGCATCTCGACGCGCTCGCGCATGTCTACGACGACGGCAAGCTCTACAACGGATATCCGCAGGCCTTCTCCTCGGTGACGGGCGGCGCGCGCGACACGATCGACAAGATCGAGGGCATCGCGGGCCGGGGTGTGCTGCTCGACGTGCCCGCCCACCTGGGCGTGCCCTTCCTGGAGGCGGGCTACCGGGTGTCGGACGAGCTGCTCGAGGAGGTGCGGGTCGCCCAGGGCACCGAGATCCGCCCCGGCGACGTCGTCCTGATCCGCGTGGGCCATCTGGAAATGCTGGCCGACGCGGCGGCGAGGGGCGAGGAGGCGCCCGGGCAGGCCGGGGTCGACCTCAGCTCGGTGGCCTTCTTCGACCGCTACGAGCCCGCGCTCGTCGGTAGCGACAACCAGGCGGTGGAGTGCATCCCCTTCGACGAGCGCTTCCTCTCCGTGCACGTGCAGCTCATCGTGCACCGGGGAATCCACCTGCTCGAGAACGTCGAGCTGAGCGACCTCGCGGCCGACGGCTGCCACGAGTTCCTCTTCGTGCTCGGCCCGCTCCGGATCGCCGGCGCCTCGGGCAGTCCGGTGAACCCGATCGCGATCGGCTGACCCGCGCAATGCGAAGGGGCGCCCGGATCGACCCGGGCGCCCCTTCTGCGTGCCGCAGCGCGGCTAGTGGTGCGCGTGCTTCGACGCCTCGATCTCGGTCTTCGTGACCGGCGCGATGCGGTCCTGGAAGAACCAGCGGGAGAGGTTGGTGCGGAAGCGGTTGCGCAGCGTGATCTGGCCGCGCGCGTTCGGGCGCAGCACGAGCGGCTGGTAGTCGTCGTAGCTGACCAGGCGCCAGCGCTCGTAGTCGCTGAGCTGCTCGTGGACCTCGATGTACTCGCCGCCCGGGAGCCGCACGATGCGGCCCGACTCGTAGCCGTGCAGCGCGATCTCGCGGTCCTTCTTCTGGAGGCCGAGGCAGATCCGCTTGGTGACGAAGTAGGAGACGATCGGGGCCGCGAAGACCAGCGTCATCAGCGCCCAGGTCACCACCTCGACGGAGAGCTTGAAGTGCGTGGCGATGAGGTCGGAGCTCGCCGCCGCCCACAGCACCGCGTAGAAGGCGACGCCGGCCGCGCCGATGGCCGTGCGGGTCGGGGCGTTGCGCGGGCGCTGGGTGATGTGGTGCTCGCGCTTGTCGCCGGTGACCCAGGCCTCGACGAAGGGGTAGATCGCCACCAGCACGAGGAACAGCACCAGCACCAGGATCGGCACCAGGATGTTCATCGACACCGTGTAGCCGCCGATCACGAACTCCCACCCGGGCGGCACGAGGCGCAGCGCGCCGTCGGCGAAGCCGATGTACCAGTCGGGCTGCGTGCCGGCGGAGATGGGGGAGGGATCGTAGGGGCCGTAGTTCCAGATCGGGTTGATGGTGACCGTCGCCGAGACGAGGGTGATCACGCCGAACACGATGAAGAAGAAGCCGCCGGCCTTCGCCGCGAACACCGGCATGATCGGCACGCCCACCACGTTGTCGTTCGTGCGGCCGGGGCCGGCGAACTGGGTGTGCTTGTTGACGACGAGCAGCACCATGTGCACGCCGATCGCCGCGATCACCAGGGCCGGCAGCACCATGATGTGCAGCATGTAGAGCCGGCCGACCACGTCCATCCCGGGGAACTCGCCGCCGAAGATGAGGTAGCTCAGCCAGGCGCCGAACACCGGCATGCCCTTGATCATGCCGTCGATGATGCGGAGGCCGTTGCCCGAGAGCAGGTCGTCGGGGAGCGAGTAGCCGGTGAAGCCCTCGGCCATCGCGAGGACGAACAGCAGGAAGCCGATCAGCCAGTTGAGCTCGCGCGGCTTGCGGAAGGCGCCGGTGAAGAACACGCGGAGCATGTGCAGCCCGATCGACGCCACGAACAGCAGCGCCGCCCAGTGGTGGATCTGCCGCATGAGCAGGCCGCCGCGGATGTCGAAGCTGATGTCGAGGGTCGAGGCCATGGCCGCCGACATCTCGATGCCCTTGAGGGGCAGATAGGAGCCCTCGTACTCGACGTGGGCCATCGAGGCCTCGAAGAAGAGGGTGAGGAAGGTGCCCGACAGCAGGATCACGATGAAGCTGTAGAGCGCGACCTCGCCGAGCATGAAGGACCAGTGGTCGGGGAAGATCTTGCGGCCCAGCTCCTTGACCAGGCCCGAGATGCTCGTGCGCTCGTCGATGTAGTTCGAGACGCCGTTGACGAAGCGCATCCCCTTGCCGGGCGCGGGCCTCTCCTCGACGGCCGTCGTCGAGGCGGCGGCCGATTCAGCGGTGGTGGTCAACGCTCACGCTCCCAGAAGCTCGGGCCGACGGGCTCCTGGAAGTCGCTGCGCGCGACGAGGTAGCCCTCGGAGTCGACGGTGATGGGCAGCTGCGGCAGCGGCCGCTTGGCAGGCCCGAAGATGACGGCCGCCTCGTGCTTGATGTCGAACTGCGACTGGTGGCAGGGGCAGAGCAGGTGGTGCGTCTGCTGCTCGTAGAGCGCCACGGGGCAGCCGACGTGCGTGCAGATCTTGGAGTAGGCCACGATGCCCTGGTAGTTCCAGTCGGCGCGCTCGGGGGAGACGGTGAGGTCCTCCGGCTTGAGGCGCATGAGCAGCACGGCCGCCTTGGCCTTCTCCTCGAGCGCGTGGTGCGACTCGAACAGCCCCTCGGGGACGACGTGGAAGGCGGATCCGATCGTCACGTCGGAGGCCTTGATGGGGGTGCCGTCGGGGTCGCGCACGAGGCGGAGGCCGGTCTCCCACATGGTGTGGCGCAGCAGGTCGTGCGGGTCGGCGGCCGGCGCGAGGTCGCGCAGCAGCACCACGGCGGGCAGCGGCGAGAGGGCCACGGCGCCGATGAGGGTGTTGCGGATCAGCTTGCGACGGGTGAAGCCCGACTCCTGGTTGCCGAGGGAGAAGATCTCGGCGGCGCGGGCGCGCGTGGGCTCGCTGCCCCGGGTGGGGTGGCGCTCCTCGACGAGGTCGTGGCCCTCCATGAGGGACTTGGACCAGTGCACCGCGCCGAAGCCGATGGCCAGCAGGGCGGTCGCGATCGCGATGCCGAGCAGGAAGGTGTGCAGCTGGATCGTGCCCGAGTTGCCCTGCTCGAAGGGGATCACGATGTAGAGCGTGACCGCGGCGATGCTGCCGATCATCGAGAGGACGAACCACCAGGCGACGCGGCGCTCGTTGGCCTTCTCCTTGGCGGGGTCGAGGTCCGAGACGCGCGGACGGTGCGGCGGGAAGCCGGGGTTCTCGATCCGGTCGGAGCTGATGACCGCGGTGCCGGGGGCAGGCGTCGGCGCCTCGTGCACCTCGACGGCGCTGCCGTCCTTCTTGGCCATGGGTTCCCTTTCCTGTCTTTCCGTCGTCCGCTCAGTTCGCCTTGGCGGTCAGCCAGACCGTGATGGCGACGAGGGCGCCGAGCATGAAGATCCACGCGAACAGACCCTCGGACACCGGCCCCAGGCCGCCCAGGTCGAGACCGCCGGGGGAGGGGTTGTTGTCGAGGTAGAGGAGGTACGAGATGATGTCCCGCTTGTCCTCAGGCGTGAGGTTGAGGTCGCTGAACACGGGCATGTTCTGCGGGCCGGTCACCATCGCCTCGTAGATGTGCTCGGGGGCGACGTCGCCCAGGTCGGGCGCGAACTTGCCCTGGGTGAGCGCGCCGCCGGCGCCGGCCACGTTGTGGCACATGGCGCAGTTGACCCGGAAGATCTCGCCGCCGCGGGCGATGTCGCCCTCGCCGTCGAGCAGGCTCGCGTCGGGGATGGCCGGGCCGGGGCCCAGAGTGGCGACGTAGGCCGCGAGGGCCTTCACCTGCTCGTCGGTGAACTGCACCGGCTTGACCTCGGCCTGCGGGCCGCTCGCCGCCATCGGCATGCGGCCGGTGCCGACCTGGAAGTCGACCGAGGCGGCGCCCACGCCGATCAGCGTCGGGGCGTTCTCGGTGCCGACCGCGCCCAGGCCGTGGCAGCTCGCGCAGTTGGCGTCGAAGAGCTTCTGCCCCTCCTCGACGAGGGCCTCGACCCGCGCGGAGCCCTGCGCGGTCGCGCTCGTGGTGAACGCCGCGTAGACGCCGCCCGTGGCCAGCAGACCGATGAGCAGCAGCGCCACGGAGGCGAGCGGGGAGCGGCGGCCGGTGCGGGCGCGGCGGGAGGGGATTCGCTCTGAAGCCATGTCCTATCAGTTCCGTCTTGGTGCGGGGGGTCTCGGATTCGTGGCGCGCTGCGCTACCGGATGATGTAGATGACGAGGTAGAGGCCCACCCAGACCACGTCGACGAAGTGCCAGTAGTAGGAGACGGCGATCGCGCTGACCGCCTCCTTGTGGGTGAAGCGGCTCGCGGCGTAGATGCGGCCGATCACGAGGAGCATGGCGATGAGACCGCCGGTCACATGCAGGCCGTGGAAGCCGGTGGCGAGGTAGAAGACCGAGCCGAAGGAGTCGGATTGGAAGCCGACGCCCTCGGAGACGAGGAGCGCGTACTCGTAGACCTGGCCGATGATGAACAGCGCGCCGAGGACGAAGCTCGCGTAGAACCACTCGACGGTGCCCCACTTGCGGACGTCCCACGCGCTGCCGGTGCGCCGGCCCTGCAGGCGCTCCGCCGCGAACACGCCCGCCTGGGCGGTGAAGGAGGAGGCCACCAGGATGATCGTGATGCCGAGCGAGAACACCCAGTTGAGCTTCGAGCCCTGCTCCGCCCACAGGTCGCCCGAGACCGAGCGGATGGTGAAGTAGACCGAGAAGAGGCCGGCGAAGAACATCACCTCGCTGCCGAGCCAGACGATCGTCCCCACCTGGGTGAGGTTCGGGCGGTTGACGGTGGCGGCGCCGTGTCCGCCCGCGATCGAGGTACTGGTCACGCTCCCATTATGGCGGATTCCCAGGGGACCTATTTCCCATCCCTGGCGGGTCGGCGCGGCGAGCGCCGGGATTCCGGAAGGCGGAACGGACGCGGGCGATACGATGACGGCCATGTCCCCTCAGCCCGCCTGGCCCGAGCTGCTCGCCCGCCTGCTCTCGGGCGCGGACCTGTCCATCGCCGAGGCGTCGTGGGCGATGGAGGAGGTCATGCAGGGGCGTGCGACGCCGGCGCAGCTGGCCGGCTTCCTGGTGGCGCTCCGGGCCAAGGGCGAGACGGTGGACGAGGTCGTCGGCTTCCGCGACGCGATCCTCGGCGCCGCCGCGCCGCTGCCCGTCGACCCGATGGCGGTCGACATCGTGGGCACGGGCGGCGACCGCTTCGGCACCGTCAACGTGTCGACGATGTCGTCGATCGTGGCGGCCGCGGCCGGGGCCAAGGTGCTCAAGCACGGCAATAAGGCGGCGAGCTCGAAGTCCGGCTCCTCCGACGTGCTCGCCGCCCTCGGCATCGACCTGACGCTGCCGCCCGAGAGGGTCGCGCAGGTGTTCGAGAGCGCGGGGATCGCCTTCGCCTTCGCGGCCCTGTTCCATCCCGGCTTCCGGCACGCGGGGCCGGTGCGCGCCGAGCTGGGCGTGCCGACCGTGTTCAACTTCCTCGGCCCGCTCTGCAACCCGGGGCGCCCCGAGGCCTCCGCGGTGGGCGTGGCGGCGCTCGACCGGGTCCCGCTCTTCGTCGGCGTCTTCAAGACCCGCGGAGCGACCGCGCTCGTCTTCCGCGGCGACGACGGCCTCGACGAGCTGTCCACCACGGGGCACAGCCACGTGTGGGAGGTCACCCGGGGGGACGTGCACGAGCACGACCTCGACCCCGCCGAGCTGGGCCTGCCGCGCGCCACGATCGAGCAGCTGCAGGGCGGCGACGCCGAGCACAACGCCGCCGTCGCCCGCCGCGCTCTCGCGGGGGAGGAGGGGCCGGTGCGCGACATCGTGCTGCTCAACGCGGCGGCCGGCCTGGTGGCGTGGGATCTCGCGCATGACGCCGAGCAGGCGCAGCGCGACATCCGCGAGCGCTTCCGGGCGCGGATCGCCGACGCGGCGCGGGCGGTCGACTCCGGCGCCGCCACCGCGAAGCTCGAGGAGTGGGCCGAGGCGACGAGAGCCGCCGCCGGCTGACGGCCAGGGCTCGTCTAGCCGTCGAGCTCGATCCGGATCCGGCCGCGCTGCAGCTCGTCCCAGCCCTTGTCCGAGTCGGGCGCCGGGGCGGGCAGCTCCTGCTGCGCCTGCCAGATGAGCTGGGCGTTCCGCGCGTTGGGGTGGAAGACCTCGTCGACCACGCCCATCATCCCGGCGCCCGCGCCGCCGGGGCGGATGCCGGAGGGGTTCCGACGGCGCCCCCGCTCGCGCTCCCAGGCGGCCCAGAACGGCCAGGAGAGCAGGAAGAGGGCGAAGACCACCACGATCGCCGCGGCGCCGATCGCCACCCACTCACTCGCCGTCATGCCTCCAGTGAAGCACGCGGACGTGCTGCAGCGGGGTCAGGCGGCGGAGTCGGGGCAGTAGAACCTGGTGGGGCGGTCGGGGACGCTGCGGTCGAACTCGTGGTCGGCCATCGGCAGGCCGCACAGGGGACAGGGCGCGGCGGTGCGGTCCCGCTCCGGCGCCGTGTCGTAGGGTCCGAGCGGAGGCGGCCCGATCCACGGGAAGAGCATCCGATTGAGGCGGCTGACGAAGCCGGTCTGCCGGGCGAAGTCGTTCCTCGGCTGGAAGGCCTCATTCTTTCGTGTCACAATAATTAGTATACAAACAATTAGCGGAGGGAGGGAGAGGTGTCCGCGGACCCGCTCGCGCTGGAGAGCCAGCTGTGCTTCGCCCTCGCCGTCGCCACGCGCAAGGTGGTCGCGGCCTACAAGGAGCCCCTCGAGCCGCTGGGGCTCACGCATCCGCAGTACCTCGCGATGCTGGCGCTGTGGGGGAGGAGCCCCCGCTCCCTGGGGGAGCTGGCGCGCAGCCTCGCGCTGGACGCGGCGACGCTGTCGCCGCTCATCAAGCGCCTCGAGGCGCAGGGCCTCGTGACGCGCACCCGGCGCGAGGGGGACGAGCGCACCCTCGACGTCGCGCTGACCCCGGCCGGTCAGGCGCTCCGCGAGAAGGCGGAGCAGGTGCCGGTCAAGGTCGCCGGGATGTTCCGAATGGGCGAGGAGGAGTTCGTCCAGCTGCGCGAGATGCTCCATCGGCTGATCGCGGCCGCGGACGGGGCAGCCATCCCCGGCGCCGGGGAGTGACCCCGGGCTCCGCCTCGGGCGGCTGCGGGGGATAGACCCAGGTCACGAGCACCACCGAGATGATCATGAGCAGGAACCAGGAGCCGAGCTTGGCGATGCCGACGGGCTGCCAGCCGTCCATCTGATCGGGGTAGGCCCAGGCGTTCGACCAGGTGGCGATGTTCTCGGCGAGCCAGATGAAGGCCGCGACGAGCAGGAAGGCCGCGACCACGGGCATCCGCAGTCTCAGCCGGAGGATCCGGAACGACATCCAGCACCGGCCGAACAGCAGGACGACCGCTGCGACGAGGACCCAGCGGAAGTCCCAGACGTAGTGGTGCGTGAAGAAGTTGAGGTAGATGAGCGCCGCCAGGATCGCGGTGAGCCAGCGGCGCGGGTAGCGGTCGAAGCGGAGGTCGAAGAGGCGGAACACCCGCACCATGTAGGAGCCGACCGCGGCGTACATGAAGCCGCTGTACAGCGGCACGCCGCCCAGCTGGAGCACCCCGTCGCCCTGGTAGACCCACGACCCGACGCTGGTCTTGAAGAGCTCCATGCCGGTCCCGACGACGTGGAACAGCACGATCACCCTCAGCTCGCGGAGGGTCTCGAGCCGCAGCACCACCATGAGCAGCTGGACGATCACCGCGGCGATCGTGAGGGCGTCGTTGCGGGAGAGCGCGGCGTCGTCCGGGTACCAGAGCCGGCTGGCGAGGAGCAGGGCGAGCATCGCCGCGCCGAACACGCAGGCCCAGGCCTGCTTGAGGACGAAGACGAGGAGCTCGGCCAGGACGGTCCACGCCCTGCTCCGCGGCAGCCGCTCGATCAGCCGATGGGCGAGACCGTCGATCCGCAGCTCGAGGGAGGTGAGAGCGCGCTCCGCCGTCTTCGCCGCAGGAGGCGCCGCGCGCTCCGGGGGCGTCGTCATGACACCACCTCTGCGAGCCCGCCCTCCAGCACGACAGCCGTGCCGGCGGCTACTGCGAGACGGGGCGGTAGTGGACGCCGGCCTGCTCGACCCAGTCGTCGATCACCTCGCGCTGCCCGGAGTTGCAGACCCGGCCGTAGCCGTAGCTGACGTCCCAGTACTGGTAGGAGCTGACCCAGACCCGGCGCTCCAGGCTCCGGCTGTCGAGGGCGTTCAGGGCGTAGCAGTCGGCCATGAACTCCCAGTCGTCGCCGAAGGCCTCGGCGGCCTCGGCCGTGACCTCGGGGTTGGTGAACTGGAGCACGTGGGCGAACTCGTGCAGGGCGATGTACCGCCGCCCCCAGTCGTCGACGGAGGGGTGGGCCATGTCGCGCTTGTCCAGATGGATCACGTAGGGGTCGCTGCCGATCACGCAGCCCAGCACGTCCTCCTCGCAGATCGAGTCGGCGTTGTCGTAGACGAGGGTGGCGAAGCCCTGGCCCACGGAGTCGACGACCCGCTCGGAGACGGTGCCCGAGGAGTTGGAGGAGCGCTCGGCCTCGGCGCGGCCGAGCAGCTCCTCGAGCGTGGTCGTGTACTCGGCGGCCCGCGCGGCGTGCTCGGCGACCAGGCTCGGCGACCGGCGGTCGAGCCAGGCCTGCTGCGCCAGCTGGTCGTAGCTCGCGAAGGGCACCAGGACGGCCATCGGGGCCCCGTCGAAGCCCCGGGCGGTGTCCATCAGCTGCTGCATCGCGGCGCCGAACTCCTGCTTCTCGTCGACCAGCTCGTTGAGATCGGTGATCTCCTGCTGCTGGTCGTCGATCAGCTCCTGGGCCGCCAGGAGCTGCAGGAGGAGGTACACGAGCACGCCGGCCGCCGCGAGGACGAGCACGCCGAGGGCGATGATCCAGATCAGGGCGGCACGCGACATCCTGCGGCGCGGGGGAGCGGGGGGTGCGAGCTCCGAGCCGGGGAGGGGCGGCGGCAGGGTCGGGGGAGCGGCGGCCGCGACGGCGGGGTCCGCCGCGATCACGGCGACCGGGGCCTCGGGCGGCGGCGGGGCCTCCGCGGCAGAGAGCGGCTCCGGAGCGTGCGCGGCCGCGGACTCCGGGGTCGCGGGACCGCCGGGGGCGTCGTCTTCAGGCGGCGGCGTGGTCGCGGCCTCGGTATCGGGCATCGGGGTGAAGCATACCCAGGATCGGGCGGGGCTCGGCGAGCGGCATCCCACGGGCCCGGGCCGGCTGGGGCCCTTGACATCTCGGGCGGTCCGCGTTTCAATAAAGACATTCTTTAATTAAGGATCAAGCGAAATGACTGCAACGGACTCCCTGAGCCTCGTGTTCGCCGCGCTCTCCGATCCGACGCGGCGGGAGATCCTCTCGAGGCTCTCCCAGGGCCCCGCGACCGTCGGCGAGGTCGCCGCGCCGTTCGCCGTGAGCGCCCCCGCGATCTCCCAGCACCTCAAGGTGCTCGAACGCGCGGGTCTCGTCACCCGCACGACTCGGGCTCAGTGGCGGACGCTCTCGATGCGTGCGGAGCCCCTCGACCAGGCGTCGGCCTGGGTGGAGAGGCATCGCCGGGAGTGGGAGCTGCGCCTCGACGTCCTCGAGGCGCATCTCGAGACCATGAAGACCAGACCGAAGACCCCCGACGCCCAGGAGGCGCAATCATGAGCACCGCAGACGACGCATCGGCGCCCCAGTTCTCGATCACCCGCGTCTTCGACGCGCCGCGCGACCTCGTGTGGCAGGCCTGGACCGACGAGGCCGAGCTGGCGCAGTGGCTGCACCCCTTCGGGGTCTCCACCGACAGCGTGTCGTTCGACGTGCGCGTGGGCGGCCGGTACCGGTACACGATGACGAACGACGAGACGGGGGAGGAGTTCCCGACCGGGGGAGAGTATCTCGAGGTGGAGCCGATCGAGCGGCTCGTCTTCACCTGGGGCGAGCCCGACGCGCCGGTCGACGAGGCGCCGGTCATCACGCTCACCCTGATCTCCCGAGGCGAGCGCACGGAGCTCGTGCTCCATCTGCGCGGATTCGAGGGCGAGCCCGGCGACGGATTCGTCTACGACGGCTGGGACGAGGCTCTCACGAACTTCGGCCGGCACCTCGCCGGCGAGTCGCTGGAGTGAGCTCGTGGCCATCAGGATGGACAACGTCGGCATCGTCGTCGAGGATCTCTCCGCGGTGGTCGAGTTCTTCGTCAAGCTCGGGCTCCAGATCGAGGGGCGCGCCATGGTCGAGGGGGAGTGGGCGGGGCGCGTCACCGGTCTGGGCGATCAGCGCGTCGAGATCGCCATGATGCGCACGCCGGACGGCCACGGCCGCCTCGAGCTGTCCCGCTTCCTCGAGCCGGACGTCGTCGACGACCACCGCGATGCGCCGGTGAACGCCCTGGGCTACCTCCGCGTCATGTTCGAGGTGGACGACCTCGATGCGACGCTCGCCCGTCTCCGCGACCACGGTGCGCGGCTCGTCGGCGAGGTGGTGCGGTACGAGGACGCGTACCTGCTCTGCTACCTCCGTGGGCCCGAGGGCATCCTGGTCGGGCTCGCGCAGAGCCTCCGCTGAGCGCGACGGGGACGAATCGCTCGTCAGGCCGCTGGCCGCGCGGGCCGGTATCGCACGGCGACCGCCCCCGACCGGAACTCCCGGCGGTCCACGAGCTCGAGCTGAACGCGCTCGCGCAGACCGGCGAGCAGCGTGGGCCCGTGCCCGGCGAGGACGGGGTGCACCAGGAAC
>Ga0164243_10011401_pt1 | contig 12677 bp, 10 predicted proteins | sample OricompcompostOP_FD_108781 | JGI IMG/M metagenome (GOLD analysis project Ga0164243, IMG submission 108781) | Organic Plus compost microbial communities from Emeryville, California, USA - Original compost - Organic plus compost (OP) | ecosystem: Engineered > Solid waste > Mixed feedstock >...
CCGGTGACGGTGACCGCCCAGGTGTGGGTGAGGAACGCGTCGAGGGCGTCGAAGCCGGGCCGCAGCCGGCCCTCGATGTGGTCGACGGTGTGGATGAGCCGGGAGTACATCTCGATCTGCCGCCGCCCGATGACCTTGACCGAGCCGGGCACGCACACGCGGGACTTGTCGTTGCGGTCCACGTCGGTGCACATGGTCAGCTCGGACTCGTCCTTACGGGAGTTGAGCAGCTCCTGGATGTGCGCGGCGTCCTGCAGCGGGTCGTCGCCGCGGCGGATGGTGCCGGAGATGGGGCAGGTCTCGACGCGGTCGCCGGTGACGCGGACGTACATCTCCGGGGAGGCGCCGACGAGGTGCTCGCCGTCGCCGAGGTTGAAGATGAACTCGTACGGGGCGGGGTTGCGGTGCCGGAGCCGCTGGTAGAACGCGCCGGGCGAGTCGCAGGCGGCGTACAGGACGTGGCCGGGGACGACCTCGAACAGGTCGCCGCGCAGGAAGCTCTCCTTGGCCCGTTCGACGATCGTGGCGTACGAGCCGGCCTCGGGGCGGGCGGGGACCTCGGTGGCGGCGGGCGCGGCGGGGCAGGGCGGGGTGGCGCGGTCCAGGCCGGCGGTGGTGGCGCCGTCGACGGTGAACTCATAGGAGTAGCGGACGCAGGTCTCGCGTTTGCGGTCGCGGACGACGATCTGGTCGGGCAGGTGCAGGACGAGGTCGCGCTGGTCGGCGGGCCGGTCGATGCGCTGGGTGACGGGCTCGAACTGGAAGGCCAGGTCGTAGCCGAACGCGCCGAACAGGCCGAGGTGGGTGTCGGGCGGCTCCTCGCCGCCGGCGGTCTGCGGGGCGAGCGCGGCGATGACGGAGCGCAGGGCGGAGAACACGGTGGGGCGGCGGGAGCGCTGCTCCTCGGGCAGGTCGTCGCCGCCGGGCGGCACGGTCACCTCGACGTGGCCGTCGCCGCTGGTGACGGTGTGGCCGGTGACGCCGTCGCACACGTACAGGGCGCGGGCGATGGCGGGCAGGACGACGCGGCCGCGGTCGTTGAGGGCGGTGGCGCGCAGGGTGCGGCCGCGGGCGACGAGCTCGAGGCAGGGGTCGGCGTAGCCGGTGTGCCAGCGGCTGTAGCGGCCCGGGTACTCCATGCCGGAGCTGAGCACGCCGGCGCGGCGGGCGTCGGCGGCCTCGACCAGCTCGGTGAGGTATTCGGGGTCGATGGGCTCGGCCGTACGGGTGACCCGTACACCGCCGCCGGTCTGGTACTCGGTGGTGTCCACCTGCTCGCCCTTCGTGGGTTCAGGCCCATCGAAGCCGGCCGCAGGCAAAAGAAAACGACCGCCTCGACGGGCGGTCGGTAAACGCGAACGCGTGATCCGGGCCGCCTATCGGCGGCGCCACCAGGAGTTCATCGCGGATCGCATGGCGGTAAGCATACACGCCCGGGCCGGGCGCAGGGACGGGTTCCCTGCGCCCGGCCCGGGTTTTTCCTACGGGTCAGGCCGGGACGACGCTGAACCGGCGGTTCTCGACGTCGATCGCGGCGATCCGTACGCGCACGCGGTCGCCGACGGCCGGCGCCTCGGTGTACTGCGCGCCGTGCAGCAGCCCGTGCACGCCGTCGATCTCGACGAACGCGCCGAACGGCGCGACGCTGACGACGTCACCGGTCAGCTCGCCGCCGAGGGCGTGCCGGGCGACGAACGCGCGCCAGGCATGCTCGTCGGCCTGATGCTGGGGGCGGGTCATGCGATCACCTCCCTTCTTCGCGGACTCCGCCTGAGCGGGGTGCGAAGACGGGGGCGGGCCGCGTGCCCGCCCGGCGATCACGTCCGGGCCGGGAACCTCACGCGCTCACGGCCTACGGCCGACCCGGCAGTCACCCGTTCAGTGTAGGCGTCACACGGTTTCCAGGTCGATGCCGAGCAGGTCGGCCAGCGCGGCCAGATCGGCGGTGCGGTGGCCGGTGCCGAGCGCCCAGTGGTGGGAGATGCCGGTGGCCGACCAGGCGTCGGTCCACTCGCCGGGGTCGCGGCCGAAGTCCACCCGCGACGTCGTGTTCCCGATCCTCAGGTGCGGGCCGTCGACGATCTCGCCTTCGGCGGCGACGAACGCGAAGGCGCCGTCGCGGTCCTGGCGGATGCCGAAGGCGGTGCACGGGCCGGGGCGGGCGTTGATCTCGACGGACACGCCGTAGCCGCGTTTGCCGTGGAAGACGCCGAGGCCGCGCAGGATCGGGCGGTCGGCGGCGATGCCGAGGTGGGCGGGGCCGTCGTGGCCCATCTCGACGTGGCCGCGGGTGAAGTCCAGGGCCTGGAACTCGGTGAAGGAGCCGCCGGCGCCGAGCCGGTCGAGGATCAGCATGGCCAGGGACGTGCGCAGCTCGAATTCCCCCGCCGCGGGGACGCCGCGGGCGGTGAGCAGGGACGCGCCGAGGATCATGCCGGCGCCGAGCCGCTCGTGCACCTCGCCGTCGAGGCCGCGGTGGTAGTAGGCGAGGCTGTCCAGGCCGAAGTCGGCGACCAGCCGGTCCAGGCCGCAGGCGACGCGGGCGCCCCAGGTGAGGTCGGCGTCGTCGACGGTGCCGTCGTAGGCGAACGTGTCCGCGGCCTCGCGTTTCTTCGCGTCGGTCTCGGCGTCGGTGACCTTCTCGACGCGGACGCGCAGGTCGTCGAACTCCAGTACCTCCATGTGGCCGCCGAAGTTGCGCGGCACCAGGGTCAGGTCGGTGGCCACGTCGAGCATGCCCGGGTACAGGTGGCCCATCAGCCCGTGCCGGCCGCGGCGCAGCGCGGCCCGGATCCCGGCGGCGCGGACCCACCGGCCGATGCGCGTCCAGGCGCGCTCGTCGGCCAGGTAGCCGGAGACGGAGCGGAACGGGATGCCGACGCGGGTGAACGCGTTGGCCATCTCCGGCAGCGGGCACGCGCCGCAGTACGCCAGCCACTGGCCGGTGTCGAAGGTGGCGTGGTCCATGGATTCGGTGGGCTGCAGGTTGATCAGCAGTACGGGCGCGCCGGCGCGCTGGGCGACCGGGACCAGCATGGTGGCGGTCATGTACGTGGTGCAGAACCCGACGATGATGTCGCAGCCGGCCGCGCGCAGCTTCTCCGCGGCGGCGGCGCCCTCCTCGGCGTCGGAGACGAACCCGGCGTCGACCACGTCGGCGCCCAGCTCGGCCAGCCGCCGCGCCACCTCGGCGGCCGAGCGGCGCAGCTGCGGCAGCAGGTCGGGGAACTGCGGCCAGTACGCGCCCAGGCCCCCGGATACCAGGCCGGCCCGTACGGGCGTCGCGGTCCGGCGGCCGGGCGGGGTGCCGCGCGGGGTGCCGGTCGGGGTGTCGGTCGGTGCGGTCATCGATGCCTCCGGTGGGGGTTCGGCGGCCGGTCAGCGCAGGAACGCGGCGGCGACGCCGGCGTCGACGGGGACGTGCAGGCCGGTGGTGTGCGTGAGGTCGCCGCCGACGAGGGCGAAGATCGCGGCGGCGACGTGCTCGGGCAGCACCTCGCGCTTGAGCAGGGTGCGCTGGGCGTAGTAGGCGCCGAGCTGGTCCTCCGGTACCCCGTACACGGCGGCGCGCTGGGCACCCCAGCCGCCGGCGAAGATCCCGGAGCCGCGGACGACGGCGTCGGGGTTGACGCCGTTGACGCGGATGCCGTGCTCGCCCAGCTCGGCGGCCAGCAGCCGGACCTGGTGGGCCTGGTCGGCCTTGGCCGCGCCGTACGCGAGGTTGTTGGGGCCGGCGAACACGCCGTTCTTCGACACCACGTACACGATGTCGCCGCCCATCCCCTGGGCGATCATGACGCGGGCGGTCTCCCGCGACGTGAGGAACGAGCCGCGGGCCATCACGTCGTGCTGGAGGTCCCAGTCGGTGGCGGTGGTGTCGAGCAGCGGCTTGGACACCGACAGGCCGGCGTTGTTCACCACCAGGTCCACCCCGCCGTACGCCAGCACCGCCGCGCGTACGGCCGCGGCCACCTGCTCCTCGTCGGTCACGTCCGCGCCCACCGCCACGGCCGTGTCGGCGTCGCCGATCTCCGCGGCGACCTTCCGCGCCGCCGCCGCGTCCCGGTCGGCGACCGCCACGCACGCGCCCTCGGCGGCCAGCCGGACCGCGGTGGCCCGCCCGATCCCCGACCCGCCGCCGGTCACCAGCGCCACCCGCCCGGCCAGCGGCCTCGGCGCGGGCCGTCGCCGCAGCTTGGCCTCCTCCAGCGCCCAGTACTCGATGCCGAACTTCTCCGCCTCGCCGATCGGCGCGTAGGACGACACCGCCTCCGCGCCGCGCATCACGTTGATCGCGTTGACGTAGAACTCCCCCGCCACCCGCGCCGTCTGCGCGTCCGCGCCGAAGGAGAACATGCCGACGCCGGGCACCAGCACGATCGCCGGGTCCGCGCCGCGCATCGGCGGCGAATCGGGCGCGGCGTGCCGGTCGTAGTAGGCCCGGTACTCCTCCCGGTACGCCCGGTGCAGCTCCTCAAGCCGCCCCCGCGCCTCCTCAAGCGGCGCGGACGCCGGCAGGTCCAGCACCAGCGGCCGGACCTTGGTCCGCAGGAAATGGTCCGGGCAGGACGTGCCAAGCGCGGCCAGCGCGCCCAGCTTCTCCCGGGCCAGGAAGTCCAGCACCTCCGGGGTGTCGGTGAAGTGCCCGACCTGCCGCCGGTCGGTCGAGGCCAGGCCGCGCAGCAGCGGGAACAGCTCCGCCGCCCGCGCCCGCCGCTCCCCTTCCGGCAGCGCGGCGTACCCGTCCCGTACCGGGCCGAACGGCTCCGGGACGCCGTGCGCGTCCAGGTACGCCTGCGCCGTCGCGATGATCTCCAGCGACCGCTCCTGGCACTCCCGCGAGGTGGCGCCCCACGCGGTGATGCCGTGCCCGCCGAGGATCACCCCGATCGTCTCCGGATGCGCGTCGTGGACGGCCGAGATGTCCAGGCCCAGCTGGAACCCCGGCCGCCGCCACGGCACCCACCGCACCCGGCCGCCGAAGATCCGCGTCGTCAGCTCCGGCCCGTCCGCCGCGCAGGCGATCGCGATACCCGCGTCCGGGTGCAGGTGGTCGACGTGCGCGGCACCGACCAGCCCGTGCATCGCCGTGTCGATGGACGGCGCGGCGCCGCCCTTGCCGTGCGCGCAGTAGTCGAACGCGGCGACCATCTCGTCCTCGCGCTCCACCCCCGGATACACCGAGGTCAGCGCGCGCAGCCGGTCCAGCCGCAGCACCGACAGCCCCGACGCGGTGAGCGTGCCCAGGTCGCCGCCGGAGCCCTTGACCCACAGCAGCTCCACGTCACCGCCGGTCACCGGGTCGGCGCCGGTGCCCTTCGCCGAGGCGTTCCCGCCCGCGTAGTTCGTGTTACGCCGGTCCGCGCCCAGCGTGTGCGACCGGTCCAGCAGCTCCTCGACGACCCCCATCAGGCCCCCCAACCGGCCTGCTGCCCGCCGACCCGCTCGGCCGCCACCCGCTCGAAGTACCCCGACGCCAGGTACGCGGCCACCGGGTCCGGATCCAGGCCCATCTCCTGCCGCACCTCGGCCAGCAGCGGCCGTACGTCGGTGTTGTAGGCGTCCATCAGCACCGCGTTCGCGCCCAGCACGTCACCGGCGTCCTGCGCCGCCTTCAGCGCCTCCGCGTCGACCAGCAGCGCCTTGGCCGTCGCCTCCTGCACGTTCATCACCGACCGGATCTGCCCGTGCACCTTCGGCTCGATGTTGTGGCACTGGTCCAGCATGAACGCGATCCCCGCCGAGGCGTCCAGGCCGCCGCCGCGCACCACCTCGTACATGATCCGGAACAACTGGAACGGGTCCGCCGCCCCCACCATCAGGTCGTCGTCGGCGTAGAACCGCGAGTTGAAGTCGAACCCGCCCAGCTTCCGCTCGCGCAGCAGGAACGCCACGATGAACTCGATGTTCGTGCCCGGCGCGTGATGCCCGGTGTCCACCACCACCTGCGCCTTCTCACCCAGCCGCAGGCAGTGCGCGTACGCGGTGCCCCAGTCCGGCACGTCGGTCGCGTAGAACGCCGGCTCGAAGAACTTGTACTCCAGCAGGAACCGCTGCCCCGCGCCCAGCCGCCCGTACACCGCCGACAGCGCCTCGGCCAGCCGGTCCTGCCGCGCCCGCACGTCGTCCTGGCCCGGATAGTTCAGGCCGTCGGCGAACCACAGCTTCAGGTCCCGCGACCCGGTGGCGTCCATGATGTCGACGCACTCCATCAGGTGGGCCAGCGCCTTCTTCCGTACCGCCGGGTCAGGGTTGGTGACCGAGCCGAGCTTGTAGTCGTCGTCCTGGAAGACGTTCGCGTTGATCGTCCCGACCCGCACGCCGCGGTCGCGGGCGTGCGCGGCCAGCGCGGCGTAGTCGTCCACCCGGTCCCACGGGATGTGCAGCGCGACGGACGGGGCGACGCCGGTGTACCGGTGCACCTGCGCGGCGTCGTCGATCTTCTCCTGCGCCGTACGCGGCACGCCCTGCTGGGCGAACACCTTGAACCGGGTGCCGGAGTTGCCGTACGCCCACGACGGCGTCTCGATCGCCTGGGCGCGCAGCGCGCTCTTGACGCGGGCGAGGTCCGTGCTCATCAGGGGGTCCCCCGTTTCAGTCGAGGTGGAACACTTCGGTGAGGGGCTGCATGCCGGCGTCCGGCGGGCCGCCGTCCAGGCCCTCGAAGAACGGCGCCATCTCCGCCTGCCAGCGGGCGTTCACGCCGGTCGCCTCCATGGCGGCCCGCGCGGCGGCGAAGTCCTCGGTCTCCAGGTAGCCCACGAGCAGGCCGTCGCCGCGCAGGAACAGCGAATAGTTCCGCCAGCCGGCCGTACGCAGCGCCTCGAGCATGTCCGGCCATACCGCGGCGTGCCGCTCGCGGTACTCGTCGAGGCGATCCGCGCGGACCTTGAGCAGGAAGCAGACCCGGCCGGTGCCGGGCCCGCCACCTGGTTCGGTGCGGGTGTCGGCCATCGCTCAGAAGTGGTAGTCGTCGATGTTGTCCTTGGTGAACACGGTCGGCGGCCCGAGGATGATCTCCCCGTCCTTGCCGATCGTGCGCTTGCCGAGCTTCCCGGCGGCGAACGTCTCGCCCTGCTTGCCGCTGATCCGCCCCGACGCCAGCGACGCCGCCGCGTACGACGCCAGGTACCCCAGGTTCTTCGGGTCCCACAGCTCGAACTTCGTCACCGTGCCGTCCTTGACGAACTTGCGCATCTGGTTCGGCGTGCCCAGCCCGGTGACCGCCACCTTGCCCTTGTACTTCGACGCCGACACGTACCGCGCCGCCGCCGCGATCCCCACCGTCGTCGGCGCGATGATCGCCTTCAGGTCCGGATACGCCTGCAGCAGCCCCTGTGTCTGCTGGAACGACTTCTGGTCGTCGTCGTCCCCGTACGCCACCTTGACCAGGTCAAGGCCCTGGTACTGCGGCTTCTTCAGCTCGTCCTTCATGAACGAGATCCACGTGTTCTGGTTCGTCGCGTTCGCCGTCGCCGACAGGATCGCGATCTTGCCCTTGCCGCCCACCAGCTGCGACGTCAACCGGACCTCGCTGCGCCCGATCTCCTCCGAGCTGGCCTGGTTCACGAACAGGTTCCGGCAGTCCTTCGCCGCGTCCGAGTCGTACGACACCACCGCGATCTTGCGGCCCATCGCCTGCTTCAACGGCCCGCACACCGCGTTCGGGTCGTTCGCCGCGATCAGGATCGCGTCCTGCCGCTGCTGGATCAGCGTGTTGATGTACGACACCTGCGACGACGCCGACGCGTCCGACGGGCCCACCTCCTTGGCCTGCCCGCCGTACTCCTTCGCCGCCGCGATCCCCGCGTCGTCCACGATCGTCTCGTACGGGTTGTTCACCTGCTTGGGCAGGAACGCCAGCTTCAGGCCCTTCTTCAGCGGCGCGTTCGGGTTCGCCGAGCCGGTCGCCTTCGCGCCGCCCTGGTCACTGTTCTGCGTCGACTGCTTCGTCGTGCCGCCGCACGCGGCCGCGCCCGCCAGCACGAGCACCAGCCCGGCGGCGACGTAGGGATGTCTGGACATGTCTGCTCCTTGGCGTCAGCACCGACACGATCAACAGCAGGCCGGTGACCATCGACTGGATCTCCGTCGACACGTCACGCAGCATCAGCAGATTGCGCAGCAACCCGATGATCAGGACCCCGGCCACCACGCCGCCGAGCGTCCCCTTGCCCCCGTTGAAATCCACGCCGCCCACGAGCACCGCGGCGATCACCGCAAGCTCCAGCCCGTACGCGTTGTCCGCCCGCGCGCTGCCGTACCGCAGCGTGTACACCACCCCCGCGAACGCCGACACCACCCCGGCCAGCACGAACAACAGCAGCTTGATCCGCTTCACCCGGATCCCCGCGAAGAACGCCGCCTCCTGGTTCGCGCCCATCGCGAACAGCGCCCGCCCCACCCCCGTCGCGTGCAGCACCACCGCCGTCACCACCGCAAGCAGCACGAACAACACGAACGGGTACGGGAACGGCGTCCCCGGAAACGCGCCCGTCGCCAGGTCCGCGTACGCCTGCGGGAACTCCGACACCGCGTTCGTCCCCAGCAGCACGTACGCCAGCCCCCGGTACAGCGTCATCGTGCCGATCGTCACCGCCAGCGACGGCAACCCCAGCCGCGTCACCAGCACCCCGTTGACCAGCCCGCACCCCGCGCCCACCAGCACGACCAGCGGAATGATCGTCTCGATCGCCCACCCCGCGTCCCACAACGCGCCCAGCAGCGCCGACGACAACCCCAGCACCGACGCCACCGACAGGTCCACCTCGGCCGCCACCACCAGCAGCGTCATCGGCAACGCGATCAGCGCGATCTCCGTCAGATCGTCCAGCGCGAACGACAGGTTGTCCGCCGTCGCGAAGTCCCCCGTCGTCCCCGCACCCACCGCGAACACCGCGACCAGCAGCACCGCGACGATCACGTCCCAGCGCACCAGCGCCCCCGCCCGCCGCACCGGCGGCTCCGTACGGGACCGCTCACGTACCGGAGTCTCAGCCGCCATGACGCACATTCCTCCGCCGAAGGGCCCGCGTCACCCGCAGGCTCAGCAACCGGTCCGCGCTGATCGCCAGCAACAGCAGCACACCCGCGATCGCGTCCTGCCAGAACGGGTTCACCCGCAGCACCACCAGCGCACTGCCGATCGTCGTCAGCAGCAGCGCACCCAGCGCCGCCCCGTACACCGTCCCGACCCCGCCCACGATCGCCACGCCGCCCACCACCACGGCCGCCACCACGCGCAGCTCCCAGCCGTTCGCCGCGTCCGCCACCACCGTCCCGAACCGGGCCAGCCACAACACCCCGGCCAGCCCCGCCAGACCGCCACTGCACACGTACGCGGTCAGAATCCGCTTGCGCACCGGCACCCCGGCCAGCCGCGCCGCGTCCGGGTTCGACCCGATCGCGTAGAACTCCCGGCCCGACGGGTACGCGCGCAGGTACGACCCCACCGCCACCATCACCAGCACGGTGATCAACGGCAGGTACGGCACGCCCAGCACGCTCCCGCTGCCCAGGTTCAGCAGCGACGCCGGCACGTCGGCGGCGTTGATCTGCTGGCCGTGCGCGTAGTAGTAGTCCAGGCCCTGGATCACGTACAGCATGCCGAGCGTCACCACCAGCGCCGGCACCCGGAAGAAACTCACCAGCGCCCCGTTGACCAGCCCGACCGCCGCCCCGATCGCCACGCCCAGCAGCACCACGAGCAGCACGCCGCGGTCCGGGTGACCCAGCACGAACCGGCCCGACGTGAACGCCACCAGGCCCACCAGCGAGCCCACCGACAGGTCGATGTTGCGGGTCACCACGACCAGCGTCTGCCCGACCGCCAGCAGCGCCAGGATCGACGCGTTCAAGAACGTGTCCTTGACGCCCTGCGCCGACAGGAAGTCCGGGGTGATCGCCGCGGTGACCGCCACCAGCACGACCAGTGCGCCGAGAATCGACAGCTCCCGGGCCCGCCACAGCGCGGCCGCCCGGCGCCGCCCGCCATTGGCGGCCGCCACCGTGCTCACGCCGCCGCCTCCGTACGCCCGGTCGCCGCGGCCATCACCGACTCCTCCGTCGCCTCCGCACGCGGGATCTCCGCCACCAGGCGGCCCTCGTGCATCACCAGCACCCGGTCGGCCATCCCCAGCACCTCCGGCAGATCCGAGGAGATCATCAAGACGGCCAGGCCCTCGGCCGCCAGCTCCGACAGCAACCGGTGCACCTCCGCCTTCGTGCCCACGTCGATCCCGCGCGTCGGCTCGTCCACGATCAGCACCGACGGCCTCGTCGCCAGCCACTTCGCCAGCACGACCTTCTGCTGGTTGCCCCCCGACAGCACGCCCACCGCGTCCGACAGCCGCGTGTACTTCAACCGCAGCCGGATCGCCCAGTCCGCCGCCCGGTCCCGTTCCAGCCGCCGCGAGATCAGCGGCCCCCGCCGCAGCGACCTCAACTGCGTCAGCGCGACGTTGCGGGCGATCGACTCGTCCATCACCAGCCCCTGCTGCCGCCGGTCCTCCGGCACCAGCGCCAGGCCCGCCGCCATCGCCGCCGTCGGACTCGCCACCGGCAACCGCGTCCCCGCGACCTCCACCCGGCCCGCGTCGTACCGGTCCACGCCGAACACCGCCCGCGCCACCTCACTGCGCCCCGCCCCCACCAGGCCGGCCAGCGCCACGATCTCCCCCGAGCGCACCCCGAACGACACGTCGGTGAACACGCCCTCCCGGGTCAGCCGCGCCACCGACAGCACCTCATCGCCCGGCGTCGTCGGCTGCTTCGGGAACAGCGCGCCCAGCTCCCGGCCCACCATCCGGCGCACCAGATCATCCGGCGTCAGCCCCGCGACCTCCTCGGTCGCGATCAGCGCACCATCCCGCAGCGTCGTCACCGACTGGCACAGCGCGAAGATCTCCTCCAGCCGGTGCGACACGAACAGCAGCGCCTTGCCCTGCCCCCGCAGCGCCCGCGCCACCCCGAACAGCCGCTCCACCTCCGCGCCCGTCAGCGCCGCCGTCGGCTCGTCCATCACCAGCACCCGCGCGTCCCGCGACAACGCCTTCGCGATCTCCACGATCTGCTGGTCCGCGATCGACAGCCCGCGCGCCGGACGGTCCGGATCCAGCTCCACCCCGAGCCGCGCGAACAGCTCACCCGCCCGCGTACGGGCCGCCCGCCGGTCGATCCGGCCCAGCCGGGCGCGCGGCTGGCGGCCCATGAAGATGTTCTCCGCCACCGACAGGTCCGGGAACAGCGTCGGCTCCTGGTAGATCACCGCCAGCCCCGCGTCCTGCGCGTCCCCCGGACCGTGGAAGTCCACCGGCTCCCCGTCCAGCAGCACCGCACCGGCATCCGGACGATGCACCCCGGCCAGGATCTTCACCAGCGTCGACTTGCCCGCCCCGTTCTCCCCCGCCAGCGCGTGCACCGCCCCGCCGTACAGCTCGATCGACACGTCCCGCAGCGCCCGCACCGCGCCGAACGCCTTGCTCACCCCGGCCAACGCCAGGATCGGGGTATCGCTCACGGCCGTCTCCGTAAGAACGTTTTAATCGAAGTGCCCCGGACGGTAGGTCTGTGGCGGCGGTCACGTCAAGAGGCCTCCGCGTATGAGCACTTCACCGGGTTGACACGTTTTAATCCCGGCGTCACAGTGTTCGCCCATGGGCACCGTCAACGAGGGGAACCCCGGCATCCGCGACGTCGCACGCGCCGCCGGCGTCTCCCCCGGAACCGTGTCCAACGTCCTCAACCGCCCCGAACGCGTCGCCGCCACCACACGCCAGCGCGTCGAACAGGCCATCACCGAGCTGGGCTTCGTCCGCAACGGCTCCGCATCCACCCTGCGCGCCGGCCGCAGCCGCACCATCGGCCTCGCCGTCCTCGACGTCGGCAACCCGTTCTTCACCGAGCTCGCCCGCGGCGTCGAGGAAGCCGTCAGCGACCGCGACCACGCCGTCATCCTCTGCGACTCCGCCGAGTCCTGCGACAAGGAGACCCGCAACCTGCGCGTCCTCGCCGAACAGCGCGTCCGCGGCGTGCTCATCACCCCGGTCGACGAGCAGATGCGCCACCTCGGGCGACTCCGGGACCGCGGCGTGGCGGTCGTCCTGCTCGACCACTCCGCACCCGGCCCCGACCAGTGCTCGGTCGCCGTCGACGACGAGGCCGGCGGGGCCCTCGCCGTCGGCCACCTGCTCGACGGCGGCGCCGCACGGATCGCGTACGTCAGCGGGCCGCTGACGCTGCGGCAGTGCACGGAGCGGCGGCGCGGCGCACGTCGCGCGCTGAAGGCCGCCGGCCGCCCCGTACACGAGCTCGCCGAGGTCATCGTCCCGGAGATGAACGCCACCGGTGGCGCCACCGCCGCCGCCCGCATCCTCGACGGCGGCCTCCCCGACGCGATCTTCTGCGCCAACGACCTGCTCGCCCTCGGCGTCCTGCGTACGCTGCTCCAGGCCGGCGTCCGTGTCCCCCGCGACGTCGCGCTGATCGGCTACGACGACATCGAGTTCACCGCCGCCTCCGCCGTCCCTCTCAGCTCCATCCGCCAGCCCACCCGGCAGCTCGGCCGCATCGCCACCGAGCTCCTCCTCGAAGAGTGCGACACCCCCGCCACGCACGCCCACCAGCAGGTCATGTTCCAGCCCGAACTCGTCGCCCGGGAGTCGACGGGCCACTAGGAG
>Ga0164243_10011402_pt1 | contig 12676 bp, 14 predicted proteins | sample OricompcompostOP_FD_108781 | JGI IMG/M metagenome (GOLD analysis project Ga0164243, IMG submission 108781) | Organic Plus compost microbial communities from Emeryville, California, USA - Original compost - Organic plus compost (OP) | ecosystem: Engineered > Solid waste > Mixed feedstock >...
CGACGCCCAGGGAGAGGGCGACCGGGGCGGCGAGGATGAACCCGCGCGCCTCGATGCCCACCACCATGTCGACCGCCGTGCCCCCGTCGGCGCCGCGGCCGGCGTCGGCCAGCGCCTCGGTGACCGCCCGCAGCCCGTCGGCGTCCGCGAGCAGCGGCGTGATGTCCTTGAAGACGACGCCGGGCTCGGGGAAGTCGGGTACGTCGACGACGAGCCGCTCCAGCGCGGCGCGCGCCGCATCCGTCACCGTGCCACTCCTCGTTCCTCGGGCCTACTTCTGGCGCTTGGACCGTGGCTGCCGCGAGGGCTGCCTGCGACCGCTGGCCCGGCTCTCCTGCACCGGTCGGCGCGGCGCAGGAGCGGTACGGCCGCGGCCGGTCGCGCTGGGCTTGCGCTCGGGCGCCGGGGTGCTCGACACCGGGGCCTCGTCGTCGAGCAGGTCGTCGGACTCGTCCGGCTGCTCACGCACCGGCATGTCCTCGGTGAAGGCCGGGACGGACGCGTAGCGGTCCGCCTGTCGCCGGGCCGCGGCCCGGGCGCGGCGCTCGGCCAGCTTCACCTCGTTCTCGGTCGACTTCATGTGCACCAGCACCCGCGGCGCGATGAAGACCGACGAGTAGATGCCGACGCCCATGCCGACGAACTGGGCCAGGGCCAGGTCCTTCAGGGAGCTGGCGCCGAGCTGCACGGCGCTGACGTAGAGGATCGCGCCGATCGGGATCAGCGCCACGATCGAGGTGTTGATCGAGCGGACCAGGGTCTGGTTGACCGCCAGGTTCGCCGCCTGCGCGTAGGACTGCTTGCTGGTGCGGAGCTCGTGGGTGTTCTCCCGCACCTTGTCGAACACCACCACGGTGTCGTACATCGAGAACCCGAGGATCGCGAGGAGTCCGGTGACCGCCGCGGGCGTCACCGGGAAGCCGCTGAGCGAGTACACCCCGACGGTCAGGACCACGTCGTGGATCAGCGCCACCATGCCGGCGACCGACATCTTCCACTCGCGGAAGTACGTCCACACGAACAGCACCACGAGCAGCATGAAGATGGCGACGCCGAGGATGGCGCGCTCGGCCACCTCACGGCCCCACGAGGCGCCGATCTCGTCCTGGGAGATGTCGTCGGCGGTCGCGCCGGTGACATCGACGATGATCTCGCGGACCCGCTCGCCCTTCTCCTGCGACAGGTCCTCGGTCTGGACGATGATCGAGTCGTCGCCACTGGTGGTGACGACGGGCTCCGCCTTGCTGAGGTCGGCCTCGCCGATCGCGTCGCGCAGCTCGTCGGCGGTCTCCTGGTTCGCGGAGCTGGCCGGGAGGTTGTCGATGCGGTACTGCGTGCCGCCCGTGAACTCGATGCCGTAGTTCATCCCCTTGATGAAGATCACCGCGAGCGCGAGGCCCACCAGGACCAGCGAGATCGAGTACCAGAGGGCGCGCCGCCCCACGAAGTCGAAGGAGCGTCGGCCGCCGTAGAGGTCGTTGCCGAGGCGAGAGAACCTGCCCATCAGGCCTTACCTCCTACGGTGGGCGCGTCCATTCCGAGGGTGCTGGGACTCAGCCCGGACAGCTCGCCGCCGCCGTTGAAGAAGCGGAAGCGCGCCAGGGTGGACACCAGGGGCTTGGTGAACCAGAACAGGATCGCGAGGTCGATGGCGGTGGAGAGGCCGAGGGCGAAACCGAAGCCCTTCACCACGCCGGTCGCGAACAGGTAGAGCACGGCGGCCGACAGCAGCGACACGACGTTCGCCGCCATTCGCGTCTTCCGCGCGCGCTTCCAGCCGGTCTCGACCGCCACGCGCATCGACCTGCCCTCGCGCATCTCGTCCCGGATGCGTTCGAAGAAGATGATGAACGAGTCGGCGGTGACACCGACGCCGATGATCAGGCCGGCGATGCCCGGCAGGGTGAGCGTGAAGCCCGCCGTCGACGCCAGCAGCAGCACCAGGGCGTAGGCGACGGTCGCGGCCATCAGCAGCGACGCCAGCACCACGAGCCCGAGCCCCCGGTAGTAGAGGAGGCAGTAGAGCATCACCAGCACCAGACCGAGGATGCCCGCGGTGACGCCGGCGCGGAGCTGGTTGCCGGCCAGCGAGGGACCGATCTCCTCGGCGCTCACGTCGTCCTCGAAGGAGATCGGGAGCGAGCCGTACTTGAGGCTGGTCGCGAGGCTCTTGGCCGTGGTCTCGGTGAAGTTGCCGCTGATCTGTGCCTGGCCGTTGGTGATCAGGCCCTCCATGGTCGGCGCCGAGATCACCTGACCGTCGAGCACGACCGCGAACTGCCGCTCGGTGCCGACGAGCTCGCGGGAGATCTTGGTGAAGGCGTCCTGACCGTCACCGCCGAGCTCGAGGTCGACCACCCAGTTGACCTGGTTCTGCGGGATCCCGGCGCTCGCGGAGTCGAGGTCGGTGCCCTGGATGACCGCGCGCGAGAGGAGGTACTTGACCGGCGGGATGTCCGGGTTCTTGCCGGTCCCCTCCTCCGGGGGGCTGCACGCGACCAGCGGCTTGCTCGGGTCGTCGACCAGCGGGATGGTCACCGGCGAGTCCGAGCTCACCGTGGCCACGCTGCCGTCGGCGTTGACGAGCGTGCCGTCGTCCTTGCAGGTGTACTTGTCGTACTCGGCCACGGCCGCCTGGTCGGGTGACTGCGCCCAGGTCAGCTCCTCGTCGACGGGAGCGACGTAGCCCTGGTCCTTGACCTTCGGGCGGTCGGTCGGCGAGGCGCCGTCGCTCGGCTCCTCGCTCGGGCTGCCGGACGGCTTGTCGGAGGGCTTGTCGGTGGCGTCGTCCGCCGGGTCGTCGTCCGCGCGGTCGAAGCCCACCGGCGGGCGGTTCTTGCCCTTGGACTTGTCGCCCTTCTGCTTGTCCTGCTGCCCGTTGTCCTGCTGCCCGTTGTCCTGCTGCCCGTTGTCCTCGGAGCCGGGAGTCTCGATCGGGTTGGTCGGGACCTGCTGGCCGGAGCCGCACGGGGTGCCGGCGTCGCTGCAGGCCACCAGCCGGAACCGCAGCTGCGCCTGCCGCTGCACGGTGTCGACGAGGCTGCGCCGGTTCTCGCCCGGGATCTCCACCACGATGAACCGGTCACCCTGCGTGGTCACCTCGGACTCGGCGACACCCGAGCCGTTGACGCGCTGGTCGATGATCTGGCGGGCCTGCTCGATGCTCTCGCTCGACGGGTCGCCCTTGGCCACCAGCGTGATGCGGGTGCCGCCGCGGAGGTCGAGGCCCAGCGAGGGCTTCCAGTCACCGGCGATGGCCACGAGGCCGTAGAGGATCGCGGTGCCCAGCAGGAAGATGACCAGGGTGCGCCCCGGTCGATGCGGCCTGGCCATCTCAGCTGTCCTCCGAGTTCTCTTCGCGGGAGCCGATGGCCTCCGGCTGCTCCGGGTGGTCGGCGGGTACGACGTTGCCCACGGCTCCGCGCGCGACCCGGATGGTGACGTCGGGGGCGATCTCGAGCCGCACCCGGTCGTCGGTGAGCTCGGTGACCGTGCCGAAGATCCCGGAGGTCAGCATCACCTGGTCACCGACGTTCAGCGACGCCTGCATCCGCGACTGCTCCTTCTGCCGCCGGCTGGCCGGCCGGATGATCAGGAGCCAGAAGAGCAGTGCGATGGCAACCAGGGGCAACAGGGAGACGAGCTCCTGCACGACAAGACCTCTCGAGCGTTTCGTGGGATTTCGGCAGCCGCGCAGCACCGGCGGCCGGCCGACGCGCAAGTGTAACCGTGCTCACCCGCGCGGACGTGAATCCGGGTGGATCCGCCGGACACGGATCGGTCACGGCCCGATCGCAGGCGGATCGCGGCCCGGTTCGGCCGCTCAGTCGTCGTCGAACAGCGGCTCGTCGGCCGGACCGGTGCGCGGAGCCGGCGGCGCCTCGAGGCCGAGGTGCTCCCAGGCGGCGGGCGTGGCGATCCGGCCGCGCGGGGTGCGGGCCAGGAACCCGTTGCGCACGAGGAACGGCTCGGCGACCTCCTCGACGGTCTCCCGCTCCTCCCCGACCGCCACCGCGAGCGTGGAGATACCCACCGGCCCGCCGCCGAAGCGCCGACAGAGCACGTCGAGCACGGCCCGGTCGAGCCGGTCCAGGCCGAGCCGGTCGACCTCGTAGAGGTCCAGCGCGGCCCGGGCGACGTCGAGGGTGACGATCCCGTCGGCGCGCACCTGGGCGTAGTCGCGCACCCGGCGCAGCAGCCGGTTGGCGATCCGGGGCGTGCCGCGCGAGCGCGACGCGATCTCGGCGGCGCCCTGGTCGGTGAGGTCGACCCCGAGCAGCCCCGCGGACCGGTGGACGATGACGTCGAGCTCCTCGGGGTCGTAGAACTCCAGGTGCCCGGTGAACCCGAACCGGTCCCGCAGCGGCCCCGGCAGCAGCCCGGCGCGGGTGGTCGCGCCGACGAGCGTGAACGGCGGGATCTCCAACGGGATGGCGGTGGCGCCCGGGCCCTTGCCGATGACGACGTCGACCCGGAAGTCCTCCATCGCCATGTAGAGCATCTCCTCGGCGGGCCGCGACATCCGGTGGAGCTCGTCGACGAAGAGGACGTCGCCCTCGTTCATCCCGGAGAGGATCGCGGCCAGGTCGCCGGCGTGGGTGATCGCCGGTCCGCTGGTCAGCCGCAGGGGCGCCGACATCTCGTGGGCGATGATCATCGCGAGCGTCGTCTTGCCGAGGCCGGGTGGCCCGGAGAGCAGCACGTGGTCGGGCGCGCGGCCCCGCTGCCGGGCCGCCTCGAGCACCAGCCCGAGCTGGGCCCGCACCCGGGTCTGGCCCACGACCTCGTCCAGCGTGCGGGGGCGGAGCGCGGCCTCGACGGCCCGCTCGTCGCCCTCCGCCTCGGGGGCGGTCAGGGACTCCAGGTGCGCGCTCTCGGCGGCTTCGAGGTGGTCCATGTCAGGCCTTGCTCAGCGTGCGGAGGGCGGCGCGCAGCAGTGCGGCGACGTCGGGCTGGTCGCCGGCCTCCGGCGCGACCGCGTCGACCGCCTTGTCGGCGTCCTTGGCGGACCAGCCGAGGCCGACCAGCCCCTGGTGCACCTGCGTGCGCCAGGCCTCGTCGGTGGCCCCGGGAGCGGCGACCGTGCCCACGGTCGGCGCGCCGAGCCGGTCCTTGAGCTCGAGGATGATCCGCTGCGCGCCCTTCTGCCCGATGCCGGGCACCCGGGTCAGGGTCTTGACGTCGTCGGCCGCCACCGCCCGGCGCAGCTCGTCGGGGCTCAGGCACGCCACCATCGCCTGGGCGAGCTTCGGTCCCACGCCCGAGGCGCTCTGCAGGATCTCGAAGGTCTGCTTCTCGTCCTCGTCGGCGAAGCCGAAGAGCGTCAGCGAGTCCTCGCGCACCACCATGCTCGTCGGCAGCGTCGTCTCCTGGCCGGTGCGCAGACCGGCCAGCGTGCCGGGCGTGCACATCACCTCCAGGCCCACGCCGCCGACCTCGACGACGGCGCTGGAGAGGGTGAGACCGGCGACCCGGCCCCGCACGAACGCGATCATGAGCTCCTCCTGGCGGACGCGAGGGCGGCCTCGATCCGGGCCTGCGCTCCCCCGCGCCAGATGTGGGTGATGGCCAGCGCCAGCGCGTCGGCGGCGTCGGCGGGCCGGGGTACGTCGTCGAGCCGCAGGATCCGGGTGACCATGGCGCCGACCTGGGCCTTGGCGGCCCGGCCGTTGCCGGACACGGCGGCCTTGACCTCGCTGGGGGTGTGCAGCGCGATCGGCAGCCCGCGGCGCGCGGCCGCGACCAGCGCGATCCCGCTCGCCTGGGCGGTGCCCATGACGGTGCTGGAGTCGGAGCGCGCGAACACCCGCTCCACCGCGACCGCGTCGGGGCGGTGCTCGTCGAGCCAGGCGTCGATGCCGCGCTCGATGGTCACCAGCCGCTCGGCGACCGGCACCCCTGCGGAGGTGCGCAGCACGTTGACGTCGACCAGCCGGAGCGGGCGACCGACGTCGCCCTCGACCACGCCGAGCCCGCAGCGGGTCAGCCCCGGGTCGATCCCCAGCACGCGCACGTCGTCGCCCTTCGTCCGAACACCTGTTCGGAGACCACGCTATCCGCGGCGACCCCCGGGGACGCCGTACGACACGCGCGCGAGGCGGCTACGCCTCCTGGAGCTCCTGCATGATCTCGTCGGGCACGTCGTAGTTGGCGAAGACGTTCTGCACGTCGTCGAGGTCCTCGAGGGCGTCGACCAGGCGCATCATCTTGCCGGCGGCCTCACGGTCGAGGGCCACCTCCATGTCCGGGACGAACGAGGCCTCGGCTGAGTCGTAGTCGATGCCCGCCCCCTGCAGCGCGGTGCGTACGGCGACCAGGTCACCGGCCTCGGAGATGACCTCGAACGCCTCGCCGAGGTCGTTCACCTCCTCGGCGCCCGCGTCCAGCGTCGCCTCGAGGACGTCGTCCTCGGTGACGGTCCGCCCCTCCTGCTCGACGGGGACGATCACCACGCCCTTGCGGTTGAAGAGGAACGACACCGAGCCGGGGTCGGCCAGCGAGCCGCCGTTGCGCGTCATCGCCGTCCGCACCTCCATCGCCGCGCGGTTCTTGTTGTCGGTGAGGCACTCGATGAGCATCGCGACGCCCGAGGGCCCGTAGCCCTCGTACATGATCGTCTGGTAGTCGGCGCCGCCGGTGTCCTCGCCGGAGCCGCGCTTGACGGCCCGGTCGATGTTGTCGTTGGGGACCGAGGACTTCTTGGCCTTCTGGATCGCGTCGTACAGCGTCGGGTTGCCGGCCGGGTCACCGCCGCCCATCCGGGCCGCGACCTCGATGTTCTTGATCAGCTTGGCGAACATCTTGCCGCGCTTGGCGTCGATGACCGCCTTCTTGTGCTTGGTGGTCGCCCATTTGGAGTGGCCGGACATGCGTTCCTCTTCTGCTACTTGGCGTAGGTGCGATCGGCCGGTGCTGCCTGCACCAGGTCGACGAACATCTGATGGATCCGCGAGTCGTCGCCCATCTCGGGATGGAAGGCCGTCGCCAGCACGGGACCCTGTCGGACCGCGACGATCCTACCCGCGGCCGGACCGTCCGGGACCCGCGACAGCACCTCGACGCCGGGACCGGCCTCCTCGACCCAGGGTGCGCGGATGAAGACGCCGTGGACCGGACCCTCGATCCCGTCCATCAGCAGGTCGCCCTCGAAGGAGTCGACCTGACGGCCGAACGCGTTGCGGCGCACGGTCACGTCGAGGCCGCCGAACGTCTCCTGACCGGGGATCCCGTCGACGATGCGCTCGGCGAGCAGGATCATGCCGGCGCAGGTCCCCAGGCACGGCAGCCCCGCCTTGATCCTGATCCGGAGCGGCTCGAGGAGCTCGAAGGTCCGGGCCAGCTTGGCCATGGTGGTCGACTCGCCACCGGGGACGACCAGGCCGTCGCACTCCTCGAGCTCGGCGACGCGGCGCACGGTCAGGGTGCGCACGCCCAGCCGGTCGAGGGTGCGCACGTGCTCGCGGACGTCGCCCTGCAGGGCGAGCACGCCGATCGTCGTCACGCCGTCGATTTTAGGAGCCGCTGCCTGACAGGCGTTCGGTCGCCGTCCGGACGACGTCCAGCCGCGCGTCCCAGGGGTCGGTCGCGTGCGGCTCCGCGCCGTCGTTGGTGAAGTCGATCAGCCCGTCCTCCTCGGTCGGCCAGCGCGGCGCCCCCTCGTGGTTGGGGTCACCGGTGCGGGCGAAGCTCACCCAGTAGTCGCACACGAGGTCGGCCACCTTGTTGCCGTCGAGCTTGTCGAAGACGTACTGCGCCTCCGCCGAGTGCACCGCGCCGCCGTTCGCCGCCAGCTCCTGCGGCGTCGCGACGGAGAACCGGTAGCGGTACGTCGGCGCGCGCTTCGCGTGCGCGTCGGCCAGGAACCGGGCGGGCTCGGTGAAGACCGCGTCGCTGAGGAGGTGGAGCGCCATCTCGCGCTCGCTGCCGTACGCCGCCAGGAACCGGGCACGGTCGGCACCGATGAGCGCCTGCCGGGCCGCGCCGGGGTTGCGGCCGAGCCGTTGGAGGAACATGTCCGGGAACTCCGCGCTCGTCGTGCCGACGACGTACGGCACGTCCGCCTCCTCGCCGGCCGCGAACGCGTCGGCGACCCGGCGCGGCAGCACCTCGTCGACGATCGGCATGTCACCGCCGAGGACGTCCTGGGGCGGGCCGAGGATCCGGGTGGCGTCGAGGTCGCGCAGCTCGTCGGCGTCCAGACCGGGCAGGAACTCCTCCCCCTGCTCGCGCGCCTCCTCCATCGAGATCGACTGCTCGCGGCCCAGGCCCGACTGCACCAGCGCCTTGTCGAAGAGGCCCTTCGCGGCGGGCGAGACCATCAGCGCGTTGACCGAGATCCCGCCGGCCGACTGGCCGAAGATCGTGACGTTGTCCGGGTCGCCGCCGAACGCCTCGATGTTGTCCCGCACCCACTCCAGCGCCGCGACCTGGTCGAGCAGCCCGAAGTTGGCGATGTCGGAGTCGAGCCCCGGGTGCGCGAAGAAGCCGAACCGACCGAGCCGGTAGTTGATGGTCACCAGCACGACGCCGCGCTTCACCATCTCGGCGGAGTTGGACAGCTGGAACCCGCCGGTCCCCACCACGAACCCGCCGCCGTGGATGAACACCATCACCGGCAGGTCCTCGGCGTCCTTGGGCGCGTTGACGTTGAGGTAGAGGCAGTCCTCCTTGGACCCGGGCGCCGTGGTCACCCCGGTCTGCCCGGGCGTCGGTCCGCCCTGGATGCACGACGGGCCGAACCTGGTCGCCGGCCGCGTGCCGCCCCAGTCCTCCGGCTCCTCCGGCGGCGCCCAGCGCAGGTCCCCGACCGGCGGCGCGGCGAACGGGATCCCCCACCACGACCGGATCCCTTCGCGCTCGAACCCCTTCACCCTGCCGTGCTCGGTCTCCACGACGAGCGGGTCGTCACTGCCGCTGGTGGTGTCGCAGCCGGTGAGCGTCGCGAGCAGCACCACCAGCGCAGCGGCGAACGCCGCACCGGCCCGGGCTCTCACGGGCGAAAGGTTACTGAGCGGCCCGGGGACGCGACCCTCGGGTCACGAACAAAGACTGACAACCGCCACCGTGTAAGTGCGCTGGTTGGATGCGGCGGACGTCCATGTCGTCGACCCGAAGTCGCGAAGAGCGCGGACAGAGGCCTTGCCGTTCGCGATGAGGGCGGTGACTGTGCGCGACGTGCTCGTCTGAGCCGGAAAGGTCTCGCCACCTGCGGTGAGCTGATATCCCGTCGCACCCGCGACAGCCGTCCAGTGGAAGGAGACGGAGAGCACCCCCAGGGTGCCGCAACTGAGCGTCGGTGCCTGCACGGTCGCGGCGTCCAGGCTGGTCCCATGGACGGTCACGGCGTCGCCCCAGGGCACGGCAGTCGCGGGCCCTGCCCAGAACACGACGCCGGTACTCACGGCGGCGGCGATCGCCTGCACCTGCCTCCGGCCTCGCCGGCCCGAGGCCGATGTATGCCGCCCAGGCCGACGAGGCCGACGCTTCGTCCGTCCCCTGAGCAGCATGAAGGTCACCCATCCGGCGTAGAGCCCGAGCGCAGCGGTTCCGGCCGGCGACGTCAGCCAGCTCACCACATAGCCAGCCCCGGGAATTGCGAACAGCACACGGTCTGCCTCTGTGACGGAGTACGGCTCCGGATCCGCGACCTCGTTGGCGTCACCCTTCATCCGCAACAACGTGGCGGAACGAGCACCTTGGGTCACTTCCACGACCCGGTGGGTGACATGGCTCCCAGCCGGCGTTCGAACTCCGACCACGTCCCCGACCCGGAGCTTGCTCGCCTCCACCCGATCCGCGACGCCCAGGGCTCCCGTGCCGATGGTCGGCTGCATCGACCCGGATTGGAAGACCAGGAAGCGCAAGCCCAAGACGGTGGCAGCAAGTGCAGTCAGCAAGCAGCATGCACCCAGTGCAGCCGTGACAGTCAGGAGGACCTCACTCAACATGTGGCGCGCCCACCGCGACCGGGTCCGCTCGATCACGACAGGTCCGAGGTCGCGTTGAACGTCAGAGTCACGGTCGTTGTGCCGCCCTGGACGGCCGACGGTGCCGTCGCTGACAGGGTGGCCTGGATGCACAGGTACTCGCTGGCGCCGGGCGCCAGCAGACGACGCGTCGACACGAGTGGGCTCGAGAAGGTCGTGCCGGTCCCGGGGAGTGCAACACCCCCGCACGTCGCCGCTGGCGCCGTGCCGTTGATCGTGGCAGCGCCGGTCACCTTGACGGTCAGGTAGCTCACCAGGTTCTTTCCGTCCGTGTTGCTGGCTGAGCTGGAGACGTCGTACTTCAAGGGCGCCGAATCGACGTTCTTCACTGTCAGCACACCTGCGGCCGTGCTGCCGGGAACCAGGTTGCTGACGTTCATCTGCGTGAACGAGACGCTGTCGTCAGCGTCTCCGTTCACCAGGAGGTCGAGAACGCCCGCCGTGAAGCTCGTGCCCGTCACTGACACTGTGTCCGTCCAGTGCGCGTAGGTCCCGACGGTCCCGAACCCCAAGGCCACGCCGAGGCTCAGCATCAACCTGATCGAGCGGCTACGCCGGCGTCGGTGTGTGGGGCGACTCCGCCTCATCGGGCTCCTCCTTCCGGCGGCGCGGCCGCTCCCGTAGGGCCGAGCCCCAGGTGATCGTGGTGTAGCCGAACAGGAGCGCGGACAGCGCGTAGACGACCCACTGCCGCTGCTCGCCCGTGAGAAGCCCGTTGGCGTGGCCGAGGTAAGGCACGGAGTACCAGAGCTTCCCGCGCACCTGGACGGGGCGCACGTGCCGCTCGTCGGGCGCACCGTTGGCGTCACCCTGAGTGGCGAAGCTGCGCTCGCCCTCGGCGTCGAGGGTGACCGCAACCACCCGATGGGTCACGACGTCGCGCTCGCCCGACTCGAGCTGATAGGTGATGACGTCCCCGACCGCGATCTCTCCCACCGCCACTGGCTTGACCACCACGAGGGTGCCCGGTGGGTAGTCGGGCCGCATGGACCCGCTCAGTACGGCGTAGGGGGTCGCACCGGCGACCCTGGGTACAAGCACGCCCAGGGTCAGCGTGACCCCGGCGACGAGCAGCACCATCCAGGTGATGAGGCGCCGCGCGCGCCGAGCCCACGAGGCCATGGTCAGCTGTGGACCTGGGCTGCTGTGAGCGTGAGGTTGCCGAGCACCGCGCCGACGTCCATGTGGTCGGTGACGGCCTCGTCGAAGGTGACCTGCAGCTCGACGCTCAGGGTGTCACCGTCGTTGTCCTCGGTGAACCCCGTGACAGCAACGCCGTTCACCTCGATCGTCGCGGGCGCGACCGTCAGCGCATCGGCGAGCGCTCCCGTCAGCGTCGGGATGTCGGCGCTCACAGTCGCCCGCAGGTGGTTGCCCTCCGCGGTGATCGTGTAGTCGCAGTGCCGAGTCAGCACGTCGCCCGGGACCAGCGGGTCGCCCGCGGCGTACGTCGTCGGCGCCGCCTCACCGGTGTCCAGCTGCCACCCGTCGCACCCGGTGTTCGTGTCATCCGTGACGATGTCCAGGTGGCCCGACTCGAGGTTGCCACCGCTCACCGTCTCGGTGTCCGTCCAGTAAGCCAGCGTCCCGACCCCGCCCATCAGCAGCACCGTCGCGGTACCCGCCGCGAGTGCTCCCTTCGTGCTCTTGTTCATGGTGTCCCTCCCACCGACCCGGTGGGGCGTCGAGGGACGTCCAGGGCACCGGATGATCCAGTGAACGGCGCGGCGGGGGTCCTCTGTACACAACCTCGGGCGAGAATCACCCGTTGTGACCAGCAAGTGCGTCCGATCGGTCGCCGGGCTCGGGACGTTGGTCCTCCTGCTGGCGGGCACCGCGGCCTGCGGTGACGACGACGAGCCGGGTACGCGACCGCGGACGGTCACCTCGAGCAGCCCGGAAGCTGCCTCCTCACCCGTGGTCGACGCCTACGAGACATGGCTGCGGGCTCTCGAGGCCCACGACGCGAAGGCCGCCTGCCGGCAGCACGCACCGGAGTTCACCATCGAGCTGCGGCAACGGGCGATCCTCGAGCACCGCGCCGAGCTGGGCGACCCGTGCACGGGGTTCGTCGCGCTGCTGTGGGAGGACCCGAACCGCGAGTACGACGTGCTGGGCGTCGAGGTCACCCACGACAACGGCGAGGACGCCGAGCTCGCGGTCGACTTCGCGGGCACCGACGAGACCGCGTCGATGCAGCGCCGCAACGGGCGCTGGCTGCTCGCCGACGTGACGCCCCGCACCGAGGGCGCCGATCCGCAGCGCTGGGTGCGGGCGTGGTGCGACCTGCGCCCGGACATGACCCGGGAGCAGGTCGTCGCGGCGATGGGTCCTCCGTCGGGCGAGTACACGGTCGAGAACGGCGGCGAGCCGCAGCTGTGGTGGGCCGACCGGCAGTACGACTTCCGCGTCTACCTCGACCTGGACGGGTCGATCCTCGACCTGGTCGGCGACTACGACCGGCTCGGCGCTGCCGACCGGGAGCAGCTGGACTGCCCGGAGCTGCGCTGACGCAGGCCGCGGTCGACCGGCGGAGCACTACCAGCCGCGCTCGGCGAGCCGGTGCGGCTGCGGGATCTCCTCGACGTTGATGCCGACCATCGCCTCGCCCAGGCCGCGGGAGACCTTGGCGACCATGTCGGGGTCGTCGTAGAACGTCGTGGCCTTCACGATGGCCTCGGCCCGCTGCG
>Ga0164243_10011404_pt1 | contig 12674 bp, 10 predicted proteins | sample OricompcompostOP_FD_108781 | JGI IMG/M metagenome (GOLD analysis project Ga0164243, IMG submission 108781) | Organic Plus compost microbial communities from Emeryville, California, USA - Original compost - Organic plus compost (OP) | ecosystem: Engineered > Solid waste > Mixed feedstock >...
AGCGCGACAAGGACTATATCGTCCGCAATGACGAAATCGTCATCATCGACGAATTTACCGGCCGCATGATGCCGGGCCGCCGTTATTCGGAAGGCCTGCACCAAGCACTGGAAGCCAAGGAACATGTGACCATCCAGCCAGAAAATCAGACGCTGGCCTCGATCACGTTCCAGAACTACTTCCGCATGTACAACAAGCTCTCCGGCATGACCGGTACGGCTGCGACGGAAGCAGAAGAATTCGGCAATATCTACGGTCTCGAAGTAACCGAGATCCCAACGAACCTGCCCGTGCAGCGCATCGACGAGGACGATGAAGTCTATCGCTCCGTCGAAGAAAAATACCGCGCCATCGTGCGCGACATCCGCGCCTCGCATGAAAAGGGCCAGCCGATCCTCGTCGGCACGACGTCAATCGAAAAGTCGGAACAGCTGGCCGAACGTCTTCGCAAGGAAGGCATCAAGGAATTCCAGGTTCTGAACGCCCGTTATCACGAGCAGGAAGCCTATATCATCGCCCAGGCCGGTGTGCCGGGTACGATCACCATCGCCACCAACATGGCCGGTCGCGGTACCGACATCCAGCTCGGCGGCAATCTTGAAATGCGGGTTCGCCAGGAACTCGCCGATGTGCCGGAAGGCGCAGAACGCGAGGCAAAGATTGCCGCGATCAAGGCTGACATTGCCCAGCTGAAGGAAAAGGCGCTGGCAGCTGGCGGGCTTTATGTCCTCGCGACCGAGCGCCATGAAAGCCGCCGCATCGACAACCAGCTGCGTGGCCGTTCCGGCCGTCAGGGCGATCCGGGCCGCTCAAAGTTCTTCCTGTCGCTGCAGGACGATCTGATGCGCATCTTCGGTTCCGACCGTATGGACAGCATGCTGCAGAAGCTTGGTCTCAAGGAAGACGAAGCAATCGTCCACCCCTGGATCAACAAGGCGCTTGAGAAGGCGCAGAAGAAGGTCGAGGCCCGCAACTTCGAAATCCGCAAGAATCTTCTGAAATACGATGACGTGATGAACGATCAGCGCAAGGTGATCTTCGAACAGCGTCTGGAAATGATGGACGAAGAAGACCTGACCGAGATCGTTGGTGAAATGCGCCACGAGGTCATCGAGGATATGGTTGCGCTCCGCATCCCGAAGGATGCTTATGCGGAAAAGTGGGATATTGCAGGCCTGAAGGAAGACATCATTTCCAAGCTCAATCTCGACCTGCCGGTCGAGGACTGGGCCAAGGAAGAAGGCATTGCGGAAGAAGAGTTCGAGAACCGTATCAAGGAAGCCGCCGACAAGGCTGCTGCCGAAAAGGCCGAGCGCTTCGGGCCGCAGATCATGACCTATGTCGAAAAATCGGTCATCATGCAGTCGCTGGATAATCTCTGGCGCGAGCATCTGGTCAATCTCGACCACCTGCGCTCGGTTGTCGGTTTCCGTGGCTATGCCCAGCGTGACCCGCTGAACGAATACAAGACCGAGGCGTTCGAACTGTTCCAGTCGATGCTTTCCAACCTGCGTGAAGTGGTTATCTCGCAGCTGATGCGCGTCGAGATCGTTCGTGAGGCGCCGCCGGAACCGGAATTGCCGCCAATGACCGGCCGTCACATTGACGGCACGACCGGCGAAAACGATTTCGATGAAGCAGCCTGGGCTGAACATCAGCATGATGACCGCAATGTGCCTGCTGCCGAACGCGATCCGGCCGATCCGCGCACCTGGGGCAAGGTCAGCCGCAACGAGCCCTGCCCGTGCGGCTCAGGCAAGAAGTACAAGCACTGCCACGGTGCTTTCGAGTGACGCGCGCGGAAGCTTCTCGCCGTTTCTAATCGACAAACCCCGGCAAGCCATTTGCCGGGGTTTATTGTTTCACCGGCAAGGCGTATCGATAGGGTTAGCGAGCGGTTCTATGCTTGCTCTATTTTAGATAACTCAAATATAGATGCCGTTTAGAAAATACTCACCATTCCTTGAAGTCTTGGAACCTTCGGCAGATTAGACTTTTTCTTTTTCTCTTTATAAAGAACTCCTGTCTAAGGTTTTCCTGCACGTCGCAGGCAACAACAGGCGTGAAAAGCCGGCTTGTCCGGCGCATAACAAGCAGGCCCGAAGAGACTTGCAAAGACAGGGTTGGCAAACAGTGCGGTTTTCGGCAGCTGAAACGGCGAGCCGGTTTTTACCCGGCAGGATCGCGGCCAGGCTTCGTCCCGTGACGGAGCGGCTGGATGCCGTGCTTACGGATAGCGGACCGCAGGCGAGCGCGCAGCGCTCGTCCCTCGCCGCCTTTTCCGTGCGCGTGGCGAGTGCCGGTATCGCTCTCCTGTCCCAGGTCATTCTGGCCCGCTGGATGGGCGAATTTGAGTATGGCGTTTTCGTTCTCGTGTGGCTCGCCATGATCATCATAGGAGATCTGGCCTGCTTCGGACTGCACACGACTATCATCCGCTTCGTGCCGGAATATATGCAGCGCCAGTCCTTCGGACTTATACGAGGGATCATTGCAACCGGACGCGTTTTTGCTTTCACAGCCGCCACGTTCCTCGCACTTGTGGGTACAGGCCTGTTGCTTCTGCTAAAGGACCATGTTGCGAGCTATTATCTCGTGCCCTTCATCCTCGGCTTCATCTGTCTGCCGATGATTGCGCTCGGCAATATGCTGGACGGTATTGCCCGCTCGCGTACCTGGGTGATGATGGCACTGACGCCAAGCTATATTATCCGCCCACTTCTGGTCCTCCTGTTGATGATCGTGGCGCATGGAGCCGGATTACCTTCGACCGCAACCGTCGCACTGGCTCTATCGATCGCAGCGACGTGGATCACCACGGCCGGCCAATTTCTGACGGTCGATCATTCGCTGAAAAAGGATATCCCCGCCGCAACGCATGAACAGCGGTTGGGCGAGTGGATGAAAGTCTCTCTGCCGATTTTCCTCGTGGAAGGCTTTTTCTTCCTGCTCATCAATATTGATGTTCTGATGGTCGGCCATGCGCTCGATCCCGAGCAAGTCGCGATCTATTTTGCGGCTACAAAGATCATGGCGCTTGCCCATTTTGTCTATTTTGCCGTGAAGGCCAGCGTCGCCCAGCGTTATTCCGACCTGCTCCACAGCGGCGACCGCGCCGAGTTTGCAAGCTTTGCCGAAGCATCCGTGCGTTGGACATTCTGGCCGACGCTGTTTCTCGGCATTATCATCCTGCTGATGGGTTACCCGCTTCTGCGGCTTTTCGGTCCGGCCTTCACCGCCGGCTATCCGCTTCTGTTCATCCTCATCATCGGGGTGATCGCACGCGCCAGCGTCGGCCCGGCGGAAAGCCTTCTCAATATGTCGGGCAAGCAGAATATTTGCGCGCTTCTCTATGCCGCAACACTTGCCGTCAACGTCATTCTCAATCTCGTGCTGATACCGCGGTTCGGCCTGACGGGCGCTGCCGTCTCGACCGCCATCGCCATGCTGATGGAGGCCGCGCTTCTCTCGACCGCCGTGTCACGCACCCTGCACATAACCATGTTCATTCTCATTCCACGAGACCGTGCCAAGACCTCGGAGGGAACTTCGTAATGGCCGCGAAACCTTTGCTCGAAGAATCGGCAGGCGGAAATGCCGCCCACATCGTTTCGGAACTATCCGAAAGCGGGGTGGCGCATGAAGCCATCAAGAAGATTGAGGAGAGCCTGCACAGTCGCGACATACCGCGCAAGCTGGCGATCTATGGAGCGGCCGCGGGCTTTGAACTGCGCGATGAACTCGATCACCTGAGCAATCGTACGGTCGAACCGAACGTCTTCTTCAACGCGCGATTTCTGGCACCCGCCATGCCGCGCCTCGAAGATCGGGAAGTCCGCTTCATGGTGATGCGGGACGAAAACGAGATACGCAGCCGCCTGCGCTTCGTCATGCCATATACGATCGAGCGTCCCGGCCTGCCGCTCTCGACGCCCGTGATCCGTGCATGGTCGACCCCTTTCGGACCTCAGGGCACGCCGCTGATTGATCATGACGACCCCGTGGGCGTGCTCGAAGACCTGTTCGATATTCTGGCACGCAGGCATCTCAAATTGCCGGATGTGCTCGTTCTGCCGGAAATGCGCGCCAACGGCCCGGCTGCGAAACTAATCCGTTCGGTCGCGGTGGGCCGGCAATTGCCCCTGGTCGCCATAGAGCAGAAAGAGCGTCCTTTTCTCGAAAGCGATCTGGATGGCGACGCCTATATCAGACAGGCAATCGGCGCGCACCATCGGCGGGACTATAATCGCCTGTGGCGCAGGCTGGCGGAAAAGGGTGAACTTGCCTATCGCGTTGCCCGCACGCCTGAGGAAGTCCGCCACGCGTTCGAACATTTCCTGACGCTGGAAGCAAGCGGGTGGAAAGGCAAGCGCGGCACCGCCATGGCCGTCGACCGGTTTCGTGCCGCCTTTGCCCGCGAGGCGGTAAACAACCTTGCCGAACGTGACTGCGTGCGCGTGCACACGCTCGAACTAGACGGACGGGTCATTGCCATCCTGATCGTCTTTACGGTTTCAGGCGAAGCCTGGACCTGGAAGACCGCCTATGACGAAAGCCTGAACGCCTGGTCACCCGGTGTGCTTCTGATGATCGAAGTCGTGAAGAACCACCTGAACGATCCCAACATCAACCGCACCGACTCGTGCGCCGTTCCTGACCATCCGGTCATGACACGGCTGTTCGATGCACGCGAAACTATCGAAACTCTGGTCATCGGGCTCAATCCGGCTACCGACAAGCTGGTCCGTCAGGCCGCATCGCAGATTCACCTCTATCAGCGGACACGCAATCTGGCCCGTATTCTCCGCAATCGCATCCGCAGTATCACCGAAAGGAAATAGGGACTTATATAAGAAACCTTAAAAATGCCCAGAAATCGCTGTCTTGGATATCCGATACCCGGAATTACCGGGCAATAAATGTTGCGCTTGCAGTTCTGCGGAACCCTTGCAAAGCTCATCCACGACGGTTCCAACGGCCAGCAGCGGCCAAATCGGATTTGAAGGTTCAGGAATGCGATTTCCACGCCCGACCATAGCCAGCGGCACGCTCTGCGTCCTGACCGCAATCTATCTTCTGGCTTTCACCAACGCCTCTTTCTGGCAGCGGCTGTTTGCATATTTTTCCGATCATCCGCAAAAGCTCGTCGTCGCGGCGGCGGCCATCCTTCTCATCCATATCGCAGTGCTGATGGCTTTCTCGGCCAAATACGTCATCAAGCCGGTTCTGATTTTTGCAGTATGGGTCGCCGCCGGCGGGTCCTATTTTACGGATACTTTCGGCACGATCATCGACCGGAATGTGGTCGAGGCAACGTTGACGACGACAAGAGCCGAGTCAGGCCATCTGATAACGACGGGCTTTCTGCTGCATATGCTGCTTTATGCCGTCCTTCCCTCGCTTCTCATCATCTGGGTGCGCGTGAAACACCGTCCGTTGTTGCAGAAGCTCATGGTCAATACCGCTTCGATCATCGCCTGCCTTGTCGGCGCAATCGTGCTGATCGGTTCCGATTACGGCAGCTTCTCATCGATGTATCGCGAACATCGTTCCGACATCATGGAACGCTTGATGCCCGGAACGCCGCTCAAGAGCACGGTGCAGTACATCGCGCATGACCTGAACGACAGGCAGATTGTGATGCAGCCCTTGGGCCTGGACGCCAGACAGGCGCTGCCGCCAGTTGCATCCGGCAAGAAGCTGTTGACGGTCATTGTGGTGGGCGAAACGGCCCGCGCCAAGAATTTCAGCCTTTACGGCTATCCGCATGAAACCAATCCCGAGCTCAAGCAGCAGGATATCATCACCTTCGCCAACACCACCAGCTGCGGCACGGACACGTCCGTTTCCGTGCCGTGCATGTTCTCACCTTTTCCGCGCAAGGAATATTCAAGCTCCAAATTCCATAGCTCGGAAAATCTGATGGACCTCCTCAATCACGCCGGTGTGCAGGTTGCATGGTATGAAAACAACACCGGCAGCAAGGGCGTTTCAGACCGCATCCCGACGGTCGACCTGCAGAATTCGAACAATGCGCAATATTGCGACGGCGGCGAATGTCTCGATCAGATTCTGGTCGACCAACTGCGCGATCATCTGAAGGACGTGAGCGGCAATGCCACGATTGTCCTCCATATGACCGGCAGTCACGGCCCATCCTATTATCGCCGCTATCCGCTGGAGTTCGCCAGGTTCAAACCGGAATGCCGCACAAGCGAATTTTCCGATTGTACGACGGAGGAGATCGTCAACGCCTATGATAATTCGATCCTCTATACCGACCACATATTGTCGGAGATCATCAATGTCCTGAAAGGCAGCGACGACCGTTTTGCTCCAGCCATGATCTATATGTCCGATCACGGCGAATCGCTCGGCGAAGACGGTCTTTATCTGCACGCAGCGCCCTATTTCATCGCCCCCGACGTCCAGACCCATATTCCCTTTATCGCTTGGTTCTCACCGGACTATGCGAACGCCACCAAGCTCGACACAGCTTGCGTCAGGCAAGATGCCACCGATGTTTCCTCGCACGACAATCTGTTCCACACGGTCATCGGCATGATGGGCGTGAAAACATCGGCCTATGATCAGGCGCTCGACCGGTTCGCCAATTGCCGGAAAGCCAATGTCGCAGCGTCGAACTAGGATGCAAGATATCGCACGGGAACTGTCGATTCTGCCAGCCGAACCAATGATTTGAGCCCTACGCCAAAGCGTGATACACTTCGTCTTGGGAGAGCGCATGGACAGGCGGAAGAGGAGGTCCGCACCGGTGCTATCCGGCACTTTGAACGAGTGCCTGAAGCCCGGATAAAATTATAAGCTTCCGTCTGGCTCAAACGCTATCGCGCCCTCCCGGGGAAGGAGATGCGCCATGGAATATTTTCACTATATAAGCACGCTGGATTATGTCCTGCTGGGCTTCATCGCCTTGCTGGTCTTCTGGAATCTGGTCGAGGCGAGCCTGCGGAGATAAATAGCCGCTGACTGTCTCAAACCAGCGCCGAACAGATAAAGCCTGCCGCGTCTGACGCTGCCCGGAACGAACTTGTCGAGCGGGTTCCCTGTCATGATTGGGCCGCTCGATGGGAGCGTGTGTCGTGATTTCTTTACCTTAGCGACCATCAGCCTGAAGAGCGTGCGAGCTGCGCTTTTGAGCAATTGACCTCGTTTCGTTTAGCCGGTATATCCCAACCCGCTGTCCCTTTGGACCATATCGAACTGCTTCGGCAGAAATGTGCGGGTGTGGTGGAACTGGTAGACGCGCCGGACTCAAAATCCGGTTCCGAAAGGAGTGTCGGTTCGATTCCGACCACCCGCACCATTTTTCCATATAGCTTTCAAGACGACAAAGACATTGAGCATGTGACGAAGGTTCTTTTGATCGAACCCTCGCACGAAAAGGAGAATGCTATTTCGTCAAAAATCGCTTAATAACGGAGCCGTTTGTTCCATATTTGCTTTCCGCAATTGAACAAACCTTATTATCCGCAACATACTGGTACTGAACTTTCGCCTGCATGAATCCATCAAACGATCCCTCGACAAAGCTTCTTGCGGTCTTCTGAGGATTACAACCGTTATTATAGAATTTGTTTGCCAAGCAATACGTAATAAATGCTCGTTCTATGTCGATCTTTTTATATTGTGGGCAGCGTGATTGGAAATAGTTCGCTTCCCCTATATGAAGATCGGTTCTCAATTCTTCAGGGATGCGATTGGTCGTACAAGCCGTAAGTACTATTAATATTCCCGCGCCAATTAAAAACTTGCTTATCATTATACCTCCAATATGCCTTGAAATGGCGTACTGGATTTAGCATCGGGATATTGCCGGGGAAAGCAGCAACAAACCGGTCGCTGCTTTCCATCGCACAATGATTCACGCCTCTTCGAGCGCTTGCGCGAGGTCGGCGATCAGATCGTCGGGATGCTCGATGCCGATGGAAAGCCGGATCGTCGATTCGAGCACGCCGATACGCTCCCGCACATCAACGGGAACGCCCGAATGTGTCATCGCGGCAGGGTGGCTTGCGAGTGATTCCGTGCCGCCGAGACTGACCGCAAGCTTCAATATCTGAAGCGCGTTCAGGAAGCGGAATGCCGCCGCCTGTCCGCCTTTGATATCGAATGAGAAAGTCGATCCCGCACCGGTGCATTGGCGCTTGAACAGCGCGCCGACATCGGAATTCTCATCCGCGAAAGGAAGATAATGCAGCTTCTCCACCTTCGGATGGTCGCGCAGAAATTCCGCGATTGCCTGAGCGTTGCTGTTGGCGCGCTCCATGCGCAGCCCGAGCGTTTCGAGCGATCGGCCCAGCATCCAGCATGAGTGCGGATCGAGCTGCGTGCCGATAGCACCGCGCAATGCCTTGACCTGCTTTACAACAGCCTTGGCGCCCAGCACGGCCCCGGCAATCAAGTCCGAATGCCCGCCGACATATTTGGTCAGCGAATAGACCGAAAGATCGGCCCCACGATCGAGCGGCTTCTGATAGACGGGTCCAAGCAAGGTATTGTCGCAGGCAATGATCGGGCGGTGTCCCTGCTTGTGTTCAATCTTCTCCGCGACGCGCCGGATCGCGGCAATATCAACAATACTGTTGGTCGGGTTGGCAGGCGTCTCGATCAGGACCACCGAAACACGCCCCTTGCGAACCGCCTCTTCGGCCGCCTGCTCTATCGAAGCCTCATGCACACCATCGGCGAAAGCGACGGCTTCGACGCCGAAATTGAGAAACGTCCTGGCAAGGAGCGTTTCCGTGCCACCGTAAAGCGGCTGCGAATGCAAAATGACATCGCCGGGACGCGCAAAGGCAAACAGCGTCGTGGCGATAGCCGACATGCCGGACGAAAACAGCGCGCAGCTCTCGCTGCCCTCATAGACCGCGAGGCGGTCTTCAACGATCTCGCTGTTGGGATGGTTGAAACGGGAATAGACGAGACCAGCGCCGACACCGGCAGGCGGTTCCTTGCGGCCGGAAACGAAATCGAAGAAATCGCGCCCGTCCTCGGCGGTCTTGAAGACGAAAGTCGACGTCAGAAATACCGGCGGCTTGACCGCTCCCTCCGAGAGTTCCGGGTCATAGCCATAGTTGAGCATCTGCGTTTCAGGATGCAGCGGATGATTGCCCAACATGGTCTTTGAAGGCCGTGGCGCAGTCATGAATACCTCCTTGAAAAAATCCTCCCGTCCGCATTCGGACAGGAGGAGCTTAACAGAGGTTTTCGGGAATCTTCTTGCGTTGTTTCAGGCTTCTGTGAAATCGCTGCAATGCCGGCAGATGCCTGTCAGGCAGAAATGCCTTCGATTACTTGATGACCAATACCGGCACGGTGCTGATTGACAGAACTTCAGCTGCCTGGCTTCCCAGCAGCAATTTGTTCACGCCGCGACGGCCATGCGATGCAATGACGATCAGATCGGCATCCCTGGCTTTCGCAGCCTCGACAATGCCCTGCGCCGGTGATTGATTCTCGACATGGACAGCCTCGGCGCTGACACCGAGTTCCGTTGCCTTGGCCTTGGCCTTCGACAGAATTTCCGTCGCCGCTTTGATGATGGCCTCGCGATATTCCTGAAACGCCGCCGGGCTCGACGCCCATTCCGCCGCGACCACAATGCCATAGGATGGCAGCAACTCGGTTACGGAAACGAAGGTTACCTTCGCCCCTGTTTCCTTGGCGAGCGCCACGCCCTGGTCAACGCCCTTTTCGGCAAGCTCCGATCCATCGGTTGCGATCAATATGTTTTTGTACATTCGTGCTCTCCTGGCTGCCTGATGCCCGATGATGTGCGCGTCCCCGTCGGAGCGCATTGATGCGGATCAATCGAGCTTTAATCAAGGCTAATACGCGCCCTCCCAATTTTGATGGAATTTACTCCTAATTTCCGGAACTATACAGAATAAATTTCCAAACTTGTCCTGTGAAGCGCACGCGATCAACTATGCTTTTGCGCCGTTTCCTCTTAAACTTTGCGTGACAAAAAGGGAGATCACGCCATGAACAAGCCCCTGAACGAACCGCAAGTTGCTAAAACCGCAGGCCGTGGCCGCATTTACGATTCCATTCTCGACACGATCGGCAACACGCCGCTGGTGCGCATCGACAAGTTTGCCAGGGAAAAGGGCGTGGAAGCCAACCTCCTGGCGAAGCTGGAGTTTTTCAACCCTCTGGCGAGCGTGAAGGACCGTATTGGCCTAGCCCTTATCGAAGCGCTCGAACGCGACGGTCGTGCCGTACCGGGCAAGACGGTTTTCGTTGAGCCGACCTCCGGCAATACCGGCATTGCGCTTGCCTTTGCGGCAGCAGCCAAGGGCTATCGCCTCGTTCTCACCATGCCGGAAACCATGTCGGTAGAGCGGCGCAAGCTCCTCAAGCTGCTTGGTGCCGAACTGGTTCTGACCGAAGGCGCAAAAGGCATGAAGGGCGCCATTGCGGAAGCGGAAGCCATTGCAGAAGGCAATCCGAACGCGATCATCCCGCAGCAGTTCGAAAATCCCGCAAATCCCGAAATCCATCGCCTTACCACGGCGGAAGAAATCTGGAACGACACCAATGGTGAAGCGGATATCCTGATTTCGGGCATAGGAACCGGCGGCACGATTACCGGCGTCGGTCAGGTGATCAAGAAGCGCAAGCCGTCTTTCAAGGTGATCGCAGTCGAGCCGAAGGATTCGCCGGTGCTTTCCGGAGGCACGCCCGGGCCACATAAGATTCAGGGCATAGGCGCCGGCTTCGCACCGAAGACGCTCGATACCGGCATCTATGATGAGGTCGTTCAGGTTTCCAACGAAGACGCTTTCGCCAATGCTCGCCTGCTGGCCCGTCTCGAAGGCATTCCCGTCGGCATTTCTTCCGGCGCCGCGCTGACGGCCGCTGTCGAGATCGGCAGACGTCCTGAAAACGCCGACAAGAACATCGTCATCATCATCCCGTCCTTTGCAGAGCGCTATCTTTCAACGGCATTGTTTGAAGGTTTGGAATAATCCGCTCTCACACGCTGAGGCCAAAAACAAAAGCCAGAGCGGGTAACCGTTCTGGCTTATGTTTTTAGAACGCCGGTCCGCTCGCCGTTCAGCAAACGGAAATTCGGTCACTCATATCAATGGTGCGTACGCGCGGCGCAAGCCGGGCCTGGCCCGCGCATATAATGGCGCTCGGGCCTGTAGCTCGGTGCGACGAACTCACGGATGACATTAACACTGTCACGCAGCTGAACAAGGATGCTCATCGTCTTAACCTTCGTCGAAAATACTATTCGGAATGGATGCCCGTCCTGCCCCGGATCGACCGGGCTCTGAAACGTTGTTCATTTCCGAACATCTTAATGAAAACTTTAACAATCAAAGATGAATAAGCCCTGAACTCATATGGTTAAGGGTAAGTTAATAGTAAGGATGTTCAAGCTTTTCCACAGCCCGCGAATTGCCGCCACAATTGAAAAAGGCCGGTTCGAACCGGCCTTTCGCATGCAAACCATTGTCTGCCTCAGCGCGTCGGAACCGGATGCTCGCCACGATAATCGTAGAAGCCACGGCCCGCCTTGCGTCCCAGCCAGCCTGCTTCGACATATTTGACCAGAAGCGGGCATGGGCGATATTTGGAATCCGCCAGTCCATCATGCAGGACCTGCATGATGGAAAGACACGTATCCAGGCCGATAAAGTCGGCAAGCTGCAACGGCCCCATCGGGTGATTGGCGCCAAGCTTCATTGCCGTATCGATGGCTTCGACGCTGCCGACGCCTTCATAAAGCGTGTAGATAGCCTCGTTGATCATTGGCAGCAGGATACGGTTCACGATGAAGGCCGGAAAATCCTCGGCAACGGTTATCGTCTTGCCAAGGGCGGTCACGAAATCGTTGGACTTGCGGAATGTTTCCTCATCCGTTGCAATACCGCGCACCAGTTCGACAAGCTTCATCACCGGCACGGGATTCATGAAATGAATGCCGATAAAGCGCTCCGGACGATCAGTCGTGGATGCGAGACGGGTAATCGAGATTGATGACGTGTTGGTGGCGAGAATCGCCTCCGGGTTCAGAACCGAGCAAAGCTGGGCAAAAATCTTGCGCTTGATGGTTTCGTCTTCCGTTGCCGCTTCGATCGCCAGATCGACACCCGCCAGATCCTCCATGGAATTTGCCGGACGGATGAGCTTCATCGCGGCTGCGCGCTGATCTTCCAGCAATTTCCCGGATGCAACCTGGCGCGCCATATTGCCATTGATGGTGGCGATGCCCTTTTCCAGCCGGTCCGCTGCCGCATCGTGAAGAAGCACATCGAACCCGGCCAGCGCGCATACATGAGCAATACCGCTGCCCATCTGTCCTGCGCCGACCACCCCTACCGTCTTGATTGCCACAGTTATAACTCCTTCATTCAGCCGCCCTCTTGCGGAGCAGACCGACTATATCAATTCTGTCCAAGACAGATACAGTTCTCATTTAGAGAAATGTGAAAATACCGCTCACGCGAACAAACGTTGTCCCAAAATGAAAAAGCGGCGGGACCTGCCCGCCGCTTTCCAATCAATCAGAGCGCTTTTTGCAGTTCCGGCAGGACGGTAAAGAGATCACCGACGAGGCCGTAATCGGCGACCTGGAAGATCGGCGCTTCCTCATCCTTGTTGATGGCGACGATGACGCGTGAGTCCTTCATGCCAGC
>Ga0164243_10011406_pt1 | contig 12674 bp, 12 predicted proteins | sample OricompcompostOP_FD_108781 | JGI IMG/M metagenome (GOLD analysis project Ga0164243, IMG submission 108781) | Organic Plus compost microbial communities from Emeryville, California, USA - Original compost - Organic plus compost (OP) | ecosystem: Engineered > Solid waste > Mixed feedstock >...
CCCGCCGGCGGGACGCCACTGATAGCGCCGCTCGGAGGTGATCTGGCGTTTCCAGTTGGGCGGCTCGGAGCGGGCGTTCGGGTCGCCGCCATGCTTGAGGAGAAGCGTCAGCATCTCGGGCTGGGACTGCGCCGCCGCCCAGATGACCGCCGTCTGGCCTTTCCATTTCTCCTTGGCGTTGACGTCGGCTCCCGCCCTGATGAGGACTTCCGCCGCTTCCACATTGTCCGAGCGCGCCACGACCATCAACGCCGTCTGCCCGTCACCGTTGGGCGATTCCGGATCGGCACCGGCTTTCAGGAGCTTCCTGATGAGATCGGCATTGCCCAGCACCGCCGCTTCCGACATCGGCGACGAGCCGTAATCGTTCATGGTGTCGGCCCTGGCGCCGGCTTTCAGCAGCGCATTGGCCAGCTCCACGTCGTTGTTGTAGACCGCCCAGTGCAGCGCCGTCGTGCCGTTGCTCATCACCGCGTTCGGGTCCGCGCCGGCCTTCAGCATCTGCATGGCCTGTTCGTGGTCGCCGTTTTTCACGGTATCGATGAAGCTCGCCGCATGGGCCGTCCCCGCCAGCATGGCGAGGGTCAGCACCGTGGCGAGGGCGGTTTTCAGTTGCATATCAGACCTCGGTGAGCATGCCCGTGGAATCGCCGAAGCTCTCGACCGGCACGCCGACGCGGTTGAGCAGCGTCAGGTGCAGGTTGGCCAGCGGCGTGCGGTCCGGATATTTCAGATGCTGCCCGCCCTTGATCTTGCCGCCGCCCTTGCCGAGCACCACGGCCGGCAGCGGATCGTGATTGTGCAGGTTGCTGTTGGACATGTTGCCGCCGAAGAGGAGGATGGTGTTGTCCAGCACAGAGCCGTCGCCGTCCGGCAGGTCCTTCAGGTCCTGCAGGAACTCGGCCAGCACTTCGGTGTGCCAGCGCTGCAGCTTGGCCAGGCTGGCGATCTTCTGCGGGTTGTTGTTGTGGTGCGACAGCGGGTGGAAGGCCTCGGAAATACCGATATGCGTATAGGCCTGGTTGCTCACCTCGGCCGCCAGCATGTAGGACACCACGCGGGTGATATCCGTCTGGTAGGCCAGCTTGATCATGTCAAAAAGCAGCTTCACCTGCTTGTCGAACTCGGGAATGCCGACCGGCATCTCGGGCAGGTCGTACTTGGTGATGTCGGTGGCGGCGGCCTGCTGCACCCGGCGCTCGATCTCGCGCACGCTGTCCATGTAATTGTCCAGCATCCGGCGGTCGCTGGCGCCCACCTGCTTCTTCAGGCTGGCGGCTTCGCCCATCACCATGTCGAGCACGCTGTTGTAGTCCGAGGCGATGAGCTCGCGCTCGGCCGGCGTCTCGCCCTGGCCGAACAGCTTGGCGAAGAGCTTCTTGGGGTTGAATTCCATGGGCAGGGGCGAGCTCGGCCCCGAAAAGGAGATGGTGTTGCCGTAGGAGCAGCCATAGGTGCCGTCGCAGGCGGAGGCGCCGCCCTTCTCTTCCGACGACACTTCCAGCGACGGCAGGGACGTGCCCTGGCCGATATGCCTGGCGGCCAGCTGGTCGGCGGTGATCGCCATGTGCGGGGCCGCGCTGCGGGCCGGCGCCGTGCAGGAGAGCCAGGTGCCCGGCGTGATGGCGTGCACGGCCGAGCTCACCGCCGGCTTGTTGCCGAGGCCGGAGACGACGGTGACATAGTCGCGGAAGGGCTCCAGCGGTTCGAGGATGGAGCCGAACTTGAAGGCCGTCCCCTCGCCCTCGGGCGTCCAGTGCTCCATGATGGCGCCATGCGGCAGGTAGAAGAAGCCCATCCGCGGCTTGGGCGCCGCCGCCGTGTTGGCCAGCGCCGTTGCCGCCGGCACCATGGCATCGAGGAACGGCAGGGCGATGGTGGCGCCCGCACCGCGCAACACCGTACGGCGGCTCAGATGCTTCTTGGTGATATACATGGCGAACTCTCCTTGTTCCCGCGCCCGGCCCCGGCCAGGCATCCCTTCATATTATACACTATTGCAGTGCGGCTTGCTTCTGCCCGTCTTCCGAGGCTTCGGCCACCGGCACGGTGTTCATCTGGAACTGCGGGCTCTGCACGATGCCCATGACCAGCGAGGCGAACGTGTAGCCCTCCTTCTGCGACTGCTCGACGATGCGGCGCACCGCCGGCATGTCATGATATTCCACGGTACGGCCCAGCGCATAGGTCATCAGCTTCTCGGTGATGGTCTGCACGAACTGGTCCGGCCGGTCGAGCAGGGCTGCACGCAGATCCTCGGGGCCCTTGACCGGCTGGCCGGAGGCGAGCTGCCCGCCGGCGTCGATCATCGTGTCGGCCCAACGGTCCTTCTCGCGCCACTGGCCGATGGCGTTGAAATTCTCCAGCGCCAGGCCCAGGGGGTCGATGACCCCATGGCACATGTTGCAGGACGGGTCGGCCCGGTGAATCTCCAGACGCTCGCGGATGGTGGTCGCCTCCTGGCCCGGCTTGGCCTCCAGGTCCGTCTCCACATTGGGCGGCGGTGCTGCCGGCGGCGTGCCCATGATGTTCTCAAGGATATAGGCGCCGCGCAGCACCGGCGAGGTGCGGTTGGGATAGGAGGTCAGCATCAGCAGACCGCCCTTGCCCAGAAGCCCCCAGCGCCGCTCGTCGGCGAGCTTGACCTTGCGGAACTGCGTGCCCCGCACATCGGCGATGCCGTAATGGCGGGCCAGGCGCTCATTGACGAAGGAATAATCCGCATCGAGCAGCCGCATCACGCTCTGGTCGGACCTGAGCACGCTGTCGACGAAGAGCGTCAGCTCCTTCTGGAAGGCCATGCGCAGGTCGGGATCGAAATCCGGGAACATGCGCGGATCGGGATCGATGGCGTTCACGTCGCCGACGCGCAGCCACTGATAGGCGAAATTGTCGGCCAGCGACCTGGCGCGCGGATCATCCAGCATGCGGTCGACCTGGGCGCGCAGCACCTTGGGATCGTCCAGCTTGTTGGCTTCCGCCAGCTCCAGCAGCTCCTCGTCCGGCCCGCGGCTCCACAGGAAATAGGAGAGGCGCGAGGCCAGCTCGGTGTCGCTCAGCTCGTATGCTTCGCCGGCCGCCACGGTCTGCGGCGCCGGCTCGGCACGATAAAGGAACTTGGTGGAGGCGAGCATGGCCATGATGGCCTTCTGCACGCCGGTCTCGAAACCGCCCTGCTGCGCGCCGGCATCATAGAAGCCCATGAGGGTCTGCATGTCGCCGTGGCTCACCGGCCGGCGGAACGCCTGGCGGGCGAGCCGCGCCATGATGTCCTCGGCGCAGGCGCGCTGCGCGTCCTTCTCTTGCGGATGGCAGGTGAAGATCTTCTTGCGGCTGGCCGTCTCCTCGACGGGCTTGGCGTCGAACGGGCCCAGCAGCTTGAAGCGGACGACGAGCGGGATATTGTCCTCGCCCTCGCCCGGGCTCAACTGATCGACAATGCGGTCGGACTCGGCGAAGCTGCGCTGCACGAAGGCCACGCCGATCGTGTGCTCGCCCGCACCCACGGGCACCCGGATATTCTGGAACCGGTTCTGGATCTCGGTGATGGCCGGGGTCTGGCGCAGGTCCACCGCTTCCTCGTCGATGGGGCCGCCCAGCTTGGTGGTGAACTTCTCCTCGCCGTCGATGGTCAGCACGAAACGGTGCTCGGAGGCCAGCCACCATGTCGGATAGGAACGCTGGATGGAGCCTTCCTGCGAGGCGATCTCCACCGAAAACTCATAGGTGCCGTCGGCCGGGAAATAATTATCCACCGCAAAGCCGCCGCGCGTGCCCAGCGGCAGGCCGGCCACATGGGTCCACTGCGTGGCGACGCTCGGCGCCTCGAAGGCTTTCAGCTGCGGCTCGGAAGCGGAGGAGCCCACCGCCTCCATGCTGATCTGCCGGGCGGCGTTGATATACTGGTCCAGGAAGGTGGGCGAGACCTGCAGCACGTTGGCCACATTGTCGAACCCGTCCATTGACGTGTCGGGCGGCAACAGGGCCTCGGCATTGACGTTCAGGGCCAGCACGTCCTGGATGGCGTTGGCATATTCCTTGCGGTTCAGCCGGTGCAGCACCACATGGCCGGGCTCCACCCCGTCCGCCGCCGCCTTGGCGTCGATATAGCCCTCGACGGCATGGACGAACTGGTCGATCTCGGCGGGCGCCGGCCGGTCCTTGCCAGGAGGCGGCATCAGGCGGCCGCGCAGCTTGCGCACCGCCTTCTCCCAGGTCTCGGCATCCTTGTAGAGGGTGTCGGCGGACATCACGTCAAAGGCTATGCCGCCTGCCCAGTCCTCGAAATTGTGGCAGTCGGTACAATACTTGTTGAGCATGTCCCAGTGAGCCTTGACCTCGCCCAGATCATCCGCGGCGGCAGCCTGCTGCGCGCCGGGAGCCAGAGCCGCAAGACCCAGTGCCAGGATGACCGGACGATATCTCGCAATCCGCTTCATCAGATAAACCCACCTACGTCGTATGTATGGTTCACGAAGCCATTATAGGCCATGGTGACGAAATCCGTCGGGTCTCCCCAAGCCTCGTCAAAGCCCTCCGTTACGCCGGAATGCAGCATGTCCGAAGCGGAAAATCCCTTCTGCGCCATCTCCTTCATACGGTCCGTCACGGTGGACAGCATGTCATACTGGGCCTGCAGGCTTGCCTTGTCCTGCACGGCACCGCTTTCGCATATGATGATGGTCTCGTCGTCGGCGATCTCCAGCAGCGCCTTGTCGGCATCGCGCATGCCGCCGATCCAGCCGCCCGTCGTATAATCGAGGATAGGATAGCCTTCGGCCGACAGGAGCCCGCCGACCGCCAGTATATTGTGATTCTGGAAATGGACGTAGATATCGCCATCGGTGTGGGCCTGGAAGAGATTGGCGTATGTGATCGCCTCGCCCCCGGCCTGCATCGCACCGTCCGTGTAGAACGTCTTGTTGGGCAGGGCCTCGGCCGGGCGCGGCCGATACCGCCTGTCCTGCCACTCCACGTAGAAATCGCCGCCCAGCCAGAGCTTCGTGTTCTCATGGGAGATGATGTCCGCGCCGCGCTTCCTCACCGCCTCGTTGCCGCCCGTCTGGTCGTAATGCCAATGGGTGTTGAAGGCGGTGCGGATGGGAGCCTTGCCCGAAAAATCGTCGATGGCCCGCAACAGGGCGGACGAGGTTCCCATGGGGCCGGTATCAACGAGAATGAGGCCGTCCGGCCCCGGCACGACAAGAGCGTTGGAGCCGTTGACCGAGAACACGGCCGCACCGTCCCGCAGGTCCGTGCGGCTGATCCTGGCCGATGCCGCCAGGGCTGTCATCCCCGGCACGGCCATGCACAGGCCGCCGGCGAGCCCGGCGCCGATAACGCTTCGCCTGTTCATCCCGATCGTCATCCCAACTCGACTCTTGGTGTTATTGCATATTCAACGGTCCACCGGGCGCATTCCGTCCCCGGAACATTCATTTATCTAATATGCGAGCCCATGATTGTAACCCGTCATTTGATAACAGGATCATTAAATTCGGGCTTCGCACGGGAATGTGAGAAAGGGGAACCGGCCCGTCCGCACCCACAAAAACGGCGGAGATGCCGAAGCGTCTCCGCCAGTTACGAGGTGGGCTCGTATTGAGTCAGGTCGTCGGGTTGCCGGCTGACGCGCCGGCAGAGACGGCTGCGCCGTGGATACCCTCGGCAACCTCCATCAGGGCTGAGTCTATTTTTGCTTTGTGAAGACGGAATTGAGGTTTCCTTGCAGTCTCTTATCAAATGCCGGACGGTTGGGTGACGAAATCATGACGGCACGGCAGGGGGGAACGGTCAGGCGCTCTTGCAGGCGATCATGCCGGCCACGGGCAGGACGAGGCTCCAGCCGGCCCTGTCCTCGATGCGCAGGGTGCCGTGACGCACCACCGTGCCGCCGATCATGCGGCTCTCCGGGTCCGGCTGCACCGAGAGGCTGAGGGTCAGCGCATCGCCGGCGAACTGCTGCCGGGTATATTGGCCGAAGAGGAAATCCCCGTCCGCCACGCTGCGGGGCAGGCCCACGTCCCGCCCGTCGAGGACGATATGGCCCTCATTGTCGGTATTGGAGGTGAAGAACACCAGCCGGGCGCGGCTGCCCCGCGCCCAGAGGAACATGCCGCAGGCGCCGTCCTGCAGCACCTGCGGCGGCAGCGTGCCCACCCGCTGCGGCAGGCTTTGCGTCTGGGCCGTCTGCGCGGCACTGTCGGTCGCGGGCGCTGCGCTCTGCGGCCCGCCGGCGGCGCAGGCCGAGAGGGCAACAGCCATCGCCAGGAGCAGGATGCGGATGCCAGGTTCACGCAGGCGGATGATGGTCATATCTTCGGTCGTCCCAGCTAGAGGTCCGAGGGGTCTACGCCGATGAGCCCCTCGAAATGGATGGTAAAGCCGTCCTTGCCTTGCGCAAAGCCCATGCCGGCGAGCGAGCGGCGGAGATCGCGGTTGTCGGTCTTCAGGACGACGTCGAGCGCGTAGGTCATCTCCGGCGTGACCGTGCCCTTGAGGTCCAGGTCGGAACTGGCGTCCTTGCCGGCCAGGCTGACGATCAGGTTGCCGGCGTTGCAGGCGGCCTGGCCGGTCAGGGTGGGGCCCTGCCAGTCCAGGCCCATGGGGTTGCGGTTCAGCGCACTGGTGCGCAGGTCCACGTCCGCCGCGCGGCAGGCCCGGCCCTGCCACTCGAAGGTCCGCACGCTGGCGGCGAAGACGCCCGAAAGCGGCACCATGGTGGGCAGGCGGTCCAGGTCGGCGGCGATATCCGTATCCCGTACCCGGATGGTGCGATCGGCCAGGCCGACCGCCAGCTCGCCCCGGCCGGTGACCGCGCCACCCCCCAGCCGCCAGTCGAGGCTTGGAGAGAGCGTGACCAGCGAGAGGGGCGAGAGCGCCAGGTCGGCGTCCCCCAGCGGCACGCCGCGCAGGCGGACATTGCGCACATGGCCGTCCCACACCGTGCCCTCGACGCCGCCATAGGCGAGCGGCCCGCCCGCCGGCACCGCCCGGGCCAGCACCACGGAGAGCGGCAGGCGCGCCACCAGCAGGACCAGGAAGGCCGCAACGAATATCAACAGGAGCGAGCGCAGTCTCATGCCCCGGCGGCACCCTTTCCGGCCAGTTGAAGCTGGGCACGCACCGTCGCCGCGCCGTCATTGGCGGAGACGGACGCCTTTTGGACCACGATACCATGGTCCTTCTGCAGCATCACCACCCAGTCATAGAGCACCCTTGTGTCCACGCCGTCGATCCAGAGTGTCAGGCCACCGTCGTCGTTGGGCTGCAGACGGGTCACGGTGAGGCCCTTGGCGCGCGCCGCCGCCATGGCGATACCGCGCACGTCGCCCGTGGGAGAGGCTTCGCCGTCCCGGCTGCGGGCCATCAGGGCGGCCGCCTGGGCCGCCGCGCGCTGCATCTCCTCCAGCCGCTCCTGCGCCCGCTCATAGCCCGCCTGGGCATCGGCCCGGTAAGCCGCCACCGGCTTCAGCACGAGCTGCCAGAGGACCAGCAGGGCCATCAGCCCCCCGGCGATGGCGAGCAGCAGGCGCTCGCGCTCGTTGCGTTCCATCCAGAGCTGTTTCATTTCATCCGCACCTTGATATCGCCGATCATCGTATCGCCATTGTTGCGGGAGCCGCCTTCCTCGACGCTGCCGCCCCGGCGGGCGATGGCGGCCTTCACCGCCTCCATGTCCTCGAAATCCGCATAGGCCATCTCGGCCGCCAGTTCCCCCTGCCCCTCGTCATAGCGCAGGTTGCGGATGGTAACCCCCGGCACACCGTTGAGGCCCGCGACCAGCATGTCGGAAAGCTGCAGGAAGCGCCCGGAGGAGCCGCCCGTCAGCGCATTGAGCCGGGCCTGCATCTGCGCCCGCGCATTGACCACGCGGCCCACGTCGGGGAAGACCTGGCGCAATATGGCCTCCGCCTCGCCGTCCAGCGCCTGGGTCTGGTGATCATACCACCAGCCCTGCGAGAGCATGAGCGCCATGTAGCAGGCCGCCGCCACGCCGCCGATGACCGCCGTGCGCCTGAAGGCATTGAAACCAACCGGAAAACCGTGCCTGGCCTCGTACGGCCCCTGGAGCAGGTCGATCTCCGCCGCCTCCATGCCGGCATGGAACCGCTCCAGCGCCGCCGCCTCCCCCACGTCAAGGGGGGCTGCCATATGCCCGGCATCGCCGAGCAGCAGGCGGGCGGTATCCGTTTCCGCCGTGAAGCCGAGCCCGCCGGCCAGCCGCACGATGACAATGCCACCCAGGGCGATGGCCCGCGTCTCCTCCTCCACGGGCAGGCACAGATAATCCGGCGTCACGCGCCCGGGCTCCAGGCCATGGCGACGCAGCGCTTCCAGCCAGCCGTCCATGCGCGCCCTGGCCACCGCCGCCACCAGGCGCGAGCCGTCGCCGCGCGGCCCCAGGGCGAGATGGGCGCTGTCAAGCGCCACCGCCATCTCGTCTTCCAGAAGGAAGGGCAGCATGGCCCGCGCCTTGGCGTCCGATCGGGCAGGCATCTCCACCCGGTGCACCGTCACGTCCATGCCGGGCGCCACCAGCCGGATGTCCGCCCCCGCCGCATGGGCGGCGCATTCATCGAGCGCGGCGCGGCCGGACTGCCGCAGCCGCCCGTCGGCGAAACGGCCCCAGAGCACCGGCGCGTCGATGCCCCTGTCGGGATAGATCACAACAATATCGCTCATGCTTCCGATCCAATCTGTCTCGAAATCAGCGTGAAGTCCTTGCCGTTGCGCAGGAACAGCGAGCGGATTTCCATATAGGCCTCGTGGAAGGAGACATCCGCCTTCAGGACATAATAGCTGGTTTCCAGCGAGACCTGCTCCTTCACCTCCTGGTCGATGTCCAGTCCCTCGAATGTCTTCAGCGACCAGAAGGCCTGGGCCGAGGGATAACCGTCCGCCGGCCGCTCGGCGATCAGGTTCTCCGCGTCGTAAGGCTTCAAGGCCTCGCCCACCAGCGCCGAGAGGAGGATCGCCTGGTCCGGCCGCAGCGAATTGATGTTGAGCACCATCTTGTCGGTGTCGGGCCGGGCGCAGACATAGGGCTCCAGCATCCGCACCACCGTCGCATCGAAGCCCTTGATGGCGCGCAGCTCGCTCACATCCGCCAGAAGGGTGTTGCCCGTCCGGTAAGGCACGGGAAGGGCGCTGTATTCATAATCCTCGGCGCCGCGCGGCTGGGGCCGGGTGTCGCTGTCGATCCAGTCCACAAGGGCGGCGGCCAGTTCCTCGCGGTCGCCCTCATTGACATCCAGTGCTTTGAGGAGATTGGTGAACTCGGTAACACCCCTGGGGTTCACCTTGTAGTCGCCGCTGCCCGCGTCCTCCACCACGCTGTTGAGGTTGAAGCAGTTGGCACCGTCTTCCACCCGCGCCTTGATCCATCCGCCCTCGATATCGAAGGTGGCGCTGGTCTGTTTGGCCGTCTCGTCGGCCAGCGCCGCGTTCAGGACGTCGGCCGGCGTCTCTTTCACCAGTTGCTGGGCGAAATCCTCCGCCCCCCGGACATACCATCCGGCCTGGGCATAGAGATTGGCATTGCCCGTGCGGCGCATGGCGAAGCGGATATCGTCGATTACCGCCACGGCCAGCGCCGACATGACGGTCACCATCAGCAGCACGGTGAGGAGCGCCGCGCCGCATTGCCTGTCCCGGAAATTCGCTTGCCGCGCCATCAGCCCCTCACCAGGAAAAGCTGCGTCAGGTGGCCGATGCCCTGCACGTCCATGTCCAGCGCCACGGCGTCCGGCAGGTCCATCTGGCCCTTAAGGCCCGTGCCGAAACGGTCGGCCCACTGGCCGGCCTTGTAGAAGCGGATTTCCACATTGCTGACGCCCGAGAGCAGCACGCGCTCCTCGTCCGGCGTGTTGACCGTGGCGTCGAGCCGGGAGCGGGAGCGGCGGATCAGCCGGTCGTCCTTCACCGCATACTGGACGAACTGCAGGTCGCTGCGGTCCTCCGCCAGGCCGGGATTGGCCCAGCCGCCCCGCACGAAGCTCATCAGCGTGCCGTCCCCCTGGCGGGTGATGCCGCCGCTGAAGACCGGCAGGCGGTTGTCGCCATAGGCGTCCCTCACCTGGCGCATCACCGGCTGCGCCAGGTCGGCCTTCAGCATGGCCCGGGCGATCTGCACGTCGCGCAGGCGGTCGGTCGCCTGGGCGGTGGCGGCCTTGGCGTCGATGCCGTAGGTGACGATGCCCACCCCCGCCGCCGAGATGATGGCGAAGATGAAGAGCGCCACCAGCATCTCCACCAGGGTGAAGCCGGGCGAGGCTCTCATGGCTCCGCCCTCCGGAAGGCGGTGAGCGTGGCGGCGGCCGGGCCGTCCTCGCCCGCATCGCCGGGGCGCACGCTGACCTCGATGCGCAGCATGGCGGCATTGCCCGTGGGGGATACCGTGCGCTCCCAGAGCCAGTGCCGGCCCGCCATATCCTCTTCGCCGCTCTTGCGGCCCGTCTCCAGCGCCTCGGTGGCGAGCATGGCCTCCACCAGATGGTTCTCCGCCAGAATCTGCCCCATCACATTCTCGCGGATGCGGCTCGCCGCCCGCACATTCTCGCCGGTGACGTTGAGCAGCGCCACCAGCCCCAGACTCAGCACCGCCAGGGCGACGATCATCTCAATGAGGGTGAAGCCGTCCTGGCCGGTTCTGGCGCCGGAGCCCGCCGCCCGCCTATTCGTCACCCCAGCGAAGGCTGGGGTCCATGTCGCCGCCCGAATGGATTCCAGCCTTCGCTGGAATGACGGGAGAGAATGGCGATACCGCTTCTCACGCATCGCCGTCTCCCGTGATGGCGACGCCGCCCTTGCCGTCTCCGGTGAGGGTGAGGGAGCGCCCGTCCCTGGTGAGCGTAATCGTGAAGGGCGTGACCATGCCGATGGGATCGAAGATGATGGTGGGCCCCGCTTCCGCCTTTTCGCGGCCATTGGCGGCGACTTCCACCATGGTGCCCTCCTGCCAGTAGTCGGCGGGCAGGATGCGGTCGTTGCCGACCCCTTGCCACTGGCCGGCCTTCAGCACCTGGAATTCGTAGTTGAGGTCCGTCACCCTGGCGCCGAGCGTGCGGCCGGTGGTGATGCTCTCCTCCGCCGCCATGCGCAGGCGGGCGGCGAGCGCCTGGGCCTGCTCGTTTGGCCCCCTGTCACCTTTGGGCATGTTGAGCACCACCACCGCCGACATCAGGCCGATGAGAAAGATGACGACCAGCAGCTCGACCAGGCTGAACCCGGCCTCGCGCGACAGACCCTCCCCTCCCTTGATGGGAGGGGATTGAGGGGAGGGTGATGTTTCCGCCGGCACGGCCTGTCGGGGCGGAAAGATCACCCCCTCCTCGGTCCTCCCCCATCGAGGGGGAGGAGAAGAATTGGGTGGAAATACCCTATTGCCAGTTGCCGATATCGGCATCTTGCCCTTCTCCTCCCGGCTGGCCGTCGGCCCCGAGGGAATAGACGTCGAAGGTGGAGTGCTCTCCGGGATAGATATACTGGTAAGGATTGCCCCACGGATCGTCCGGCAGTCGGCGGATGAAGCCCTCGCCCTTGGCGCGGGTGGAGCGCGCGTTCTCCGGCGGGTTGACCAGCGCGTCCAGCCCCTGCTCCGTGGTCGGATAGGTCAGCGTCTCCATCCGGTACATCTCCACCCCCTGCTCCAGGAGGCGCACGTCGGCGGCGGCTTTCTCGGTCATCGCCTTGTCCTGGCTGGGCAGCACGTTGATGGCGACGATGGTGGCCAGCAGGCCGATGATGACGATGACCACCATCAGCTCCACCAGGGTGAACCCCTCTTCGCCCCTGCGCTCCTGGCGGGGCCGCGGCCGGATGATTTTCTGCAGTATCTTCAACATGGCATGTCCTACGTCATGGCGAGAGTGTTGAGTTTCAGGATGGGCATGAGAATGGAGAGCACGATGGTCGCCACCACACCGCCCATGAGGATGATGATGGCCGGCTCCAGCAGGCTGAGGGCCGCCGCCGTGAAATCCTCGAACTCGCGTTCCAGGTAATCGGCGCATTTGCCCATCATGCCGTCCAGTTGGCCGCTGTTCTCGCCGCTCGCCGCCATATAGGCGATCATCGGCGGGAAGACCTTCGAGCGCTTGAGCGCCGAGGAGAGGCTGGCCCCTTCCACCACCTGGGTGGAGATGTCCGCCACCGCTTGCTTGAAGACCCGGTTGCGCAATATCTGCTCGGCGGCGCGCAGGCTCTCCACCACCGAACAGCCGCTGGCCAGCAGCGTGCTGAGCGTGCGGGCGAAGCGGGCGGTCTGCAGGTTGCGCATGAGCCGGCCGAGGATGGGCAGGCGCAGCAGCGCCCGGTCCACCCGCAGCTTGAAGGCCGGCTGCCGCAGCGCCCGGGCGAAGACAAAGCCGCCGGCCACAAGGCCCAGCAGCAGCACCGGCCCGAAGGTGCGCATGAGATGCGAAATGGTGATCATCACCAGCGTGATGCTCGGCAGCTCCTGGCCCATGTCGGTGAACTGGTCCACCACCTTGGGTACGACGAAGGTCATCAGCGCCGAGATGACGCCGATGGCGACCAGGCTCAGGAAAGCCGGATAGGTGAGCGCCGTCATGATCTTGGCGCGCATGCGCTGCGCCTTCTCCAGATGGTCCGCCAGCCGCTCCAGCACGGGGCCGAGACTGCCCGACGCCTCGCCCGCCGCCACCATGGAG